>ENA-OZFK01000026-OZFK01000026.1-human-gut-metagenome-genome-assembly--contig:-NODE-26-length-116417-cov-12.700495_pt1 | contig 116417 bp, 105 predicted proteins | sample MGYA00244622_ERZ653642 | MGnify/ENA primary metagenome ERZ653642 (study PRJEB26926, sample SAMN06165103) | human gut metagenome | biome: ENVO:00009003; feature: ENVO:2100002; material: ENVO:00002003...
TCAATTCCGGTGTTCTTTGTAATTTCGTTTACAATATCAGCTTTAGTCATTTTTCCTAAAAAAAAATATTATTACTATTGTTTTCTAATTTTTTGGACTGCAAATATATAGCTTTTTGGCGGCTCTAAAAAATATATTTCGGACAATTTTCTAAAAAAGTCCAAGCATTAAGTTTTGTTAGATTGAAAATCTGTATTTTTGTTCTTCCGAAAAATAAGGTGCGCTCTTTTGTAAATATGGACTTTGAGATGAATATATTGACTGAAACTTTGCTGGATTGGTATGCGGATAACAAACGTGATTTGCCTTGGAGAGATACTGCTGATCCTTATCGGATATGGATTTCCGAGATTATTTTGCAGCAGACGAGAGTTGTGCAGGGATATGAGTATTTCCTTCGCTTTATTCGTCGTTTTCCTGATGTGGAAACTTTGGCTGCGGCTTCAGAAGATGAGGTTCTGAAGTACTGGCAAGGGTTGGGATATTATTCTCGTGCCCGTAATTTGCATGCGGCAGCCAAGAGCATGAACGGTAAGTTTCCGGCAAGTTATCAGGAAGTGCGTGCTTTGAAAGGTGTGGGCGATTATACGGCTGCTGCCATTTGTTCCATTGCCTATAATATGCCGTATGCGGTGGTGGACGGAAATGTTTATCGCGTACTTTCCCGCTATTGGGGCGTTGATACTCCCATTGATTCAACGGAAGGAAAGAGGCTTTTTGCAGTTTTGGCCGATGAGATGCTTGATAAATCCCGACCTGCGATTTATAACCAAGCTATTATGGATTTTGGAGCTGTTCAGTGTACACCGCAGGCTCCTAATTGTATGTTTTGCCCTTTGGCCGATAGCTGCACAGCTTTATCGAAAGGCTTGGTGATGCAGCTTCCGGTGAAGCGGCATAAGACAAAAACATCCAACCGTTATTTTAATTATATATATGTACGCATGGGCGCGTGTACCTTTATACATAAGCGGACGGCTGATGATATTTGGAAAAATCTGTTTGAGTTGCCGCTGATTGAAGCGGATAAGGCTTTGTCGGAGGAAGAATTTTTGTCATCGGCTTCTTTTCGTTTGTTGCTGGCAGAAGGAGAGTGTCCGGAAGTGCGTTCTGTGCTCCGGAATGTGAAGCATGTTTTATCGCATAGGGTGATTTATGCTAACTTTTATGAAGTGGTTCTTCCGGAAAGCTCCCGTTCGTTTTCGGACTATCAGTGCATCAGGGTAGAAGATTTGGAACAATATCCGGTATCGCGTTTAGTGCATGCATTCTTGGAGAAATATATATAAAAGTTTGTTGTATTCTTGCATGATGTTGTTATTCTCGTTAATTTTGGCAGCAAATTAAAAAACGAAAGCGTATGTCGGTAAATAAGGTGATATTGTTAGGAAATGTGGGGCAACCCCCAAAAGTGACCTACTACGATGGCGGTAATTGTGTAGCGCAAGTATCTTTCGCTACTTCTGAAAAAGGGTATACTTTACAGAATGGGACGCAAATACCGGATCGCACTGAATGGCATAATTTAGTATTTCGTAACAGGCTGGCTGAGATAGTTGACCAATATGTGCATAAAGGAGACAAACTTTATGTGGAAGGTAAAATACGGACTCGTTCGTACGATGATCAGACCGGTGCAAAACGTTATGTTACAGAAATTTTTGTAGATAATATGGAAATGCTTTCTCCGAGAAATGCTGCCTCCGGAACTGCGGTTCAGGCAGGTATGCCGGGGCAAGCGGGTATTCCAGTACAGTCAACACAATCGCAGGTTGCTCCTGCACAAAATAATCCGACGGACGATTTACCGTTCTAATTGTTTAACTAAAACCAAAATCTTTGGACCCAGACGCTTATTTATGCCAGTTGGCAGATATTTTTAACGGTATAACCGTACATGCTCCTTCTATTTCGGCTATTATAGCCATTGTCTTGGCAGGTGTGCTTTTACTTGCTTCCGGTTTCGCTTCAGCTTCCGAGATAGCATTTTTCTCATTATCTCCCTCCGATTTGAGTGCCATTGAAGAAGGGAAACACCCTTCTGATGAGAAAATCAGGAATTTGTTGGATGATACGGAACGCTTGTTGGCTACGATATTGATTACGAACAATTTTGTGAACGTAACGATTATTATGCTCTGCAATTTCTTCTTTATGAATGTGTTCCTGTTTCATTCGGCTATTGCGGAGTTTTTGATCCTGACAGTTGTCCTGACTTTCTTATTGTTGCTTTTTGGCGAGATTATGCCGAAGATTTATTCTGCACAGAAGACGTTGGCTTTTTGTCGTTTCGCAGCTCCCGGTATTATGGCATGCCGTTCTGTTTTTTATCCGTTGTCATCGTTATTGGTACGTTCCACTTCGTTTCTCAATAAGCACTTTGTACGCAAAAATCATAATATTTCGGTAGACGAACTCTCGCATGCACTGGAATTGACAGATAAGGCTGAACTTTCGGAAGAAAATAATATACTGGAGGGGATCATTCGTTTTGGCGGAGAGACGGCTAAGGAGGTGATGACATCACGTTTGGATGTGGTGGACCTGGAGATTCGCACTCCTTTTAAGGACGTATTGAAGTGTATCGTGGAGAATGCCTACTCACGTATCCCTGTTTATGCGGAGACGCGTGATAATATAAAGGGAGTGCTCTATATCAAGGATTTGCTCCCTCATCTGAACAAAGGGGATAATTTCCGTTGGCAGTCATTGATTCGTCCTGCCTATTTTGTTCCGGAAACCAAGATGATTGATGATTTACTTCGTGACTTTCAGGCAAATAAAATTCATATTGCTATTGTGGTAGATGAGTTTGGAGGAACGTCGGGTATTGTCACGATGGAGGATATCATTGAAGAAATTGTAGGTGAAATACGTGATGAGTATGATGATGAAGAGCGTACGTATGCTGTGCTCAATGATCATACATGGGTATTTGAAGCTAAAACACAGTTGACGGATTTCTATAAGATAACCAAAATTGATGAAGAAACTTTTGATGAAGTAGCAGGTGATGCGGATACTTTGGCCGGGCTTTTGCTTGAACTGAAGGGAGAATTTCCGGTACTCCACGAAAAGGTGGTTTACGATTGCTATGAATTTGAGGTTCTTGAAATGGACAATCGCCGTATCCTAAAGGTGAAGTTCACAGTCAATGAACCAGCTGGTGAAGGTTCTGAAACAGAAAAATAATGCCTGTTTTTAAACAATATATCGGGAGTTCCTGCAGGTGGGGCATTTGGAAAGCAGATGAAACAGTGGAAGAACTGCTTGCTTTGCTTCCCCATAAGGAAAAATATGAGGCTGATATTTGCGGATTTACGGCTAATTCTCGTAAACTGGAACGGTTAGCAGTTCGTGTATTATTGTATAAAATGCTTGGTGAAGAAAAGGAGATTGGTTATCGGTCCAGTGGAAAACCTTATTTGGCAGACGGTTCTGCTTCTATTAGTATTTCGCATACTAAAGGCTATGTAGCTGTTCTGTTGGGCGGGCCGGAAAAAGAAGTGGGCATTGATGTCGAATGTTATGGAGAACGCGTACGGAAAGTTGCTCATAAGTTCGTGAGGGAAGATGAAAGTGTATCTTGGTATAAAGGTACGGAAACCTGGTCGTTGCTGCTCCACTGGTCTGCAAAGGAAACAATGTTTAAATGTATGAATACTTCCGATGTTGATTTCCGGAAACATCTGCACATATTGCCTTTTACGGTTGAAGAACAAGGAGTATTCTCCGCCGTCGAATACCGTACGGCGGAGAAACGGAACTTTCGGATTCACTACTACTTGTTTCCGGATTTTGTTTTGACGTTAAGTCTGTGATTATAATCTTTCCAACTGTACTGTAAAATGGCGCATTAATGGAGCTTCCCAGGCAATGCGTACGCCTCTTGTGATTGTTTCGCGTTTGTCATATACATTTTTGAGTGCAGCGGCTATTACATTCATATGGTTATCCGTATACACGCGGCGTGGAATGGCAAGGCGGAGTAAATCCAGTCCGTTGAAACGGTTTTTTCGGGTAACCGGATCGCGATCGGCAAGTAGGTAACCTATCTCGCATCCGCGTATGCCGGCTTCCAGATACAACTCAATGGTCAATGTCTGTGCCGGGAACTCTTCTTTGGGAACATGCGTCAGTACCTTTGGGGCGTCTACAAAAATGGCATGGCCTCCGGCAGGGCGTTGATAAGGTATTTTATATTCGTCTAATTTTCTTGCCAGATATTCTACCTGACGAATACGGGTTTCAAGATTATCGAATTCGGTGTTTTCATCCAGACCGATAGCAAGTGCATTCATGTCGCGACCATTCATACCGCCATAGGTAAGGTAGCCTTCAAACTGCACACAAAATCCTTTTGCTCCTTCGTACCAATCCTGTCGGCGGGTTGCTATAAATCCGCCCATATTTACGATGCCGTCTTTCTTGGCACTCATTGTCATACCGTCTGCGAGTGCAAACATTTCTTTAGTGATTTCCTTGATGCTTTTATCCTTGTAGCCTTCTTCGCGTGTCTTAATGAAATAGGCATTTTCGGCAAAACGGGCAGAGTCGAATAGAACAGGCTTGTTGTATTTGTCGGCAATGCTCCGGACATCACGTAAGTTCTGCATGGATACGGGTTGACCTCCGGCTGTGTTATTGGTGATAGTGACGATGATAAACGGTATGCGGTCATTATGTTCCTGCAACACTTTTTCCAGTTTGGCCGGGTCTACATTTCCTTTAAACGGGATCTCCAATTGTGTTTGTTTGGCTTCGTCTATTGTACAGTCCAATGCGATTGCCTTTCGGCTTTCGATATGTCCTTTGGTAGTATCAAAATGGGAATTTCCCGGCACAATATCTCCTTCATGTATCAGATAAGAGAATAATACATTCTCAGCTGCACGTCCTTGATGAGTAGGGATTATGTATTCAAAACCGGTCAGGCGGGTGATAACTTCTTTCAGGTTAAAGAAAGAAGAAGCGCCTGCATAACTTTCATCTCCAAGCATAATGCCTGCCCATTGCCGGTCGCTCATGGCTCCTGTTCCAGAGTCGGTGATGAGGTCAATGTAGACTTGTTCTGATTTCAGTTGAAAAACATTGTAATGGGCTTCTTTCAACCATTGTTCGCGTTCTTGACGGGTACTTTTGCGGATAGGCTCCACCATTTTTATTTTCCATGATTCGGCAAATGGTAATTCCATAGTTTATTTTTTTATTGAGTTAGACAATAAGTTAACGGTTAAATCTGTTTATAACGTCTTTTTGTGCCGAATGTAGTGATTTTATAGGTGACTGACAATAGATTTATGACTTTTTGTAAGAAAATGTCCGGGCGAATCACTTCGACCGGACATCATTTAAATAAACTTGGCAGAGTTTATTCCTTTTTACTTTCTTTGAAAGAGTTTGGATGAATGAAATGATTGGATGATTTATCCGGTTCATTAGACTCAACGCTTTTTCCTCGAAAGCAATGATAAAATGGTGCATGGCAGGTCTTCTGACTTGTTTCTGTTACAGACTGCCTTCCCGGAATATATTTCCAGTGGCATGGGTAGAGAGTTTTATTGTCTGCAACATTGTGTGAAACTTACAGCAGCGGGACTGTCCAGGACTTACACCTGATTCCCTTTTAATTGCCTCCTTTGAAAAAAGGAAGCAAACCAATGCATTGCAAAGATAATGAAAAAAGTAACAAACGGGAATGAATAGGAAAATTATTTCTCCTTTGCCAGCGTAAATACAAATTCCAGTCCGCCACCTTGATTATTTTTGGCGGAAATTGTTCCACCATGAATAATGACAGCGTTTTTCACGATAGCAAGCCCCAAACCTGTACCGCCCAGCTTACGTGAGCGTCCTTTATCTACGCGGTAAAAGCGTTCGAACAAACGGTTCAGGTGTTCCGGTGAAACGCCTATTCCTGTATCGGCAAAACTAAAATAATAGAAATTCTCGTCTTCGCGGAAACAGTTGATATTAATATGGATATTTGTTCCGGCATAGGCTATGGCATTGTCCATTAGGTTACGGAAGATAGAATAGAGCAGTGAATAGTTACCTTTCAGCTGTATTTTGGGTTGCAGACTGTTGACTACAGTTATACGCTTCTCTTCCAGTTCCAATGAAACTTCATTGACTATGCTGGAGACGAGCATACTGATGTCCACTTTTTCCATATCAATCATATTGGCTGCTTCGTCCATGCGTGTCAGTACGGAAATGTCCCGTAATAAGCGGCTGAGGCGGTTGCTTTGAGCATAGCATCGTTCGAGAAAAGTCTGTATCTTCTCATGGGGAATGTTTTCGTTGTTGACAATGGTTTCCAAATAGCCTTGTATGCTGCTTACGGGGGTTTTCAGTTCATGGGCTATGTTCTGTGTCAGTTGGCGTTTCAAGCGTACCTGTTCTTCCTCCTGTGTGATGTCATTAATGGAGATTTCAAAACTCAGGTCTTGGAAGATGATGCATTCTACGATGAATATACGCCCGTTTTTATTAATGTTGATGGACAGTCGTTTTTCTTCTTTATCCGAAGGGCGCCTTTGTGCCTTGCTGATGAAGTCGGTAATTTTCTGAAACTCACAGACAGAGAATATCTCTTCAGTGGTTTGTAGATTAGAGTCTGAAATTAAGTTGCTGTATTGAGTAAAAAGGTTGTTGACGAGAATTTCCTTCTTATCTTTAGTAAATACTCCCAATCCTTCGCGAGAGGTCTGCAAATGGGTGATCAGTTTTTCACGCTCGATATATAGTGCTTCTTTGGTTTCACGCAGGCGTTTATATATTTGTATGATATGTTGGGAGATTTCGCCGAGTTCATTGTGTGGGAAAGCAGATTGTATATCGGTTTCCACCGGTTCGTTCCTATCGGCACGTTTGGCAAACTCGCGTAAGTGGCTGATTGCCATACCCAGTTTGGATGTAAATTTGTAGAATACAAATATCAGCAATAGAGTAACGATAGTCGTAAACCAAAGATAATGCTGGTCGGCAGCCAGGCTGTTTATCAGATTTACGTTGTAGGGCAATGCTGAACGGATGATATAATGGGGATAGAGAGTGGCCGAATAGAAATAGGGTATGCCGGTTGTTTCGGAAGTACGTCTTAAATCATATCCTTTTCCGTTTTTTAGTGCCTTTTGAATTTCCTGGCGATTGATATGGTTGTTGAATACTTCTTGGGACGTTTCGTTGTAGCTGTCATAAAGCACGTCTCCATGTAGATTTACGATAGTGACGCGGAGATCCTTGTTCGCCCCTTTGACTATATATTGGTTCAAGACGGAGGTCCATAAGCTGTCGGGAGTGCTTCGCAGTTCCTGTTGCAGACGTTCATTGTAGTCCTGAAGTTGTGTGTCAAGCAGCTCTACTTTGTACTCTTTTTCCCGCTGATACTGATAGGCGATGAAGCAGACAGCAAAAACAAGAAACAATGAAATCACCGAAAGGAACAACTTCCGGCTGAATGACAGGACGTGTCTGTCATTATTGGGCTTCGAAACAATATCCATATCCTAAACGAGTTACAATGCATTTGCCGTAAATTCCTATTTTTTTGCGCAGACGAGTGATGTTTACGTCTATGGTGCGGTCCAGTACATATACTTCGTCACTCCAGATACGTCCTAAAATGTCCTCACGCGAGAATACGCGCCCTTTGTTTTGAAGTAATAGGAGTAATATCTCGAATTCCTTTTTGGTAAGTGGCGCTTCTTCACCGTCTATACTTACTTTCTTTTTGATGATGTCAAGCACCAGTGATTCATAGACGATTTGTTCTGGTGCACGTTCTCCTTCTCCTTGCTGGGTACGGCGCAGTACGGCTTTGACGCGTGCTGCTACTTCACGCAGGGAAAACGGTTTGGAGATATAATCATCTGCGCCTAGATTAAATCCGGTTACCGTATCATTTTCTGTGTCTTTAGCGGTAATGAATATGATAGGAACTTTGGCTGTCTTTTTGTCTTTTTTCAGCATACTTGCCATTTTGAATCCGGAGATTTCTCCCATCATCACATCCAACAATAGCAAATTGTAGGCACTGATATCCAATTTCAAGGCTTCTTCTGCGGAATTGGCGGTGTCTACTACGTAACCTTCGTTTTCAAGATTGAACTTTAAGATTTCGCATAAATCTTCTTCGTCGTCTACAACTAAAATCCGGTATTCGTTCATTGTACTTTTTAATTAATGTAATGGGAGGCATACAGCGTCTCTTTATTACAAAGTTAAACTTTATTTCTTTTCATCGACAAAATTGCGGCGTTTTTGTTACGATAGAGTGAAACAAGTGTTACATTGCGATTACAAAATCCCGGTTTCACCCAATTAAGTATTATCTTTGTATTGTTTTAAGGTTGGTGGCTATATGAAAGAATTATTGAATATAATGAGAAGGAGGCGGTCTAAATGGTGCATGCCGCTGGTTGGTGCTGTATCGGTGGCTGTAATCATCGGTTCGATTTGGCTGAACGTTGCTCCTTTCAGTTCAGGTTTTGAGATAACGGATGAATTAGGTGGAAATATTTTCCCTTCCAGTATTTTATGTGTTGCGACAACGGATGCTCAGGTCATTATACCGGTGGACTCGATGTTTGTCGGAAACCCGAAATCATGCATTGCAGTGAGGGTGCGTTCCGCAAAAGCATATAGCCGGGTGAGGGTAGAGGTGACGGAAACTCCTTTTTTCTCCCGTTCTGTTTCGGAGTTCGTATTGGCGAAGCCGCGTACTGAATATATTATTTACCCTGATATTATTTGGAATTATGAAGCATTGAGAAATAATAATCAGGCGGAGCCGATTAGCGTTGCCGTTACGTTGGAAATGAACGGAAAAGAGTTGGGGCAACGGGTACGTACTTTTTCTGTACGTAGCATTAATGAGTGCCTATTGGGGTATGTGACAGGAGGTACAAAATTTCATGATACCGGAATCTTCTTTGCCGCTTATGTAAATGAGGAAAATCCTATGATAGACCAACTGTTGCGTGAGGCTTTGAACACTCGCATTGTGAATCGTTTCCTTGGTTATCAGGGAGGTCCTGAGGCTGTTGATAATCAGGTTTACGCTTTATGGAATGTTTTGCAGAAACGCAAATTCCGTTATAGTTCCGTATCCAACACAAGTTTGTCCAGTAATGTTGTTTTCTCTCAACGGGTCCGTACGTTTGATGATGCTTTGGAATCATCGCAAATAAATTGTGTGGATGGCAGCGTCTTGTTTGCTTCTTTGCTTCGTGCCATTAATATGGAGCCGATATTGGTGCGGACACCCGGTCATATGTTTGTGGGGTATTATACTGATGCAAATCACAAAGACATGAATTTCCTTGAAACGACTATGATTGGTGATGTTGATTTGGATGATTTTTTTCCTGATGAACAATTGGACTCTACTATGATCGGAAAAACACAGAATCAGATGTCCCGTATCACTTTTGATAAGTCTAAAGAGTATGCAAACAGGAAATATAAGGAAAATGAAAAAGGTATTCACTCCGGTAGATTGAATTATATGTTTTTGGAAATATCCAAGGAAGTAAGAAGGCAGATACAGCCAATAGGAAAATAGTTGAAATGGACAAGTTGTGAAATACTGCTCAAAACTAATTTTTTATCGCATTTTATTTTATGATGTAAATTTCCTATCTTTGCACTCAGAATGTGGATTTTAAGATATGATTAAAATATTGGAGACCTAAAAGTCTTCATTCATAGATGATGATTGGAACAGTCGGTTCGTGAGAATCGGCTGTTTTTTGTTTCGATTGTTTGCATATCAGGAGTGGTAGTGTTACTTTTGCAAGGAAGAAGTTATTTAGTCAATGAAATATGAAACAAGGTAAGAAATTTATTTCTCCGGGAGCATGGTTCTCTATGGTCTATCCGGCAGACTGGAACGAATTTGAAGACGGGGAAGGTTCTTTCCTGTTTTATAATCCTAACGAGTGGACAGGTAATTTCCGTATATCGGCCTATAAGGGCAGTGCGACGTATGGCAAGGAAGCTGTTGAACAGGAACTGAAGGAGAACACCTCGGCTACATCTGTAAAGATAGGGCCTGTGTCGTGTGCGTACAGCAAGGAAATGTTCGAGGAAGAAGGGGTGTACTATACATCTCATCTTTGGGTTACGGGAATGGGCGACGTTGCGTTTGAATGTTCGTTTACGGTGCGTAAGGGAGAGCCGGTGACGGAAGCCGAAAACATAATAGCCTCACTGGAAGTACGCAGAGCCAATCAGAAATATCCGGCGGAGATCATCCCGGTACGCCTGTCTGAAATTTATCAGATAAATGAGGCGTATGAGTGGGTGAGTAACACAGTGAAAGAATACCTGAAGAAAGACTTTCAGGGACAGGAAGAAGACATTGCCAATATGCAACAGGTTATGGATAGCGGCAATATCGGTGCCAAGAAAAAGGAAGCCTGGCTCGCTTTGGGCATTACGCTTTGTGCCATTCTTGCCAATGAAGTGGAGGGCTTTGAATGGCGTACGTTGATTGACGGTAATCGTGAAGCTCCTGTTCTTGTGAACGTAGCAGACGGTGCTATGATAGACCCGATGAAATTAGTATGGAGTAAGGTGAAAGCCGGAGAAGCCTGTTATCTTGCGGAGATTTATAAAAACTTGCTTTCATAGCAGCTTTTTCTGATGATCATTGCCGTTCCGCATAACGGCTTTCAAATTTTAATTCTCTCAATTCTTAATTTAATAAGCTTTGGCAGCAGTAAATTCAATTCTTCAAGTGGAAAACTTGACCAAGTCATTCGGTGATCTGGTACTATTCGAGAATATCTTTTTGGGCTTATCCGAAGGGCAGCGTGTGGGCCTCATTGCTAAAAATGGCAGCGGCAAGTCCACATTGCTGAACATTCTTTCCGGAAAGGAAGGTTATGATAGTGGCACAATTTCTTTCAGACGCGATGTAAGAGTCGGATATCTGGAACAGGATCCTCAGTATCCGGAGGAACTGACCGTTCTCGAAGCTTGTTTTCATCATGGCAACAGCACCGTAGAACTGATTAAGGAGTACGAACGCTGCATGGAGACGGAGGGACACCCCGGTTTGGACGAAATTTTGGTGCGTATGGATCAGGAGAAGGCCTGGGAGTACGAACAGAAGGCCAAGCAAATCCTTTCCCAATTGAAAATCCGTGATTTCAACCAGCAGGTAAAGTCGCTTTCCGGCGGACAATTGAAGCGCGTGGCGCTTGCCAATACGCTTATCACCGAGCCTGATTTGTTGATACTGGATGAGCCTACCAACCATCTTGACCTTGATATGACCGAATGGTTGGAAGACTATTTGCGCCGTACCAACCTTACTCTGCTGATGGTGACGCACGACCGGTATTTCCTTGACCGCGTTTGCTCGGAGATTGTCGAAATAGACAACCGCCGGATATACCAGTACAAAGGTAATTACAGCTATTATCTGGAAAAGCGCGAAGAACGCATCGAAGCAAAGACGGTAGAGATAGAACGCGCCAATAATCTGTATCGCACTGAACTTGAGTGGATGCGCCGTATGCCACAGGCCAGAGGGCACAAAGCGCGTTACCGGGAAGATGCTTTTTATGAGTTGGAGAAGGTGGCCAAGCAGCGTTTCAACAACGACAATGTGAAGCTGGATGTAAAAGCGTCTTACATCGGCAGTAAGATATTTGAGGCGGATCATCTTTGCAAGTCCTTCGGTGATTTGAAGATATTGGATGATTTCTCTTACATCTTCGCCCGTTATGAAAAAATGGGTATTGTGGGCAATAATGGTACAGGAAAGTCTACTTTTATCAAGATATTGATGGGAGATGAGAAGGCGGACAGTGGAACGCTGGACATTGGCGAAACCGTCCGCTTCGGCTACTATTCGCAGGATGGCTTGCAATTTGACGAGCAGATGAAGGTTATAGATGTAGTGCAGGACATTGCCGAGGTGATAGAGCTGGGCAATGGCAAGCGCCTGACGGCATCGCAGTTTCTGCAACATTTTCTTTTCACGCCCGAAACGCAGCACAGCTATGTTTATAAGTTGAGCGGTGGCGAGCGCCGCCGTCTCTATCTGTGTACTGTATTGATGCGCAACCCTAATTTTCTGGTGCTGGATGAGCCGACCAATGACCTTGACATTGTTACACTGAATGTGCTGGAGGAATATTTGCAGAATTTCAAAGGTTGTGTCATCGTGGTGAGTCACGACCGCTATTTTATGGATAAGGTAGTGGATCATTTGCTGGTGTTCAACGGTCAGGGAGATATTCGTGATTTTCCCGGTAACTATACCCAATATCGCGATTGGAAAGATGTGAAGGCAGTCCGGGAAAAAGAGAAGGAGAAAGAAGTGGCAAAAGACCGGGAGGAAAAGACTGCGAAAGTCCGTCTGAACGAGAAGCGCCGTATGTCTTTCAAGGAGAAGCGTGAGTTTGAACTGCTTGAGCAGGAAATTGCGGCATTGGAAGCGGAAAAGCAATCCATTGAGGAGGCATTGTGCAGCGGGACGCTGTCCGTCGATGAATTGACAGAGAAGTCGAAACGCTTGCCGGAATTGGCAGAACTGATTGATGAAAAGACAATGCGCTGGCTGGAGTTAAGCGAAATAGAATCGAACTGAGAAAACATTTTGACTTTTATCGACTGTTTTATGAAGTTCGGAAATAATAATTGAAGTATAAGAGAATGGGCAGAAATGGAAATCTGACAAATTATCATAGTCACAGCCTGTATTGCGACGGACGCGCCGGTATGGAGGACTTCGTGCGATTTGCCATAAGTGAAGGATTTACTTCGTATGGCTTTTCATCTCATGCCCCGTTGCCTTTTTCTACGGCGTGGGCAATGGAATGGGATCGCATGGATGACTATCTGGCGGAATTTCATCGGATGAAAAAGAAATATGCTCGGAAGATAGAACTTTATCTTGGTTTGGAAATAGATTATCTGAATGAAGAGAGTAATCCGTCCGTTGACTGTTTCCGGAAACTTCCGTTGGACTACCGCATCGGTTCCGTACACATGCTGTATAATGATGAATCGGAGGTTGTGGATGTGGATGTTTCCGCCGCTGCCTTCAAGCGGATTGTGGATGAGCAATTCGGAGGTGACCTGGAGAGGGTGGTGCGTCTGTATTATGGACGGCTGAGGCGTATGCTGGAGTTGGGCGGTTTCGATATAGTGGGGCATGCGGACAAGATGCACTATAATGCGGCCTGCTATCGTCCCGGCCTGCTCGATGAAGTCTGGTATGATACGCTTGTAAAAGAGTTTTTTGAAGATATTGCCGCACGTAGCTATCAGGTGGAAATCAATACCAAGTCCTATCATGATTTGGGAACTTTCTATCCCAATGAACGTTATTTCCCGCTGCTGCACAGTTTGGGTATCCGGGTTCAGGTCAACAGCGACTCTCACTATCCGGAACGGATCAATAGTGGCCGTCCGGAAGCATTGCGGGCATTAGTGAAAGCCGGATACAAGACCGTAATGGAATTATACGATGGCAAGTGGCAGGAAATGCCGATAGTCTTATAAAGGTTATTTATGGAAAGAAGATAGTATGCTTAAAGGGAATGTGTGAAAATGGAATCCCGCTATCACTCTGTCATTCAGAACAGAGTGATAGCGGGATTCCATTTTCAGCCTCCTTTTGAGGTATTAATCTTTATTTATTTCTTCAGCAGAAACTCGTCAATCGCCTTCTTGTAGGTTGCCTTGTCCGCGGCTCCGCGAAACAACTGGGGTTCACCCTGCATCGGTACGAAGACAAAAAGGGGAATGCTCGTAGCATTGAATAAAGCAGCCAGCTCTTTCTCCTTGTCTACATTGACTTTGTATATCACGATTTTTCCGGCATATTCCTTTGCCAGTTCTTTCATGATAGGAGCCGTCATGCGGCAGGGGCCGCACCAGTCGGCGTATAAATCAATGATAGCGGGTTTATCGCCTTTGTACTTCCACTCTTTGGACTTTTCGTAATCGAATATTTCTTTAATAAACATATCTTTGTTCATTACGATTACATTACCTTCCTGAGTAGTCTCTTGCTTTTCTGCTTGTTTTTGTCTGGCTCCGTCGGTACAAGCATAGGTCAGAATGCTTGAGAAGATGAGAGCCGCCATAGCTATAATTTTCTTCATTTTTCTAATTATGAGTTTTGTTCGATAATGGCTTTAAGCTCCTTACCGCTGATTACACCTGAATGGCGCCATATCGCTTCCCCTTTTCTGAATAGGATGAAAGTAGGAACCATTTGTATGCGGTAGCTTGCAGCCAGTTCTTCATGTTGGTCTACGTCTATTTTTGCGATGCGTGCTCTGTCGCCGATTTCGTCTTTCAAAGCTTCCAACACAGGATGCATTGCTTTGCAAGGGCCACACCAGGTAGCAAAGAAATCTACTAAAACAGGCTTTTCTGATTGTATTAATTCTTCAAACTTTTCCATAATCTTTATTTTATAATAATTAATCAAATATATAACAGATAAACGGGGAAAAAGTTCATTATCAATTGCCAATCATTCACCGCAGAACACTAATCGCTGATTGTCAATTCCTTGATGATGTGCGAAGCACCGGCATACTTGTCTATGATGAACAAGGTGTAGCGGATGTCCACGCAAGCGGCACGCTGTGAGGAGGGACGGAATGCGATGTCACCCGTCAGCCCTTCGTAGTTGCGGTCGAAAGCTGTACCTATCAGCTCGCCTTTGGCATTGAACACCGGACTGCCTGAGTTGCCGCCTGTATTGTCTGTATTTACGATGAAACAAACGGGCATCTCACCATCGGGCATGGCGTATTGTCCGAAGTCTTTGGCCTGGTACAATTGCTTTAATCTGGCGGGAACCACAAACTCCCAGTTGTTGGGGTCTTCCTTTTCCATGGCTCCTTTCAGTGTGGTGTAATATCCGTACTCCACACCGTCGGCAGGGCGGTACGGCAATACGCGCCCGTAGGTCAGGCGCAGGGTAGAGTTGGCATCCGGATAGATAGGAGTGCCGGCTTCACGCTTCATATCCATCATTCCCTTTACCCATACTTTGTGGGCAGCGTTGTAGTTGCGGTTGGCATCCATCATGGCAATGGTGGTTTGCAGCAGGCCGTCGGTAATGGAATATTTGAACAGGGTCATCCAGTCATTGCCAATTTTATACAGGCTGGGCTTGCGGATGAACTTGGCAAAGTTTTCCTTGCTGCCAAAGATGGAATATTCGAAACAAGCGTCAATGAAAGCATCACTGTCACCCTTGAACCGCCGGTCGATAATCTTGAAGATACCGATGCGTTGTTCGGCGGGGATATATTTCATATAGGTTTGCAGCATCTTTTTGCCAACAAGCCGTTCCACTTCGGGGAAGGGGACGGAGGCGAAATACTTGTCGGCTGCAATCTGCAAACTGTCGGCAGCGGCTTTGATCTTGACTTTGTCTTTGCTTTTCAAAGCGGCGACCAGTGCGGTGGTACTCGGAATTTTCATAAAGTCAAGTCCGGTAATCAACGCTTCCTGAATGGCTTGCTGATGATAAAGGGCACCGCGGCGGTGTTTTACGATGTCGCGTATCTGATCGAAGGCTTTTTGATAGGAACTGTCGTTCAGGGCACGCCCACGTGCCAGAAGTTGTTCCTGCTGTGCGCGTTTCGTATCCAGCACTTTCAGGCGGACAAGCCCTTCGTTCATGCCGATTGCATTCTTCCAGTAGTTGGCGGAAGAGGCATACTTGCTTGCATAGTGGATGCGTACGGCATCGTCCTTCAGCATCTGTTCCATAAGAGCTTTCTGGCGGACGTCGCGCACGTGATGGCGCATGAAGTTGGTGGTTTGCATACGTTCCTCCACTTCATCGGAAATCATGTAGCGCCAGTTACGTCCGGGAAATCCCATAACGAATGTGAAGTCGCCTTCGCGATAGCCGGCAAGGCTGATGGTGAGATGCTTCTTTACCTGTAAGGGGACGTTGTCGCGGTTATACTCGGCCGGCTTTCCGTCCTTGTCGGCATAGATGCGGAAAAGGGAGAAGTCGCCTGTGTGGCGCGGCCACATCCAGTTGTCCGTATCGGCGCCGAACTTGCCTATGGAGGAGGGGGGCGCGCCTACCATACGGATGTCGCTGTAGGTGGTCTTGAGAAACAGGTAATATTTGTTTCCGCCGTAGAACGCTTTCAGTTCCGCTTTCCGTCCGGGTGTGAGCGTTGTGCCTTGTTCGGAAAGGAAGCGGTCGGCTATCTTGGTTAGGTATTTGGGAGACAGGTAGTTGGTTCCGTTTGGGTCGGAGTCAATCTGTAATTGCTTGTTGACGTAGTCTGTCACATCCATTATCTCGTCAATGTAAGTGACGGTAAGCCCTTTGCAGGGGAGTTCTTCGCTGCGTGACATTGCCCAGAAACCGTCGGTCAGATAGTCGTGCTCTACGCTGCTATGTTGTTGGATGGCTCCGTATCCGCAGTGGTGGTTGGTTAGTACCAGGCCTTCTGCCGAGATGACTTCACCTGTGCAACCGCCGCCGAAATGTACGACTGCATCTTTCAGGGCTATGCCATTGGGATTGTATATCTCTTCGGCAGGGATTAGCAGACCCAACTCGGTCATGGCAACCTCGTTCTGCTTTTTTAGGTCAGTCAGCATCCACATGCCTTCATCAGCATAGGTAGAAAGAAATCCTGATGTAAGGAATAATGATAGTATTGATAGTCTTAAATGTTTCATAATAAATATGCGTTAGAATGTATTATGAGAGGGGGGAGTCTCTGTATAGGACTGAGGTACCCTAAGTATACGACTGAGGGTATCTAAGTAGTATACTTAGGGTACCTCAGTCGTATTGTGTGTGGCCAGTAAAATAACGGTTACTCGATTATGTTCATTTCTTTTATCAAATGCCCGCATCCGCCCAGTTTTTCAAGGATGAAAAGTACGTAGCGGATGTCCAGTGCGATGCAACGTTGCAGGTTGTTGTTGAAGTTGATGTCACCACTCAGAGACTCCCAGTTGCCGTCGAATGCGCAGCCGATGAGTTGCCCTTCTCCGTTGATGACGGGGCTTCCGGAGTTACCTCCGGTGATGTCGTTGGTTGTTAGGAAGCAGACAGGCATTGTGCCGTCAGGCATGGCGTAGCGGTCGAAATCTTTATTGAGAATGAGTTCTTTCAGCTTGGCCGGAACTACGAATTCCCGGTCTTCAGGGTTCTCTTTTTCGAGAATACCGTCTGTGGTGGTGTAGTAATTGTAGTGTACGGCATCACGCGGGCTGTATGATTTTACATTTCCGTAGGTCAGACGGAGTGTGAAGTTGGCATCCGGATAAGAGGGTACGGGCAGTTTCATCTCTCCTAAACCGCGGATGTACGCTTTATGCAGCAGATCGAGATCATTGCTCAAAGCCCTGTTTTCCATAATAACGGCGTTCAGCTTTTCCAGCTTTGAACGGGAGTAGGCAGTGGCGGGATCTTTTTCGATGGCCTTCACTGTGGGCTTCTTCATGAACTTGTCAAAGTTGGTACGGTTGGCAAGGATGGAGTTGTCGTACAGATCGTCTACAAAGACGTTGTAGTCGCCTTTGTACTTATCCCGTATGGTCAGATAGAAGGTGGGCAGTTCTTCCGGTTTCAGCTTTTGGGCAAGGGCGGGAAGAATGGCTTTGGCTACGGCACGGTCCACTTCGTGGTCGTAGTCTTTGTTGTGGATGCTGTTGAACACTTCTTCCAGTTGCGCTTTGGAGGCAGTAAGCAGTGAGTCGTTTCTCTCTTCTAATGCAGTCTTGATGTTGTCCATTACCATGTATGGGCTGCCGAATTCAATGGCACCGCTCAATGCTTCGTACAAATACTCAAGTTGGCGGCTGACAGGCTTTCTCTTGGCGATGATACCGTCAATCTTGTCTACCACTCCCTCGTATTCGGGTTTGCCTTTGGCAAATTCCGCAAATTTCTTTTCTTGTTCTGCTTTAGTGCCCAGCACGTCATTGTCGATGATTGCCTTGTTCATGCCGATGGAATTTTTCCAGTAGTTACTGCTTCCGGCAAATTTGTTGGCATACTGTATGCGGGTCTTGTCGCTGGCGTTCATATATTTGCGCAGCACGTCGAGGCGCACTCCACGCATGTCAATCATGGCCTGATTGTCTGCTTCCATACGCTCTTTCACTTCCGATCGGGTGAGGTAGCGGCTGGTTCTTCCGGGGAACCCCATAATCATGGCGTAGTCATTCTCTTGCAAGCCCTTGATGGAGATAGACAGGTACTTCGGAGTCTGCAAAGGTACGTTGTCCTGAGAATATTCGGCAGGCTCTCCGTTTTTGTCGGCATAGATGCGGAACATGGAGAAATCTCCCGTATGGCGCGGCCACATCCAGTTATCCGTTTCACCACCGAACTTTCCTACTGAGGAAGGAGGGGCAGCTACCATGCGGACGTCGCTGTATACCTTATAATAGAACAAATAGAACTTATTTCCGGCATAGAAAGGTAGTGCTTTTACTTCAATGCCCGGTTTACCTTTCAGGTCGCTCTTCTCCAGTTCCTCTTTGGCAAGTTTGTTGAGGAATGGTGCGGTCAGGGCGTCGACTTCCGTTACTTCTCCGGCTTTGATTTTCGCGTTGACAAGGTCGGTGATGTCCACAATGCGGTGTACGAAACGGAATTTCAATCCCGGAGTGGGCAACTCCTCACTGCGGCTTTTTGCCCAAAAACCGTCTGTCAAGTAATCGTGCTCCACTGAGCTGTGTTGTTGGATAGCGCCATAGCCGCAATGGTGGTTGGTGAGGATTAATCCTTCCGGTGAAATAATCTCGCCGGTGCAACCGCCGCCAAAGATGCCGACGGCGTCCTTCAATGACACGCCGTTCGGATTATATATATCATCGACTTCGAGCTTTAACCCTTGTTTCTTCATCATGTCGATGGAGTTCTGCTGTTTCATAAGTTGCAGTAACCACATTCCTTCGTCTGCACGTACGGAGCAGACGGTTGTCAATACGGCGATAGCCGCAATCAAATACTTCGTTAATTTCATTCTTTTATTAATTAATATATGATTTATTTGAATTTTCCTTCCCGAATGGCTTCCATGACGTTTGCAGGCGGACGCTGGTTCATCAACTCCTGCTTCATGAAGTCCATGTAGGGGGCTACGTGCTTGAAGAACTTCCGGTAGCCTGCGCAGAGGTAGTTCAGTCCGGGTTCACCGTTTGCTGTATGCGCAAAACGATTCTTGGGACATTCGCCGTTGCAGGCAAACAGCCATTCGCATTCCCGGCACTGGGTAGGAAGCGATTTCTGCTTCATCAGTCCGAAGTTTTGCTGTTGTTCACTGTACATCATCTCGACGAGCGTCTTCTGATAGATATTTCCTAATTTATATTCAGGGAATACAAAATGGTCGCAGGCATATACGTCTCCGTTGAATTCCATTACACCGGCATGTCCGCAGGTCTTTGCCATGGAGCATACACCGGGCTGTTCGCCTACCCAGTTGGCAAGGGTGGAGTCGAAGAGCTGGATGTAATAAGTCCCCACATCTTGCTTCACCCATTCGTCGAACAGGGCGCAGAGGAAGTCTCCCCATTGTTCCGGACTGACGGAGAAGTCTGCCAGTTCCGTAGATTTCTCTTTGTCTGCCAGTGAGGCGAGGTGGCGTCCGTCCTGATGAGGAGTAATTCGTTCCACGATAGGAGCGAACTGTATGTAATGTGAACCGATTTCTTTGAAAAAATTGTAGAACTCGAGAGGGTAATCGGCATTGAAGTCGTTCACCACCGCCATTGCGTTCCATTCTACTCCATGCTTTTTCAGCAGGTTGATGCCTTGCATCACTTTTACAAAGGACGGTTTGCCAAGTTTGTTCTTGCGGTATTCATCGTGGAACTCTTGTGGACCGTCGATGGATACACCCACCAGCCAGTTGTTCTCTTTAAAGAATTCGCACCATTCGTCGGTGAGTAATGTGCCGTTTGTCTGGATACAGTTGTCAATGGTCCGGCCATTGGCGTATTTCTTTTGCAGCTCCATGGCTTTTTTGTAGAAAGCCAGCGGGCGCATCAGGGTTTCTCCGCCATGCCAGGTGAACAGCACCTGCGGCATCGTCTGCGAATTGATATATTCTTCTATGAACTTTTCAAGCAGTTCATCACTCATCACATGTTTGGGATTGTTTACGTATAATTTGGACTTCTCCAGGTAGTAACAATAATCGCATGCAAGGTTGCACACAGCCCCTACGGGCTTCAGCATCACATACAGAGGTTTGGCAAAAGGAGCATAGGTTGACATGTATATTTTCCCGATTTTTATTATTTATGATTGTGCAAAAATACGTAAACCAAATGAAAATTCCTTTCTTTCTATCCGGTTTATAAGGAATATTAATACCTTTGTTGCGTATAATTCATAAATCGTTTCCTGCATGATTAAAATGAGTGTAAACCGCATTTTGCCTCTTTTGCTTTTACTTATGTTTCTCGCTTCTTGTACCCGGAAGTATAAGGTGGAAGGCAGTTCTTCGGTAACAAGCCTCGACGGGAAAATGTTATACCTTAAAACCTTGAAGGATGGGCAATGGGTAACTGTTGACTCGGCGGAAGTTATTCATGGACTTTTCTCAATGAGGGGCAGGGTTGATTCTGTGATAATGGCAACTCTTTATATGAATGATGAAGGTATTATGCCACTTGTGCTGGAAGACGGTAAGATTGAAGTTTCCATTTCCAACACGCAATTGACTGCCAAAGGTACGGCTCTCAATAACCTGTTGTATGAATTCATCGAAAAGAGAAATGCACTGGAACTGCAGATAGAAGAACTTGACCGTAAAGAGGCGCGTATGGTGCTGGACGGAGTCAATCTGGAAGAGGTTCATAAAGAACTGGAACAAGAGGGTGAGGCTCTTGTAAAGGAGATGAACGGTTATGTCAAACAGTTCATCATTGATAATTATGAGAATGTGTTGGGACCGAGTGTCTTTATGATGATGTGCAGCACGTTGCCGTATCCTATCATGACTCCGCAGATAGAGGATATCATGAGAACTGCTCCTTTGGAATTCAAGAAAAACGAATTGGTGAAGGCGTTCCTTTCAAAGGCTAAAGAGAACATGCAGTTGATTGAAGAGCATCAGCGTGTAAGGGAAAATGCTTCAGTAGCGGATACTTCCGGTAAATAATCTGTAAGCAGACCATTGCACTCAGTATGTGTTGCAAGAACAGGAAATCTTAACGGTCTTGATCTTCGTTTTTAACCATTCCCTTAAATTTCTCCGGGAGGCTGCTTTCTACGGCTGCATAAGCTTCTGTCATAGTGGCCTTAATATTCTCTGCCCCTTGCCCTTTGGGGGCAATCGGTTCATGAATAGTCAGTACCATGCGGTGGCGGTGTATCCACTTGCCGGTCCGGGGCAGTATCTCGAACGAACCGTCGATTGTAACAGGCACTACTGCCAACTGAAGTTCGTCTGCCAACTGAAAGGCTCCTCTTTTGAAATAGCCCATGTGCCCGGTGAATGTACGTGCCCCCTCGGGGAATACCACTAACGATACCCCGTCTTTCAAAGAGGCTTCCGCCTGGCGCATCGTTGCCAGTACTTTTTTCGGACTGGAACGGTCTACGAAGATGTGTCCGGCACTTTCGCATGCTTTGCCCACGAATGGAATTTTCCGAAGGCTTTTCTTCATCATCCATTTGAAGTTCCGCCCTAAAAAGCCGTAAATCAGGAAAATGTCGAATGAGCCTTGATGATTGGGAACAAATACGTAGGAAGTGCGTTTATGCAATTTCTCCCGCCCGTTTATTTTTACCGGAATAAGTAGAAGATAACAAATCAATTGTGACCATATTTTCCCCGGATAATATCCCCAGATGTGGGCGCCGCCCAATAACGAACCGATAATAGTGACCAGTGCGGTGAGAATTGTCAGCACCAATAATATAGGCAATGCAAAGCAAATCTGATAAATATTATAGAGTATTTTCATAGGTTTGGGATTTTGTTGCCACAAAGATAGACCTTTTTTTATTTTGTCACTAATTCTCGCAGACTAATTTTATGACGGTGATTTCAGGCCACGCACCAAAGCGGAAAGGCAGCCCTACATACCCTATACCGACATTGACGTACAATGCACGCTTGCCTTCATAATACATGCCCGACCACTCCGGATATATGAGGGAGGCCAGTGAATGTCCGAGCATTTCCATTTGCATCGCATGTGTATGTCCGGAGAGGGTCAACTCAATGTCTGAGTCCGGCAAAACTTCGCGCCGCCAATGAGTAGGGTTGTGGCTGAGCAGGATGCGGAACATCCCTTCCGTACCCTGTATGGCTTTGGGAAAATCGGCAAACTGGGAGAAAGGAGGTTCTCCGTCGTTCTCAACACCTATCAGGGCTATGCTGTCGCTTTTGTGATGTATAATAGTATGATCGTTGTTCAGCATCTTCCAGCCCATATCCTTTTGTTGCTCTATCAGATATTCTAAATTGGCAACTTCTTCTTTTCTGCTATGCCAGCGGTAATAAGTTCCGTAATCATGGTTGCCGAGAACGGAATACACGCCACCGGGGGCGTGGAGCTGCGAGAGGATTTCTTTGAAACTGTCCAGCTCGTGACTTTGCTGATTGACCAAGTCGCCGGTAAAGACAATCAAGTCTGCTTTCTGCTCATTCACCAAATTGACCAGTTGCCGAATGGCTTCCGGATTTCCTTGCCAGCTGCCTATATGTATGTCCGATAGTTGAAGAATACGGTAACCGTCAAATCCTTTGGGAAGATTAGTCGAGTGGTACTCTACATCTTTTACTTCAAAACGTTTGATGCCGACTATTGCTCCATAGAGGATATTGGCAAAAGTGATTGTACCCAGTATCAGCCCGAGAAGGGTATATGGAAGTCGGTGGGCGACAAAAGGGAATCGGGGATTCCTGAACGGTGTACGGAAAATGGCGAACGACAGAAAACGACTGATTCCACGCATCAGTATGCCAAGCAGCGAGCAGAGCATAAATACGGTTTTGGGAACGGCAAACAGCATTACAGCTACAGCCAGCCTGCCGATGCTTTGGGGATGTCGGGAAAGAGCATTCTCTCCTGCCATATAGATATAGTACAAATATAGGGCTACCAGTACAACAGTAGGAAGCCAGTATATACTGCGACGGATTACACTGCGTGTTTTCTTTACGATGTACACCAGGTAGATGTACATGTCCGGTAAAAGCAGGAATAAGATAAGTATAAGAGTTATTCGGTGCATATATCTTTGAGTTCTTCTATATTCTTTTTAATATTGTCGAGATGTTTATAGATGAGTCTCTTGTAGATGAAATAAATAAGAATGACATCCCAGATAATGTAACATATCAATAGGACGGCTTGTACTCCAAGAGGCAGCATATAGTAGTCCATTACCCAGTAGAACAGTGCAGTGAAGACTATGGTCCAAATAGCCACCGCCCATACCTCGTAGTGGGTCCAGTAACGGAATGTGCTCATGCGCCGGCTCACCTCTGCTACGGGCATTTCATCCACTAACGTGTTCTTGTTCCAAAGGTAGGTTTTCCAGTCCCACCACATACCGCCAAGGATGGTAACGGTGATGAAAGCCAGGAATATGGCAATTTTGTTCTGCAGGTGCTCATTGAAGCCGAAGGTGGGCAGTAAGAGCCATATCAATAGGATGATGGCCAGCCCTACCGCACCTATTCCCAGTGAGAAGCGTTGTAGGAAAACAAGTCGTCCCAGGCTGTGCCGGGTATTTGTTTTATAATTTGCAATCAATTCTTTTATTTGTTGTTCATCGGCAATCGGTTCCTTTTGCAACTGTGCATCTAAGGCATTCCATGATTTTTTCAGTTCGTCCAGTTCCATATATTATTCCTCCTTGTTCATCTTTTTCAGTTTGTCTTTAATGCGGTTGAGTTTAGTGGCGACGTTGGTAATAGTCAGTCCGGTGATTTCGGCAATTTCCTCATAGCTTTTTTCTTCCAGGTAAAGCAGTATAATGGATTTTTCCAATTGCCCTAACCGGTTTATCATCCGGTAGAGTTGCCGTAGCATGGCTTGCGTTTCATCATCCTCTTCACTGCGGTCGGCTTCTTGGGTGAGGGTTACAATCTCAGGGATGTTTTTTTCTTTCCGTATGAAACTGATGCAGGTATTTAAAGCAATACGGTAAATCCACGTAGAGATCTTACATTCTCGTCTGAACTTTGGAAATGCTTTCCATATATTGAGCACCACTTCCTGATACAGGTCACTAAGAGTCGCGTTCGGAGTAGTGTACAGGTAGCACACCTTATAGATGACGCGCTCATATTCCCGTATAACGGACAGAAACTCTTGTTCTATATTTTCCATTGTGTATTGTTTCTCGAATCGCTTTTTATTTTGTATGTCGCAGTGAAAATTGAAAAATCACATTATCTCAGGTTTGCAGCCAGAAATTTTCGCATTTCGTCAATCGGTCTGCCACGTCGGCGGGCATAATCTTCCAATTGATCTTCATCAATCTTTCCTACGGCAAAATAACGTGACCGGGGATGTGATAGCATAAGACCGCAGACGGAGGCATGCGGATACATGGCTCCATTTTCGGTTAGTGTTATGCCTATTTGTTCCATGTCCAGCAGTTCGTTCAATATAAAATTCACAGACTGGTCGGGCAGGGAGGGGTAGCCCACTGCAGGACGGATACCTTGATATTTCTCAACAAATAAGTCTGGGATGGAAAACGATTCATCGGGAGCATAGCCCCAAGCTACCTTACGTACGTATTCATGCATTTTCTCCGTTGCTGCTTCGGCAAGGCGGTCCGATAGGGTTTGTACAAGGAGATGTTTATAGGGGTCATCCTTATAATATTCTTCAGCCTCTGGACTGATAGAAGATGCGAACAGACCTATGGTATCTGCTATGCCGGATGAAAGAGGGCGTATAAAGTCACTCAAGCAGAGGAACGGGCTTCCGTCCGGATTGGGGGTTTGCTGGCGGAGTAAGGGAAACAACGTACCTTCAATGATGAGGTTATCATCTTCTGCATTAGTATGGCACAATCTATAGATACATTGAACCGTAATATCCTCATCCAATCGGTTAAGAATTCTGTTTGCTTCCTTAAACAACTGCATGGCTTCAGCTGCTTTGGCGCGGTCTTCTTGAGGAAAAGATGCGAGCCACATGGCACGACAGGAATCACAGCCATGGATATTGGCAATTGCCGCAAACCTGGGTTGGAAGCCCCATGCATGGAAAAAATAGATCCAGTTGATGTAAGGACTTACTTCGTGGATTTTATAATTGATAGTTGGCAATTTATTGTATGCTCTGATTTATTTACACTAAATTACATTCTGAATTGGCTGTATGCCATGAAAGATTTACGCTTTGGATGACCGGTAATCGAATCTCAACTCTTCACCGCGATAAGTCCCGTCCACCGTATCGCCATTGTAGATAAGATGTCCGTTGGCAAATGTTTTTTCTACTTTCCAGTTGAACGTATGTCCTTCTAAGGGACTCCAGCCGCATTTGCTCAAGATTTTGTCTGAAGTAACTTCCCAGGGAGAATTGGGGCGTACCAGCACTAAATCTGCCTGATAACCTTCTCGGATATATCCGCGTCGGCAGATACCGTATATTTGGGCAGGTGCATGGCACATTTTCTGCACAATAGTCTCCAGTGAAAAGATTCCTTCGTCCACCAGTCCCAACATGCTTACGAGAGAAAACTGTATCATAGGCATGCCGGACATGGCTTTCAGCGCTCCTCCTTCTTTTTCACTCAATAAGTGGGGAGCATGGTCGGTGGCTATCACATCAATCAGGCCGGAATTGACGGCTGCTCGTAGAGCTTCCCGATCAGTTTTTCTCTTAATGGCAGGGTTGCATTTTATGCGTGCACCCAGGCTGTTATAATGGGATAGCGTATAGAGTAGATGCGCTACGCATGCTTCGGATGTAATATTCTTATCTTCCAAAGGTTCGCTACTGAAGAGTTTCAGTTCTTTGGAGGTAGATACATGCAGAATATGCAGTCGTGCTCCGGCAATTCTTGCCAGACGGATGGCCAACTCGGAAGAGGCATAGCAGGCGGAAACGGAACGTATACCGGGGTGGGCATTGACGGGGATGTCGTCCGTTCCCTTGTATTTTTTCTTGTATATCTCGATATTGGCTTTTATGATTTCCTGGTCTTCGCAATGGGCGGCTATCAGCATGTCTGTGCCATTGAAGATTTTCAGAAGACTGTTCATTTTGTCTACCAGCATATTACCGGTACTGGAACCCATAAACAGCTTGATACCGCATACGCGGCTCTTGTCCAGCTTGTCGAATTCCGTATAGTTGTCATTGGTCGCTCCGAAATAGCAAGAGTGATTGACAATACATTTCTCATTCAGTAAGTCGAATTTACTATTCAGGGCATCCAGAGTGACGGTCAAAGGATTGGTGTTCGGCATATCCATTATGGAGGTTACGCCACCGGCAGCTGCTGCGGAGCTTTCTGTCAGGATATCTGCCTTATGGGTAAGCCCCGGATCACGGAAATGCACGTGATCGTCAATGATGCCGGGTAGCAGGTAGCAGCCGGTTGCATCAATTACTTCTTCGCAAGGTGCGGAAAGCGGTTTCCAGTTGGTAAGCACCTCGGCAATACGTCCGTTTTCTATAACTACCGAACCTTGAGTGGATTGTCCTTCATTGACAATCGTAGCGTTGTGTATCAGCGTTCTTTTCATGTCCTTAGTCTTTTAAGTTGGGATATTTATGAAACCAACTGTCCCATTTCAATCGGATAACTCCGAAGACAGCTTCTCCGAAAATGCTACTGTTCATCTTGGATGTTCCCAGTTCGCGGTTGATGAAGATAACCGGCACTTCCTTTACGTTGGCTCCGCATTTGTAGGCGGTGAACTTCATTTCAATCTGAAAAGCATAACCCTTGAAGCGGATACTGTCTAAGTTGATTGTTTGCAGCACCTTGCGACGGTAGCAAACAAAGCCGGCAGTCGTATCGTGGATAGGCAGTCCTGTTATGATCCGTACGTATTTGGAAGCGAAATAAGACATCAGAACGCGTCCCATAGGCCAGTTCACGACATTCACACCGCTGACGTAGCGTGAACCGATAGCCACATCTGCCCCTTCCTCGGCACAGGCCCGGTGGAGTCGGGGAAGATCTTGGGGGTTATGGCTGAAATCGGCATCCATTTCGAATATATATTCGTAGTCGCGTTGTAACGCCCATTTGAAACCTGCTATATAGGCTGTGCCTAACCCAAGTTTTCCTTGACGTTCCACCATAAATAGGCGGTCGGGAAATTCCTGTTGTAATTCTTTTACGATATCGGCTGTTCCGTCGGGTGAACCATCTTCGATAATAAGTATGTGAAACCCGTATTCCAGAGCAAAAACGGCGCGGATGATATTCTCGATGTTTTCCCGTTCGTTGTAAGTGGGGATGATGACAATGCTGTCTGATTTCTGCATATTCATTGAAAATATATAGGGACTTATTAATAGGTACAAATCTAGGGTCTTTGTTTTATATACTGAAGAAATCAGTGCTTTATAAACTAATTCTTTGTAATTTGTACTTATGCTCTCTAATTAGAGCGCAACAAAGATAGCAATTCTTTTTTATCTGAAAGCTTTCCTTATAAATTCTTTTCTCGTTCCAGAACTTCTCAAATTTTTATATATAGCACATTGTTTTGTTTTTTGGGTAGTCCGGTCTGGTGTCTGTTTATCCGGATTAGGAGCTTATTATGCTAATTTTATTAATCCGTCACCCTTTTTAACATAATCATCCATTAAACCTTTTCTCTTATAGTCTATTTATATGATGTGTTTTAAAATTAAAGATATATGAATAAAACAAATTTTTTTGGCTATATGGCCTCTGTTGTTTCCTACTTAGAAGAGGAACAGCGTCATGGTACCGCTCATGTGTACCGTAGTGTATTAAGACGGGTTATTGAATTTGAAGGATTGGATGTACTTGAATTCAATGACCTGACTCCTCTTTGGCTCCGGTCTTTCCAGGAGTATCTGTTGAGCCGCCAACTTCATTGGAATACTATTTCTACTTATATGAGGATGTTGCGTGCTACCTATTTTCGTGCCGTCGATGACGGACTCGTACCTTATCGCCCCAGACTTTTCAAGGGAGTGTATACGGGTACGAAAGTTACAGTGAAGCGCGCGGTGGATGAAGATGTATTCCGTAAGCTCAGCATCCCTGTAGCAGATGAGAGACTGGAATCGACACGTCTCCTGTTTTTACTGCTTTTCATGCTTCGCGGAATGCCTTTTGTGGATGTTGCATATCTGAGACATTGTGACTTTCACAATAATGTCATCGTATATCGCCGTAAGAAGACAGGCGCATGGCTCACCGTACGTGTGGAGGGTAAAGCTCTAGAGATTATACGTAGCCTCAGGAATTCTGATGAGAATTCCCCCTATCTGTTCCCTCTTATTCACAATCCGGGAAAGGATGAATACCGGCAATACCAGAATGCACTGCGTGGTTTTAATTACCGTTTGAAGAAGTTGAAGGAGCACATAAACGGCGTGACCGGATTGACCAGTTATACGGCCCGCCACAGCTGGGCCACTATTGCCAATTATAGGGACTATCAGCCTGAACTTATTAGCAATGCCATGGGACATTCATCAGTGAAAGTAACAGAAACATACTTTATGAAACATACAGTTGAAAGAATAAACGAGATGAATAAAGGTATAATATCTTATATATTCACAAAGTAAGGATTCGTAATATGCTGTTTTACAAGATGAACACGAAGCTGCTTCGTTCTTAAATCTATTGTTTATTCTTCCGTTACTTTGTAGGTAACGGGAATTGTTTGTTTGTCGCAAATATCAACAAAACATTTATATTGCGCAAGAAAAAAAAGAGTTTTTTTTGAAAAATAAGTAAAAAACGCTCTCCTATATTATTATAGGGCGCATTGGCTTGAACAGCAGTGCTTTTCCCCGGTGGAAAATGCATAATACTCTCGCAACCATGTTATATAAAATTAACATGGAAAGTTCTGCTCGTCTTTAGCCGGTCCATCCGATAATCCGTAACAGTAGGTCATGTCGATACAGGAATGTCTCTTGTACCATGTTCTTCCTTCATTTTCCCGTTACCTACAAAGTAACGGAAATGTTAAAGCAGTAAAGTATATAGACAGATAAGTTATATCATATAAAAATGGAGAGCATGAAAAAGAGCCTTTGCATTATTTTCCTGTTTATCGGCATCTCTTTGTCAGCGCAGGACATAGCCATCAAGACAAACCTGCTGTATGACATCAGTACGACTATCAACCTCGGTGCCGAATTCCGTCTGGCTCCTAAATGGACGCTGGATCTTTCTGCGAACTATAATCCTTTTACTTTCTCGGACAGTAAGAAGTGGAAGCACTGGATGGCACAGCCTGAGGTGCGATACTGGCTGTGTGAGTCATTCAACGGCCATTTCTTCGGTCTGCACCTGCTCGGCGGGCAGTTCAACGTAGGCAACGTGGACTTCCCGTTGGGCATTTACCCCTCTACCAAGGGATACCGTTACGAGGGATACTATTACGGAGCCGGCCTGGCCTATGGCTACCAATGGTTGCTGGGTAAACGCTGGAGCATTGAAGCCGGCATCGGCGTGGGGTATGTTCAGAACCATTACGACAAGTATGACTGCCCCAAGTGCGGTGAGTGGAAGGAGAAGAACGACAAAGGATACTTCAGTGTCACCAAAGCTGCTGTATCGCTGATATATACCATTAAATAAGGAGGAAGTGCATTATGAGAAAAGAACATATATATAGTAAATTGATATGTGGTGCATTGCTTTTGTTCGGAATATGTGTTCCTGTTTGTGCACAGACCGGACATCTTTCGGGGGTGCGCGTAATCAATGATGAGATAAAAAAGAAAGGTCGTGAAATTCACGTGGATTTTGTACTTGATGTGACGGACATGCACGTGAAGCGTCAGGAAAGTGTGCGTCTCTATCCGGTAGTAGTGGCAAAAGAGGGGGATAAAAGTCTGGATCTTCCTTCTGTGGTGCTGGACGGTCGTGTTCGTGACAAGGTGCACCGTCGTGAAAAGGCGCTGAATGGCTTTACCAAGACCGATGGCGCAAAGACTGTGCTGCGTCGTAAGAACGGTGAATCTCAGCAGGTGGAGTACAGTGTGGTGATACCTTACGAGCCTTGGCTCGGCGCTGCCCGGTTGGTACTTCGTGAACAGACCACCGGTTGTGCGGAGTGTGATAAGGGTACGGAAGAGACTCCTGTGAAGAGTACTTTTCTGCAGCTATTTCAGCCTAAATATACAGTGGCTTTTGTCCCGCCTTTGAAAGAGGCTGTAAAGATGCGCGACGAGGTGAAAGTGGCACGTTTGAATTTCCGCCAGGACAGCCATAAGATTGACCCGAAATTCCAGAACAACCGTCAGGAGCTTGACAGTGTCCGTCACTCCATCGCTATGGTAAAAGATAACGGCGACCTCACGATTACGGGTATATATGTTACCGGTTACGCTTCTCCTGAAGGGCGTGCGGATTATAACGAAAAACTGTCCCAACGTCGTGCCGAAGCTTTTATGCGGTATGTGCAGAGGGAAACTGAAGTGGACACACGCTTATGGCATGTGGCATGGCGTGGTGAGGACTGGGAAGGCCTCCGTCTGGAACTGGATAAGTTTCCCAACCTGTTGAAGCAGAAAGAGGTGATTGCGGTAGTTGAATCTTGCAAGGGCAATTTGGATGACTGTGAGCAGCGTTTCAGGGATGAGTTCCCTCCCGAGGTATACCAACGCCTTCTGAATGAAGTCTATCCTCCGCTGCGCCGTAATGAGTACCGCATAGAGTATAAGGTGCGTAATTTCAATTTAGAAGAAGCCCGGAAGCAGATATATTCCAATCCCCGTTTGCTGAGTGTGGAGGAGATGTATCAGGTGGCGGAGTCTTATGGAGTGGATACTCCGGAGTATGGCAAGGTTTTACTGATAGCTGCCCGTACCTATCCGGACAATATTCCGGCTGTTGTAAACGCTGCCCGTTACGAACTTGGCCAGGGACATATGAAAGAAGCTGTGAATTTGTTGCTGCCTTTGGAAGGGAGGGGCGACGTACGTGTGCTGAACTGTCTGGGTGTGGCTTATGCCAATGAAAAACAGTATGAGAAGGCACGTATGGTTCTTCAGCGTGCTGTCGCTACGGGTGATGCGGAAGCCAAGGAAAACCTGCGCAATGTGGAAGGGGTGATTGCAGACTTATAACAGGGTTGGAAAGAGAATCTTATAAATATAAGGCAAAAGAGAGCGAACTATTATTTACTGTTTTTTTAATTTAATCTATTAAATCATGAAATTAAACAAGTTTTTTATGCTGGGATTGGCCGGATTGGCATTCGCGGCATGTAGTAATGAGGATGAGGTTGGAAATGACTTGTCTCAAAATAGTAAAACTATCACAGTTAAGATTGAAACAGGAGGATATACCACAAGAGCGTCCGGAGACGAAGCTTGGACAGATGGTACCAACAATAATCAATCTCCAATTACAGTGAATACTGTAACGCTTTATTTATTGGATAAGGACGGTGCTATTGTAGACACTAAGATACTTGAAAATAAGTCCAGTGATACATTCCATGGTGTTAGTGGAACAGTTACTAAGATTGCTGCTGTTGCCAATTGTCAACCTACAGCCAGTGGTACATGGGCTAATGTTGTAGCAGAAACATTTGATGTTGCAGATTATCAGACTGCGGAAAATGCTCCCGTATATGCAGAGGCTGTAGATATAACTTATAAAAATACAGACACTCAAGAGGGCTACCCTATGTATGAGGCTACTTTACAATTGGCAACTAAGATGTCCCGTATAGAACTAAGTGGTAACTTGCAGTGTACTAATTTGGCAGAGTCTGCATATAAAACACTTACGTTAGAGTATGTGGGCATAAATGGGGCAAATACCAAATTTACATTAAAAGGTATAGGCTCTGAACCTCATCCTGTAACGAGCAATTTAACCGGTTTCCCCGACTTGACTCCTGATACAGGTACACCAACTGCATTTTACGATGCAGCTGCTACTCCTGCTCCTGTATTGAACGATAAGAATACGCCTGTTGCATTAGGCACTTCTTACGGATATAGTGTCTGTGGGATGCCTGAATTATTGCTTCGTTTTAATTCGGAACCTGTTGACGATGTCAAAGAAGGCTATATTATTTATGACCCTGCCTATTTGAAGATTACAGGTTTTAAGACTGCTGATGGTAATGTGGTTGCTATGGAATCTGGTAAAATTTATCAGATTACTGATTTGGAGTTCACTGAAGAGGATATTACAACTTTGGAGAAAGATAAAATCTGTATTACAGCTACTGTCAGAGTAGCTCCTTGGGATATCGTAGCTGTTGAACCAAGCTACGGCGAATAATTCTATTTATTATGAACCAAGAAGTCGGATTATTATAAGTCCGACTTCTTGGACTCTTCTATCAATTTTATATTGAAACATACATAAAATATGAAATATACAAAATACATACTATCCTTGATGTTTTTAGCTTCGCTCAACGGGTGCATCAAAGAAGATATGAGTGACTGTCCGGGCAATTGCACGCTGAAATTCAGTTATGTCGGAGATGGTACGACTCAAATTTTTCAAGATAAGATTCATAAAGTGGACATGTATGTTTTCGACAGTGACGGTATGTTACTGTCCTCTCATCCGATAAGCGAAGCAGATGTGAAAAAACAATCCACAGAGTTGAATTTGCCTGTGGGAGACTATCAGATTGTAACTGTGGGAAACACTTATAATACAGAAGTAAGCGGAGAACAAAATCTGGCAACTGCCCAATTTTGTGATGAAGACTGCATTCATGGCGAACGGATTGCGGGAAATGATTCTCTATATTATGCTTACAAGGAAATCAGCATCCCCGGTGATGCAAAACAGACAGAAGAAAAAATGGATTTTGCCAGTTCGCATTACAAAGTCCATGTAGAGGTGATAGGAGTCGCTTCCGAAGAACTTACCACACGTGCTCCGGTATGGCCTACACTGAGCATGAGCGGGCTGTCTTCCATGACAAACTTCAGCAACAATGCCTGTGGCAGCATTGTTACTTATTATCCGGAAACTGAAAATAATGCGGAAAAGCATACCATGCTGGCACGCTTTAATATAATGAGACATACCGACCATGAGAATGTGAATCTGGATCTCACCGATGCCAACGGCAAAAATATGGCTCATATAAATCTGGCCGATTTCTTGGCTGCCAATCCTGTGATAGACCTGACTAAACACGAAGCGCTGATACCTATCCGTATTGAGTTCAAATCCATAGGTGCGGTGATAACCGTTCCCGACTGGTATATAGTAGATGTGAAACCCGAATTTTAATGGACGACTATGAAAAGAGTATTGTATATAGGATTATTGCTTCTTGTTGGCTTGCTGACGTTAGAAGGGTGTATTAAAGAAGATAACCCGGCAGTGGCAGAGACGCGTAATATAAGTATGACGATGAATGTGGATACACGTGCAGGCGGATCGGATATTAATGTTGATATAGAGAGTGCAATAAATACGTTACGTGTATATGCCTTTTATGGAGAAAGGAAAGTCGGTTATTTCTATGGTAATGATAAGAATTTGGTAGTGGATGGTGGAAAACTATCTTTTTCCATGGATTTGGATATTCCAACCATGTCTTTTTTGAAGGAGCCAATATCTTTTTATTTAGTTGCTAATGAGGAAGCGGTCAGTGTTTATAATTCCCCTGCATGGAGTCCGGATATGACTCGTATGCAATTGGAAAATTATTGTTTTCGTGAGTTGAATAATCCTCGTACTGCATTGCCTATGGTGACGGTGAAAGATGTGATGATTAATCCAAACGACATAAAGGAAAGTGAAGTACATTCAGAGCATTGGATGTGGACTGGCGGTCCGATTGAATTTAAGCTGGAACGTTCTGTCGCCAAACTGGGTATGTACTTTGCGGCGAAAGAACCTGATGCCGATTTAGAGGTGATACAGGTTGAGATATTGCCAAGTGGATTGCAGGATTATAGCTATATGTTTGCTCCCGGACATGAGAGTGAGAATTTGAAGAATGTGCCACATAGTTGGCAGTATGGTTTTAGTTTAATAAACGGAGGTGCAGTCAGCATTGATAAAGTTGTGACAGATGATGAATATAACAGTTACACTCCGGAGGACAAGAAGAATCCGGAAAAAATATCTGCTGCTTTTACAGATGTGCTTTCTGCTCCCGCTTATATGTTTGAGAATTATTATGGCTCGAACAATCCGAATCAGCAAGGCGCAAATGACACCGATGGGAAGGGGTATGTGTTGAAAGTGACATACAGTGTTGCTGGAAGCCAGTCTGAAAAGTTAATCTATCTGCCCGATGTAGAGCGTAATGCTTGTTATTATGTATTGAATAGGATAGGGGTGGATGGTATTGTGAGTATTGTATATAATGTTGCCGATTGGGAGAATGGTGGCGATTATACGGTTGAATGGGGACATCCGACACATTCTTTTACTGCGTCTGAGTCAGAGGTTGGTGATGACTACTGTAAGATAAACTATGATATGGATCATACGGGTGAGGATGCTGTTAATGGAGAAGGTGCTACTTTCCTATTCAATATGAGTGCGCCGGTAGGTCAGATATGGGTTGCAAGTATTGACAATGCCCAAGATTTTACTCTTTGGGTTGATGGCAAAAAGGCAAGTGAAGGAGAGAGTGGGGATACAACTACTGCGGACGGAAAAGACCACATACTGAAGGTTACGGCTAAAAATCCGAATACTATTGAGGAAAGAGTTACTCGGTTGACCATAAAATCTGTGATGTGGGGAGAAGCTAACAGTAATTTATTAATTAACCAAGATCTTGATTTTCCTGGGGGAGGTGATTTTATTACGATAACCCAGAATGCTCTCAATTAATTCTGAAATAAAATACGTTTACTATGAAATATTTCCAATTTATAAGAAATGTAGTTCTGTTGGTTCTGTTGGGAACTTTAGCCGGATGTCAGAATGATGAACTGATAGTGGATATGGGACAAGGGCAAGATAAAATTGTTTTATCTTTTTCGGATGCGGGACATTCTATGACGCGCGTAAGCAGTCAAGAGGACTATACTACACCGACAGATGTGGAGAAAGCTGTGACACATATTGATGTGTTTGTTCTAAAAAATGATATGATTGATTATTATGAACGTATCTCAACTGGTGGAGCCGATGACAAAGTGACTTTAGGGAAAACGAAACGTGATTTTGATCCGAATGTTGACTATACAATTTATGCGGTGGCAAATTGCAGAGAGTTCAGTGAGGCTGATATTCAAACACAAATTAAGGATCAGTCTCTTGCTGATTTGAACGACTTGAAAGCTCTTCGTGTCACAACAAACAATATACATGTTACGGGAATGGAAGCAGGTGTTGCTGATGTTCCGGAAACTTTTATGATGGATGGGCATTCCACTCCTGTGATATTGAACGACAATAATTTTAAGCAGAATACGGAAGTGAATGTTGAATTGCGTCGTGCGGCAGCTAAAGTTACAATCATACTGACTTGTGGGGAACACGCTTCATTTCTGCCGCTCGACAATACTTCGACAAGCGGACAGGTATTGCGTCGAGTTGTGAACTTTGCCAATAGTACTTCTATTTTGCAGCCGGATGACGAAGACAAGTTCGATTCGGGAGAGTTGTTTACTAACATAGGTAATTCTGCTGTCGGTGTAGAGCATTTAGATAAAGCAGTGGGTTCAGATGGAAAGGAAACGTTTAAGCGAGTAGGAATTACTGTGTATTCATATTCTAACAACTGGGAAGGCAAGGAAGCTTTGACGCATGAGAGTTATTTAATTGTAAGGATTCCGCTCAGCTACCAGGCCGGAGATCCTTCCCAAACGGAAATACAGTATGATAATTATTATAAGATACCTTTGAGTGGAAATAACAATCATCAGTTGAAGCGTAATCACTCTTATTTTACATCCATTAAGGTGGATGCGCTTGGAGCAAAAGAACCGGATGAACCTATTACCTTACAACCGGCTTTTTTCAAGGTACAGGAGTGGGTCTCTGCTGATATTGAAATTGGTGGAGACATGGACCATCCTCAATATCTTGCATTAAGCATGGATACATTGCGCATCAACAATGCAACAGACGATTCAACAGTGGCTTTTGCTACATCTTCAATGATAGAACAAAGTGATATTCATATAGAAGAGGTATATATCATTAATAAGTTCGGACAGAAACAAACAGTATCTGATCCTGAAGTTCTCATAACTACTTCTCCTGAGTTGAATGGTAAGGTGACTGTGCACAGTGTATTACCGGAAAATTCGCTGTCGGTGAGATATATTGTGGTGTCTATAACTAATAAGGATGGTATTACAAAGAAGCTTGTAATAGAGCAGTATCCGTTAGAGTATGTGACGAATACGCAGGGGTGGTATTCGTATAGGGATGATTTTAAAAGCGCTCAATATCCGGAACCAACTACTTTTCTAAATAGAGGTTCAAGATATGTGAGTGCAAATTGGAATGGTAACGGGTGGAACTATTCAGATTCAGAAGTAGATGGTAGAGACGCTTATTTTTTTACATCTAAAGTGGCAGCAAATTATCAAAATGATACAGGAAAGTGTTCAGTGCGATATTATACTTGGGGCAATAGGGCTTCTAGTGCCACAACTGATGATACTGACCTTAGTCTAGATAACGCTCGTATGTATCACGTGCAGATAACGTCTACACCAGAGGGAGTAGATTATGTATTAGGGCTTCCTCGTATTACCAATGGTAAAACTGATGGAGGAGAAGATAATAAAAAAATCGTGTCTCCTTCCTTTATGATTGCTTCACAGTTGGGAGCGGTACAGGCTGCAAATTCCATAGAGCAGGCTGCAAGTCATTGTGAACAGTATGTAGAGGTTACCAATAGAGGAAATGGAACGAATAACAAGAATGTAGTAGCCTATCATGATTGGCGTCTGCCAACAGAGGCTGAAATCAAGATTATCTATAAATATCAGGATAGCTCTGATGCAATGGATGTAGTTTTAAGTGGTAACCGATATTGGAGTGCAAGTGGGCTTGTTGCAAAACCAGGAACTACCAACCCGAGAGATCAAGCTATCCGTTGCATTCGTGATGCTTACAAAGACGGTGAATCTAAATAATAATGAACTATGATAAAAAAGATTGCATATATATGGTTACTGGCTGCCATTGGAATAATGGCGGCTTGTACAGAGGATACGTTTGTAGATAACCGTACTAAAGTGGATGATGATCATCTGCTTGTTACTTTTCGGACGCAAGTACCGGAAATGGCACAGGTGACAACCCGCAATGCGGACCCTGATGGATTGGGTATTCAGCAACTCTCTATGTTTTGTTTTGATAAGGCAGGAGATTTTATCTCACGCGTAACGCCCGAACAGACTGTTAATCAGGATATGTTGAGTGGTACATTTGAAGCTGTTGTTCCGAAGTTTACAAAGATTATACATTTTGTGGCCAACCAAAATCTGGAGTCGTTTAATGAACAAGGCAATGTAGGACGCCATGAGAATAGTATTATTCCAGGATTAATCTCGTCATCGAGCATGTTGGTTTATTGGGGACGTGTAGAGTGCCCGGATAATCAAGAATTGGACGATTACATTCAGAATACATTACCGGATAAAACTGTACTTTTGTACCGGAATCAGGCTAAGATAACATTTGATGGTGGAGATTTATTTGTAGTGACAGGTTTTGCTGTATGTAATGGTTATGCCTTTGGTACGGTAGCGCCATTTAATACTGAAACTAAAAAGTTTGACTGGAGCAATACTTCCAATTATCTGTCATTGCCCAATGATCGCACCAAGTTTACAGATCCGACCGAGGTAAATGAAACCGATACGGAATATGTCTTTGAGAGTGATAATCCGTCTGCCGACCAAATGTATGTTGTGTTTCGGGGATATCCCCAAAATAATCCTGATGCCGAGTTGTATTACCGGGTGTCTCTGTTAGATGGAAATACTCAGGAGCCTCTTTCTATTATTCGTAACCATCACTATAAAATTAAAATTACCGGTAATTTAGAGAATGGTGTGCCGACCTTTAAGGCAGCTTTGAACACTCCCCCTGTTAATAATATTTGGATTTCGATTGATGAAGATATTCCGGAAGTGTCTGATGGAGAGCATAAACTGATTGTTGATGAAACTTTTGTTGTATACGATAGTGGTGAAGAAGGTGCACAAGGACGTCAGAAGGTCTTGAAATATACTTATGGAACAGATACTGATCCGATGAAACCGGTGTCGGAAGCAGAAAAGCCGACAGTAACGTGGATGGATAATAATGTAGCTGCACCGGGCATCTCAAATAACTATGACATATCTACAGGACAAGGCACAATCGGTATAGAACTGCTATCGTTGGGTAACAACATAAAGCGAGAAGGTACTATTCTTGTGAAAAAAGGCAAACTGCAACGGACAATTAAGGTGATTTTTATGAAGGAAATGGAGTTTACTCCTGCGTGGGTGACTACACAGTTGAACGGTAATGAATATGGTGAAGGTGTAACGTTGATGTTCAATATTCCTCAAAATACTCCGGCTGAGTTGTTTCCTATGACGGTAAGAATCGGTGCCAACCAACTCACTCCTGATGAGGCTCTAAACAAGTTGGATGTAATTAATCGTACATCTGCCAGTAAAGAAGAGTGGGGCGAGGATATTGAAATAGACGGAGAACCGATTGGCTTTAAATATACTTTTGTTGCTCAAGAACCGGGTACACAGCGCGTTTATTTCAAAACAGACTTGATGAAAACGGAAGCTAGCCAAGTATCGATAGAATCGGGCCATTTTGCAACGGTAACGAAATTCTTTACATTTTCCAATTCGGGAGTTGGAACCATTGAAGTACTCAATACTATTCAATATGGAGATTTAAACGTAAAATATCTGTTAGTTCCTAGAAAAGTAAATTATAGAGTAGATATGCTTTATGAGTTTTCTCAAGCTACGGGACGGGATAATCAGTTCATGTTCTATTCCAGGTATTTGGATCATTATACTGATAAGGAACTAGAGGAATTGGGCATGATTGATGATAAGGAATGTAACTTTGAACCGGTAGACGAGGATTTATGGGATACAGGAGGACGTGTATTCTTGTTTACTCCAATTACTCAGGGACAGAAAAGGTATAATACATTCATGAAGACAAATACGCCGGAATCTGCAGAAGTAGTCCGTATCTCTACCTATCCGGGAGCGACTGGTACACCTGAAGGAGATGTGGTCATGTACAAGTCTACGACGTTTGAGTTGGCTAATTACCGGGCTTTTGATTTTGGAATGGAAATTAATAATGGCCAGAGATCTATAACCTATCAGCCGGGGCAAAAGGTGACACTTACTTTCAATATTGAAGAGTTTGAGGCTGCTGACAAGAAGAACGTTGATCCTTATGGAACTCCTTTCAAAATTTATATTGATGCTCCGATGCTAGAGTTTGATGAAACAGCGGAGGAGAATCGGAAGTATGCCGGAAAGATTACTGCTGAAGCACAGCGAACCATTTATCAGGTAGCTAAGACGAAAGCGGAAGAAGATAATTACGGTACAGACGGTAGAAGGACGCTGGTCTTTAAGACAAATAAAATTGTGAGTGCCGGTGATATCACAATTTCAGCAGAAAAAGAAATTGTCACTTTCAATACGCAAACAGTACAATTGACTAATAGTCCGATGACTGGTACTATATACTATAAGGAAGATGAGAGCGCCGCACAAGAATATCCTGTACCGGCTGGGGCGTTTGTAACTTTTGAACGTAGCGGTGATGGCACTCGTATCGGCACGATGATAATTGATGAGGAAGGTAAATTCTCTTTAAAACTAAAACCGGAGTATCAGTACGACTGGGCTACTGTACAAGTGCAGGTTCATTATCGTAAAACGGAGGGAACTTCTACTGTAATTTATCATACGGATACAAGTCTGCCAGATTTGGTGCAGAATACAGAAAAACTTGTTCTGATTAGAGAAAAAAATACATAAAATCACTTTGACAAGTAATCATGTACAATGGCTGTCTGTGACAGATAGCCTTGTTGTTTGTTTTGTTTGTAGTATCCCATTCTTATAACCTGGCGAGGTAAAGAATGGGATCTTTTTATTTTTTGTTTCCTGTACTTACAGATAAAACTAAGGATTATTTATGTATTTTTGCAACGGAAATTCACAACGGGGCATACAGGTTTACACAGATTATCAGATCCCTTAATCTGTGTGAGTTTGTGTAATCTGCGGTGAACTAAAAAAGATAGCAATGATTATTACCGAACTACAACAATTATACGCCGCCCATCCCAATGTAGAAGGCATGTACAGGTTATTGCAGGATAATTCGGTCCGGCATCTGTATTGTAGCGGTTTGTGTGCTTCTGCCGCTTCACTGTTTTCGTCCGTATTGATACAACGGGTGGAATGTCCGTTTGTTTTTATTCTCGGCGATTTGGAGGAAGCCGGGTATTTCTATCATGACCTGACACAGATTTTGGGAACGGAACAGGTATTGTTTTTCCCCTCTTCTTTCCGTCGCGCCATAAAGTATGGGCAGAAAGATGCTGCAAACGAAATTCTCCGTACGGAAGTGTTGAGCCGCTTGCAGAAAGGAGAGGAGGGACTTTGTGTGGTTACCTATCCGGATGCGTTGGCTGAGAAGGTTGTTTCCCGTAAGGAACTGGGAGACAAGACCCTGAAACTCCATCTGGGTGAGAAGGTCGATATGGACTTTGTTACGGAAGTATTGCGTAGTTACAGTTTCGAGTATGTGGACTACGTGTACGAACCGGGACAATATGCCGTACGCGGTAGCATTATCGATGTTTTTTCTTTTTCGTCCGAGTTCCCTTTCCGTATAGATTTCTTTGGGGATGAAGTGGAGAGCATCCGTACTTTTGAGGTGGAGAGCCAACTGTCGAAAGAGAAGAAGGAGAATATTGTCATAGTTCCCGATTTGAGCCATAGTCTGGAACAAAGGGGTAATGGAGGAATGGTTTCTTTTTTGGATTTCCTTCAGCCGGACACTCTGTTGGCAATGAAGGATTTTCTTTGGTTGCGTGAGCGTATTCAGACTGTTCACGATGAAGCGCTTACCGCACAAGCCATTGCCGCTCGCGAAGCTGAGGAAAACGGTTTGATTTCTTTGGATGGCAAATTGATTGATGGGGGAGAATTTACTTTACGAGCACTTGATTTCCGTCGCATTGAGTTCGGGACGAAACCTACCGAAACGCCGGATGCGACAGTGACATTCAACACTACTGCGCAACCAATCTTCCATAAGAACTTCGACCTGGTGGCGGAAAGTTTTCACGACTATCTTTCTCGCAATTATGCTCTTTATATATGCAGTGACAGTTTGAAGCAGACCGAACGTATTCGTGCTATCTTTGAAGACCGGGGAGATAACATCTCTTTTACATCCGTAGAGCGCACTTTGCATGAAGGTTTTGCGGATGATGCTTTGCGTCTCTGTATCTTTACCGATCACCAGTTGTTCGACCGTTTCCATAAATACAATCTGAAAAGCGACAAGGCCCGTAGCGGTAAGGTAGCCTTGAGCTTGAAGGAATTGAATCAGTTTACTCCCGGAGATTACGTAGTGCATACAGACCATGGTGTGGGACGTTTCACTGGATTGGTACGTATTCCCAACGGAGATACTACGCAAGAAGTGATGCGTCTGGTTTACCAGAATGACGATGTGGTCTTTGTCTCTATTCATTCTTTGCATAAGGTTTCCAAATACAAAGGAAAAGAGGGCGAAGCGCCTCGTCTCAACAAACTTGGAACCGGTGCCTGGGAGAAACTGAAAGACCGTACCAAGACCAAGATTAAGGATATAGCCCGCGATTTGATAAAACTCTATTCGCAGAGGCGTGAAGAAAAAGGTTTTCAATATAGTCCGGACAGTTTTTTGCAGCGGGAACTGGAAGCGTCTTTTATTTATGAAGATACGCCCGATCAAAGCAAGGCGACTGCCGATGTAAAAGCCGATATGGAGAGTACCCGCCCAATGGATCGCTTGGTGTGCGGTGACGTAGGGTTCGGTAAGACCGAGGTTGCCGTACGTGCCGCTTTCAAGGCTGTGGCGGACAATAAGCAGGTTGCCGTTCTTGTACCTACTACTGTTCTTGCATATCAGCATTTCCAGACTTTCAAGGAACGTCTGAAAGGCTTGCCCTGCCGGGTGGAATATCTGAGTCGTGCCCGTACAGCGGCACAGGCCAAAGCCGTTGTCAAGGGTCTGGCAGGAGGTGAGGTAAATATCCTTATCGGCACTCACCGCATTCTGGGCAAAGACGTAAAGTTTAAGGACCTCGGTTTGCTGATTATTGATGAAGAGCAGAAATTCGGCGTCTCTGTCAAGGAGAAACTACGCCAATTGAAAGTAAACGTAGATACCCTGACAATGACGGCTACTCCCATTCCCCGTACTTTGCAGTTCTCACTGATGGGAGCGCGTGACTTGAGTGTGATACAGACTCCACCCCCCAACCGTTACCCCATTCAAACGGAAGTGCATACTTTTAATGACGAGATTATCACCGATGCCATCAACTTTGAAATGAGCCGGAACGGGCAGGTGTTCTTTGTGAACAACCGCATCTCCAACCTTGTGGAACTAAAAGCGATGATAGAGCGTAATATCCCCGATTGCCGTATCTGCATCGGGCATGGGCAAATGGAACCGGCCGAACTGGAAAAAATCATCCTTGATTTCGTCAACTATGACTATGACGTATTGCTTGCCACAACTATTATAGAGAGTGGCATTGACATCCCGAATGCCAATACCATTATCATCAATCAGGCGCAAAACTTCGGGTTGAGCGACTTGCATCAGATGCGCGGTCGTGTGGGGCGTAGCAACAAGAAAGCTTTTTGTTATTTGCTGGCTCCTCCTTTGTCCTCACTTACACCGGAAGCCAAACGTCGTCTGCAAGCCATTGAGAACTTCTCCGATCTGGGCAGTGGTATTCATATTGCCATGCAGGATCTTGACATTCGCGGTGCCGGCAATATGCTGGGTGCGGAACAAAGCGGTTTCATTGCCGACCTTGGTTACGAAACTTATCAGAAAATATTATCTGAGGCTGTGCATGAACTCAAAACCGATGAGTTTGCAGACCTTTATGCCGAAGAACTGAAAGGTGATGGAACTATTAGCGGAGAACAGTTCGTAGACGAGTGCCAAGTAGAAAGTGATCTTGAACTGTTGCTGCCTGCCACCTACGTCACCGGAAGCAGTGAGCGTATGTTGCTCTATCGCGAGCTGGACAGCCTGACACTGGACAAAGATGTGGATGCCTTTCGTGCTCGTCTTGAAGACCGCTTCGGGCCTATTCCTCCCGAAACGGAAGAGTTGCTCCGTATTGTTCCCTTGCGTCGTCTTGCAGCGCGTTTGGGAACAGAGAAGGTGTTTCTGAAAGGCGGCCGTATGACGTTGTTTTTTGTTTCCAATCCGGATAGTCCTTACTATCAAAGTCAGGCCTTTGGAAAGATCATTGCCTATATGATGAAATATACTCGTCGTTGCGACTTGCGCGAACAAAACAACAAGCGGAGTATGGTCGTGAAAGATGTAACAACTGTTGAGGAGGCTGTGGCGGTATTGCAGGAGATTGTGGCAATGCAGGTGGAGGAGTGAAAAACAACAGTTCCTCTTATAGGTTTTGTATGACTCCTGCCAAATTGTCCATCCGCTCCAATCCCATTTTTTTGCGTAACCGCAGACGCGCTTTTTTTAGAGCCTCTTCGGATTGGAAAGTGATTTGGGCGATGTCTTTGTTACTCATATTCAGTTTCAGAAAGACGCATAGTTTGCGCTCATTGTTGGTAAGGGTAGGGAAGCGCTCGTTCAGCTTGTCGTAGAAGCTGGTGTTGACTTCGAGGAATAGAGTTTCAAACTCTCTCCAGTTGGCATACGTTGACTTGCTTTTGTAGTAGTTGATAAGAGAGCGTATGCGCTTATGCTTCTCTTCATCATCTCCTTTTTCCAGATTTTCCAACATCTTTATACAGTAGCTGTCACATTCGGCATTTTGTATCAGTTTTAGAGTGGCGGATGTCATTTCCTTTTGGCTGTACTCCAACTTTCTTTTGGCTTGGTCCACTTCCAGTTTAAGAACTTTCTTTTTCAGGCGGCTGGAACGGTATAGCTGTGTAGTAAGGATGATGATGAGTAACGTGGCGGAAATGAGAAAGAAGATAATATAGCGCTGGTTGCGTATCTGTAACTTTTGGTTGGCCTGTTCCAACTCATATTTCTGTATCTCTTTTTCATATTTGTAGGAACTTTCCATTAAAGCCATCCGGCGAATATTCTTTTCGTTGAGAAGGCTGTCGTTTAGTTGTTTGCACAGCACGTGGGCATTATAAGCCCTTTTGAAGTCTCCGGTCTTTTCATAGATATCAGCCAACAATTTTTGGGTGTGCTTGTTAAGTTCCATGTAGTTGATTTTACGACCTGTTTGCAAGGCTTGGTTGGCATAGTCCAGTGCGCGAACATACTGTTCGCGGACATAGTACAGCGTGCCAAGCAGGCGTAAGATTTCACCATGTGCATGTTCTATTTTTGCTTGTTGCGCCATGCCGAGTGCTTGCGTGAGGTTCTCTTGTGCTTTGTCGTACTTTTCCTGTTCTATATAGATGCAACTGATATTTATCAGCAGGTTGACACTCAGCCCGATATTGATCCCGGCTGATGTTCGGAGTCCTTCTTGCATATAATGCAGCGCGTCAGGGTGATGCAAACGTTTGTATATGTTACCTATGTTGGCATAGCAGGCAGAAATCAGATAAGGATCGTCTAGTTCCTTGCCTAACTGCAATGCTCGTTTGAAGTCGTTTAGAGCGGCTTCGTGTTCTTTTTGTTCCGATTTGATATTTCCCATGTTGATAAGCAACCCACAGATGCCTCGCCGGTCATTCAGTTCCTCGTAGATGCGCAGTCCCTTTAGGTAATATTCCAAAGCACGCAGTGGGTCGCCTTGTCTGTTTAGGGTAGTTGCTATGCTTGATTGGGCTTTTGCCAGCATTATTTTGTTGTTGCTTTGAATAGATAGGTTGATTACTTCCTGCAGCTTTTCGATGCCTTGCAAATATTGCCCCTTACTTGTCAGATTAGTGGCGGAGTTGTATAGCAATTTGATGCGTATGTCCGGATCTTTTAATACAGTGCTTGCCTGTAGTCCTTTTTCTATGGCTTCGTCACTGGCTTTGATGTTCCCCATAGCTTTTTGAATGGAGCTGATAGCAAGAAGATAGTTGCAGATGCTGGTAGAATCTTTTATACGTTCGGCTATGCTTAGCGCCCTTTCAAAGTGTTCCAATGCTTTTTTCGGTGTGTTTCTTATTATCAGTCCCGTAACCCATAAGCTGGCAGCTTCCCCTGCAGGGTAGTTCAGTCTGGTGGAGATTTTTTGCGCTTCTTGGGCATACTCTCCGGCTTTACCGGAGTCAATGGCATAGAGTTCGTACCCTAATTTGTTGAGGAGATTCACCCTTGTCGTGTCTATACGGTTGTGCGCTGCCAACTCCTTTTCCAAATTCTCTATGGCGGGAGTTTGTGAGGAGGCGGTAGGAAAAAAGGAGACTATAAAGAGAGTGAATAATAGGATTATCCTATTGTTTGTTCTGTTCATTTGGCTTATTTGCTGCTTGTTACCTAATGAGCACAAAGGTAATGTCCACTTACATATCTCACAAGTATTTGATGAGATTTATCGGGTTAGTCCACCTTTTGTCCCTTGATTTTCGGACGGAGTATATACTCTGATGTCTTATCTTTGCAATAATCGATTATTGTATTGGAAAATATGGTAAATGTAACCATGCAGTATGAACCTTAATAATAAAATAAAGGAAAGCATATATGACGTTAATCATTGTAATAGGATTTTTATTTATGATCATAGGGGGCTTTTATCTAAGCATAAAGTATGACCATAGACTTCGGAGAATAAAAGCAAGGCGGAATTGCCAGATATGCCTGGTGCTTGATGGATCCGAATTGAAAGATATACATTTGCATTGTATTATTCTGGTATTTGACCGGTTGGGACATTTGGTCCGTAAATTCCCTGAGGCGGAGATGAGACAAATGAAAGGACAATGTATGCTGTACTGTACAGTGGAAGAGGGAATTTTGAATTTTTGTGTACTGTTGGCCCCTCGTGCCCTCAGTTTGAGTGGAATAGTATGCCGCGAGGATATTGACCGCTTGTTCAGAGGTATTTCCGAGATGCGGATTGTTGAAACCGGTGTTTGGGAGGTGGAGCGTAATGTTGCGTTGTCCCTGAAAAAAAGTAGCATTTAAGTAATGATAAATATGGGTGTCGGAATATTTCCATTACCCTAGTATAAATTAAACAAATGGTAATTATGAGAAAAAGTAATTTGAAACAGGTTGCAGCCTTGTTGGTTTGTGGTGCGTTTTTGTTTTCATCTTGTATCGGTTCTTTCGCCCTGCATGGGAAGTTATTGAACTGGAACCGCAATATCAGCACCAAGTTTGTGAATGAGTTGGTTTTCCTTGCTTGCAATGTGGTTCCTGTATATGGAATCTGTTATTTGGCAGATGCGTTGGTAATCAATTCCATTGAATTCTGGAGTGGTAGCAATCCGATGGCGGGTGTTGGTGATGTGAAGAAAGTGAAAGGTGAAAACGGAAATTATCTTGTAAAGACGCTGGAAAATGGTTATTCCGTTCAAAAAGAGGGTGAAACTATGGTTATGGAATTATTTTATGACCAGGAACAGAGTACTTGGAATGTTGAGTTTGAAGGCAATACTGCCGAACTGTTGAAAATGAACGAGAATGGTACAGCGCAAATGGCACTGCCCAATGGTGAAGCTATGACTGTAATATTGGACGCGCAGGGGATAGCTGCTGCCCGTCAGGCGACGATGATTGACACTTATTACGCTGCCCGTTGAGGAGGGAATATGTTTTGTTTGCATAAAAAATAAACATAACGGTTACAGAAATCGTGTTCTCTTCATCAAGTTCGGTTGCATCATCGCATTCCGTACAGTTTGTCAATCAAATCCTGTCGTCCTATCCGGCGCAGTTCGTTGATGATATTTCTCCGTTCTTCCGGTTTGTACCAAAAAAAGAATTGGCGCTGTGCCAGCTTCTCACGCTGTGTCTTGGCGCTGAATACGGGTTCCAGCGTATAAGGGTGGAACCCTGTATACCATGCTTCGGTAGCAACGGTCATGGGGGTAGGAGTAAAGTCCTGTACTTGTTCCAAATGGAAATCCAGCCGTTTGGTGATAACGGCAAGTTCCGCCATATCTTCTTCTTTGCAACCGGGGTGGCTGGAGATGAAGTAGGGAATGAGCTGCTGGCGCAGACCTTCTTCATGATTGATCCGGTCGAATATCTTCTTGAATTCTCCGAATTGGCTGAACGGCGGTTTGCGCATAATGTTGAGCACACGTTCCGAGGTATGCTCCGGGGCGACTTTGAGCCGACCACTTACGTGGCGGGCTATGAGTTCACGAGTATATTCCTGCGTATTTTTGTTGATTCCGGCATCTTTGCTCTGATGTAATAACAGGTCATAGCGTACACCGCTGCCAATGAACGATTTCTTGATGCCGGGCAAGCTGTCTACCGCATGATAAATATCGAGCAGCGGACCATGATCTGTGTTCAGATTAGGGCATACTTTAGGGTGAATACATGAAGGACGCTTACACTTCTTGCATATGTTTTCGTCATTCCCTCGCATCTTATACATATTGGCAGAAGGACCTCCCAAGTCGCTAAGGTATCCTTTAAAGTCCGGCAGTCCCATGACGGCTTTTACTTCTTTCAGGATACTTTCCTTGCTGCGGCTGACGATGAACTTTCCTTGATGTGCCGAGATGGTGCAGAATGCACAACCGCCAAAGCATCCCCGATGAATATTGACGGAGAACTTAATCATGTCATATGCCGGTATGCGTTTTCCTTTGTATTTGGGGTGCGGAAGGCGTGTATAGGGCAGGTCGAAAGAACGGTCGAGTTCCGCTTCCGTTAAAGGAGGGTAAGGCGGATTTACGACAACGGTTTGTTTGCCTATGGTTTGTAATATGCGCGAAGCGGCATATTTATTGCTCTCTTCTTCGATATGACGGAAGTTTGCAGCCTGTTTTTTCTTATCTTTCAAACATTCTTCGTGCGGGAAAAGAATGATGTCTCCTTCCTGCGGAAGAACCTCTTTGGTGAGATAAGCCAGTTGGGGTATATCGAAAATAGACTGTTGCTGATTTAATCTTTTCACAAGTTCCACAATGGGCTTTTCACCCATACCGTATGTCAATGCGTCAGCACCGCTGTCTACAAGGATACTTGGGCGTACGCGGTCTTGCCAGTAGTCGTAATGCGTCAGCCGGCGCATACTGGCCTCAATGCCGCCTAATATAACGGGAACATCGGGATATAGCTTTTTCAGTATTTGGGTATAGACTATCGAAGGATATTCGGGGCGCATATCCGGACGTGCATCAGGAGTATAGGCATCATCACTGCGCAGACGTTTGTTGGCAGTGTATTTATTGACCATGCTGTCCATGCATCCTGCACTGACACCAAAGAAAAGACGGGGACGTCCCAGTTTCTTGAAATCCCGCAAATCATCGCGCCAGTTAGGTTGGGGAACAATTGCCACACGTAGTCCTTCCGCTTCGAGTATGCGTCCTATAACGGCTGCTCCGAACGACGGATGATCCACATAGGCGTCACCGCTAAACAAGATTACATCAAGTTCATCCCATCCACGTAGTTCCACTTCTTTCTTGGTTGTAGGCAACCAGTCTGTCAGTCTATATTCTTTCATGGGTACAAAGATACGCAAAATTGTACCGTCATCTGTTCGCCGTCATAAATTTCGCGAAAACCGATCTTTTGTTCGGCAAGATATTCCTTCAAATCGCTGAAGGCAGCTGAGTCATCCATTATGATTTCCAGCTTTTCGCCTTTTCCGGCTTCGCACATGGCCTTTATGGCGGGGATAAGAGGGCTGTAAAGTTTTTGCCCGCGTGTATCAATCGTTTTCATTTATCCTCTTCCTCTTCTACTGTTTCTTGCTGGGGAAGCCATTGCAGATAGAGCTTGATAAGCTGTTGCAATCCGAAAGCTTTCATATTGTTGTGGTAGATGACATCGATGCAGAGGTCGAGCAGGTCTTTGCTGTCTTCCTCTTGCGAGGCGATGAGGGAACGGATATTCAGTTTGAGTTTGTCGAGTACGGTTTCGTCCACGATACCGTTACTGTCGATGAGATGGCGGAATAGCCCGTATTTCTCAATGGTGACAAGGTTCTCTTCTGATATTTCCAGGCTACGGGTTCCGCTGGGATTAGCTTGTATAGTGTACATGGCGTTCTTTTTTTAATGTTTAGTGATTTAATGTTTTCTGTAAAAGCAAAGATAAGTTTTTCATTACAGATAATGCATATTTTCATTGATTATTTATTAAGTTTATGTTTTATCTGAATAAAAAAGAGTGGAAAGCGATAAGCCTCCCACTCTTTAATTGATGTTTCTGCAAAGATTTACAGCGGAATATATTCTACGAATGCTTCCATCGCTTCGTAAGATGCAAGTCCCAAACTGTCGTACAGTGCGGCTGTACCGCGGTTACGGTCTTCGCTGCGTTGCCAGAACAGGCGTTCATCATTACCGAGGAAAGGTGCGCTTTCCATTTGGCTTTGGTGCTTCAGGATGGAGTTACGTTTGGCACGCAATTCTTCCGGACTGATGGGTACTGCCATTTCAATGTTTTCAATTTCCCATTCTGCCCATGCACCGCGATACATCCATATACGGCAATCTTTCAGCCATTTGGCGCTTTCTTCCTTTTCCAGATCGATAGCGGCAAATACAGCGTCCGTACAAACGCGGTGTGTTCCATGCGGGTCGGCAAGGTCGCCGGCAACGAAGATTTGGTGAGGCTTCACCTCGCGCAGCAGGTTGCGTACGATTTCCACGTCGGCTTCACTGATGGGGTTCTTCTGAATCTTACCGGTTTCATAGAACGGCAAGTCGAGGAAGTGGCAGTGATCCAGCGGAATATTGTTATAGGTGCAGGCGGTGCGTGCTTCACCACGACGGATCAGACCTTTGATAGTCAGGATGTCACGAGTATCCATGTCACCGTCTTTCTTATCCTTCAGGTAGTTACGGATTTCCGTATATTTTTCGTTGATAATCTGGTCTTCGCTGTTGTTGAAGATCTGATTGAAGCCGTTGATGAAATGCAGGAAGCGGATTACTTCTTCATCGCCTACGGCAATGTTACCGGAGGTTTCGTATGCCACATGCACGTCATGTTTCTGCTCTACCAAGCGGCGGATGGTGCCACCCATGGATATAACGTCATCATCCGGATGCGGAGAAAACACAATGATGCGCTTGGGATATGGCTTCGCGCGTTCGGGACGATAGGTGTCGTCTGCATTCGGTTTTCCACCCGGCCAGCCGGTGATGGTGTGTTGCAGATCGTTGAAAATCTTGATATTTACATTATATGCCGAACCGTAAAGGGCAAGCAATTCGCTTAAGCCGTTTTCGTTGTAGTCTTTGTTGGTCAACTTCAAAATCGGTTTTCCGGTCAGTTGACACAGCCAGACGATGGCGCTGCGAATCAGCTTGTCGTTCCATTCGCAGGAAGTCACCAGCCAAGGACGCTGGATACGTGTCAGGTTGGCGGCAGCAGAAAGATCGATAGCAATGTGGGCATTGTTGTGCGTCTGCAGGTAGGATGCAGGAATTGTATCCGTCACATTGCCTTCCACACATTCTTTCACCATTTTGGCTTTTTCTTCCCCCCATGCCAGCAGATATACTTTCTTGGCAGAAAGGATAGTAGCTACACCCATTGTTATGGAGCTTACCGGAGTGCTTTCGATGCTGCCGAACATTTTGGAAGCTTCGTTGCGTGAGTCGTTGTCCAGCAAGATTAAGCGGGTGGTGGAGTTCAGGCGCGACCCCGGTTCGTTGAAACCGATGTTTCCCACACGTCCGATGCCCAATACAGCCACATCAATTCCGCCGAAACTTTCAATGCGTTGCTCGTACAAGCGGCAATATTCGAATATGGTATCTTTGGCGATGGTCCCGTTGGGGCTGAATACGTTCTGCATATCGATGTCTACGTGGTCGAGCAGCATTTCTTTCAATGCATTAAGATTGCTGTTGACTGCATCCGATGCCAGTGGGTAATATTCATAAAGGTTGAACACTACTACATTACGGAAGCTCAGCCCTTCTTCTTTGTGCATGCGCACGAGGGCTGAATAGACATTGCGCGGAGAGTTACCGCCTGCTAATGCAAGTATGCAGAAGCGTCCGGCTTTCTGCTTGTCACGAATCACCTGTGCAATGTCCAAAGCAATCTGGTTAGCTCCTTCTTCGGGAGATTCGTAAATGTCTGTCGGAATTTTCTCGAGACGTGTCAGTACCGACCGTTCGAAAGCGTTCTCAGGTCTATAATACCTGGGGGATACTCTGTTGAGAGTAATTTGAGAACTAAGATTGGTTTTCATACAATAATTTGGTTATTAATAAATGATTAAAGCTGTTCGCTCGTTCAAAACTTAACAAAAATACGAAAAACAAAGTTCATTCGCATCCTTTTGAGGTAATTTTTATGATAAAGTATCGGTTTCAGGCACTAATTTACCCATTGCCCATACCGCTCTAATCTTCAAATCTTCGTCCATAACGATAATGTCGGCGTCCTTCCCCTTTTGGAGTGATCCCTTGCGGTCATAGACATTCATGATGCGCGCAGGAGTTTCGGAAACCATACGTACGGCATCTGCTAAAGGTATATCGGCTTTCTGTACCATTGTACGTATCAGCCGGTCCATAGTTGCTACGCTACCGGCAAGGGCAGAGTGGTCGGCCAGTTTGCACACGCCGTCTTCAATGATGACGCGAGGATCAAAGGCCTCTTTGTTGTCACTTGCAGCGCATGCCAGGGCGTCGGTTATGGCACACATCCGTTCTACGCCTTTTATCTTGTAGACAAGACGCAGGATTGTAGGCGGTACATGGATGCCGTCGGCTACTACTTCAACGGTCATGTCATCCATCAGATAGATACTTTCTACTGTTCCTTCGTATTTGTATTCACGACGTTTATGGAATCCGGGCATCGCATTATAGAAGTGGGTGGCGTGCGTATATCCGGCTTCGTATGCGGTACGGATGTCTTCAAATTCAGCTTGGGTGTGGGCCACTGAGGCCAAAATTCCTTTCCCGGTGATGTACTTGCCGAATTGCATGGCTCCGGGCAATTCGGGAGCGGCATCCCAGCGTTTGATGCAGTGCCAGTTTTCTACAATAGGGATATATTCATTGGGATCCGGATTTTTGATGTTTTCGGGCATTTGTCCGCCTGCCATTGCCATATTGAGATAATGACCCTCAAGGTGCAGACCCAATATCGGGCTGTCTTTTTCCGCCATCATCCTTGTACAAGTCTCCGCCGCTTGTTCAATCATCGGTACGGTAGATGAGGACAGGGTGGGGAATATGCTGGTAGTTCCATATTTCATGTGGGTTTGGACGGCACCGCGGAAAGCATCCTCTGTACATTCCATAAAATCGCGTCCTCCGCCGCCATGCGCATGGATTTCTACGCCTCCGGGCAATACATGCATTCCTTTCACATCAATCAGTTGTGCTCCGATAACGGCGAGATCACAATTGGTTACTTCTAGAATTTTTCCGTCCCTGATAAGTACGGAACCGTCCTTGAGCCATCCTTGCGGGGTCAAGATACGTGCGTTGATGAGTTGAGTCAACATAGGATTTAGGGGTTAGTGTTAATAAATTAATCGTATCGGTCGTCAGACTTCGTTTCGACGGACAAAAATAGCTACTTTTTAGGTAAGATGCACTCCATACATTTAGGTATTTTTATTAAATACTCTAAAAATAGCTACGCAATGTTTAAAGAGATTTCCATTTAATATCTTTTAATCAGGATTATAAAGCATGAAAACTTTAATTTCGTTATTTTGTTTTACTAACTAATAAACTTATAAAACGATTGAGTATGAAAACGTGGAAAATAGAAGCAGCCATTATCGCTGCCGGTATGATCTTGTTAGGAGTGACAATCAAATGCGGTATCAATGATTTTATAGACAAAGAACGTATTGTCAGCGTGAAAGGTCTGGCTGAAATGGAAGTCCCTGCCGATAAGGTGATATGGCCTTTGATGTATAAGGATATCGGGAATGATCCTTCTTTGCTTTATGCCAATATGGAGCAGAAAAACAAAGCTATTGTGAAATTTCTGGAGAGTAACGGCATTGCGAAAGAAGAAATCAGTATAGCTCCTCCGGAAGTGATAGATATGCAGGCCGAACGCTATGGCAATCGTGATATCGCTTATCGGTATAATGCGACATCCGTAATTACGGTTACTTCGAAGAATGTAGAGAAGGTGCGGCAACTGATGTCGGAGCAGGCTGAATTGCTGAAGCAGGGGATAGCCATTAGCGGAGGCGATTACCGGTATAACGTAGTATATGAATTCACAGGTCTGAATGATGTGAAGCCGCAAATGATAGAAGAAGCCACGAAGAATGCTCGTGCCGCTGCCGAGAAGTTTGCAAAAGACTCGGATAGCAGTCTGGGCAAGATACGGAATGCTTCGCAGGGGCAGTTCTCCATATCGGACAGAGATGCCAATACACCTTATATTAAAAGCATACGCGTAGTGACTACTGTGAATTATTATCTGAAACGATAGTGAAAGAGTCCGCGTCTTTCCATGCGGGAAATTTTTTTCTGAATGTTTGCAATGCGGTGAGTTCAAGTGCGGCGGTGGCTGTCCCTTCTCTATTATCGGGCACATGGGCCAGCAGCTCACCTTTATGGGAGTAGATTACGCTACCGCCGTTATATGGAATTTGATTGTTATCTATACCGATGCGGTTGACGCCACAGACGTAACAGATGTTTTCCAGTGCGCGTGCCTGCAAGAGTATGTCCCAGACTTTCCGCCGGGAGACGGGCCAGTTGGCAACGTAAATCAATAGGTCGTATTCGTTGTCTACATTCCGGCTCCACACAGGGAAGCGTAGGTCGTAACACACAAGCAATAATATGTTCCAGCCCCGGTATGAGATTACGGCACGTTGAGAGCCTGCCGTAAAATGTTCTGTCTCATGCCCCATGCGGAACAGGTGACGTTTGTCGTAGAAATAACTTTCCCCTTCGGGAGTGAGGAAGAAAGCGCGGTTGTAGTATGCCGGATGTTTGTAGGATAATTCATTATCCTCGGATGCAACGGGAATTTCATCGCAGGAAATGTAGCTTCCGGCAAGGGCTATCTGACATTCCGCGGCCCATTGGCGCAAAGTAGCGATTGTCTTGTCTGTTACCGGCTCTGCCAGTCTGTCGGTATTCATGCTGAATCCGGTAGAGAATGTTTCCGGTAAAACAACAATCTCCGTCGCTCCACGAAGTGTTTCCAGTTGTTCGCGGAGACGACGGAGGTTGTCTTGTTTATTTTCCCAAGCAATATCCGTTTGCAGGATACTGACGCGTAGTCGGTTCATTTTGATAGGAGGCCGTTGCCGGTCGCTTTTTAAATTGTTCCGATTGAAAAGTTCTCAGGGTTCTTTCCTTGAAAATCCTTAAAATAGAGTTTTATCTCATGCATGTCCTTTTCAATATCTCCCGTAGGCATTATTGCCTTGGTGGAAGTAATGGTTTTGGTAGGATAGTCTATACCGATCAGCATGATAGGTACTTGTGCTTTCAGTGCTATGAAGTAAAATCCCTTTTTCCAGTTAGGATTGGCCTTGCGCGTTCCTTCCGGGGTAATAGCCAAATGAAACTGTTTGCTTCCGGCAAATTTACGTGCCATTTGGTCCACTAAAGAGCTTTTTCGGCTTCGGTCTACCGGTATGCCGCCAACGGCTTTGAATATTAGTCCCAAAGGAAAGAAAAACCACTCTTTCTTCATCATAAAGCTGGTCTTTCGCCCAATGGCTCCATAAAACAGTTTACCGATAAACAAATCCCAGTTGGAAGTATGTGGTGCTGCACAGATGACGCATTTGTCATAGTTGGGCACTGTTACATTCGTTTTCCACCCTAACAGGCGATAGTAGATAAAACTATATAGTCCTTTCTTCATTCTGTGTTATTTCAGGTTACCGATAGCTTCAATGATTTCGTCTACTTTTGCGTTAAAATCAGAACGGAATTTCTTGTAGTAACCTTTTACATTTCCCAGTTCGGTATGGCTGATGCGGCTGATGAATTCATCTTGCATTTTCAAGATTTCAGCCATTAGTTCATCGGCTTTCTTTTTGTCTGTTCCGGGTACATACAGGCTGTTCATAAGACATTCGGCAAACAATTCGCCGGTGATATAGTTGACATTCTTTTTCAATACTTTTCTACTTGCCATAATCTTTACTTTTTATGTGAATAAATTGAATTATTTTCGGTAAAGATAGTGTTTTTCTCAATGAATGGAGAGGAAAAACGGGATTTTATGTGTTTTTAATGAGAAACAGTTCGTAGAATAATTCTACATTTGTGGAGAATTTCCACAGCATACATGTGGAATATAGGTGTGGTATAGGTAGCCTGTATGTATGTTTATGGTTGATAACTAAACTATTATATAATAAGAATAATACCCTGTCAGGCTTTGGCACTGCGTTTGCGTTGAATAAAGAAACAGGGTTAAATTTAATAAACAAACAAGCATGAGACTATTTTTTACGAAAAAAGAATTGAAGCTGAGAAAGAAAAGGGTAATAATGATGATAGCCTGTATGGCGGTGTTGCTTGCCGGTTATCTGATATTGACTTGGCCGAAGAAAGTACAACCGGAAGCGCCCACCGTAATTGTGGAGCCTGCCGAAGTGGGTGATGTGGAGATTTTTGGTGAATATGTAGGACGCATTCGTGCACAACAGTTTGTAGAGGTTCGTGCGCGTGTGGAAGGTTATCTGGAAAGTATGCTTTTCGCCGAAGGTAAGTATGTAACTAAAAATCAAGTATTGTTTGTCATTAATCAGGATCAATATCGGGCAAAGGCGGATAAAGCTCGTGCACAATTAAAGAAAGATGAGGCACAGGCGTTGAAAGCCAAGCGCGATTTGGAACGTATTCGTCCTTTGTATGCACAGAATGCCGCCAGCCAGTTGGACTTGGACAATGCACAGGCTGCCTATGAAACAGCCGAGGCTTCCGTCTCCATGAGCCAGGCGGATTTGGATCAGGCAGAGCTGGAACTGGGGTATACCATTGTACGTTCTCCTTTGTCGGGTCATATCAGTGAAAGAAATGTGGACTTGGGAACGTTGGTAGGTCCGGGAGGCAAATCACTGCTCGCCACTGTGGTGAAGAGTGATACGGTATTGGTGGATTTCAGTATGACCGCATTGGATTATCTTAAAAGCAAGGAACGTAACATCGAGATAGGCCGTCAGGACTCTACCCGTTCCTGGCAACCCAACATTACGATTACTTTAGCAGATAATACTGTCTATCCTTATAAAGGCTATGTGGATTTTGCCGAACCGCAGGTCGATCCGCAGACCGGTACATTCTCTGTTCGTGCAGAGATGCCCAATCCTAACAGGGTATTGTTGCCGGGACAGTTTACAAAAGTGAAGCTGTTGCTGGATGTGCGCGAAGGGGCTGTGGCTGTTCCTCAGAAAGCGGTAACCATTGAAAAGGGAGGTGCTTATATATATGTAATGCGCCGCGACTCTACGGTGGAGAAGCGTTTCATTGAGTTAGGACCTGAGTTTGGTAACAATATGGTTGTCGAACGCGGACTGGTGGCAGGCGAGCAAGTGGTGACGGAAGGTTTCCATAAACTCACTCCGGGTATGAAAGTACGTGCGCAGGCTGCTGCTCCTAAGGAGGAAGAAGAGCCGGCAGACTCTTTGAACAAGAAAATCGCTTCCGAGAATAGTGTAAAGGATAACAACCTCTCAAAGTAATGACAGTATGAAAGTAAGTTTTTTTATAGACCGCCCGGTATTCTCGGCGGTGATATCGATTGTGATTGTAATTGTCGGTATCATCGGTCTGACGATGCTTCCGGTGGATCAATATCCGCAGATAACGCCGCCCGTTGTAAAAATCAGTGCATCCTATCCGGGAGCAAGTGCACTGACCGTATCGCAAGCGGTGGCAACCCCTATCGAACAAGAGATAAACGGTACTCCGGGTATGTTGTACATGGAGTCCAACAGTTCTAATTCCGGAGGCTTTTCGGCAACGGTGACTTTTGATGTGTCTGCCGATCCCGATTTGGCTGCCGTAGAAATTCAGAATCGTGTGAAACTGGCGGAAAGCCGTTTGCCGGCCGAAGTTATCCAAAATGGTATTTCGGTAGAGAAGCAAGCCCCCAGTCAGTTGATGACTATCTGTTTGACTTCCAGCGACCCGAAGTTCGATGAAATCTATTTGAGTAACTTTGCCACAATCAATGTGCTCGACCTTTTGCGCCGTATTCCCGGTGTGGGGCGTGTATCCAATATCGGTAGCCGTTACTATGCCATGCAGATATGGGCTATGCCGGACAAGCTGGCAAACTTCGGTTTGACGGTACAGGACTTGCAGAACGCATTGAAAGACCAGAATCGCGAATCGGCAGCCGGCGTTTTAGGACAGCAGCCGGTACAGGGTTTGGACATAACCATTCCCATTACGACGCAAGGCCGTTTGAGCTCGGCGAAACAGTTTGAGGACATTGTGGTTCGTGCCAATGCCAACGGATCTATCATTCGTCTCCGCGATGTGGCGCGCGTATCGCTCGAAGCCTCTTCATATAGCACAGAGAGTGGTATCAACGGTGAGAATGCGGCTGTTCTTGGCATCTATATGCTTCCGGGTGCCAATGCTATGGAAGTGGCGGACAATGTGAAGAAAGCAATGGAGGAAATAAGTGCAAACTTCCCCGAAGGAATGAGTTACGAGATACCGTTTGATATGACTACTTATATTTCGGAGTCTATTCATGAGGTATATAAAACGTTGTTCGAAGCATTGATACTTGTTGTACTGGTAGTGTTCCTCTCTCTACAAAGCTGGCGTGCGACTTTGATTCCTGTCGTTGCAGTACCTATATCCTTGATCGGTACTTTCGGGTTCATGCTTATTTTCGGTTTCTCGTTGAATATATTGACCTTATTGGGATTAATTCTCGCTATCGGTATTGTGGTGGACGATGCCATTGTGGTGGTAGAGAATGTGGAACATTTGATGGAGACGGAAAAGCTCTCGCCCTATGAGGCAACCAAGAAGGCCATGAACGGTTTGGCAAGTGCTTTGATTGCAACTTCGTTGGTGCTTTGTGCCGTATTCGTTCCGGTAAGTTTCTTGAGTGGTATTACCGGACAATTATACCGCCAGTTCACTATCACTATCGCTGTGTCTGTGTTGCTTTCTACGGTTGTGGCTTTAACCCTTAGCCCTGTGATGTGTTCGCTAATACTGAAGCCTAATAGCGGAGCGAAAAAGAATATTGTGTTCCGTAAAATAAATGAGTGGCTGAGCATCAGCAATCATAAATATATCGGTGTTATCAGTCGCGTTATCAAGCATCCAAGACGTCTGATGAGTGCATTTGGAATGGTGCTAATTGCTATCTTCATCATCCATCGCCTGATTCCTACCAGTTTCTTGCCTGTCGAAGACCAGGGATACTTTAAGGTGGAACTGGAGTTACCGGAAGGCGCCACACTGGAGCGTACCCGTATAGTGACCGATCGCGCGGTGAAGTATTTGGAGCAAAATCCGTATGTGGCTTATGTGCAGAATGTAACGGGAAGCAGTCCGCGTGTGGGAAGTAATCAGGCACGCAGCGAACTGACCGTCATTTTAAAGCCTTGGGAAGACCGCAAAAATACCACCATTGATAAGATTATGGCAAGGGTAGAGAGAGACCTGAAGGAATATCCCGAATGTAAAGTCTATCTTTCCACTCCACCTGTGATTCCGGGGTTGGGAGCCTCCGGAGGTTTTGAAATGCAGCTTGAAGCACGTGGTGAGGCGACTTTCGAAAATCTGGTACAAGCGGCAGACACCTTGATGTATTATGCCCAGAAGCATAAAGAGCTGGCAGGACTTTCTTCTTCCTTGCAGTCCGAAATCCCGCAACTCTATTTTGATGTGGATCGTGACAAGGTGAAGATGCTGGGCGTACCGTTGGCAGACGTGTTCTCTACGATGAAAGCTTATACGGGCTCTGTGTATGTAAACGATTTTAATATGTTCAACCGTATATATAAGGTGTATATTCAGGCGGAGGCTCCGTATCGTGAGCATAAAGAGAACATCAATCTGTTCTTTGTGAAAGCTGCCAATGGAGCAATGGTTCCGCTGACCTCATTGGGCAATGCATCCTACACCACAGGGCCGGGTAGTATCAAGCGTTTCAATATGTTTACTACCGCCGTTATCCGCGGTTCGGCTGCACAGGGATACAGTTCCGGTCAGGCTATGGAGATCATGGAACAGATAGCACGCGATCATTTGCCGGACAACATAGGTCTTGAATGGAGTGGACTTTCCTATCAGGAAAAGAAAGCCGGCGGGCAGACCGGATTGGTGCTGACACTGGTGTTCCTTTTCGTTTTCCTCTTCTTGGCTGCGCAATATGAAAGCTGGACAGTGCCTATCGCAGTATTGCTTTCCTTGCCGGTAGCTGCTTTGGGAGCTTATTTAGGGGTTGCTGTTTGTGGCTTGGAAAATGATATTTATTTCCAAATCGGTTTGGTAATGCTTGTGGGGCTTGCGGCAAAGAATGCTATCCTTATCGTAGAGTTTGCCAAAGTGCAGGTAGATAATGGGGGAGACTTGGTACAGTCGGCCATTCATGCCGCTCAACTTCGTTTCCGTCCTATATTGATGACCTCGCTTGCCTTTGTTTTGGGTATGCTTCCTATGGTACTTGCAAGCGGACCGGGGTCTGCAAGCCGTCAGGCAATCGGTACGGGGGTGTTCTTTGGAATGATCTTTGCCATTGTATTTGGTATTGTACTTGTGCCGTTCTTCTTTGTACTGATTTATAAAGCGAAAGCCAAAGTGCAACACAAAATCAAAAAAGACTGATGATAATATTGCAAACGAATTTTGATTACGTACTTATGAAAAGAAAGAATATATATATACTTCTGTTACTCATTCCGGTGCTTTTTGCATCGTGCAAAGTGGGTAAGAGTTATGTTCGTCCGGAAATGGTGTTACCCGATAGTTTGGCTCAACAACAGGACAGCGCCAGCATTGCCGACGAGCAATGGCAGGCGGTTTATACCGACAACACTTTGCGCAGCTTGATAGATCGTGCATTGGAATATAACAAAGATATGCTTATCGCTGCTGCCCGTGTCAAGGAAATGGCAGCGCAGAAACGCATCAGTGTAGCCAACTTGCTGCCCCAATTGAATGGGAGAGTGGAGGCGGAACGTGAAGTGGAGAATCATGGCGGTCATAGTCGTGACGTAGGTAATACTTATGAGGCAAAAGCTCTTTTGTCATGGGAACTTGACCTTTGGGGGAATCTGCGCTGGAAGAAAGCCGCTGCCGTTGCCGAGTACTTGCAAAGCGTGGAAGCACAGCGTGCCCTACGCATGACCATCGTTTCCGAAGTGGCTCAGGCATATTATGAATTGGTTGCGCTCGATACGGAATTGGAGATTGTGCGTCAGACACAAAAAGCACGTGAGGAAGGAGTGCGTCTCGCTCGAATACGTTTTGAGGGTGGGCTTACCTCGGAGACCTCTTATCAACAGGCACAGGTGGAGTTGGCCCGCACTGCTACGCTTGTTCCGGATTTGGAACGCAAAATATCTATCAAGGAAAATGACATCGCTTTTCTTGCCGGTGAGTTTCCCACCCGTATCGAACGCAGCCGCTTCTTGCAGGAACTGGATGTACCGGAGTCTTTGCCGGTAGGGTTACCTTCCGGTTTGCTGGAACGTCGTCCCGATATTCGTGCTGCGGAACAGCAACTTATAGCGGAGCATGCTCGTGTAAAAGTGGCTTATACCAATATGTTTCCCCGGCTCTCATTAACCGGTCAGTTTGGATTGGAGAGTGATGTCCTGTCCAACTTTCTTCAGTCGCCTTATTCTTTGTTGAATGGTGCGGTACTGACTCCTCTTTTCAACTGGGGCAAGAACCGGGCTGCTTTGAAAGCGCAGAAAGCTTCGTTTGAAGCCGAAGTGCATAGTTATGAAAAGGCAGTATTGAATGCTTTCAAAGAAGCCAAGAATGCGATTGTGGACTTCAACAAGATAAAGGAGGTATATCAGTTGCGCCTTAAATTGGAGCGTTCTGCCAAAACGTATGTGGAACTGGCACAGTTGCAGTATATCAACGGTGTTATCAATTACATGGATGTTCTCGATGCCCAGCGTGGTTATTTTGATGCGCAAATTGGGGTCAGCAATGCCATTCGCGACGAACTGATAGCGGTGGTGAATGTATATAAAGCCTTGGGGGGCGGCTGGCAGGTAGAGAAATAAGGCTGTTTGTGGTGATAGTTAAGAGTACTCCTGACATTTGTTAAGAGTACTCTTTTTTGTAGGTATAGCCTTGATGTACAGATGCAAGGCTATGGTGGCGACTTTATTAGACTAAGAAAAATATCATAGGCATGACGACACTTCGGTATATATTGCGAATAGATTCTTCCTGTCAACTTTTTCAATGTTTTTATCTATCTCCAATAATTTGTCTATATCGTTAGCATTAACTCCGGGCTTAATACAAATTTCCCTATTCTTTATTTCTATGATATCTTCAAATAAAGACAAATGGTTCTTGAAATATGAATACAGATTTTTGACGGTGGTACCGGCAGTTCCCCATATATCGGTAATAGTCAGGGTAGTACCGAAATACGTATTCAGTAACTGTAATATTTGAGGTCGGTTAGCAATATTGATTGCTTTCAGCCTTGGATATTTCTGACGCAGATAGTTGATGTCGTCTACAGCTCTTTTGATGGAATCTGGAGTACTATCGTACATAGGATATATACAAAAAGCAAATTCGTTAAATGTCAGTTTTTTTACTTCCAAGTTTTTGAGCACTTCCAAACAGGCTCTGTATGGGAAGAGCGTGTGAGCTATTTTATTATCCTCTAATGAGTTTGAATATCTCAACATCTGCTTCCTAAACAAATCTTGGGGTTTGATACGACCACTAAGATAATATTCGCCCAAAGGAGTAAGACTATAATTTTTCTCTGACTTTTCAATCAATCCTAACCGGTAGGTATGGCTGATATTGTTGTTGTCTATTTTAATATCGGCTATTGAAAGACATTTGGAATTCTTATCTTTATAAATTTTTATAGTCGGGTCAACCAAACTTGAGAAGAAACGTTCTGCAGCATAATCACCTATTGTTTTGAAGATACGCGCATGTCCTGTTTTTCGTTCACCGGCGCCAAAAGTGGTTGGCCTGCGAATATTATCAGGATTCGCATTAACAGTAGCGATTTGTACATATAATTCGTCGGAGAATTGTTTGATGTCGATTCCTTCTATTTGAATTATGATAGGAACATCGTCGTCTGTGCAGTCAGAGCCGATCCTGCCTGTCCTGACATATTCATTATTGAGCCTGTTAATCCAATCTTCAAGTCTGTTATCTTGGCTTCTGAGTGCTTGAATGATATTATAGACAATCTCAAACTCTTCAGAGTTTAAGATTTCTTCCGCAACAGAAGACTCCGGAATGAGAATCGGAATGATAAAATAGGCTGTTTTATCAATGCCATTTTGGGTTCTCAATGCTCTACCGCATGCTTGAACAATATCAACCAAAGATTTTTTTCTATCAATGAAATATACACTGTCAATAATGGGAACATCTACACCTTCGGTGAGGCACTTGGCATTTGATATGACAGAATATTCGGTGTTTTTGAATTTGTTAAGTATTTGAGCACGAGAGCCGGAATCTAGTTGGCAATTGATGTTATCTATAAAAAGATTATCTTCGGTGAATGTGTTCATTGAATTCACGAATCACATCTGAAAGTGAAATATCATTACCGTTTTCAGCAACGAAATCCTTGGCTTTTCTAATAGAGGAGTGGAAAGATATTGTTTTTTTAATGGGGAACTCACCCATTGCTTTTGCCAGCAATATCTTTGAATATAGAATTTCAGCAGTTGTTGTCTTCTCATTGTTATCCAAGTCCCCGACAGAAATGTGTTTATTCTCAGCAATGTAATTATATACTTCGCTTTCCTTTACACCGGCAACAACAATTTTGTAATCAGAAATTGTTTTATCTTTAATCGCGGCTCCAAAATTATATTGTGAGAACAACGGACCATATACATTTTCGTCATCCATAGAGAAAATTACTTTTCCATTTTCCTCAAGATGCCGTTTCAACAATGGACGGACCATCCGTTCTGTTGCAGTCATAAACAACCGTTTCTTTGAACAAATGAATTGGTCCTCCAGTGCTAATGAAAAATTGGAACGCAAACCTGCTGTTCGATGCGCTTCATCACAGATAATCAAGTCAAAAGTGTCTTTTGCGGTCTTCTGTGCTTCGGAAATCTTATCTGCAGATTGATAGGTGGAAAAGATATACCTGACCTTACCCTTTGTGTGGTCTAAGAACTTGGCAATCTCGTTGATGTTTGTAGTTACGGGTACACCCAACTGAGATACACTGATGTCAGCTTCATCATCGTCTATGTTCGATGAAACGGTATTGTCACTGCAAACGCACAAGTAAGTGAATGGAATTTTAGCTTGGTCAGCCCACGCCTCAAGTGTCTGTTTCACAAGAGAAATGCTTGGTGCCAGGAATAGAACAGTTTCAGCTTTCATTGCTTCAACAATCCATAATGAGGTTAGAGTTTTTCCTGTGCCGCAGGCTGCAATAACTTTGCCTCTGTTTTCAACTGAAAATCCTACAAGAACCTCCTTAATGATACGCTTTTGGTAATCGTATGGCTCATAAAAGACCTTGTTCTTTCCAGCATTCTCGTTGTTCACGAGATCGTAAAGTTGGTCGAAGAATTCTTGATCAAGAGAATCAAAGTCTTTTGCCAGAATCTGAAGATTTTCTTCGTGTTTATCAGAGAGATTACTCACTGCAAAAGAATTGGCAACTGTACAACAATAGTCGCAATAACGGCCGTCAGACCAGAATTTGGTGAGTTCTTCGTAGGTTGGTTTAACTCTGCCGGAGCGGAATTTACACTGGTAAGCAATAGACTTTCCTTCATTTGTAATAATAAGGCCGTCAACGCCACTATCTTGGTGTTGTTTATTGCCAAGCTTAAAAGCTTTTCTGTATTTGTCAGGAATATCTGCAGATGGGTATATCTCTGCTATTTGATACATTTGTTTCTTTATGGTAAAGTACGCAAATGTAAACTCTTCAAAAACGTTACCTCTCGCTTTTGCAGTTGGCAAAGCTTCTATGGCCTTTTCCAAAGAAGGCCAATCTGAGTAGTGTTTTTTTAATAAGTTGGAGTATATCATAATCTACTTGATAATTTGAAGTTCAATTACAGATTCTCTCATTAGATTGTTATAATTTGTGTTCAGGATATGCATTTGTTGAGAAGATGAGCGGATTTTGCGCGCATGATATATGTTACAAACTTTGTAGCCATATTTTTCTGCTATTTCTGCTAAAAGCAAGTCGGTTGGTACCAAAATGCCTTTATATCCGGAATTTGCAACTACAATATAACATTTTGCCTTGTTGACGAGGATTTTAGATAAATTCTTAATCATCGATTCCATGTCATCAAAATATCCTCTAATCATATCTGGAATATTTTTGTTCCAGATGTTGAAAGATGATATTAGTGAAGCTATTGTGTCCACATCTTTATTGCTGTTTGAAAATTCATGACTGAATTTAGAATTCACATGTGAGCGCAAGGCTATTGATCTAAATCGCTCAAAGTCATCGTAGGATTTGACAAAGCCTCCAATCCAAAATTCAAGTTTATACACTTCACAGTAGTCAAAACAGTTTGCATAAGGTGGCGAAAATACGCACAGTCCGATAGGCATGTCTTTTACTTTGTTAAAAGCCTCTTCAGTTATCATAGACCCCAAAATGATCTTATTCTCTTTGTCTTCGTTTGACATCCGGATGTCAGATAACATTTCGGATGCCTTGTCCAAATAGAGTCGGACCAAATCCGGTACAGCCTTGTAATTCTTTTTAAATTTTAAGCCATTGCCATCCTTAATTTTTAAGGAGCATTTGTCTATTATCGAAATAAGAGCAAGCCTAAAGAAATCTTGGACTGCATCATTGTTTATACCATCAACAAAGAAACGGATCTTGAGCAGAATATCGAGTACGTCTTCTGTAAAAGAAGTCTCTATGACACGCCCACCTTCAATCTCTACTTTGGAGTCCGGCAGAGTGAAACTTTCCAAATATTTTTTTATCAGAGCAATTTCTTTGGGTGTGTAATGATGTGTCTTGGCTTTTGCCGTTAATATCGCCATTGGATTTATATCAAACCCAATAGTCTTGTAACCACGATTTACTGATGTAAGGTTCGTTGTGCCAACACCGCAAAAAGGATCTAAAATATAATGCTCCTTTAGTGGCTTGGCTTCGTCGATGATATGTTTGACAAGTAATTCTGAATAGCCTTGTTTATAATCATACCATTTGTGTTTAGGAACAACCAAGTTGGTCTTGAAATTAACAAGACCTTCATAGTAGCTTCCGTCAACAACATTGTATTTTGATACAAGGCGTTCGATTATTCTCTGATAATCAGGAAGCTTTACGTCAAATAACTCTTGATTTATTATGGTTTTAGATTCACTTGTTCGCATTATCTGTATCGTAAAGCTTTGATAAATATTTTTTATTGAAATGGGAGTATAAATGATGAATACCCTTTGTTCTGAGATATGTTTTTGCAAAGGCGTCTATTAACGGTATTGCATCCACAAACATCTGCAATATCATTTCATTTCTATTCTCATCACTGCAACTGATGTCCTTTAGAAAGATATTATCAATGTCATAAATAAAATCTTCCTCCGTTGTATACACTTTCACAGGAATGCTATCAACCTTTTTGAAGGTATAGATAAAATCCCCATAAGGGGAGCCTTTTGCTTTTGTGTGCGCTGTTTGGCGGTAATTTTTAACTCCATCCTGAAAATACATCCTGTCAAATGTAAATCCGGATTTTAGGATTGAAAATAGCAGTGCCAGCCATGAGCATATGTCTTTGTTGTTAAATGTCAAAGACAAATACCTCATAGGTTTGAGAACCCTATATGCATTCTTAAACACTTCATATAGATTGTTCTCATAATCATATTGGCTCTTGGCTCCGTTAAATCCTTTTTTTCTATTAGCAACCGCTTCAAGTTCAAAGATTGGATAACGCTCATAAAGGTCTTGGTTCCAGGGATACCAGAAATGAGACAACTCTAAATATTGCACATTGCTGCCATAAGGGGGATCTGTGATTATGGCATCCACACTGCTCTCTGGTACATCCGTATGGCCGATAGGGGCGTTATAAAGCAGAACATTAGCTCTGTTTTCCAATAGATCTTTAATGGAATTTGTTCTTACCGGTATATAATTTATGCCGTTGTTATGCTTAATAGAAGCCAAGACTTTGGCAACAGATTTGTCAAATGCCGGAATAATTGAAACTTCGCAGAATTGATTTGGAATCCAATAAGCATGCTTGCTCCATGTCGTTGGGGATCCTCCTTGCCATGCCGCATTTGTAAATGACATTATATTGCAGTCTTTCAGGATATTGCTGAAAACAATTCTGACAAGTTCGTATTTTTCATAAGGGGGGAAAAACGAAACTGTAAACTTACAACATTGAACCGCACAACGTAAAACGTTGATAAATAAGAAGATGAACACAGACAGATAAGAACAGAAAGAAAAACGAAACGGTTTACACAGGTTTACACCGGCTTTACAGGGACACCTGTTTGAACGGCCTTTTTAAAAGGTTTGCTTTACACCGGCCGCCATAAGTGGGTGGCTTTTCTTCATCAACGCATATAATACACTTGAACGGGCGCCACAAATGAAAAGACGCTGGGTTCGTGTTGGCTTAAAGCCGCTTGTATGGCCTTTTTCGGGGCAATACGGCGGCTTTTGTTGTATTCCTGAAGTTCTTATCGTTCGGTAGGAATAAAAGCCTTAAAACGTCCTTACGTGGAAAGGTTGCCAATATAAACGGGAAGGCGACTTCAAAACCTATTTAAAAGACGTTTGAGACCTCAAAAAAAGAGTGGTAGGACACTTGGTAGGACATTTTGGTAGGACACTTTTTATATATGGAAAAACGAAATATATAGTTTGGTAGGACATTTGGTAGGACACTTTTAACGGTGATAAATCGTTTTTTTATAGGTAAAACTTACTTAAAACGTGCCTTAAATGATATTTTTTGAACGTAAATAGGGGGAAAATACAGCTTTAAGAAGGGGTAAAACACCCACAAAAGAACGCTTGTTTATGATTATAAATGACTTATATTTAATGTTTTACATTATAAAAAGAACAAAGGCACACCGAAAAAATGCGTGCGTACCTTTATTCTTGCAAAGGACGCTTATCGGTGATATGTAAAGGCGTAGGTCACGTGCTTGTTTAGTTTGTGGGGTTCGTTATTCCTTTAAGTGGGCACCGGCAGAGGTCGCACCCTGACTGGTACGTAATAAAGTGCTTTCGGAAGAAACACCCCCTGCATTCTGGCCGAAATCTGATCTTTCGGTTTCAATTAAACGGAGTCGTTCTTCCAAACGAGCGTTTTCTTTTAATAATTCCTCTATTTTTAAATCTTTCTTTTCGATTGTGTCAAATAATCTACTAACAAAGGGGGTATCATTCGGTATTTCGGCCGAAATTATTGGCGACTGATTTAATAGCATTGTTCCTCGCCCAGTAAGAAGCCAATCAAGATTAATATTCTCTATTGCGAACGCTATCTTTTCAAGAAGTTCATAACCAGGTTTTCCTTTTCTTGTGCCTACAATGTTTTCTATAACCGTAGGAGTTACCCCTACGAGCTTAGAAAAGGCTCTTTTATTTCCTTTGCTAACTTCGTTAATTAGCTCCATCATACGTTCATTAATCATAAAATATTCGCATTTGAGAAAAATATATTCGCAATAACTTTGATATATTCGCAATAGAGTATATATTTGCAGCATCTTAACTCAGTTAAGAGCGCCCAAATATACGGAAAAACATCCGCATCGCAATGGGAAACAAAGAAGTAACTTAAAAAGCATATATGAATATGAGCAACGAAAAGCAAATTTTTCTCCCTGTGGAGATTAAGAAGGAAATAATTAAAACCTTCAAAACGACGAAAGAAACTTTGTGGGCTGCGCTGAACTATAAAACAGACAGCAACTTCGCCCGTATGCTTCGGGCGGCCGCTTTTGAACGTGGCGGTGTCCTGTACCCTGATCCCAAAAGGGCGGCCGGTTATGTTCCCCAGTGCGAAACGACTTTCAACACTTCAGAAAAGACAATGGTACAAAATTTTGGCGTCCGGGTTAAACTGGTCGGCAACCTTTCAAGCGGTGAATTATCGCTGTTTGTTGACGGGGAACAAAAAGCCACCTTCGACAATCCGCACCTGGATGAACTTTCAAACATACAGGCGACCGCCCAAAATTTAGCGAACGAATTATCTACGGTACAGTAACAAAGTAAATTTTAAGTGATGGAATACTTTGATAATATGATATGCGTAACAATCGACGAACTGACCGAAAAATACGACGGCCAGCAAGTCATGACCTTCGCAAATTACAATAAGCTGGTGACACGCAACCGCATAGAACTTGCCCATCGGGGCGGTGGTTTAGGTGGGTATGTCCGTGTAGTGTATTCCTCGCTTCCTGAACGTTTCCGCACCCGCTTTGAAGCTATACACGGAAATCCTAAAACAATTTTAGAACAGCAAGAAATGGAAAAGAAAGCCTTGAAAACAGATAAGGCCGCCCGTGATTTTTACATGACTTATATACTGCCGAACGGTAAGACGCTGGTCGATACAAAAGTCAATGAATATACCATTAACGCTTCAGTCCTGGGGTTTGTTCTTACTGCGTTAAATGAACGTTTGGCAAAGGTTAAAGCCCTGGGCGGCGGTATTCCGAAGGATTTATGGCATAAAGCACTAACCTTGTCGGAGTCTTACCGCAAGGACTACGGCCACACCCTACCGGATAAACTTCGGGGCTTTCGTGACAAGTTAAACGCTTACAAGCGTGACGGATATGTCGCCTTAATTTCCGGTAAAGACGGAAACGAAAACACACTGAAGATTACAGAGGAAGCCGGTAACCAGCTTATCGCTTTGAAGCGTAGCAAGGTGCCAGTTTACACTAACGCACAAATATTCGTTAAGTATAACGAGATTGCAGAGAAGAAAGGCTGGAAGTCCCTTAAAAGCGTTAAGTCGCTGGTTACTTACCTGGAACGTCCGGAAGTGAAGCGCCGCTGGTATGACGCCGTTCATGGCGAACTGGCCGCACACCAAAAGTACACCCGGAAGCATAAAACAGAACTTCCTTCCGTGCGTGACGCCCTGTGGTACGCCGACGGTACAAAGTTAAACCTGTATTACAAAGCCTATGACGAGAACGGAAAACTGCAAGTACGCACGACACAGGCTTATGAAGTGATGGACGCTTTCAGCGAAACGATGCTGGGTTATTATATTTCTGATAGTGAGAACTACGAAGCGCAATATAATTCTTTCCGTATGGCTATACAGACGGCCGGACACCGCCCCTTTGAGATCGTAACAGATAACCAGGGCGGTCACAAGAAACTGGAAGCTACTAAATTCTTTGAACGTATATGCCACGTTTTCCGCTTTACGGCTCCCTACTCCGGTCAATCTAAAACGATAGAAAGCGCTTTCGGCCGCTTCCAGGCTGAATTTTTACATCAAGATTGGCGTTTCACAGGTCAAAATATTACTACCAAACGGGAAACCAGCCGCCCGAACCTGGAATTCATCGAAGCGAACAAAGAAAACCTTTACACCCTGGAAGAACTGAAAATCGCTTATGCAAAGGCCAGGGAAGCCTGGAATAACGCAAAGCATCCGGCCACTGGCGTTTCACGCTTTGAAATGTACCAAACTTCAGTAAACCCTGAAACTACTGAAGTGGATCAGTTGGATATGATAGAAATGTTTTGGCTTACTACACAGAAGCCGGCAACCTTCACCGCTTCCGGGATCACTATCGAAGTCGACAAGAAAAAATATACTTATGAAGTCCTGGACGCTGAAAAAATGCCCGACCTGGAATTCCGCAAAAAGCACACTTTCAGAGAATTTTATGTCATGTATGATCCGCTGGATATGACACAAGTACGGCTTTATACAAAGGAAACTAACGGAATGCGGTATATAGCTACCGCCGAACCTTACATAAAGGTGCATCGTGCTATACAGGAACAAAAACCCGGCGAAATGGACTTCATTCGGAAAATGGACTACCGGAACAAACAGGAGCGTGTCAATCAACAACTGGAAGCGGTAGAACTGGAAATGCTTCACGGCGTAGCGCCTGAACAGTTCGGCCTGAACCGTCCGAAAATAAAAGGCTTAAACCTGGTTACCGCTGAAGCCATGATGGAGACAGCCGTAAAACAGTCCAAACCAGCCAAACAGGTAGAAGTAATAGACGTCGGTCTACTTGGAAAAAAACTTAGTAATATCACTTTTAACGACGTCGCTTTACTTGATAAATATTAATAAATTAAATACTTACGATTATGGCAACATTATCAATTAACGAAAAGAACGAAGTCCGGGACATGCTGAAAACATACTGTAACCGGTACCCTTCACAGAATAAGGCCGCCGCCAGCCTTCACGGTGTCAGCGCCGGAACCATTTCTTCCATACTGAACGGGAAGTATGAAAATATTTCAGACGAAATGTTTCGGAACATCTATTCCCAGGTAAGCACACCACACCAGGCCGCCGGGTTACAGATAGTAGAAACGACTGCTTTACATGAAATAATTGCCGCTATGCAGGACGCCCAGGAATGGCAGGACGTCACCTGGGTAGTCGGTGAGTCCGGATGCGGTAAAACGACGGCCGCCAGCGTTTACCAAAGCAACCATAAAGAAGTATATACGCTCCTTTGTAGTGAAGACATGAAGAAGGGCGACTTCGTCCGTGAACTGGCCGCTGTTATCGGTGTAAATGCTAACGGGCACAATATCCGGGAAATTCTGTCGGCTATTATCGCCCGTATTATTCAAATGGATAGCCCTTTGTTGATTTTCGACGAAGGCGACAAACTGAACGACCTGGTATTTCACTACTTCATTACCATATACAACCAACTGAAAGACAAAGCGGGTATTATCTTCCTTTCTACTTCCTACATTGAAAAGCGTATGGAAAGCGGCCTGAAACACAACAAAAAAGGCTATCAGGAAATAAATAGCCGTATAGGCCGCAAGTTCTACAAAATATCAAAGAACACGGCAAACGACGTGTATGCGGTATGTGTAGCGAACGGCATCAAAGAAGACAAGGCGCTGGAAAACATCATCCAGGACGCCGCCAGCTATGAAAATGACATGCGCCGTGTGACTAAGAAAATAAAGATTGAAAAGAAACGCCGGGCGGCATAGTGATAGAACACCGTTTTAAGGCCGTTTAAGCGGTCTTTAAACGGGAAATATACAAAGTAATGAAACAAGCGGAAACAACCCAGGAAACAAAGAAAAAGAAGCTCCAACGGGCGCTATCAGTGTCGGAGATACTGAAGATGAAAAAGAAACTCCTGAAACTGACGGGCGCATGGGCTGACGCTTTCGGAACTCCTGAATTTTACGGTGTTTGGTTCATTTGGGGAAATTCCGGTAACGGTAAAAGTACATTCGTTATGCAGTTGTGTCGTGAACTTTGCAAGTTCGGAAAAGTGCTTTACGTCAGCCTGGAAGAAGGTACCAGCCTGACTTTACAGAATACTCTTCGCCGGGAAAGCATGATCGAAGCCAACAGGCGGCTAAAAGTAATCCGGGGCGAGTCTATGGAAGACCTAAGCGAAAGGCTGGGACAGCGTAAAAGTGCGGACTTTGTCATTATAGACAGCTTCCAATATACGCAAATGACCTATAAGGCATATCTGAAGTTTAAGGAACGGCACCCGAATAAGTTACTGATTTTTATTTCCCATGCCGACGGAAAGAACCCTTCAGGGCGTAGCGCTAAAAGTGTCATGTATGACGCCAGTCTGAAGATATGGGTTGAAGGGTACCAGGCATTCAGTAAAGGCCGTTTTTTCGGATCAGTCAAAAAATACACCATTTGGGAAGAAGGCGCCCAGGAATATCTTGGAGAACGAAAAATTTAACAATTAAATAACATCGAATTATGGAAGCATTATCAGCACTACGGAAGGCGTTCAGCCTTAAAAAGAATGAAGAACTGGGAAAAAAGTTCGATCCTATCACGTTGAAGCGGATCACGGAAGCCATGAAGGACTACGCCAACGCAAAGGCACGGGAACAAAGGGTTATCTGCCAGGAAGCGTTTGACGAAGTTTACGAAACAAACGACTGCGATCCGCTATTCGTCCGGATGCACGATTTGAGCGAACTACGAGACTGTGAAAGCCCTGAACTGGATTAAACCATGAGTAAAAAAAGCGAAATGCTGACTATTGAACCCGGTAACTTCTTCGGTAGCATCCACGACGAACGCTATACCAGCACCGGGCACGATTGTAGCTATTGCAACGGTAGGGGCTATTTCACACCGACACAGGTCGGATATGACGAATACGAAGATAACCCGTGCCCGGTATGTGGCGGAACCGGTCGCCTGAAGGCCGAAATCACAATTCACTGGGTACCGGATAGTAAAGAACAAAAAACTAATATGTAAGAATATGGGAAAAGTAACCAATTTCGCCCGGTTCTATGCGCTTTTAAAGCGTATGCCAGGCAACCAGGACGGCCTAAAAGAGCAGCTTGTACTGACCTATACGGGAAACCGTACTTCTTCATTAAAGGAAATAAAACAGAGCGAATACGACGCCATGTGCGCTTCATTACAGGAAACCCTGGACGGCAATGTCGGCGCCGCTGAATTTAAAGCCCGTATCAAAGGCTATCGGTCGAAAGTTCTGCACTGGCTTCAGGTCATAGGGATTGATACGACAGACTGGGATCGGGTGGACGCTTACTGTTTGGACGCCCGTATCGCCGGCAAGGTATTTCGTAAACTCACGATCCCGGAACTGGAAGCCCTGGTTCCAAAGCTGAAGGCTATCGCCCGGAAAGCAAAAGAAAAACCGGCACCGGTCAAGAAACAACAACCGACACCGGTTCCCCAGTCCGACCAGGATGCGCTGGCTATGTTGCTGAATTTATCTATTCATTCATTAAACTAAAATATCCAAAAATGAAAAAACAAGATTTTAAAAAGAAATTTCCAGACTTAGATGTGCGGAAACTTGAATTTCCGCAAGTGCTATCAAGAAAGGCCATAGAGGACAAAGTTACTGAAATGGTCGAATTCCTTGATACTGGGCTACTGGCTTACGAAGCCGACGGCCGTACAGCAACCGTCTTTATGAGCGATGCGTTTGGCCGTAAACTTCAGACAATGACAAAGGGCGAAACGGTGTTAGACGAACAAAGGGGGCTAACGGGTACCATTGTAAGCGAAAAACCGGTTATCTGTGGCCTTACCATGTGCGTGCGGGTTGATATTGGCGGCAGTGTTGATTTATACGAATGTACTTACTTTAAGTAATATAGCCATGAATTTACGAGACCAGGAAAAAGTGATTAAGGCGGGTTTTATAATTGTTCGTTCGGACGACCAGCCCAGCCCCAGGATAAAAGTAAAAGACGGTAAATCGTCCGAGTGGCGAACCCTGAATAAGCCTTTCCCGACAAAGGCAGCCCGTGACCGGGAATTAAATCAGCTTTTAAAGCTGGCTACGGTGATACAAGATTAATAGTTAAAACTATGGCAACCATAAAAATAACATTAGAAGATAAAGGCCAGGACTTCCTGGAACTGTATGTGTCTGAAGAAGACGAAAAAGTGATCGATGCGCAACCGTTTCAGGGGGCTATATGGAGGGGAGCAATAATTCCCATAAGCGACAAAAGCCTGTTTGAAGTCGGTAAGCGCTGCCCTATTCATAACCCGCCCCACATTAAGTTCGGTTTTCTTGATTATATAATCGAAAAGATAAAACGAATTGAATACAAGCCTTTGAAGTGTCGCAAATGCCACAAAGAAATAAAAGGCGCTTTTTATAATCCCCCCAGTGGTGCCGTTTGCTGTGAATGTTGGGAAAACAAAACATCCCAAAAAGTAAAGGATAAAGCCCTTTCGGAAGCACTAAATAAAGCGTCTAAATTGGGAAAATTAATTCATTTATGATTATGGCAGAGAAAAAAACAACCTGGGACGAATACTATAAAAGTCGTGTTCGGAACAATGATTATAGAGACGCATTTTGGCTTAAATATGGCCTGTTTATAAAGGAAATAATTTTCAATATAAAGCTGTTAGCGCACGACGTGGGGGCGCCTATAATATTGAAAGAAGAAGGCTGCGGCATAGGAACCGTAAGCCTGGCTATTTCTAACATGGAAGAAAAGCTGCTCGGCTCTATGGGGCTGACCGGTACTTCAGAAATAAAAGAAGTGTCGAAAGTTATTTTCTCCGATATAGATAACGCCATGTTGGGGTTATGCCATGAAAATACGTGTCCGATTTATTCCGGTGGATATTTGGGTAATGTTCCTTTTTTCTATTGTAGGGAAAACATTTGCGAGCCTAAATTTTTTGAAGCGCCCAGTATGGTAGTAACACACGGCGTTTTAGAACACTTTGCCGACAATGATATACTGAAAATTATTTCTACCTACGACAATGATAACGTATTATTTCAAGCCCATTATGTCCCCACTGACCGGTATAAAAGCCCTTCCTTTGGTGATGAACGATTACTGTCTCCTGAAGCCTGGAACGCTTTAATTAAGCCCGATTATTATATCCTTGACAACAACGAGTGTGATTTATATATGTTTAAATTCAAAAAGTTATGAAAACAGTTTTAAAAGTAGTGGCCGGTTTGGCCGTATGTGTGTGCCTGTTCCTGGGTTATGCCAAACAGGAAGCAAAGATAATCATGTTACAGTCTGACGTGGAATTCCTTCAGTTCATGGACTCCCTGCAAAGTAAGCGTATTGACAACCTTCGGGAACATACCTTTACGGCCGACTCTATGATAATGGAAGCCATTAAAACACAATTAAGTAATTAACAATCTAAAATAATTTAGTATGAAGCATTTTAAATTTAAAACAGAAGTAAAAGTAAGCGGCCGCCACCAAACAATAAAAGGGGTTGCAGCTACAAAGAAACAACGTGTAACAGCCTCACAAGCTACCGAATTGATAAACGAACGTGTTGTCACTATGGTAAAGAACGCTTTGAGACAAACCGAGAAATTACCGGAAAGTGTTATAAACTCTATCAAGTTTAAAACAACGGTAGAAGCGTTACCGATTGATTTTATGATCGACCTGGATATTCCGATGGTTGAACCCAAAGTATCACCCGAAGGAGCCACCGCCCCTTCAGGCGAATAAATTTAGTTATCAGAAAATAAGAAAGCGTTAATACAAATGTTACAGTTAATTTCAAAAGATAAGGTTCCTTCAGGAAGGCGTGTTTCTATGACGAACGTGTCCGGATCATCGGTAGGCAGTTCTGCGGAAACGTTGAACGCTCGCCTGATCTCGCCGGTGGTCAGACCTTTGTACTTTGAAATTTCCCGGTGTTCGGGTACAGGTGCGGATAAGATGTTTAATAACAACAGGCCGTTCAGATTGAAGCCTAAAGATGTTTGCTTTTTCATAAGCGAAGATAGTTTTATCGCCCGGTGTCCCGCCAAGCGTACCAACAAAAAAAGCGTGGGACATTCACTTATTAGATTTCAAGGAACGGCCAAGCCCCATGCCCACATAAGTGAAGCCCACGCAAACCGTGAGCATCCAGCTTATTCTGTGGGCTATTTCTGAAATTTGGCCGTTTTAGAAATCCACGAATAAAGCGAAACGCTTTCTTATATTTTCTACCTGTTGGTACTTTCTGAGTGCAAATATATAAAATTCCTCAGAGCGATGCCACAAGGTTTTAAGATAAAAACAGATAAATGATAAAATAGTTTAATGAAATCAACAATTTAAAACAAAAAAATTATGGAACTGAAGTATGACGAAATGACAGAAGAACAACGTGCCGAATTGCGTGCCCGTTTTGAAGCTGAAGACAAAGCAAGAAAACAAAAGCAACAGGAAGACCGGGAAACGTACAAGGCGCTTACCGACAAGTTTGTAACTACCAACATCAAAAAGTTACAGAACCTTAGTAGCCAGATGATGCTGGTTAAACAGGAAGTATTCAGAGACGCCGAACTGCTGATCGACATGAAGGACGAACTGTTTAAGACGAAAGTAGACCGCCGTAGCAACACGTTTACAACCCAGGACGGCCTTATGACTATCACCCTGGGCAATCGTGTAAATGAAGGCTGGGACGACACCGTAAACGCTGGAATTGCAAAGGTGAAGGACTACCTGGCTTCACTGGCAAAGGACGACGATACTGCCGCCCTGGTTGAAACAGTTATGGGCTTACTGGCAAAAGACCGCAAAGGGAACCTGAAGGCCAGCAAGGTTTTGGAACTGGAAAAACTGGCACAAAAGAAACAGGATGAAATGTTCCTGGACGGTATCGCTATCATTAGAGCCGCTTACCGTCCGGAACCTTCCTGCCAGTTTATAGAGGTAACTCTGAAGAATGAAAACGGTAACGACGAAAAACTACCGCTGTCACTGGCGGCCATGAAGTGATGGAAGTTGAAAAGTTATTCAATGAGAAGCTGGCACCCATTTTGCGGGTGCTGGACTCCTGTCAGACACCGGATCAGCTTAACAGTGCGCTACGTTGGGGCGAAGAAATTCTCCTGGGTGTAGCGGATCAGGTGGAGAACAGAGGAACAGCCCAGGAACGGAACTTTGCCAAAAGTTATAAATATACCGCATACAGCCAGGTAAAACAGCGGTATATGGATAAAATGGCCGAAATGACAAGTCTTGAAGTTCGTACTGTAATCCGGGACATTGCGCCACATCTTACCATTTGCCGAAACTGTTCGGGACTGGGGTTTGTATTCAACCGGGCAGACCGAAGCCAGCCGTCCCTGGAATGTCGTTTCTGCAAAGGTAGCGGGAAGGTAAAAGTAAGTAGCCGGGTTGTCACGAAGGTAAGACCGTTTGTTCCCGGAAAAGATGACCGTTTCGACGCTATTACGATGGAATAGTTACCCGTTAGCTTAACGGGGTTAATAAAAGCCTGTAAATTTGAAGTTTACAGGCTTTTTTCTTTCTTTGTTTGCCGTTAAAATACTACTTTTGTGTAGAAAATATGCCCTATGCCAAAAGGAAGAAGTAAAGAATTAATCAGTCTTAGAGACGAAAAGCTGTTACGCCGTTACTATTATTGGACGGAAGTACAGCGTTTGCGCTTTGACGACGCCCTGAAAGTTCTTTCCAGGGACGAATTCTTTATATCCGAAGAACGTATAATGGCAATCATCCGGAAGAACTGCCGAAAACTGACTGACATAGTAGTGCAGCCAGTACCCAAAGTTCGCAAACCCAAAATAACACCCGCCCAGTTGTGCCTGTTTACTGGCGAATAGCCGCACTATTATCGTGGTAGTTGAACCGGAAAGTCGTTTCATATACTTTCTTTCCCCCAGGTATGGAATAATCGGTACTTTTCACCCTTTTAAGTGATCCCATTTCCTTAGTATTTCGGAAGCCCTGAAGCAATTTATAAAGGCTGTTATTCATTTGCAGCCGTTCCCTGATCTTGTCTTCCGTTCCGGAAGCGTAATGCGTGTCGTCGTAGCAATCAATCGCCAGTTTGACGGTTATGTTACAGTCCCCCTTCTGAACCCCCATACCTATATCCGTCCATTCCGCCTCAATGGTTGAGATAAGGACACAGGGGAACGTTACCGGATAGGTGTCTTCATCGGTTATCAACTGGCCGTAATCTTCGTCCACCAGGGACAGTTCCGGCATTTTTAGAGCGATACGCTCCTGGATAGCTAAAAATAAATCTTCCATGTCATTATGAATTTAGGATTTTACGAATTTCTGTTTCTGTCTTATTGGCAATCTTTTCGGATAATTCGGCGCTTTCCCCTAAGAACTGGCGCTGGGGAACTTTAACGTCTAACTTTTCTTTTTTCGTCAGCGCTAACTTTTTCCAGTTCAATGCTTCCGCCGGTTCGTCGTTTTTGGCCTTTTCTTTGCCCTCTGTGCCCTTTTTCTGTCCGCCCCCGGCCTGGTAATACTTCGCCCAGGCAAAACGCCGCATTTTTGGCGTAACGGTCGGGTGAAGGGTATCGCCCCAGTTATGAGCCGGGGCGTACACCAGGTCATTACTTACTTTTACCTTGCTATCGCCAGGAACGTACTTTATAGCGCCGAAAAGCATATTCCGGCTGCTTAGTAATGTACCGTAGTTACTGGCGGCGTCTTTTCCTCCGGACGAAAGCCGGCGGGACTTCGGCCACTTGTGCAGCCCCCCATTGACAAAGCCCCCTTTCCTGAAGTTGTCCTGGTAATGGTTCTTTGCCAGCCGGCCGGCGTGAACCGGCATTTTCCGGCGCATGAGGTCGGACAGTTCCCGCTTCTTTGCCTGTATCTGCCTGGTAAACTCTTTAATATCCATTTGAACGGTATTTGAATAGTGTTTGAATGATATTTAAAGGGCGGCAAATTCCGCTTCCAGGCATTTGATTTTTGCCGCCAGGCGTTCCCGGTAAACGGACAGAATTTCATTCCCTGAAAATAAGTCCCCGACGCTTATTCTTTCATCCCAGCAACCCGAACGTAATTCTGTAAATACCGGATATTTGCCGCCGGTTTGTTCGATGGCCTTATCTACCTTTTCCAGTGTTGCATGGTAACAGCCTATTGCTTCCCTGATGCTATTTGCCTTTCTTAGTGTTTCCAGTTCCATTTCCTTTTTGTTTTTTAATGTTGATTTCCTGTTCTTTCTTTAACGCCGTCAGCAATGTATTTACAGCCTTTTCAGCGCCTTTATATGCGTCCGTCATGTACGGATGATCCCTGCTGAATAGTTCCCCGGTTACGCCTGGGTTCCCCTTCAGCCCCGGCGCCGGATCATCCGCTTTTGTTACGGTCGGAACATCCGGCTTTTCTGTACAGGGTTCGTCCGTTGAACGTAGCCCGCACTTACATCCCCACCGGTCACCGGGGCGGTGTTCATTCCAAAAGGTGTCGTCTATGGCCGCAATCACCCCCCAAAAAATCATGTGATCCTCTCCTGGGGTAATGCTGGTACTTTCCACCCATTCCAGGTTCGGAAGAATATCTTTTTCCCGTTCAAACTGTTGCCAGTCGGCGGCTATCCTTGCCCTGGTAATAGCCATATCGTATTCAGTCCTCAGCCATTGTTCCTTGTGTTGCGGGTTTATCAGGTCGTCAACGTCACGCCGGTACTGTTCGTAAGGTTTCAGACGCCCTTTTTCGTCGAGTAACTGACCGGCAATATCATTTTGCCAGCGGTGGGTTTTAAATGCCGCAAATACCGCTGTATCTTCCTTCAGCGCCTTATAAAAGGCTTCGTCCGGATCACCAGCTTCAGGAACCCCGAAACCTTCTTCAACGGCGCCGGACATGGTTTCAAACACCGCATTAAACAGGTTTTCTTCGATGTCATTCATTACGTCGATGTCCTTTTCATAAATCCGCTTCAGGGCTTTCTTTAGTGCGGCGTCGTCAAAGTTGAAGCTGCTTTCTACCGGTTTGGCTTCATAGGCTCCCCGGTAAAGGTTATTCATTAAAACTCTAAACCCGCCCCCTTGCCTTTGTCGGGGGCGTCCGGAAAAAAACCGGAAAGGCCGGAAAAGAAGTTTTTCCAAAACTTATCCTTTTTCTTGTCGACTTTTTCTTCCGGGCTGTCGTCTTTACCCGTTTCCTTGTCTTCTTCCTCTGTACCGTCTTCAGGTTCTTTCTTTTCTTCAGGTTTAACAGGATCGGGCGTTAAAGCGGCCTTCGCTTTCTTCAGTTCCTCGTAGTTCTTCGGCTTCTCAATGCCATACGTTTCATATAGATAGTCGTCGGAAATAGGCAGCCCCATGTTTTTAAGCTGCATATCAATTTGCACACGTGCCGACAGGTCTTTATTTTGCGGTACCACGAACGAGAATTCACCGCCGGCCGTATTCATACCTAAATTGGTGAATATGTCCGTCAGTTCATAATTCAGAACATCCAGGATCATCTTTTGGTCTGCCCGTTCGATTTTATCTTCCACGCTCTGATGGACGGTACCCAAAGCCTGGGTGCCTGTGTCGCCGGCTTCAGTTGTCAGGGTGTTACCCAGTTCCAGCTTGCTAAGTTCGTCGTTACAATATTGTACGAAGGATTTATAAAGGTCGCTGCTGGCAGACTTGCTACCTGCGTCGTGTATCTTTATTTCCGTACCTTTTGGGTGTACAATTACCGCCGATCCCCCCATGTTGAACAGGTCGTCGGTCATTTTGGTACGTGAGTCTTCGTCCCAGCCGTCATATATGCCTTCTTTCAGTGGATGCCCGTATAACTCTATGAATTGCGCCCAGTCCGCCGTTGCATTGCGCTTGTAAATAACATACAGGGCGGCCTTCGCTAAAATACCCAGGTCACGGGGATTGCCGATAGTAACCAGGTCGGCGTATTCGTCGAAGCTGTCGCCGGTTATATCCGACTGCCGGCGTAATATGATCCGCTTGATAGGGTTTACGTGTTTCCTGGGGATCAGGTCATAACCCAGCCATTCCCCGTTCCTGAAGAACTGGAAGGTAGAAGTTCCCCACTGAACGGTATCTGCCAGGTCAGAAAGGAAACTACGGAACCAGGGCGAACGGAGTTGTACGCCGATTTCTTCGTCCACCTTGCCGTTACGCTTGAACTCTATCGGTGTGTTCAGGATGGGCGACTTCCTTTTCTGTATGACGGCTGAAAGGTGCCCGTCCGTTAGAATGTCTTCGTAAATATCATATAGTTTCGACCAGCAAGGGAAGTCCACATTTTCAGCCGCTTTTAAGGCTGTCATATAGTCGCCTATATCAATGTTACCCCGGCGGGTTTGGGTTAGTATGATGGTTTTTGTTCCGGTTCTGTCCGGTTGCCGTCCCACGTTCCCGGTAACGGCTATTTTATTGTATTTCTTTTTCTTTGCCATGATTAAAAATGATTTCGACGTTTCTTATTACTACGCATTTGATAAGGTGAACTGGCTGTCACTTCTTCCGGTGACTTTTGTACCGGCGGCAGCCCGTCGACGGATATGTCGCCCCGGCGTACAGCCTTCAACCATTCCACCGCCCGTTCATACCGGTCTTTTCGCATTTGCGACAATTTCGTAGGGTTGTGAATACAAAACAGGTGATAGACCGCCATATCGGTCAGCATCATAAGTACAAGCTGGTTCCTTTCTTTGCCGGTGGCGGAAAATACAGCGTCACAGTCGTAGCGTCCGGAAAGGTAACAGCGCATTTCACTGATAGCCCGGTCGGCGCAAATTTCGACTACCGCATCATCCTGGCGTGTGACAGCTTCCAGTATATCCCGGTGAACGGTGGCGTCGAAGTCTTCTTTTGAAATAAATCTTCCCATATATTCTTTGTATTAAAGTGATAACTATCTTCTGTATTTATTGAATTTCCGCATAGACTTTGCCGGTATGACCGTCGCCGGCGTAAGTTCCTGCAACTTGTTTTCAATGACACGCTTTGCGCCTTCGATGCAGTCGATGCCATCGGCCGGATAGTTTAAAGCCATGTCGAAATATTGGAACTCGTTGTTTAATTCGGCCATGTTCGGTTCTTCCTTTTCGTCTATGTTCATAATCAGGCGGCCTTCCCTATCCATCGGTTCCAGGTTGGCTTCAATACGGACGGCCTTGTCGGTCTTCCGTTCTTCATCCGGTGTAATAGTTATATTTACGCCGGTAGTGATCCGGTGCTTTGCCAGGTGTGGCTTGAATACTTGCTGGAAGAAAGGATCTTGCATAGAGTTGTTTTCTATGTAATGATATACCGGGCACCGGTTACCCACCCATTTATGAAGCACAAAGTAAAAGTTTATAAAATCAGCGTTTGTCCCTTTGAATATAAACCCTTTGATAATGTACAGCACGTCGTCAATCTCGCCGCACAACCATACAGCCTTCCGGGAACCCTTCTTGTTTTTCGCCTTCCCTTTTTGTTCCGACTGGGTGGGATCACCATACACGACCAGGAACCGGAACTTCTTCAGGGAAGGAATTTTCCCGAACGTCCGGTTTTTGAATACCTTCCCTTCAGATACCGGGTTATTGAAATATTCGCCCTGCTGGGCTTTCATGCTGATTTTTGACAGAATACGGTCGATCATTTCTTCCGTGTTCTTTTGCGGCCAGGTAGACTTCCCTTTGTCGTCCCTGATATTGATAATGTCCCAGTGGTCGGCCATTTTGCCGGCACGGGTGATACAACAGTCTTTTGCGATAATGTTACCGCACCAAAGTATAAGCGTGGGTTCGCTGATGGAACGTGTAGGATAAAGCGCATTTTCAAACCAGTTCCAGTTCTTTTCTATGGTGTCCGGGTTGTTACATGCTTCGTCCGTGTCGAAGTCGTCCATGACCTCAATGTCCGGGCGTATTTCTTCGTTACGGCTACCACGTGGGGACATACCGGCACCCAGCGCCCGGAAAGCGGCGCCGTCCTTTGTTATGAATTCCCTTGCCGTCCAGTTACCCAGGTTCACCTGGTCGCCGTAATACGCTTTGATACGCTGGTTCGCTTCCAGGTTGGCCTTATAGGGTGCCAGCAAGCGTTCGGCATTGTCTACGCTGTTACTTGCCAGTACGACGTTCCTTTTCTTTTTTGTGAGTGTCAGGAACATAATGATAAACATACAGACGGTACTTTTCGCAAGTTCCCGGCTCCAGCTTAACACCTCGTACCATTCAGGGTTCCCGATGATACGGTTAATCGCTTTCACATGGAAAGGGGCGAATTCATACTTTGCGTATTTGGGAAAGAAGAACTTTATCCATTCGACCGGGTGCGCTTCCAGGTGAAGCCGGTGTTTTTCTATATCAGCCGGCGACATGGTCGGATCGACTTCGGTGGAACAGTATATACTTTGCTTGTATTCTTCCCAATCCCTGATGGCGTCTCTTTCTTCCTGCTTCATGGCCTTATTGCTTTATGCTTGATTTCACGAACAGGTCAAACATGCGTGTGACGTCCTTTGCCAGTTCCAGGTTCACCGGCCGCAAGAATTCTATAAAACGCATTCCTACGCTTATAATGTCGGCTATCCCGGTATCGGTTTCCATTTTCTTAATGGCCGCCGCCAGTTTTACCAGGGCGTCCGCTTCCTTTGAAGTTGCGTATCTTTCCCCTTCCTTCCGGCCGTCTATATTCCGGTTAATCTCCGCCACCTGGCGGTACAGGTTACCGATTACGCTTTCCCTTGTAAGCGTGATCCCGGTCTTTTGCTGTTCCCACATTTCGGCCTTTATCCACTTGTTTACAGTGATCCGGCTTACCCCGACCTTATCCGCAATTTCCTGTTGCGTCAGGTTCTCCTTCAGGTAGAGCATACCCGCCCATTCCTTCTTTTGTTTATTCGTTAAATCTGCCATATACGTCTTACTTTATATGTGCAAAATTGTCATATAAATGACTCAAAAAAAAACTGCGGGCGCATCATACAACTTTATAGTTATATCATTCACTTATAAAGCGTTATCATGCGCATGCGATTTGCAAAACGGTAAAAGTTGACTCAATTTTGCGAAGTAAACGGGCGGGGAACTCGCCAAAAATGAACCTAAAAAACGTTTTGCAAATGGATAGATTTTTTAATATGATACCCGGCCAGGAAGCCGCCTGTATATTACTGTACGGGGATATAGGAGACTACGACAAGGTTCGTAGCGGTGACGTCACCAGGGAACTGCTGGAAATGGAAGCCAGCTACGCCAATATAGACGCCCGTATCAACAGCAACGGCGGCGACGTGTACGCCGGCATTGCTATCTTCAACGCTTTTCGTAACAGCAAAGCCAACATTACTATTTATATCGACGGCATTGCCGCCAGCATGGCTTCCGTTATCGCCTTGTGCGGGAAGCCTGTCTACATGAGCCGTTTTTCCCGCCTGATGCTTCACAGCATCCAGGGCGGGGCATACGGTAACAAGGCCGAACTGGAAGAAGTGATCCGTAACATTGACTCACTGGAAAACACCCTGGCCGAAATGCTTGCCGGCCGTCTTAAAAAAACAGTTGATGAAATAAAGGCTACCTACTTCGACGGGAAGGATCACTGGCTGACCGCCCAGCAAGCCCTTGACGCCGGTCTTATTGACGGCCTGTATGACATAGAAGAAAGCGTCCCGGAAGACTCAACGCCCGACGACGTGTACACTATATTCAATAACCGACTGAAAACCCAGTCACAAACAGAAAATCAAATGAATTTAGAAGAACTTAGAAAACGTCCGGCGTTCAAAGACTGTACGACGGATGAAGACGTGCTTCGCCAAATTACCCATTTGGAAACCGAAGCCGGAAAAGTGACCGGTCTTACGACCGAAGTAACAACCCTGAAGAAAGACCTGAAAGTCTTCCAGGACAAAGCCGCCGCCGATGCTGAAGCGGAAATCGACGGCCTGGTACAGACAGCCTTTGACGAAGGCCGTATCACTGAACCACAGAAAGCCACGTATAAGGCGCTCCTGAAGGCTGACCGTGAAAATGGCGAAGCCGCCCTCAAAGCATTACCGGCAAAGCGTCGTGTAATGAATAACCTTCATAAGCCTGCCGCCGGTGGAACCAGTGCCTGGGATGAAGAAATGACAAACATCCGTAAGAAAAACGGATATACCGTGTAACCATTAAAAACGAGAAAACAATATGGCAATTAATCTTATTAACACTAATTACGACGGTGAAGTATTAGAAAAAATCCTCACCAAAGCCGCCACCGGTAACGAACTTGTGCAGAAAGGTCTGATCCACATCGAACCGAATATCACAAAGAAGTTTTCTATCCCCCGCATGAAAACGGGAAAGATGCTTCAGAAGCGTAAAGAAATGCCGAAACAGTCCGACGCAAAGGGAACTTTCAACTACGACGAAAAGGCACTGGTTCCCCAAGAATTTATGGCGTTTACCACCTTCAACCCCCGTACCTTTGAAAAGATTTGGCGCCCCTTCCAGCCGAAGGGTAACCTTGTCTTTGCTGAACTGCCGCCCGAAGGTCAGAACCTGCTGCTTTCCGAAATGGCAAAAGTCGTGAACTTTGAACTGGGCTACCATTTCATTAACGGCATTTATGTCAATGACATTAACGACGACGACCACCTGTTCGACGGCGTGCTTACCCGTGTGTTCTCCGATCCTGACGTTATCCGTGTAAAGACAGCCGAAACAAGCATGATTAAGCGTATGATGGCAGTCCGCCAGGCTACGCCCGAAGTGCTGCGTAACAACCCGAATTTTAAGTATGTCATGAGCGTAAATGACGCCGATACTTATGATAACGAGTTGACCGCCCAAACCGCCAAAGGCGCCAACTGGACGGATCAGAATGCCCAACGTTTCAAGAACACTACTATCATACCGCTGGCGCAATGGCCTGACGGCGTTATCATGGGCACGATCGCCACGATGGACTTAGACACGAACCTTTGGGGCTGCGTGAACCTGGTGGATGATATGGAAGTGATCCAGATTGACAAGCTGGAAAATGCCGGCGAACTCTACTTCTTCAAGATGTTAATGATGGCCGACACGAACACCGCTTTCGGTGAAGAAGTCGTCCTGTTAGACACCCGTACAAAGGCGAAGGCCAAGCTGGTAGGTACTACGGTAACCCTTTCCGCTTATTCTTCCACCATTGAGGCAACCCCCACTGCCGACGCTTCCTGGAACATTGTCGGGGACGATGAAGCCATGCTGGGCGCCCGCCTGGAAGTGGTTAATAAGTCAGCCGACAAAACGATCACTATTGCCGACGTGATGATCGGCGGCGGTAAGACTGTCGACCTGTACTTCAACGGCAAGAAGTGGTTCAGCACTGATCCGGACGCCGGAAGCGTCGCTGAACAGGCAGCAATCCAGCATATCGACGAAGAAGACGGAAACTGATATGAGCCGGGGACTTAGAAATAACAATCCGGGTAATATCCGGAAAAGCCCGACCGTGTGGCAAGGGGAGAAAACCCCTTCCACCGATGCGGCCTTTAAACAGTTTACCAGTATGGCCTACGGCTACCGTGCCATGCTGAAGCTGCTGCAAAATTATTCCAGGCTGAACGGCTGTAAAACCCTTCGCCAAATGATAAACCGCTGGGCACCGCCTTCTGAAAACCACACGGACAACTATATCCGGGCTGTTTGCGCCGGTGCCGGTATTCCGGCAGACGCCCCGGTGAATATCAACGACCGGAACCTTATGTGTCGTATTGCGGCAGCCATGAGCAAGGTCGAAAACGGGGTACCGGCCAACATGGCGGACGTGAACGCCGGCTGGGAGTTACTAACTAAATAATGAAAGGAAAGAACATGTACACATGGTTTGACTTCCTGGTTACTTTTATTTCTTCCGGTTGCCTGTTTTCGCTGGGTACATGGTTCGTAAACCGGAAGGTAAATAACACCAGGCAGAAAAAAGAAATCTTTGATTACTACAAGTCCATCAGCGAGGACTTACAAACAACATTAGAAAAATTACAGGATGAAAACAGAAAATTATATCGTGTCATTTCCCGGCTGGAAAGGGCTATGTCAATGGTTAGCACTTGCAAGCATTATGCTGATTGCCCTGTCCGTTACGAGTTGCGGAAGTACGAAGAAAATGACCGAAAGCGCCAGGGCGGTCACAGACAGCGTCCTACTGAAAGAAGTCCGACAGGTGATAAACATACCGATACCGCTGTCGAAGGTGGAACTGAAGATACCTACACAGAGCCTCCATAGCTTACCGCCCGGCGCTTCCTTCAGTGAGAAGAAAGGCCAGGCGGGCGTAAAAGTGGAAGCCGTAGGCGACACGGTTTACGTGTCGGCCACCTGTGACAGTCTTCAGGTACAGTGTGAGCGCTACGAAAAGGAGCTTACCCGCATACGTAACGACACCGACCGACAGGTCACGGAGATAAAGAAAAACACCTTTCAAACAGTGTTCAAATGGTGTTCAATCGGTTTTACAGCCGGGGTTATATTGACACTGATAGTAATAATCATTTTTAAAAGAAAGAACTTATAATGGAAAGAGACGAACAAAATTTAATGTATGGCCTGGACGAATTCAAGTTCAATAAAAAGTCCCTGGGCTTTATTGAAGAAGACTCCTTCGACTGGGGCGGCCAGGAAGGCGAAACAACCGAAATCCGTGCCGCACAGAAAAAAGGCTATCCGGTGAAAATTATCCCGAAATCAAACGGTACAATCAAACCGGCTTTTGACCTGATCCAGTTAAGCCCTGAAAACCTGATGGCGACAATGGGCGGCGCCCTGAAGAAGACCGGCGAAGCTGTTACCGGCTGGACGGCGCCTTCAAAGTTGGTACAAGTGACCGGCGAAGCTGTTATCGACACGGACAGCGGTCAGCGTATCACGATCCCGAACTGTTTGCTGTCTGCTTACATAGGCGGTAACCTGAACCTTACTTCCGTTTCCAAAATCAAGTGTAAACTAAGTATTGCGGAACCGGCCGACGGCAGCGCTCCCTTTACTATTGAGGACATACCGGAAGGTGCCGGGGCGTAAAGTTGTAACCTATGAATGTAGAACTGGAAGCGGCGGAAGCCCTGCTGGACATTGGCGTCTCCCTACCTATTAAAGAGATAAAGATACCCTTTACCGGTAAGCGCTTCACACCCCGCATGACAATGAAACGGCCGTGCCTGGGTAATCAGATAAGGATTGCCCGGCACTACCTGAAAATCGGCTTCACCTACGAAGAAATGAAAGCCTTCAACAAACACGAAGAAATGGTTTTCCTGGCGAAACATGGCAAGCGGATCAGTAAAATGATAGCCCTAACCATTTGCCGGGGTGCCTTTTCCGGTTGGTTCCTTTCGCCCTTCATGGCCTGGTTTATCCGTTGGTTTGTTCCGGACGCTTTTGTTCAGGGTGCCAACCTTCGTTTTATCACCTTATTAGGGACTAAGGATTTTATGAATATTATCAGATCGAGCGAAATAGCGAACCCGCTACGTCCGAGACTGAGCCAAAAAGAAAAAAAGGGGAGTTAAACAGCCGGGTAGTCGGTAGCCATAGCCCCTTCGGTGTAATATGGCAGATTGCCACCGCTACGGGGTGGAACCTGCACTATATCATGTGGAAAGTAAACTATCAAACATTGATTATGATGTCGGCCGACGCTGTTCGCTACGTCACCGGCAAAGAAAAAGAACCAAAGAAAAAAGGCCGGGGTAGCGGTGCCCTGGGGTATTTCCAATCAAAATTAAAGTAATATGAAACCTGTTGAGATTGAATTTCTGATGCGTGACAAATTATCTGACGGCTTGAATAAAGCCGGCCAGGCCGCCACGTCTTTAGGTGACAAGGTTACCCAGTCGGCCGACCAGGTAAAGGCGAAGATCACCGAACAGAAGGCCGTTATCAAACAGGTAGAAAGTGACTTAAAAGACCTTGAAAAGCAATACGCCAAACTGGCACCGGGCACCGCCCAGGCTGAAATGAAGGCAGAAATTATCGCCTGTAAGAAAGTCCTGGACGAAGAAAAGGCCGCCCTGGCCGGTGTTGAAAAGGAGTACGAACAAACCCGTGCTTCAGGAAAGCGTCTTTCTATGCAGCTTCGTGAAATGCAAGACGCTATGGCAAAGATGCGCCTGGAAGGAAAGGAAACCACCCCGGAATATCGAAAGATGGCCGCTGAAGCTGCGAACCTTTCCGACACGATCGGCGACCTTCGGACGCAAACGAATATCCTTGCACATGACGACGCCGGGCTTCAGGGCGTTATGTCCGGCGTGTCCGGACTGGCCGGCGGGTTCACCGTCGCCACCGGTGTAATAGGTGTTTTCGCTTCAGAGAACGAAGACCTGATAAAGATACAGACGAAAGTACAGTCTGTAATGGCTATTACGATGGGTTTACAGCAAGTAATGAACGCCCTGAATAAAGACTCCGCCTTCCGCCTTGTAACCGTTGCCCGTGCAAAGGATATGCTTACCGCCGCCAACGTCCGGCTGGCTACCGCCCTGGGAATTTCCAACGCCGCCGCTACTGCCTTAATGGCTACGTTGACATTGGGGCTTTCCCTGGTTGTTACCGGGCTTGTCATTGCCTGGAACAAATATTCCGACGCCCAGGCCAAAGCCGCCGAAAAGGCCGCCGAAATGGTCGACATAGAAAAGAACGGCCGGGCTGAAATGATAAAAGCCCGTGTCGAAATAGATAATACCAAACGTTCCCTGAAGGACTTCACCGGGACGAAGGAACAGGAGAAAAGCAAGGTCGAAGAACTGAACAGGAAGTACGGCGAAACCTTCGGCTATTACAAAACCATTGCCGAATGGTACGACGTTCTTCAGGAAAAGGGGGAAGACTATATTCAAATGCTGTTCCTTCAGGCCAAAGCCCAAAGTTTGGTAAACAAAGCCGTTGAAGCTGACGAAAAGGTTGCCCAGGTAAAAGCCACGCCTGAAGACGACGTGGAAGGTTCTATGGGCTGGTTCTCCAAAATGGGGCTATACCTGGCACAAGGCGAGTCACACGGTCAGATAGACGCCCAAAAGCTGATAAACCAGCACAACAAGGAAGCAAAAGAAGCGGCCGTCAAAGCCGCCGAAGAAGAACGCCAGGCTTACCTGGACGAAGCGGCCAAACTTCAGGATGACCTGATGGCCTTAAAGAAAAAGACCAAACTGGGCGACTACGTTCCTGATCCGAAGACGCCGAAGGAAAAACCGACTAACAACCTGGCGGAACTGGAAGCTAAAGCCCGTTTAAAAATCGAAGAACAAAACCTGGCGTTAAGACAGGAAGGGTACGACAAACAGCGTGCCCAGGCAAAGCTGGAATTCGAGAAGGAAAAGCAACGGATCGAAAAAGAGGAAAAAGACCGCCTGGCGCTGTATGATAAACTGAAGAAAGCCGGCGTTAAGGTTAAACCGGAACAAAAAGAGGAAATAGCCTACCAGGCCGGCGTTCAAAAAGTAAAGGCCGCCCAACTGTATGACAAGCAACTGGAAGAACTGGATAAAAAGGAATTGAAGGAACGCCAGGACAGCCTGAAGAAGTTACTGGAACCTTACCGGAACTTCGCCCAGCAACGTCTTGACATTGAAAAGAAAGCCCAGGACGACATTGCCAAACTTCAGGCGCAAACGTCCGCCGCCCGTCTTAAAAAGATAGGTGACGAAATGAACGCCGCTTTCGGAAATGGTAACGTTGATTTGCTTGCCCGTCCCCAAATTGACGCCGCCAAACTGGTAGCCGCCGGCTGGAAGGATGCGGGCGAAGGTATCGCCACCGTCTTTTCTTCCCAGTATGGCATTCAGGACGCCGACGGGAAGCAAACGGAAATCCTTGTTACGCCTATTCTTCCGGACGGAACCGTTCTTTCGGAAAAGGAACTTCAGGATTATGTCGACAATGTCCTGAACGGCGCCGACGACTTGCTGGCCGCCGACACCAAAGGAATAGTTATTTCGGTGGGTGTCGATGCCGACGGTTCCGCCGGTGAAATGCTGCACGAATTTCAGGAAAAATACTACGACCTGAAGAACAACACGGCGGATAACGCCGACGTCGACGGCCAGATACAGGAAGCTATCATTCAGGCCGAACAGGTGAAGAATGACAACCTGTCCGAACTTGACCGTGTGTACGCTGAAAAGGACGTTTACTTCCAGGCGCTTATGTCGCAAATTAGTAGCATGAGCCTGAACCAATTATACGACACGTTGGATAAGGCGGAAAAGGCGCTTGCCGAAAGCGAGAAAACAAGCGGTAAGGACTCCAAAGAAACAGCCGTCGCCCGTGCCAAAGTGGCCGCCCTGAAGGATGAAATCAAGTACGTAAAGGCCGAAAACGAAACGAAGGCGCCGGACGACGCTAAGAAGTGGAAAAAGAATTCTACCGCCATAAAACGCTGTAAGGCCGAAATTGACGGCATGATTAACAGTATGGACTTCCTGGACGACAGCACGAAGGAAGCCCTTCAGGCGGCAAGTAATATCGCCGGCGGTGCAATCGCCATGATAGACGGTATCAAGGCGCTGGGCGTAGGTGCCGCCGAAAGTATATCGGCCGTGGAAAAAGCGTCCGTTATCCTGGCTATCGTCGGCGCCGCCATTCAGGTAATGACCGCCATTTTCAGCATGGGCGCCGCCGCTGAAAAACGTCACCAGGAAGCCCTGGCCGAAGTCGCCGCTAATAAACTGGCAATGCAGCGGGAATATAACCTGCTGTTACTTCAGCAAAACCTTCTGATGAAGGAAGCCGAAAACATTTTCGGCGAACAGTCCATCGCCAAAGCGGCCAGGGCTGTACAGGTGTACCGGGACGCCATACAGGCATATAAGGACGAACTGAAAGGTGAAGCCCCCGAAAAGAGACTCAACCCCTTTAACCTGAAGGGCAGCCTGGACGAATTCAACAAGCAAAAGGCGGCCTATGAACAGGGAATACGGGGACTTTATAACGTCACCGTTAAGACCGGCCACAAGAAAACCGGTTTATTCGGTTGGGGTAAAGGAAAAGACATTTATACGGGCGTATTGCAAGTATATCCTGACCTGATCGACGGGGAAAACCGTCTGAACATGGAGCGTGCGAAGTCTATTATCAACACGCAAACCATGTCGGACGAAAACAAGGCTTTGCTGCAAAGCCTGATTGATTTACAGGAACAGGCCGACGAAGCCCAGCAAGCCCTTCGGGACTACCTGACCGACACGTTCGGAAGCCTGGGCGACGGGATGATGGACAGCATTGTAAACGCTATTCAGACCGGTAGCGATGCCTGGACGGACTTCGGCGACAAAGGTGCTGAAGTGCTTGAAAACTTAGGCCGTCAGATTGCATACAGTTTGTTCTTTGCCGGCAAGTTCGACAAGTTACAGAAACAACTGGAAGAAGCCTACGGAAGCGGGAAGTCTGAAGAACAGATCGCAAAAGACGCCATGAACATCATGGGCGACTTTTATGCCGGTGTAGGTCAGGATATGGATCGGGCACAAGAATTTATGGAGAACTGGAAGGATGAAGCTGCGAAGCGTGGCTTCAACCTTTGGAAGAACGAGGACGGAAGTCAGCAAAGCGGAAAGGCCGGCACCTTTCAAACGATGGATCAGGAAACCGGTACCGAACTGAAGGGACTGTTTACTTCCGTCCAGCAACACGACGCCAGCATCGACGAAAACGTCCTGTACATAAGCGACGAAATGCACCAATGTACGGACTACGTGAGAGAAATAGCCGAAAATACGGCCGGCTGTAATGAGAAACTAAAAGCCATCGCCACGGATATAGAAACAATCCGCCGGGACGGCCTTAAAACACAATAATATGGATATACTGGAAGGACTTTTATATATCAATGACGACGACGTCTATAAGACTTGCGGCGCTTTTTTGACTGAAGACAAGGCCGGTGATAACACGAATTACGCCGCCCTGCTTACACCCCCGAAGATGAAAGCCTACACGGCCGTTTCATTCCGGGAACAGGACGGGGAAAAGCTACCGGACAAACTAACCCCGGCCTTTGAAGCCAGGGACGTAACCCTTCAGTTCGCCATTACCGGGAACGGGAAAGCCGGCTTTATCAAAAACTACCAGGCTTTCCTGGGCTTATTGAAATCAGGCTGGCTGAATGTCCGCTTGCCGGAACTGGGTAAAACGTACCGCATGTATTACAAAGAAAGTACAGGTTACGACCAGCTTACGCCGCTGGACGGTACGACGGTCGCCGGCAAGATAAAAGTAAAATTCAGGGAACCCGTTCCCACCCTTTAAAGAGTATTCAAACACTATTCAAATATCGTTCAAATGGAAATAAACATCTATAAACAAAACGGAACTATCCGGGCGACCGTGTCACCGGCCGATAGTGCTGCTACGAATGAAGAACTGATGTCGGACACCGTCCTGACGCTTTCCTTCACGCACTACGAATATATCCGTTTGAAGGTGAACGATTACGTGGACTTCCTGGGGAAACGTTACTGGTTGCTGAAGAACTACCGGCCGGTAAAAAAGTCCTCTATTGAATACCAGTACGACGTGAAGTTCTACGGCATTGAGTCGAAGCTAAAAAAAGCCCTTGTTCTGAAAATGGTCGACGGTGACAATTCCACCGCCTTTTCCCTGAATGACAGCCCGGCGCAACATTTACAGTTGTTCGTGGATAACATGAACCGTATCACCGGTTCCGACGTATGGGCTATCGGCCAGGTAGTCGACAGTGCAAACGTGAACATAGAATACGACTGTGTTTCATGCTTTGACGGCCTGGGAAAACTCGCTGAAGCCACGAAAACCGAATGGTGGGTGGAAGGCTACACGCTGAACCTTTGCCGCTGCGAGCATGGCGACATGTTAGAACTGGGCTATGGCATGGGCTTACTGAACGTTAGTAAGGACAGCAACGATAACGCCCCGTTCTTTACAAGGTTGTACCCAATCGGCAGCACCCGGAATATAGACTCTAAAACCTACGGCAGTAGCCGTTTGCACCTTCCCGGTGGCGCCCAATACGTTGAACAGAATACCGACCTGGGTATCGTTGAGTATTCCGAAGAAGCGGCCTTCAGCGGTATATATCCCCGGCGTGTCGGCCAGGTGGGCGTCGTGCGCCATGAAGCCCGTACTATCGAAGGCGAAGAACGGGAAATTTACTTCTTTACCGATCCGGGACTGACCTTTAACCCCAACGACTACGAAATCGGCGGCCTGGTTAAAATGGTGAAGTTCCAAAGCGGCGAGCTGAACGGACAGGACTTTGAGGTCAACTGGAACAATGACACAAAGGAGTTTGAAATTATAAATCAATACCCGTATGAGAACCAGCAATTACCGGGCGGCCGGCTGATCCCGCACACCGGTAACGACTACGTGCTTTATAATATCCGTATGCCGGAAGAATACTACCGGCTTGCTGAAAAAGAACTGGCCGACGCTGTCGCCGAATTCCTGAAAACATACAGCATCGATACGGCCGTCTATAAAGCGCCGACCGACTATATTTATTTCCAGGAAAAAGAAATCAACCTGAAGCTGGGGCGCCGTGTCCGCCTTTATAGTGAATATTTCGATAGCGGGTACCAGGACAGCCGTGTCGTATCGATCAGCCGCAAAGTGAACAACCCCACGGAAATGAATATAGGGTGTTCCCTGGCCGTCAGTTCTACGAAACTTTCCAAAATGGAAAACAACATTACCGAAATACAGGCGGCCTTTAAGGAACAACTGAATAAGGACGTACTTCAGGTATTGAAGTCCTGGGACAGCGCCGATCCTTCGGAATATAACGTGTTTTCCGCCCGTCGTTCCATGCGTGAATTCTTGCTGAAGAACCAGCCGGACGAAGCGAAGGCATATATAAATTTTATGCGTGGCCTGGGCGTATGCGGTAAGCTGTTTAATGATATTCTGCGTGTCGGTGACAAACTGGAAGCCAGCAATCAAAGCGTTTATTCTTCGCTCCGGACGGACAAAGAAATAGAAGCGGCCATCGAAGAACTGGACGACAAATATTTAAGGAAAGACATAGAAGATACGGCCAGGGAATTGATCCACTTCCTGAAGGGTATCGACGTAAAAGGCGCCGGCGTGTTCCATGACAGCGTGAATTCGCCGGACTTTCTTTCCGGGTTCCTGAATGGTAAAGGCTGGGCTATCCTGATGCGTGAAGTACTGAACGTTGCCGGCGCAAAGGAAAAGAAGTCCTACGCCGAATTCGACGAAGTTACGATCCGGGGGGCGCTCCGTGTGTTTGAGTTGATAATAAACCAACTGAAGGGCGAAGGGGATAACAGCGTTTTTTCGGGTATGATGAAAGTTGATCACGTCGACCTGGAGAACAAAAAGATATATTTTGATACCGGGGGCGGTCTTCTTTATAACCCGTTTTGGGTTGATGATTGCCTGGAATGTCAACGCTTCGGCGGCCGTCCTTCCGCCGGTAACGACTACAACGTTACGAAACATTATGAACTGGTTGTTTCCGCTACCGGCATGGGATCAGACAGCGACGGCGAAAACCGCCTGGACTGGATTACCTACAACACTTTCAGCGGGAACGAAGCCGACATAAAGAAGGGCGACGTCCTGGTTCGCATGGATAACCTTACGAATTCCGACCGTAAGGGCATTATAATGAATACGACGGTGGGCGCTTTCGCTCCTTATATCGACGTGCTTTACGGTGCAAAGACTGATCCGAACAACGCCGTTAAAAGCCGTGTCGGGAACCTTGCCGGCATTTATAATACCTGGTTCGGTTGGTTAAAAGGCTTCGGCGCTTTCATTCAAAACTTGTACGCTATCGGTGAATTCCATTTCAAGAACGGGGAAAATATACAAACCCGCCTGGATATGATGGAAAACCTTTTTCGGGTTGACATGCAGAATAAGACGTACAACATGAGCGAGAAGGACAACTTCCTGAAGAACGCTTCATTTACGGAGAACTTGGACGGCTGGGCACGTGAAAACGTGATCCGGACGTACACTGCCGGCGGCAAGCTACTTATGTTTAACCGGAACCTGTACGCCCAAAAGGAAAAGGTCGCCGGTATTGTCAACCTGGACGGCCGTAATATGCTGCGCATAAAGAACAGCGGCATACGTCAAGCAAATGCGGACGTGAGAAAGCCGGAACCGGCTACCAGCGTTTTATATTTGACGTTCAAATACATTTGTAAAAGCGCCGGTACTCTGACGGTAGGCTTTGAAGGCTCCGCCCAGGGCGAAGGCCGACTTCCCTTTATTCAGGCAGAACTGACGGAAAGCGTCGAAACGGAAAGCCTGGAATATACCGGTACCTGGGACGGCGTGGGCGACTTCGTGCTGAAGTTTACCGGCGACGTTTATATCGACGTGCTGGCGCTTACCAACCGTCCGCTGGAAGACTTTAAAATCGAAGTCGGCACAAAGTTTGAACAGACTGCCGAAAAAATTGCTTTGCTGGGTGAAAGGATAGACAACACTAATAAGACAGTTACTAACCTGGGTATCGAACTGAACGCCGCAAACGAAAATATACGGCTTTGGGGCGAAAAGACCGATAAAATAAATTCAACCGTTACACAGATCGGCATTGATTTGGATATGGCGGAAGAAACGCTGGGGCTTTACGTTAAAAAGACAGATGATATAAACAATACGGTCGCTGATTTAGGACTTCGTATGCAAGCGGCTGAAGGGGAACTGGAACTGTTTTCTAAATTTGAGGACAAAGCAAACGGCCTGTTTACCAACTTGGGCACACGTATGAATTCGGCGGAAGGAACGCTGGAAACTTACGCTACTCGGTTGAACAGCCTGGACGGTACGACTACCAGCCTGGGAAACCGTATGAGTGCCGCTGAAGGGACGTTAACCACTTATGTAAATAAAACAAATGCGATAGACGGAAGTCTTACCAGCATGGGCAGCCGCATGAACGCCGTGGAAAAGAAATTCACGAACTACGTGCTGACGGACACTTTTAACGGGACGGTAGGCGACATTAACGTTACCCTGAACCGCCACTGGTCGGCCATTGAACAAACGGATCGTAACCTTTTGCTTTCGATAAACAAGGCGACCGGTTACCCGCTGAACAAAGACGTGAAGTTTGTAAAAGGCATGAACGGTATTTCCCGGTACAACAATTCGGGAGGCGAAACCGTGACAGTCACCCGCTATGAAACGGCGGCCAACAGCGGCGTATTCCAGGTACGTATTCAGAAGGTCGTCGGAAATTCCAGCCCCGGCCTGGGCGGGTTCACCTTCAGCACGCCCACCCGTGTAAACGCCGTGTTTGAAGCCCGCTTCACCGCCAACATTCCTAAAGGTTACCGGCTGAACTTCGCCAGCAATGCAACCGGGAACAACGGGCGTAGCCAGTGGATCACTGACAACGCCGGAACCGGTGACTGGAAAGAATACCGGTACCAGGTTTTTTGCGGCGACTCCGGTAGCTTTTCAACGACTAACTTTTTCTATCTGACAAAGGACGTACCAACCGGCCAGACGAATAACGACTATAATACGGCCGTGACCTGGTACCTGAAGGAAGCGACAGTATTCGACCTTTCCGGCTATGAAGATCCGGTGACGTATATCAACCTGACGGAAGACCTGGCAAAGATAAAAGCCAAACGAATAGAACTTGAAGGGGCTGTAACTGTCAACTCAAAGTTTAAGGTATTACAGGACGGTACTATCGAAGCGGTAGACGGAAAATTCAGCGGTACCCTTACCGGTGTCACCGGTTCCTTTAAATCATTAAACTGTGTAAACAGTGAAGGAAAGACCGTAGGCGGTATTTCCTTCGGAACGGACGGGAAAATGTGGTTCAGCGGTGACATGTACCACCAGGGCTATGACTATACGAATAAACGTAGTTATCGCCTGTATTCCTCTGACTTGTGGTGTCGTGGTAATTTTGGCGCTTCCGGTAGGAACACGCTTGTAGTATTGGGCAGTTACGGCTATTTCTACGTAAATGGCCTGAATACTGAGACCGGCAAAGTTTACGTGTCGCTTGTTTCCGCCCAATCGTCCGCCAAAGAAACGTATTATACCATCCCCTTATATGGTACGTCAGGGGATGCCGCCGGTTTCCCTGTTGATTTGGTGATAATCAGGACATCCGGTACATACAGGTATTTGCTGAGTGGGGATAAAAGTCAAAGGGTTACTGTCGTAAACGCCCATGACCAAAACAATAATATTTATATCTACTCAAACGGGGAGAAGGTGCAATGGCATGGCGGAGAAATAGCGGAATGTAGGAATATAGAAGACTTTATGACTCCGGTACCGGCTACAAACCTGCTCGGTCGTGGTTGGATAATCGGTGCTTTCCGGGATAGTAATTGGTCGTAACATTTTAAAAAATACAGAAATATGAAAGTGAACTTTAAAGAAATGCCGGTTGAAGTGAAATTTGAGGAACCGGAAGTAATGGACGTAAGGCATACGGTTGGCAACACGATCAACCGTTCAACCTCTGAAATCGGCCTGGCGGATTTAGCCCGGCAAATATACTATGATGATAACCCGGTCGAAATACCGGAAGTTTACCGTCCGGTGATTATAGCTATTATCACGGATGCGGATAATATACTGGGTGCCGGGAAAAAGGCGATTATCAGCGCACTTACTCCCGCCCCGGCTGAAAATGCTGAAGAACTTGAAACAGTTAATACAACCGAAAAATGAAACAAGTAGAAGAACAAAGAACAAAGACTTTTCAGTCTGAAGTGAAAAGCACCGGTATCGTAATAAACTACCGTGCTACGCTGGTGCCTACTGAAGCCGGCGAAGAAGTAACCAACGTTTACGGCACCATTGTAAAGGAGAATAAGAACGTGGGCAGTGTCAGCTATGACAAGGCGGCCGACCGGATGCACACAAGTTTTGAACCTTTTTCCGCTACCACAGCCACCGAAAGAAAGTCCGTTTCTTCCGTGGCCGCTTCAGACGTGGCCGAAATCATCGCAAACAAGTAAGGGGGGATTATGGCCTATAAGCGTGAAGAACTGGACTATATAGCCGCCCAACTTTTGCCGGTCATACTGGAAAAACTGGGCGTCGAAGCACAAGGCGTTTCAGAAGTTGAGATCGTGAGCGACTTAACCGGTGTTTTCTCGCTTCCGGCTTATAAGAAAGTCGGCGGTGTTGAAAAGGTCGTGGAAGCGCCGGTTTCCTTGCTTCAGGATATTGCCCTGGACACGGTGAAAGAAGCGACCGACAACGCCAAAGCGGCCACCGGTGAAGCCCGTCAGGCGACAAAGGAAACGAAGGAAGCGACGGCAGACTTTACAGCCGTCCGGGGGCAGGTTCTTGCCGCCGGCGACCGTGCCAACGCCGCCGCCGACAGCGTAAACGATGCTAAAGATAAGGCGGCCAAAGCCACGGCGGACGCTATTCAGGCCACCGCCGGCGCCAATGCCGCAAAGGATAAGGCAAACCAGGCCGCCGACACGACCAACGCCGTAAAAGAAGCTACCATTTTGGCAAAGGCTGAAACGATTGAAGCCACCCGGAAGGCCAACGAGGCCACCGGCAAGGCCACGGCAGCCACGGCCGACGCAACCAACCAGGCCGACCGGGCGAAGGAACTGGCGGATCATCCTACCATGATGGGCGATAACGGCAACTGGTGGAAGTGGGACGCCACCCTGAAGAAGTACGTCGATACGGGTGTCCTGGCAAAAGGCGGTGTTCTATATCCTACTTTTTACATTGATCCGGACACGATGGAACTTATTATGAACTATCAGGATGAAATCGTGGCGGACATGTTCAATATTGACAACGAAGGGAATTTAACTTTTAACCCGAAATAGAAATGGCAGAAGGAAACAAAATTTTAGGGAAGGTCGCCTTCGTGGATAAAGGCGCTTATAATGCGGCCACCCGTTACGACTTTTTCAATTTCGTAACGACTGAAGACAGTTGTTACTTGTCCCTGAAGGACAACAATACCGGGCACCCGGTAACAGACACGGCCTGGTGGAAGTGTATCGCCAACGGTAAGCAAGCGACAGCGGCGGCCGCTGAAGCCTTAAAGCGGGCAACCGAAGCCGCCCAGGCGTCCAGTAACGCCACTTCGGCAGCCATCAAAGCGGTAAGCGCCACCACTAAAGCGGAACAGGCCACAACCGATGCCGAAACGGCCACGGAAGAAGCGCTACTGGCCGCCGTAGACGCTGAACGGATGATCGCCGACGGAAGGCAACAAATAGCCAGCATGAAAGCGGCCGAGTCGTCTTTAATGAGTCAGGCGTTACTGGCGCCTTCCCGCATGGAACTGACTTATAACAAGGTCATCACCCGTCGGAACCCGGTAACGCAATACATCAAACCCCGGCTTTTCCCGGCTTACGTGTTGCAGAATGTAGTTTTCCAACAGCCCATAAACGGGGGCGACTCCGTTTACGTGGAACCTGACGGGAAACTGGCGGTAAACAAGACCGGGCACACGAAAATACACGTAATCCCGACGCACAATACAGGGATATATCAAACCGTCGATATTGAGGTACAGGAACCGGCCATCCGCTTAACCGGCGATGGCGCTATCCGACTTAACAGCGACGGCAGTATCAGACTAACATAGTAATAACTTTATAAAACTGAAATTATGGCATTTACAGCAGCACAAGAGGCGACCTTAATCCAGGTTGCCGACGCCTTCACAAGAGGCAAAAAAATCAATGAACTAAGCAAGTCTACCGGCGCTATTGAAAGCTACACGGTAGAAGTTCAGGATCATACCGGCGAGTCTAAGAACGTGAACCTGTTACAAGCTATCAACCTTGTAAACAAGCGTATCGCCTGCCGGCGCTGGAACGAAACGTTAAGTACGCCGGTGGGTGAAGCCTACGGGAACATCGACTTCCTTCGTGACCTTCCCAGCGTTTTAGGTTTGGGCTGTTACCTGGTAACCGACGACCGTGTCCGGCGCAAACTTGATCCGACGAACCACTACAAGTTCCAGGACGGAAGCCCGGCGAAGCTGGACGGTACCGACGGGCAATATATGTGGTGTTGGAATAAACACTATTACGCCAGTTGGAAAGAAGGTAACTACCTGTACGAAGCTGTCAGCACTGAACCGATAGAAGGAAAGGAATGTTACTGTATTCCTGAAGGCGGTACGGCAGCCATCGGCGGCGGCGTGGTTGACCGCACGAACTTGAAACTTTGTTCCATTATCAACGAAGCGGCGCAATACCGGGGCGGCGGCAATCAAACCGATTGGGACGGAACCTACCGTAGCCAGTTGGGAAAGGTTGCGACATCCATTACTTACCGTAATTATTCCACTTACGCCCGTAAACGTGGCGAAGGTTGGGACGCTAACTGGTACGTGGCTGAAGCGGTACCTGAATACCTGTTCCGGATCATCTTCGGCACCCGCCATATTCAGACGGCCGTAAACGCTGAAAAGGACGCAAACGGATTGTACCAGGGCGGCCTGGGCGCCGGTGTTACCAACATGCCGGACTGGAACGGATATAACGGCTATTACCCGGTTGTTCCCTGTTCCGCCGGTGTCGAACTGGGCGACGGTTGCGGTGAAGCTACTTATAACATTATGAACGCCGACGGAACCGTCCGCTACGCCGCCAAAATTCCGGTATTTTTCGGGCTGAAAAACTTGTACGGTCATACTTACCGTATCGTCCGGGGTATTATTATCAATGCCGGCGCCGAAAAAACGGAAGGCTACGTGGCGCCGTCGCTTTATGCCTCTTACAATGACGGCAGCCTGGACGGCATGATAAAAGCGTGCGAACTTCCCCGTTCTGAAGGTTACATAAAAAGAGTTTCCATGAATAAGTTAGCGATGTTGCCGACGGAAGTCGGGGCTTCTGCGTCGACTTATTTTGCAGACTATTTTTATACAAACGCTGCAAGTTCCCAGGGTTTCCGCTGTCGTCTTGCCGGCTCTAGTGCGAGTGCGGGCACGAATGCGGGGGCGTCTTGTACGCTTTCGAACGGTGCGGTGACGCATGCGTCTGCGGCTGTCTCGGCTCCCCTCTGCTATTTTAAAGAAGATCCCGTAATAAACTAAGACATTTCTTCCGAGCGTAGCGAGGCGGAAACGGAAAAGCGTTCTTTGAAATTTTTTCATTCTAAGTATTATAAAAGTCTATTCCCCGGCGGGAGCGTTCCTTCCGCCGAAGGCGGTCGATTTTTTTTTATTTTTCGGTTTTTTTGTATAGGTGGCTGTAAAACTGTACTTTTGTCCTGGTTTGATAGCTTACCGGTATTGAATATGCCAAATAAGTCTACTACCAGGTTGTTTTCTTCCGGGGCGTTTAGTTTCCGCTGTCGTCTTGCCGGCTCTAATGCGAATGCAGGCACGAATGCAGGGGCGTCTTATACGAATTCGAACAATGCAGTGACGAATGCGAATGCGAATGTCTCGGCTCCCCTATACTTTGCAACCCAAATTGTAGGAGTATGAAGGAAAGACCTTGCCACTTGGCACAAGATAACAAAGCAGTAACGGGTGTTGGTAGGCCGGTAACGGTTCGAAGGCTCCCAATTAAGCAAAGCAGACCCAACAGACCCAGCAAACCCGAAAAAATGAAAAAGTACGGTAACCTTTACGGGCGTGTATGCTCGATCGACAATCTACGTGAAGCGTTCTATTGTGCTTCACTCGGAAAGCGTAACCGTGACGACGTTTTGGAGTATGGCGCCCATTTGGAAGAAAACCTGGAAGAACTTCACCGGGAACTTACAGGCCATACTTACAAAACATCGGAATATCATGTCTTCACCCTCTACGAACCGAAAGAACGTATTATCTATAAACTTCCTTTTCGTGACCGTGTCGTCCACTGGGCGATTATGCTTCAGGTAGAAACCATTTGGATAAACAGCTTTACCCGTGACACCTATGCCTGTGTAAAAGGGCGTGGCATTCATTCGCTTTTGTATAAACTGAACCGGGACTTAAAGGATGATCCGGCCGGTACCGCTTACTGCCTGAAGCTGGACGTTAGAAAGTTTTACCCGTCTATCGACCACGATATACTGAAGCAAGTTATCCGGCAAAAGCTAAAAGACTCGGATTTACTTTGGTTGCTGGACGAGATTATCGACTCAACCGATACCGGTGTCCCCATAGGCAACTATCTAAGTCAATTTTTTGCGAACCTGTACCTTTCAGAACTGGATCACTTGCTAAAGGAAGAATACGGCGTGAAGTATTACTACCGTTATGCCGATGATATTGTTCTACTGGCCGATGATAAGGCGAAGCTACACGGCTGGCTGGTGGCTATTAATGACTACCTGAATGACCGTCGTAGGCTTTCCATAAAGAAGAACTACCAGGTTTACCCGGTCGAAAGCCGGGGCGTGGACTTCGTCGGTTATGTCAGCTTCCATACTCACATACTGGCACGGAAGAAGAATAAAAAAGCGCTTTGCCGGAAGGTGGCAAAACTCCGTAAACGGCGCTTCCCTGAAGAAGAAATTCGCCTTCAGGTCGCCAGCGAACTGGGGTTTATGAAACATTGTAATTCAAACAATTTATTAAAAATACTCGGAATGAAAAAATTTTCAGAAATCAGAAAAAGCCAGGGCAAGCTGGAAGGCGAAAAATTGCACCTGGACGCTATTTTAAACAAAGTGATCCAGTTGACGGCTTACGAGATAAGCCAGTCAAAATACAGGGGCGAATGTCTGACTATCCAGTACGTCCTTCAGGAAGACGTCCAACTTCCGGACGGCAGCGTGGCGAAGGCCGGCGAAAAGCATATCAGCTTTACCGGATCGGAAGCGCTGGCGAAGTTACTGAAGGAAACGGATAACGAGGATTACCCCTGCCTGGCGAAAGTTATTAAACAACCGTTCGGCGATAAAGGCAATAGTTTTTATACTATTGTCGATCCGGACGACTAAAAAGAAAAGATTATGAATAAGCAAATTTATCAAGAAAGACGTACATACTTACATTACGATGCAGGGCGTTTCATGCTCTACCTGAACGAAGGACGGGAAGAATACATTCCTTCAGTAGCAATGCCGGCCGAAGAACCGGAAAATTTGCCCGTTTCCGCCCCTGTAATGGGTTATTCCTATGAAGGTGAAGAAATAGACGGGGGAACACTTATCGAAGCCACAACGGCCAGCTATGAAGCGTTTGTAAACGGCCTGATCCGGAAACGCTACACGCAAAGCGAGGTCGAAGCTATCCAGTCCAATATGATTGTTTCCATGACGAACCCGGACACTGAACGTTCGGCTGAATTTCGCCAGGAATGGGAAGCATACCAGGCGTACCGGGAACAATGTAAAACCGACGCTAAAACAATCCTGAATTTATAGATGAACTTCCGGGGGTGAAAAGAAAGCCCCCGGCCTGTTAGTAGTATCTCACCACGTACTAACAAAATGCGACGCAGCGCACAGCCGGGGGCAAATACCCTCTGCTGCGCTGCGTCGTTTTTGTTTATTACGTGGTGAGACCACAAAGATAGTGCATTTTAGTGAACCAGAAAAAGAATACCTGATAAAATGAAGATATACGAACTATTACAATTCAACAAAGAACTTTTAAACCGTCTTTGTTCCGCCGGTATAAAGCCGGAAGACTACAAGTATGCCGACCTGTTCGCCGAATACGAGCGTTTGAACCGGGAAGGTGAAAAGAAAACCTATATCGTGGCGACGCTGGCCGAAAAATACAGTATCAGCGAACGGAAGGTTTATTCAGTAATCAACCATTTAAGCCAGGAACTTGATTGCTGCAAAAGCCGTGCAGTGGGATAAAGCCCGGAAATTATGCTGTTTACGCCGGACTGACGACCTTTGCCCCGTAATCAATAAAAAAACGAATATGGGAAATTTTACCTACAAAGAACAGTACGGCGTAATTGTAATATGCCAAAGTGAAGAAGATCAGCAAGCCACTTATGAATGGCTGCGTAAAAACGGGTTAAACGTAAAAGTGGTAACAGTATGAAAATCGAAATTAAGCATCGCTGTAACGATTTCGATAGTTATCGCTCGGCCAGGGTTAAAAGCCTGTTTAACGCTGAAAATGCCTACAACTGGGAAAAGGTTGTGGACTTGCCTATCGAGGGGAAAGACTGGAAGATCGGCCTGGTGGTCGGTGCGTCCGGAAGCGGTAAGACCAGTATCGGGAACCGTATCTTTTCAGAACCTATTCACGACCTTTATGCCGGGTGGGATAATAGTAAACCGATTGTGGACTGTATAGCCCCGAATGGCGACTTCAACACCGTAACCGGTGCCCTTTCCGCCGTTGGCCTGGGTGACGTTCCGGCCTGGCTTCGTCCTTTCAGCGTATTATCGAACGGTGAAAAGTTCCGTGCCGGCCTGGCTCGCCTGGTGTGTGAACGTCCGGAACGTGTCGTTATCGACGAATTTACGTCTGTCATTGACCGGCAGATCGCAAAAGTGGGGGCGGCCGCTTTCGCTAAAACATGGCGCAAAGGTTCCGGCCAGGTTGTGCTTTTATCCTGTCATTTTGATATTATAGACTGGCTACAACCCGATTGGGTGTACAATACTGACGAGGCACGCTTTTACGAGCGTGCCTGTCTTCGGCAAAGACCGGAACTCACCCTTCAAATATATAAAGTCCGGGGAACTGTATTCTCACGACTCTTTAAGCGGCATTATTATTTAGACTTGCCCCTTCCGGTGGCCGCTGAATACTTCGTCGGTGTTATCGACGGCGAACCAGTTTGTCATGTGGCCGTTGCGCCGCTGTTTACTGCCAATGCTTACCGGGCTACCCGCTTGGTGGTAATGCCTGAATGGCAGGGTATCGGTGTCGGTACTAAGTTCCTGGCCGCCGTATGTGAATACCATTTGCAAGGTAAAGGCCGTTGCGGCCATAAGTTCCACACGTTCTTCCATACGTCACACCCACAACTTTGCGGGGCGCTTCGGCACTCTAAACGATGGGTACAGACAGCGGCCAGCCTTTACGGTGACAGCAAAAAACGATGTATGAACTCTATAACCCGGTCACACAAGAAACAAGGAAAAACAAAGGCTACGGCTACGGGCTACGGCGGCCATTTTAGAGCCGTACAGGCGTTTAAATATATAGGAGGGTAAAATGATAGTCAGGATATACGGAAACGAAAATACAGCCGCTTATGGGGCTACAAAAGCCCTTATCGGCCGTTTAGGCCATACGGTAACAGACGTTACCTGTATGGCAGACCTGGCGGTCGCCCCGTTACTTACGGAAATCTTGCCGGCTGAAGTGCTGGGCGTTCCTGTTTACGGCACGCTTATATTTCATCCCAGCCCGTTACCCTATGGCCGTGGAGCCAGCGCCATAAAGTACGCCTACAAGCGTCAGGAAGCAATAACAGCGGCCACCTGGTTTTGGGCTGATAGCGGAATAGACACAGGGGACATTTGCGAACAGGAAATAGTGAAGATTGACTATTCTTTACGGCCGAGAGAGTTTTACGAACAGGATATACTTCCGGCCATGTTGCGGACGCTTGAAAGAGCGTTGAAGGACATAGCGGAAGGACATTTGCGAAAAGTCCCACAAGTAGAGAAATACTCAACTTATGACAAGAAGTTATAAGAGTAAAACCCTTTCTAACACTATGTAAAGATACAAATTTCCTCTGAATTGACAATGACTTTTTGAGTATTTTTTTGCATAAAAAAACAGCGTTTGAATACCGTTTTATTGACGTTCAAACGCTGTCTTTTTTTTGTGTGCGTGTCGGGGAACTTTCCGTTTTCGTTTTTCCTTCTTCCCGTCCGGACTTTCCGTTTTCGTTTTTCCAAAACGGTTTTTTCGTTTTTCGGATTATATTCAGTTCCAAGTTTTTCCTCCAACGAATTTATTCTATTTTTGAGGAGCAACAAAATCATCAGGTTCCTTTTAGTAAAGAAATCCTGAAAATACAAAATCCCTTTTTTGGCAAGGCCGTCTTCAAACTGACGGTCCCAGTCCATAGGTATAAGGTCGCGCGGTATATTGATATGATGACCAATGATTTCTTTTTTCAGAAATTTGATATGCGACTTAAAACGCACCATGTCGTCCTCCTCGAAATGCTTCGTGATTCGAGTCCTATTGGCTGCATTAATCAGAAATATATACTGAGGTTCCAATCTTTCACAAGATGTGATATCAATTTCCCCCTCGCTGTTTAGTTCACAATATTTATTTGAACACCGGTATTTGCCATTCTTTATTTTCAGGTCATTGGCAAGTGGAGAAGGCCTGCCACACTTTGGACATCTGATTGTCAGGGCCATTTCAGCCCAAGATATATCATATCTCTGATTGTCCAGTTCAAAGAACATATAGTCCTTTACCAAAGTTTCAAGGTAGCAACGCAACTCTCTAAAACACTTTTCAAGAACTTCTATATCTTCAGACTTCTTGATCATGTTTCTTACAATAAACGTGGATAGAGGGTTCAAATCGCATCCGATGACGCGCCTGTCTTGAGTCACACCTTCATATATAGTGACACCTCCACCACAAAAAGGGTCGAGAATAATCTCACCCGGGGAAGTGAAATTTTCAATAAGCTGGTTAAATACGTTGTGAGGGCGACGAGCAAAATACTTGTGAATTTTGTACGGTGGTGTATGCGCCTTTGCAACTATTGGAGTATATGTGAATGATGGCATGATTATAGTACTTTGGTAATTTCATTTATGGCCTTTTAAGAACGATTCTTTTTTGAAACTATCGTGCAAAATTAGAAAATTCCGTTTGATTAACTAAGCAATGCGATGTAATTTGTTTCGTTTTGGTATTCACTTTTAATTATTTCTCTTCGCGGTTTGCATTTCTTGCAGAAAAAAGCGAAATTTGCGACGCTTTTAAACTGAACTTTATTAACACCTTTAAATAATTAAAAGAAATGACTAAAAGTGCATTACAAATTGCAAGGGCTGCTTATCAGCCCAAACTTCCGAAAGCGCTGAGAGGTACTGTAAAAGCAGTGGCCGGTGCAGCTACTCAGTCGGTAGCCGATCAGGAAGATATCAAGAAACTGTTCCCCAATACCTATGGAATGCCTTTGATTAAGTTCGAAGCTACTGATGAGGCTGTTAATTTCCCTGCTATGAACGTGGGTGTTATCCTCTCCGGTGGTCAGGCTCCCGGTGGACACAATGTAATTTCCGGTATCTTCGACGGTATTAAGAAGTTGAATAAAGACAGCAAACTGTACGGTTTCATTCTGGGTCCCGGCGGCTTGGTAGATCATAATTACATGGAGCTGACTGCTGATATCATTGACGAATACCGCAATACGGGTGGTTTCGACATTATCGGTTCAGGCCGTACTAAGCTGGAAAAAGAAGACCAGTTTGAAAAAGGTCTGGAAATTCTGAAAGAACTGAACATCAAGGCGCTGGTTATTATTGGTGGTGACGATTCTAATACAAATGCCTGCGTGTTGGCCGAGTACTATGCTGCCAAGAATTGCGGTGTGCAGGTTATCGGTTGTCCGAAAACTATCGACGGTGACTTGAAGAACGAAATGATCGAGACCTCTTTCGGATTTGATACAGCTTGTAAGACCTATTCTGAAGTAATCGGTAACATCCAGCGTGACTGTAACTCGGCACGTAAGTACTGGCACTTCATCAAACTGATGGGCCGTTCTGCTTCTCATATTGCTTTGGAATGTGCTTTGCAGGTACAGCCTAATATCTGTATTGTTTCTGAGGAAGTTGAAGCAAAGAATATGTCTTTGGATGATGTAGTGACTTATATCGCTCAGGCCGTTGCCAATCGTGCTGCAAAGGGACATAACTTCGGCACCGTTCTTATTCCCGAAGGTCTGGTAGAGTTCATTCCTGCCATGAAGCGTCTGATTGCGGAACTGAACGACTTCTTGGCTGCTAATGCGGAAGAATTCTCTCACATCAAGAAATCACATCAGCGTGACTATATCATCAGCAAGCTTTCTCCGGAAAATGCAGCAATCTATGCCAGTCTTCCTGAAGGCGTTGCACGCCAGTTGACACTGGATCGCGACCCGCATGGAAATGTACAGGTATCTCTTATCGAAACAGAAAAGCTTCTGTCCGAAATGGTTGCTACTAAGTTGGCTCAGTGGAAGGAAGAAGGTAAGTTTGTAGGTAAGTTTGCTGCGCAGCATCACTTCTTCGGTTATGAAGGACGTTGCGCTGCTCCGTCTAACTTCGATGCAGACTATTGTTATTCTTTAGGTTATGCTGCTTCTGCACTGATTGCTAACGGCAAGACCGGTTATATGTCATCCGTACGCAACACTACTGCTCCTGCTGAAGAATGGATTGCAGGCGGTGTGCCCATCACAATGATGATGAACATGGAACGTCGTCATGGCGAAATGAAGCCGGTAATCCAGAAAGCTTTGGTGAAGCTGGATGGTGCTCCTTTCAAGTCATTCGCCGCTCAGCGCGACCGTTGGGCTATAGAAACAGACTACGTTTATCCGGGTCCTATCCAGTACTTCGGTCCTACGGAAGTTTGTGACCAGCCTACTAAGACTTTGCAACTGGAACAAGGTAAATAAAATCTTAACAGCCAATTGCAGTCTTTGCTGTAATTGGCTGTTTTGTTTTTAGTAGATGCTTATTTAGTTTAAAATATTTGCATGCCTCCCAAAACTAATACCGCTTCCCGTCGTAAGCCTGTCTCACGTCGTGCTTCTTCTTCCCGAAAAAAGAAACAGGCAACGTCTCGCACCATGCCTGTATGGTTGCGCAATCTGTTGGCATTTGGCATTGTTGCGGTATTTTCCGTTGGATTTTATTGGTTTTTTATTCGTCCTTACGCCTATCGTTGGAAGCCTTGCTACGGATTGAAAGGCTATGGGGTATGTATGCCTTGCAGTTACGAAGTGCATGGCATTGATATTTCCCATTATCAGGGTATTATAGATTGGAATAAGCTCCTTCGTAATAAGGAGACAAAGTTTCCTATACACTTTATCTTTATGAAAGCCACCGAGGGCGGTGATCATGGGGATGAAACTTTTACCGAAAATTTCGGCCAGGCACGAAAATACGGCTTTATCCGGGGCGCTTATCATTACTTTCTGCCTAAGACAGACGCACATAAACAGGCCGATTTCTTTATTAACACTGTGCAATTGATGAAGGGAGATCTTCCGCCCGTTCTTGATGTGGAAACTACGGGAAAGAAATCACCGCAGGAACTGAAGGCTGCTGTTAAAACGTGGCTCGACAGAGTGGAGGCACATTATGGAGTAAAGCCGATTCTTTACACTTCCTATAAATTCAAGAAGCGTTATTTAAACGATTCTATTTTCGATTCTTATCCTTATTGGATAGCCCATTATTACGTTGATTCCGTAAAGTATGAAGGTAAATGGCACTTTTGGCAACATACCGATGTGGGCAATGTTCCGGGCATTGAAGAAGAAGTCGATCTGAATGTCTTTAATGGTACATTGGAGGAATTGCTTGGTATGACTTTGCGGTAGTTAACTTCATAGATGCAAGAAGTTAACTTTTAAGTATATACTTAGTTAACTTCTTCACACCTGTTTAGTTAACATCTTGTCTGTCTTGATGTTAACTTTCTGTTGCTATTGTCTTTTGCAATTTTTTATTCTGTGCTTTTATCTTTTTCTTGTACATAATAATTCTTGTTTTGATACAAATAATTAACGATGCAAAATGTCATGAATGACGAAGTCCACTTTTCATAAGGAAGTGGGCGAACTTTGAATTAAATTAGATAGCGGAAAATATGTGTAATTGTTGGCAATTATTTGTATTTCAGAAAAATATGTGAATGATAAAAAGTGTTTTTTAAACGTTCGTTTAATGGACGCAAAGATAACCTGTATTTTTGAAACAAGCAAAATGTTCAATAAAAATATTTTCATAAATTATCGGTTATAGGCATAACGTATTGTTTATTAGTTCATTGAACCGAACTTCATCCATCCTTATTTTTTGCAAATTTCTAAGTGTTTCTTCCCCTTCTCTTTTCTAAAATATTGACGTTTTTTTAACGAACGTCTAAAAAACAGTTTTTGTGTTATAATCCGTTTGTTTACAGTAGTTTACTTGTACAAAAATGTACAACTACAGAGCAATCATAGGTGAGAGGGGCACAAAGCTTGCCGTATTCTATATAAAGTGTCTGCAATTGATTGGAATTCAAGCATCTGCGAGGGTTTCAAAGCCCCGGGAGAACGCCCTTTTCTGAAACTGGCCTATAAATGGAAACAGAGAAAGAGACCGAATTATGGTATGCCATGCGTGCCACCTACCGCAGAGAGCCGGATGCTGTACGCTTACTTGGCAAGGAGAATATGGATTGTTTCGTCCCCATGCAGTATAAGGTGACGGTTAAGAAAGGCAAGAAGGTCCGTATTCTGGTTCCTGTGATACACAATCTGATATTTGTTCATGCCTGTCCTTCTGCTCTGAAACGTGTCAAGTCTAAAGTTACTTATTTACAATATATCACCGATACCCGCAGTGGTGAGAAAATCATCATCCCGGATAATGAGATGCGTCGTTTCATAGCAGTGGCGGGGACTTACAGCGACCAGCTTCTGTACTTCCAGCCCGAAGAGGTAAACTTATCCAAAGGAACAAAAGTCCGTATCACAGGTGGTGACTTCGAGGGTCAGGAAGGTATCTTTCTGAAAGTGAAGGGAGCACGTGACCGTCGTGTTGTCATTGAGATTCAGGGTGTGATTGCCGTTGCCATGGCTACCATCCATCCTGAACTGATAGAAGTAATCAAATAATTGATTGTAGATCGTTTTACAGTTGTCAATTCATAACTCATAATTTATAATTCATTATGTCTCTTTCTGAAGAAACTCTTTCCCTTCAGCGTGCCGCGCACGACCTGATGTATTTGGGTATGGACGGCAGTCCCGTCTACAGCGATGATCTTTCCCGTCGTAACGGTGAGGTTTACCGTATGACCACAGCTTTGTATAATTCCGGCTTCAAAGGTTCCACTGTTGAAGAACAGGCTAACGTCTGCCTTGCTCTTCTGATGGGCTACAATGCTTCGTTTATTGATCATGGTGAAAAGCAGGAACATATTCAGGAGATTTTGAATCGCTGTTGGGATATTCTTGAAGTTCTTCCCGCATCACTATTGAAGCTTCGTTTGCTTACTGCTTGCTATGGTGAAGTTTATGATGAGCCTTTGGCTGATGATGCACGTAAAATTATTGCTGGTTGGGATGAGAAATCGCTTACTAATGAACAGCAAGAAGCCATTGAAGAATTCCAGAATGTGGTAGATAATCCTTATCCGTGGGAATATGTAGATGAGTAGAGTTAATGATGGATATGGCCCTTTTTATTGTATAGGAATTATGAAATAAATTAATTTTTTAAAGCATATTATCATGAAAGCTTGTTTTATGGGTTTAGGCTATATCGGCTTGCCCACAGCTATTATTGCCGCTAAACACGGTATTCAAATAACCGGTGTTGACATTAATCCTAAAGTGGTTGAAATGACTAACCAAGGTAAATTACATATCATTGAACCCGGTATGCAAGAATTACTACAAGAGGTAATTTCGTCCGGTCAATTGAAGGCTTCAATCACTCCGGAAGTTAGTGATGCTTATTTTATGGTTGTGCCAACTCCTTTTAAGGGTGATCATGAGCCGGATATTTCTTATGTAGAAGCAGCTACTCGTACTGTTATCCCTTTCTTAAAAGAGGGAGATTTATATGTAATTGAGTCAACTTCTCCAGTGGGTACTACTGATAAAATGGCTAATCTGATTTTTGAATTACGCCCGGAGTTGAAAGATAAAATTTATATCGCTTATTGTCCGGAGCGTGTGCTGCCAGGGAATGTAATTCATGAATTAGTTCATAATGATCGTGTTATTGGTGGTATGAATGAGGCATCCACTGATAAAGCGATTGAATTCTACAGCCAGTTTGTACAAGGTACACTTCATCGCACAAATTGTAAAACGGCAGAAATGTGTAAATTAACAGAAAACTCTTCTCGTGATGTACAAATCGCTTTTGCTAATGAACTTTCATTGATATGTGATAAGGCTGGCATAAATGTTTGGGAGTTGATAAACTTGGCAAATAAACATCCTCGTGTCAACATACTCCAGCCCGGTTGTGGTGTTGGTGGGCATTGCATTGCGGTAGATCCTTATTTCATTACTGCAGATTTTCCTATGGAGTCTAAGATTATTTCTACAGCTCGTGAGATCAATAATTATAAGGCTTTTTGGTGTGCCGAGAAAGTGCAAAATGCGATGTTGAAGTTTGAGTTGGAACATCATTGTAAACCGGCTATTGCTATGATGGGATTGGCCTTTAAACCGGATATTGATGATTTGCGCGAGGCTCCTGCAAAATATATTACGACTAAGGTGATGCAAAGCTGTAATAATGCCAATATTTATATAGTAGAACCTAATGTGCAGGAACACAACGTATTTAAACTTACAGACTATAAAGAAGCCTATGAGAGGGCTGATATAGTCGTTTTTCTGGTTGCCCATTCTGTATTTAAATCCCTGCCATATAATGACAGGAAAGTAATTCTTGACTTTTGCGGAATTTATAAGAAATAATTAATCCCTTATAGCATGAAGAAAGTTATGTTGGTTTTCGGGACTCGTCCTGAAGCTATAAAGATGGCTCCTTTGGTAAAAGAATTTCAGAAATATCCGGAAGAGTTCCAAACTATAGTGTGCGTTACCGGTCAGCATCGTGAAATGCTTGATCAAGTACTGCGCATTTTTGATATAGTTCCTGATTACGATTTGGATATTATGAAGCAGGGACAAGATTTGTATGATGTAACAGCTCGTGTCTTGACAGGTATGAGGGAAGTACTGCAAGAATCCCAGCCTGATTTAGTTTTAGTGCATGGTGATACAACTACTTCTACCGCCGCAGCTTTAGCTGCTTTTTATCGACAAATTCCGGTGGGGCATATTGAAGCGGGACTTCGTACACATAATATTTATAGTCCATGGCCTGAAGAAATGAACCGTCAGATCACTGGGCGTATTGCTACTTATCATTTTTCTCCCACACCTTTGAGCAAACAGAACCTGCTGAAAGAAGGTATCCATAATTCTTTTATAACAGTGACAGGTAATACTGTAATCGATGCACTTTATATGGTAGTGAATAAGATAAAGAACAACAAGCAACTGGATAAAGAATTGGAGAATATTCTACAACAATCGGGCTATGATGTGAATCGTTTATGTGGTGGAAAGAAACTTGTACTGATAACTGGTCATCGCCGAGAAAACTTTGGTGATGGTTTTATATCAATGTGTATGGCCATCAAAGCACTGACATCAAAATATCCGAATGTTGATTTTGTTTATCCAATGCATTTGAATCCTAATGTTCGTAAACCGATTCATGAGGTTTTTGGTGAAGACTTAACTACTTTGCATAATATGTTTTTTATAGAACCTTTGGAGTATCTTTCATTTGTTTACTTGATGGAAAAATCAACCATTGTATTGACTGATAGTGGAGGTATTCAAGAGGAAGCTCCGGGGTTAGGGAAGCCTGTGTTGGTAATGCGAGATACTACTGAACGACCAGAAGCTTTGGAAGCCGGAACTGTGAAACTAGTAGGTACTGATTATGATAAGATAGTTTATGAAGTATCTGCTTTATTGGATGATCAGGACTATTATGAACAAATGAGTAAAGCGATTAATCCTTATGGTGATGGAATAGCGTGTGATAGAATTCTCTCATATATAGAATTATTGTGGAAGAGAAATATTGAAAGAAAATAAATTTCGTTATGGCTATTTTATGTTTTAGATAGTTAGATAAAAAATGTGTAGACTGGGTGAGATCGTGAGTTTAGATGACTTAAAAGGTAAAATAATAGTTTGTTTTGTTTAAGTTTGAAATAAGTTCCTATATACTTTGAGGATGATAATCTATTTTTTCTTATTATTATTAACCCTGTTAGGTCATTATGGAAACCCTAATGGAAACAATATAAAAATGTGGTACATTATTAATTTTGTAATGGCATTTTTTATATGTTGTGGGTATACTACAGGATCTGATTGGAGAGGTTATGAGTATCAGTATTATGATTATAGACCTTTTGATTTCTATACAGAACCGGGTTTTGTAATTTTACAATCAGTCTTTCAATTATTAAAAATAGACTTTTGGCATTTTGCACTATTGATAAAATTTGCCCTTTATACGATAATTATAAAAGCTATTAAAGAATATGTGGGGTTCAATTGTTATTTTAGTTTAGCATATTTTTATGTTTTGATAGGGTTATTTGGTTTCATAGATTTTCCTATGAGAAATATGATTTCTGTTTGTATTGCTTTGTATTGTTTTAAATATTATTGCTCAGAACAGAAAATGAAATATTTCTTTTTTGCGGGATTGTCTGCTTGTTTTCATTACTCAGGAATACTGATGTTTTTAATCTATTTTATTCGTTTGGAAGGAATTGGGAATAGAAGTCTGGTTCTTTTATTTGTGATATTTAATATTGCAATATCATTTATTGATATATATTTATTTAATTATATTAATAATCTACTGGATGGCTCTTTTGCGCAGTACTATATGGATGCATATTTCAGTGATGAAGAAGGTACACTAGGTAAAGGTATTAGTATGGGGTATTTGATGCATATTATATTCTTTTTGGGTATTATTAAATATCGGAAAGAAATTCAACAGCTTAGGTATGGCAAGGCTCTGTTATTATGTGGCGTTTTATATCCATTTCTTTATAGGATAGGACTTACCTTTTGGATTTTTGGAAGATTTGAGTTATTTGTAGGAATTCTATATTGTTGTGCAGTGGGTTATATATTGAAATTTGTTCCGTATAAACGAACTGTGATAAAAGTATCATTTTTTTATTTTGCTTTACTTGTATATACAAATATTACATCAAGTTATAAGTTTATTCCATATACAAACTACTTTTTTGAAATAGGCAATGATTGGACTTATTATCAAAGAGATAATTATAACTTAAAACAATCTCCATACAAGAAATGAAAAAAATATTGATTCTTTTATCTGGAAATATTTTGTATGATGCACGTGTTAGTAAAGAAATAGCATCTTTGAGGAAATTTGGATATTCTGTGGTTTTAGTACAAACTCACAAATTAGGTGAAAATAAAATAAATGATTATCCTGTATATGTTATTAACAAACAAAGTAGTGATAATATGAATTTCACTAAAATCTGGGAAATAGTAAAATTTTCAAATGAATTAAACAAAATTATCAAGAAAGAGAATCCTGATTATATCCACTGTAATGATGTTGGTACTTTGGTGTATGCATTAAGATTTGTTAAGACAAAGAAAGTGGTTTATGACTCTCATGAACTAGCTATAGAACTGTCTCTTATACACATCTCCGAGCCCACGAGACCGAGGC
>ENA-OZFK01000177-OZFK01000177.1-human-gut-metagenome-genome-assembly--contig:-NODE-177-length-36536-cov-5.832680_pt1 | contig 36536 bp, 23 predicted proteins | sample MGYA00244622_ERZ653642 | MGnify/ENA primary metagenome ERZ653642 (study PRJEB26926, sample SAMN06165103) | human gut metagenome | biome: ENVO:00009003; feature: ENVO:2100002; material: ENVO:00002003...
ATATACAGTAAATCATATACTGAATTAAATAAGAGGTAAGGTATGTCAATAGATTTCCTTACCTCTTATTCTTATCATATGAATTCCATAGAAATATAAATAGATAAATGCTCACTACCAAATTTTGCAGATTCTATCCTATCCTTTCCTCTTTAACAAATCTGTCGGACTTTCTCCAAACTGCTCTCTATAACATTTGGTAAAATAAGAAGGAGAACTAAAACCGACTTCATAACCAATCTCCGCCACTGTCATATCCGACGAAGCAAGCAAGGAAGCAGCTTTCTTTAAACGAGCGATACGAAGCAATTCATTCGGAGAATAATTAGTCAAGGATTTTATTTTGCGATAGAGCTGCACACGACTTAATCCCATATCCTTACCCAAATCTTCTACATTCAAATTTGAATCTCCCATCTTTGCTTCAATCAAAGCCTTGAATTTTTCCACAAAGTCTTTATCCATATCACAGACATCCTCTTTCGCCAACGTTTGTCCGTCACCAAAGAATTGTTTCAGGCGGCGATGTGAATCTATCAGATTACGAACGCGTGCCAACAGCAATTGCGAACTGAAGGGCTTGGAGATATAAGAATCCGCACCTCCGTCATATCCCTGAATCCGTTGTTCATCCAAAGAACAGGCTGTCAATAGGATGACAGGGATATGGCAGGTTTGCAGTTCGCTTTTCAGACGACGACAACACTCTATTCCATCAATACCAGGCATCATCACATCAGAGATTATCAAGTCCGGGACATATTTCATTGCTTTGCGGATGCCCTCCGAACCGTCTGCTGCTTCAATTACAGTATAATCGGTATGGAGTAATCCGCGTACATACGAACGGATATCTGCATTATCATCAATTACCAAAACGGAAGGCTTGGAAGAATCATAGCCTTTTTCCAGTTCCTCTTCTTCGGCAGCTAAAGTTTCATTCAGGTTGGAAGAGGCGGGAGATCCGGGAGAAGCAGGATTTAAAGGAACTGCAGAGATTGATGGCTTTAGAGAATCTTCGGCCAGAATAGTTTCACAAGTCTGTACCGGTAAATCAACGGTAAAGACAGTGCCCTGCTTTTCATCACTTTCCACAGAAATTGTACCTTTATGCAATTCAACGAAAGCTTTGACCAATGCAAGTCCGATTCCCGAACCGGCATGGTGCATGTCTATTTTATAAAAACGATCGAAAATGCTCCGAATATGTTCGGCGGAAATCATTGAACCGGTATTGGCAACAGTAAAACGAATCCAGCGAGTATCCTCTTTCGTTAAGGAAGATAAACGAACCGTTATCTTTCCATTTTCTGGTGTGAACTTGAACGCGTTGGAAAGCAGATTAAAATAAATACGTTCCAACTTTTCCATATCCGCCAATGTATGGTAATCCGTATCCGGCATATTATCAAAAGAGAAATGAATGTGTTTCTTCCGGGCCGCTGCAAGAAATGATTCGTTCCAGCCCTCAAAAGAGGAAAGAACATCTACCTGAACAGGTGTATATTCCATCTTACCGTTCTCGTATTTACGGAAATCCAGAATCTGATTGACAAGACGTAAGAGGATATTCACGTTTCGTTGAATCAGCATCAACATTCGATGCTGATCTCCACTTAGTGTATGATCGGCCAATAAATGTTCTACTGGATCGGCAACCAATGTCAGCGGAGTACGGAAATCGTGAGATATATTTGTGAAGAAAACCAGTTTGGCATGCGTTGCCTCTTCCAGTTGATGAGAAAGCTGGATGAGCTGATCCCGCTGTTCTTCTAGTTTGTCCCGCTGTTCTTCTAATTGGTCGCGTTGTTCTTCTAACTTGTCCCGCTGCTCTTCCAGCTGTTTCTTCTGCTCGGAAAGTTCCTTATTCAGACGATTTTTAGCACGGAGAGATTTATAGACTACCAATAATAAACCTGCCACCAATAGAAGAATAACCAAACCACCATACATCACCACCTGCTGTGTAGCAACCCGAGACAGATATCCGCCGATACGTCCGTTCAATGTTTCAATCTTCTGATCCAGTTCCGAGATATGAGTCGTCTGAAGTTGCATGACATGTGCATTTGTACGGTCGACCACCGCAGTGTTCATGACCGTTTCCCGGGGATAAGGCTTTTTCTCAAGGATATTCATTGCCAGTTGCATCACTTTGTCGCCATTGGTCGGATAAATAAAAGTAGCATTCAACACACTGTCGAGCACCATTTCCAATCCGTTGCCTTTGCCGGGGAGAGCATCAATACCGACAAAAATCATTTCCTTCTCCCGTCCCACTTTCTTTGCAGCCTGATAAGCTCCCGGAGCAATACGGTCATTATGCGCATACACGGCGTCTATCTTCGGATGCCGACGGAGCATACTATCCATTTCCACTTCCGCCGGTTCACGCTCCCACGCAGCATCCGCTTTATCAATCAGTTTGATATCCGGAAAGTTACTGATAGCAGCCATAAATCCTTGATGGCGTTCCATGGCAGGAGTTGAGCCACCCAGTCCAGTAAGTTCCACCACATTCCCTTTTCCTTTCAGGCTTGACGCAATATAATTGCCTACCGCACGTCCTATTTCATAATTGTCGGCACCGATATAGGCAGTATATTTATCAGAAAGAATCTTCCGGTCTACCAGGATGACAGGTATTCCCTTTTGATAGGCTTCCTCTACAATCGGAGTCATGGGGGCCGCTTCGTTGGCAGAAATAATCAATAAGTCAACCCCTTCATCTATAAAATAATGAACGTCCTCCGCCTGTTTGCGATTATCATCCGCAGCCGACCGGATTTCAACCGATACCCCATCGTAGAACATTGCTTCGCGAAGAATTTCATCATTCATCTTATGCCGCCAGGAGTCATCACTACATTGCGCCACCCCGATACGGAAGCGGTGTGTGTCCTGCCGACAAGCCGTCATGCCAAGAAGACAGAGCAAGACTGCTATCCACTTTGTATATCCCATCATTCTCATTTTTTTCGTATTTCTTTCTATGACCCAAATGGACGATTGAGAACAAAAATAAGAAATAAAACTGTGAGTATGCTATCTATCACCCAATTATTCTCATCATTACCCTCCAAAGAAATGCAAAACAGTTCCCAATATTCAACCGGAAACTATTAACAAAAGTATAAAGCGTAAGACAAACACTCAATAAATGTTATAAAACATCTCTTTTTATTTGGATTATTTGCAGATTTAACAGAAGTCCGTATCTTTGCAATGTGTTTTTCATAGTATTAGATTTAAGGTTAACAAAGGTTGGAGCAAGGCGTTGCTCCTTTTTTTATGTCCCTACCTCTCATATCATACGAATCATGCAAAAAGAACAAGAGGTATATTCCCACGAATGAGATATACCTCTATACTTACTTTCCATCAAACAATTACATTAGCCTGTCTTTCAAAACCTGCGGAAGTTCGGGCATTGCACCGCTTTGCGTGCAGACATAAGCAGAAACTTCAACGGCAAGTTTGTGAGCTTCTGGTACCGGTTTTCCATTGAGAATGGAAGCACAGAAAGCAGCCGTAAAGGAATCACCTGCCCCCACCGTATCGGCAACCGGAACTCTCGGCGTCTCCTGGAAAGAGACAACACCCGGGGTAAACACATAACTGCCATTAATTCCGCAAGTCAGAATCAACATCTTCAGGTTGTATTTTGCCAACAGAATCCAACATTTATCCTGTAAGTCGATGCCGGGATAGCCAAACATACGGCTGATGGTCACCAGTTCTTCGTCGTTTATCTTCAGAATGTTGCAACGGCGGAAAGATTCGCGCAATACCTCTTTGGTGTAGAAGTCCTGGCGGAGATTAATATCAAAGATTTTCAGTTGTCCGTCTATGTCGGGCATCGTATCCAGAAAACGGTTGATAGTGGCACGGCTCACTTCATTACGTTGAGCCAGGGAACCGAAGCAAACGGCACGCGTACTCAATGCCAAACGTTTCAGTTCATCCGTGAAAGGTATGTTATCCCATGCCACGCCTTCTTTGATTTCGTAACAAGGCACTCCCTCGTTATCCAGTGTTACCTGTACCGTACCGGTAGGATAATCCACTTGTTCAATCTGCGTTTTCAGTTTCTTCTCGTTGAATACGTTCAGAATCTCGTCTCCCAACTCATCCTTGCCCACGGCACTCACCACGCGACTATCAAAACCAAACTGTGATACATGATAGGCAAAGTTTGCCGGAGCACCACCTATTTTCTTTCCTTCGGGCAACACATCCCAAAGTGCTTCGCCCATTCCTACGATTATATTATTCATGATCTACGGATTTTATTGTTTCCAAAGTTATAAAATTATTTTTTAATACGGAATGTATAGAACAAGAGATAAAGCACGCCCACTGTCATTACGGCTACTGCCCCACTCTGTCCCATGGCATCGGATGCTACTCCCATAGCCAACGGAAATACCGTGCCGCCGAACAGTCCCATAATCATCAGACCGGAAACTTCATTCTTCTTACCCGGCAGGTAAAGCAATGCCTGCGAGAAGACTACGGAGAACACATTGGAGTTGCCAAAACCAATCAGACCGATGCATACATAAATCATTGTCTTGTCATGGAATATAAACAAACCTGCCATCGCTATCAGCATCATCACAACGCTAATGCCGAAGAAAGACTTCGGTGACATCTTACGTAAAATGAAAGAACCGAGGAAGCAGCCTGCCGTACGAAAGATGAAATAAAGGCTTGTTGCAAAAGCCGCATCATCGAGTCCCATGCCGAGACGTTCCATCAAAATCTTGGGGGCAGTGGTATTTGTTCCCACATCAATTCCAACGTGACACATGATACCGATGAAAGAAAGCAGGATAAACGGTTTGCCAAGCAAAGCGAGACATTGTCCGAAAGTAGACGGTTTGCCTTCTTCTTTTTCCTCTTTAATCTGTGTGACATTGAGCAACAGGATAGCAATGACGGCTACAATCATGTAAATCGGGAACAGGATGCGCCAGCCCAAATCGAAAGTCGGGATGGCTTGCGTCGCTCCCCACATGGCAATATAAGGAGCAAGGAAAGAGGCAATGGCTTTCACAAACTGGCCGAAAGTCAGGCTACTTGCCAGACGGTCGCCACGTACGATGTTAGAAAGCAACGGATTCAGGGAAGTCTGCATCAACGCATTTCCGATACCCAAAAGGGAGAAAGAAATCAGCATCAGCATATAGCTGTCTCCGAAAACCGGCAATAACAAAGAAGCAAAAGTCACAAGCAAACTAAGCAATACGGTTTTCTTCTGACCGATGCGGCTCATCAACATGCCTGTTGGTACGGAGAAAATCAGGAACCAGAAGAATACCAGTGAAGGGAAGATATTCGCCTGCGAGTCCGACAGACCGAGGTCTGCCTTTACATAATTGGAGGCAATGCCTACCAGGTCAACAAATCCCATGGCAAAGAAGCAAAGCATCACCGGGATTAGTTTGGAAAGGGAAGAGTTTTTACTGTTTTCCATTGTTTTATCTTTTATATGATGAATTCTGTTTCCATAAGGCGGGGAGCACACAACCTTACGGTAATGTACACGTCAGTCCTTTATATTGTTGGTGTATCTCCCGTTTCTTGTTATGCTAAAGCTACGGTATTGTTACCTTCCCACGGTCGTGGTGACTTCTCTTCACGGCTGTGGGAAGAATCTACCACGGCTGTGGTAGGATCTCGTCACGGCCGTGAAGAACTACCAATAGCTTAAGTTTAGAGCAACTATATCCCCGCTTTATGGGTACTCTCTCATTGGGAAAGAGGAACTCTGCCCTAAAGAAACAGGGAAAGAACGCATGGAGCGGAATAGAACGGGTTTATGGTTTCAACTTGTAAACTACAAATGAGTCTACCTTATAAGCTCCTCCTTTACTGTAAAAGTCGATATGATTGTAAGGCTCCGAAGGGAATACCTGATTGGTCATCGCAAAGCGTCCACCGTCTCCAAAGGCCTCAACGCTGGATTTATCAACAAACAGGCGAAGTTTTAATGCATCTTTTCCGCTTTCAATAGCTGTCCAAGTCAACATCGGGAAATTCTCATTGAAGCTGACCTCTCCGCTCTTGCGACGATCCATTGAGAATTTCTTTTCTTTCATGTCATATTGCATATCCACTTCTTCGCCTTTGTCATTGTAGAGACGGAAGCCGATTACGTCTGCACGTTGATTTTCGATCGTCAGTTCTATTTCGTATGCACCGTCATTGCCGGAAATCATATCTTTGATTGTGCGTGTTCCGTTCACTTTGAACGAGCGTTTCTTGGAAGCATCACGCAAAGCCAACAGTTCGGGAGAGGGAGCTGATTGGAGGTAAGTCTCACCATCTACGATAAACAGGCTCAAGTCGCGGGGAACGGAGTTCGGGCTACGGTATTGGGAGGTAGGAACATCGTTTGCGTATTGCCAGTTGCTCATCCATGCGATAGCGATGCGGCGGTTGTCGGGAGCATCACTCCAAGTCACGGTGGCATAATGGTCTTTTCCCCAGTCCATCCATTTGGTTTTGGAGGGTGATTCGTTCACAAACTCTTTTCCGTTGAAGGAGCCTACAAAATATTGAGTAGCCGAGTCACCGAAAGGACCGTCGCCGAGGCTGCAAAGCAGTACCCATTTCTTTTCATTTGTTCCTTCTACCGGGAGTTCGAATAAGTCGGGACATTCCCAAACGTTTCCGTGTGCGCCGTGTCCTTTGCCGAAGCTGCTTTCAAATGTCCAGTCTTTCAGGTTGGGGGAAGAGAAGAATTGCATTTCCTGCCCTACTGCTAATACCATGATCCAGCGTTTGGTACCTTCGTACCAGAATACTTTCGGGTCGCGGAAGTCACGTGCTTCAGAGACTAAGACGGGATTGTTTTCGTATTTGGTAAAGGTACGTCCGTTGTCGGTGCTGTAAGCAATACTTTGCACCTGACGGTCGCCGTTTTGTGTATAGATGGCGACGATGGCGCCTGCACCAAAGCCGGCGGTATTATGATGATCTATCACGGCGGAGCCACTGAAGATAGTGCCAAATGCATCCGGGGCGATTGCTACGGGGCGATGTTCCCAGTTTACGAGGTCTTTGCTGATGGCATGTCCCCAGTTCATATTTCCCCATTTGGAACCATAAGGGTTGTATTGGTAGAAAAGGTGGTATTCGCCGTCTTTGTATACCATTCCGTTTGGGTCGTTCATCCATCCGTAAAGGGGAGAGAAATGATAGGTGGGACGGAACTTTTCACGGTTGCTTGTATCGAACGTATCGGACAATTTCATTTCCTTGCAGCAAGCAGTGTTGTCCGGCGAAAGGTTGACACGAACCGGATCGTTGGAGTTCATTTTAAATTTGAAAGAGATTAGTTTGCCGGAATAGTCGGAAAGGTCTACCGGAACAAAGTAATCGACTTTATGGATGGCCAGACGGACATCGAAGTTCTTTACCTCTTTATTATTGACAATCATGCTGATACGCACATCGGGCGATGCATCTTCTACGGGCAACAACAGATACTTCTGGTTAGTGTTGACACGTACAAGGCAATGTCCTTCTCCTAAATCTTTAATTAATAGAGGAGAGTTGTCCGCACGGGCGGATAGAGAGATATTCATCACAATCATACAAAATAAAACCGCGAAGGTTTGAATTTGTTTGGAAGAGAGTCTTAAATTCATGCTTTATGGTATTAAGGTTGTTACAGTGCAAAGATAGGCGCTCCGTGATGAAACGCCTATCACTTTTGTTTCAAACACTGTAAAAGATGTTACTTTTCTATTAATAGGTGCTCACTTGAACATCTGATACAGTGATTTCGCCTTTATAACAGCAGAGTGACCACGGATTCTTCTGCATTTGATAGATGCGGTTCGTGAAAGATAACTGGTCATTGATGTAGGTCACACAAACCGACTGGTCACTGTAAATCGTCACACGGTATTCATTATCCGACGGGATATTGAATTTGTTATCAAACAAGTATTTGGCATTGTCACCGTCTTTCTCGAAATTGGCTTTACCCTCGTCAGCGTTGACGTGGATGCTATACCATGATTTGGAGTCCGTTCCACGAACGAAAGAGATTCCAAAACGATCTGTATTCGAGGATGCTTTTACGGTAAAGGAAATCTTGTTGTGCACTTTCAACCGGTTGAAGATAACGGAAGCTCCTTCGGCCAACGTATAGGTTTTACCGCTTTCTGTTACGTTTCCGTCTTTAGCCATCACTTTTACCTCTTGTGCAGAAGTGTATTTACGGTCGATTGCATCGGGAACTCCAAGGGTTAACGTACCGTCTTCGTGCTGAATGAGGCGTTGTGCCACCAAGTTGCCAGCCCATTCGGGTTCTACATCCCCTACGTTTCCATTATCATTACCAGCACGGGTAGGACACCAGCCCCAGATGTAACGGTTGGTTCCATCGGAAGCAGTCTTGCCTGCATAGAATGCACGGCTGTCCAGCATACCTTCCCGATTGTCCGGCCATATTCCGGCATCATTGGCGGTGGTTGCTTTCAGTTCTTCAAGTGTTCTGCCTTTGAAGTATTGTACCTTGCGCATGAAGGAAGCTTGTTCCGAATAGACCAGATACCACCAGTCTCCCATCTTGAATACGTCCGGACATTCGTAGAAACGGTCCCACATCATGGTCATAAATGTGCCGGCAGACGCCCACTCTTTCAGGTCAGTAGAGGTGAATTCGGCAATGTGTCCTTTTCCGTTTTTACGGGTGGCAATCAGCATGTGATAAACGCCGTCTTCGGTCTGGAACAGGAACGGGTCGCGGAAGTCATTCTTGTCATAGCCGTACGTATCTCCTTTCAGATAGAAAGTGCGGTTCTTGGTCCATGTTTTAAAGTCGGGAGAGGTGGCTACCATGACTACCTGTGCATTCTGGTCGGAAGAAGGTTTGAATTTATTGCCTGTGTAGAAGGTGTAGTAGAGTTTATCAACCGGATTATAGATGGTACCTCCTGTACCGATGGCGGCATCCTGTTCGTCACGACCTCCACACGGAATCAGTTCGCCGAGAGATTCATAAGTAGCACCATCTTTGGTAGCCACCCCGAAAATGGGGTGGTAAGTAGCTTCGGGGTTCGGACGGTAGTCTTGCAGGTACATCACTTTAAAGTCTTTGGCAACCGGATCATAAAATGGCATCGGGTCACCGACAAAGCCTACCTGCGGTTTATAGTACATCGAGAAGCCATGCTCGTCGGCCGATTGGAAGTAAGTGGCTGTACCGTCCCAGTCTCTTTGAGTCAATACGGGATCCATTTCATCACTGCAAGCGCTCATTGAGGCCAACAGCGTGGTGATTGCTATATGTAAGATCATATTTTTCATAATTATTGCTTATTCTTTTATTTACATAAGTAGTTGATTGCATTCAGAGTCATTTGCTCTACGTTGTAGTGGTAGTAGTCGGCAGAAGCGTCTACGCCTTTACCGTACCAGTCGTAACAACCGGAGCCGATACAGATCGTGCGTCCGCTGTTGGCGCGCGGCTCGAATTCGGCAATGACTACCGCACCGTCACCTCCACGTGCCAGGTCAATTCCTCCAGTCAGGTTACGCCATTCGTTCAAGTCGGCATAACCTCCCCAGTCTGTTCCGATATGCCATTGCGCTGTACTATTGGTTATCGCATAGCCGGCATCACAAGTATATACTGTCGATTTGTCGCCATCTTTCCATCTTAAATCCTGGAACAACGGATGCGATTCGCTACCGGTAATCGGGAAGCTCCACGGAGAAGACGTAATTTCGGGTGAGTCTTCGTTTCCTCCCCAACTGTTGTTGGGTACACGCTCGTCTTTTGCAATGCTAAGGTCCTTAATATAGAAAGTTGCATAGCGGGTCAGCAATAGGTTACCACCGTTTTGATAGTAGACTTTAAATTTCTCTACGGCAGCTTTCGCATCATCCGGCAAAGGAGGATTATCGCCATTGTCTGCATGGAAATGCCACCAGATTGCAGTATATTTACCTAAATCTACTTTTCCGTCTACTACATCTTTGAATGAGACGTATTCGGACATGGATATATTATCCATCATCCACTGAGCAGCGGCTTTTTCTTCAGGACTTGTCAGTTGACTCACAGAAGAAGCTGTGCCGATAAAGGCAGTCGGAATTACATTTCCTTGAGTAACTGTTACTACATAAGAAGTCACTGCCGAACGGTAAGTTGCTGTATAAGTGACAGGGTTGGTAAAGTCTTGGATGCTGCCGGATGCCGGAGTCACAGTGACTCCATCTGATCCGGTGAATGTACCTTTCAACTGGGTAATATCCACTGTCAGCGGAACAACTACAGAGATTGTTTTTGATAGCTGGTCTACTTTTCCGACATAAGTATCATTCAACTTAAAGGTCAGTATCTTTGCTTCGTCTCTCTTCACGGTAATCGTATAGTTCATCTGTACGTCGCCATTCTTCACGGTCAAAGATACGGGAAGAGAAAAGTCGATTGTTTCACCGACAGCGATGCTCGCCGTAGCACCTTCGGAAAGATTGATTTCACTGACGGCCATCCGGGTAACGTCATAGTCGTAAGGTACTCCCACTACGATTGTCTTATTCTGATAATCGATCGTCCCTGCGTATTCATCCAGTTTGATAGAGTTCACCCATACATCTCCGTCCAGACGAAGATTGGATTTGAAGTCATCGCTACATCCCGCAACTGTCAGACATGCTACAGTCACCAACAGGATGGTATAGAGTTGTTTTATGATTGATTTCATTTTATTCTTTGTTTTAAGATTGATGATTACCAACCGAAATTCTGTGTATAATTTCCGTTACTGGCACTGATCTGTTCGAATGGGATTGGAAGGTATTCGTTCTTATTTTCCGTGAAACCTGCATTCTTGTAAATAGAACAACGGGCTGCTTCGGTCACATAATAAGCATTGATAACGTCTTTGGCTTCTCCCCATCTTACAAGGTCAAAGAAACGTGAGCTTTCCATACCGAACTCTATACGGCGTTCCCATTTCAGCATTTTCATGGCTTCGTCCTGTGTATATGCTTTCAGTTCATAAGGAGTTACTTTAAAGTTTACTCCGTACTCTTCTTTGTAATTGAAGATCAGCATTGTACTTCCGGCTGCACGGCTGCGTACATCGTTGATGAGTGAAATGGCGTCGGCAATACGTCCGTCGTTCAACTGTATCAGGGCTTCGGCACGCATCAGCAATACGTCTGCATAACGAATAACGATATGATTCAGGGAACTTGCCCAATAAGAACCTTTCTTCAGGCAGTCACAGTCCGGGTCTACATTCTCTTTGAGCGAAACATAATATCCGTAAAGTCCCTTACTACGGCTCCAGTCATCATTCTTCTGAATCAGGTAGCCTTCGTTGTATTTATAAGGGAAGCCCGGCATACCTACCGTGTGGAATAAACGGGGGTCTACATTGTCCGTCGTAACCTCGTAGTTCTCATTATCGTAGGTATTGAACAACGGTTTTCCCTGCGAGTCGGTTTTGAAAGCGTTCACCAGATTTTGGCTCGGTTTGTGGAAGTCACAGCAGCCTAGTATCTGCGGAGTTGTCAGTCCCATTCCCCAGTTCAGATTACCGTTGTATGTTCCGTCGTTGATAGAATATTGAATCGCCCATACAGACTCTGCGCCATTTTCATATTGAGGCAGGAAGTTCATGCTATAATCATTTTCCAATCCGTAACCGGCTTTGGCCATGATGAGAGGATCGGTATATTTCACTACCTGCTTCAGGTCCTCTTCGTCGATACCGGTAAGGTTGTTGTTCACTCCATCCTGACGGTAAGCCTTATACAAGTAAGTCTTTGCCAGGTAAGCGGCAGCGGCAGCTTGTGTGGGACGTCCTTTTTCTATCTGCACTTCCGGCAGATTGTCGTAGGCAAACTGGAAGTCGTCTGCTATCTTTTGCCATTGTTCGTTATTGGTATAGGTGGTATTCGAAAGCTCGTTGTAAGCATCCGGGTCCATGTTTTCATCGTCTACTATAACGATCTTCTTAAACAGTTCCTTCAACATGAAGTGGGCGTGTCCGCGCAGGAATCTCATTTCAGCAATGCGCTGGTCCTTCAGCGGATAAGTCTTTTCATCCATCAGGTCGAGTGACTGCAAGGCTGTGTTGGCACGGGTGATGCATTGATACAGTCTTTTCCATATATCGTTGATGTTCCAGTCGGTGGTGTTGATACCTTTAGAAATTTCCAGTGCGTTGAACACACCGCCGTCTTCCGTACCGGAACCGCCTTTATAACAATCGTCGGAACGTACGTCATAATTCCAAAGCGAGAAGGAAGAGTTGATGTCGTCACCTGTTGCCCAAATGGCGTAGGCTGAAATCACGAGGTTGTCCACGTATTCGGGAGAAGCGATCTGATCGCCGGTCACAATACCCTGCGGAACCTGACGATCCAGAAAATCGTTGCAACTGCTTGTCAGCAAGGTAAATCCGATGGTTGCTATGTATAGTATCTTTTTCATGATAGTTCGTTTTATAAATGAAGTGAATTAAAATCCGATGTTAAGTCCGAAGGTGATATTCACAGGGATCGGATAAGAGAAGTTCGGGTTTTCCGGGTCTTCTCCCGTAAAGTCTTTACTCTTGATCGTCAGCAGATTTTGTGCGCTGCAATAGAAACGTAAACGTTCCATTCTCAACTTCTTGGAGATTACTGCCGGAACTGTATAGCCTAATTGGATATTACGCAGTTTCAGGAAGGAACCGTTTTCAACAAAGTAAGTGGAGACACGCTGTTCATTGTTTGTATCGCTGCGGGTCAATGCCGGAATAGTAGAGTTCGGATTAGTAGGCGACCAGGCATTGAGCAGGCGGGTTCCTTTGTTCAGGAAGCCGACGTTGGATGCACTCCAGAAGTCACTTTTCTTCTTCACGTCACTGATGATATCTACTCCCTGAACGCCTTGCCAGAACATAGTCAGGTCGAAGTTCTTATATTCCAGGTAGATATTCAATCCGTAGCTGAAAGCAGGAGTCGGATCGTAAATCCATTCCTGGTCTTTTTCATCAATCACACCGTTATGGTCGATGTCGCGGTAACGGATACGGCCTACGGCTGCACCTTCCTGCGTAGCGTGATTGTCCACTTCTTCTTGTGATTTGAAGATACCGTCGGCAATGTAGCCCACTTGTGAGTTGTATGTATGACCGACTACACTTTTTACTCCATTACCACCAAACTTTCCATTGGCAGCCACTGTCTCCGGCAGTTCAAGAATTTCATTCCGGTAAGTGGAGATGTTTCCGTTCAAGTCGTAAGTCAGTCCGAAGGCAGTTTTGTTGCGGTAGCCCAAGTTGAATTCAAAACCCTGGTTTTTCATTGCGCCCGAATTAATCCAACGATTGCCACCTTCTCCCAATACTCCCACTCCTGCCATTTCAGTCAGGATATCGGTTGTTTTCTTGTAATAGTATTCCAATGAACCATACAGGGATTGTTTGAATAGGCTGAAGTCGATGCCGACGTTCGTCTGTGTGGTTGTCTCCCATTTGATATTGTCATTACCAATCTGGTTACGTTTGAATCCGGAAGGCAGAGTACCACCTCCGTTAGAACCTGTAATATCGTATGCCGTACCGTAGCTTTGACCGCCAAATGAATCTGTTGTTCCATAATTAGGAGCGTAGATAGTGTAACGGGCAAGGTTGGAGATTTCCTGATTACCGGTCTGTCCCCATGAAGCACGCAGTTTCAGATCGTCCAACCAAGTCAGTTCCTTCATAAAGCTCTCCTGTGTGATGCGCCATCCCAAAGAAACGGAAGGGAAAGTGGCATAACGATGGTTTTTACCGAAGCGGGAAGAACCGTCACGACGGAGCGTCAATGAAAGCAGATATTTGTCAGCATAAGAATAGTTCATTTTGCCGAAGAAAGAGACAAGCGAGTAACCCTCACCGGCACCGTAAGCCTGTGCTGTGCCGCTACCTGCATCGGGCCACATATAGTCGGGAGTAAGGATAGAGAAATCTTCTTTGTAGCCGGAGAAATGACTGTCGTCTTCCCGGTTCAGCTCCATACCTGCCATAACATCTCCACGATGTTTGCCTATTTCCAACTGGTAAGTGGCAATGGCATTCCACATCCATTTGGTCCAGTGTTCTTGTTTGGCTTCCACTGCACTCTTGCCGTTATTGGTCTGTGTTCCTTCCTGATAAGGATAGGTGAAGTAACGGGCTTGCTTGTTTGCATAGTCCAGACCAAAAGTAGAACGAACATTGAATCCTTTGAAGAGGCTTAGATTCACATAAGCATCACCGAACATACGCCAGTAAGTGTATCGGTTGTCTTTGTTGTATTCGAGTATGGCGCGAGGATTACGACGGTCCGGCCATCCGCCTACCGGTCCTCCCCATGAACCATCCGAAGCATAAACGGGGATAGCGGAAGGAATGTCCAAAGCAGTTTCAATAATTCCGCCGGGAGCTTGTACTTCCGAAGTACGGTTTAAAGTGAAATGCTGGCCGATAGTCAATATATCATCAATTAATTTATAATCGCTGTTCATACGGGCGGAGAAACGGTCGAAGTCCGTATCTTTGATTACACCCAGGTTTTTGTAATATCCCAGAGAAAAGAAGGAAGAACCTTTCTCCGAACCGTTGCTGACAGAGAGATTGTATTGCTGGATAACACCTGTACGGGTAATTTCATCAAACCAGTCGGTATCTGCCACAGGCATTGTATTCTTCGAGTCCAGGTATTTGGAAAGACTCATACTGTGTAGTACCGGATTTCCGTTGGCATCGTAACCCCAATTGTAGTTATATCCCAAGGCATTGCCGTTCGGGTTCTCACCATCGTTTACATAGGCTTGCCACATGGCACGTCCGTACTGTTCCGTATTCAACACGTCCATCTTACTTTGATACATGGAAGCTGAAACCGAAGCATCAAAGTTGATTTTAATCTGGCCTTTCTTTCCTTGTTTGGTAGTAATGACGATAACGCCATTTGCAGCACGCGAACCGTAGATGGATGCTGAAGCAGCATCTTTCAGTACTTGAATGGATTCAATGTCGTTTCCGTTCAATTCGTGCATACCGGCTTTGGTAGGAACTCCATCGATAATATAAAGAGGATCGTTGTTGTTCAGCGTACCGATACCGCGAATACGTACGGTAGCCGATCCGCTCGGATTTCCATCCGCTGTAATGTTCATACCGGGCACGCGGCCTTGAAGTGCTTTCACCGGGTTGTTCTCCCCTTGCTTCTGGATTTCGTCTACTTTCACTACAGAAACAGCACCGGTCAGGTCGGCTTTACGTTGAGTGGTATAACCTGTTACAACCACTTCATCTACCATTTGAGTGTCTTCTTCCAATAATACATTAATGATAGCAGCCGATTTTACGGTCACCGGTTTATAACCAATATACGTAATCTTTAAAGTAGAGTTAGCCGGAACCGAAAGGGTGAAATTACCATCTAAATCAGTAATTGTTCCATTAGCAGTAGCTGTAGCTTCAACAACAGAGGCGCCGATGACCGGCTGTCCGTCCGTTTTAGAAGTAACGTTTCCTTTCACCGTAATGCTTTGCCCCCAAAGGACTGACATGAAAGTAAACAGGAAACAAACGCTGCAAAGAAGTTTTTTGTTCTTCATAATACGATGCATTAGTTTGATGTTATTAAATTAAAAGTACGAATTTTATCTATATCGATAATGCAAATTACGGTTGATTTATATCAAACGACTGAAAAAAATGTTTCAAAGGCTATAACATTTGTTGCATAGAACGCTATTTTATAGGGTTTTATACATATTTTCTTTCATTATGGGAATTCTTGGATTCATATTCTTTTATAATCGCAGAAAACGCTACCTTTGTATAGTGATATGAGCCCAAAGAAAGAACGACTCTTCATTAAATAATAAACTCTAAAAATAAGATTCATGACTAAGCAACAAGCTTTAAAACTCTTTGAAGAAAGAAGAGTACGTACGGTATGGGATGATGAACAGGAGAAGTGGTATTTTTCGATAGTAGATGTGGTGGCTGTCTTGACAGACAGCAGTAACCCTCAAACTTATTGGCGTGTGTTAAAAAAGAGACTACTAGCGGAAGGAAACGAAACCGTTACAAATTGTAACGGTTTGAAAATGCAGGCAGCGGATGGTAAAATGCGCCTTACCGATGTTGCTGATACCGAACAGCTTCTCCGCCTTATCCAATCTATTCCTTCTCCTAAGGCGGAGCCTTTCAAACTATGGATGGCTAAGGTTGCCAGCGAACGGCTCAACCAAATACAAGACCCCGAATTATCAATTGATCAGGCCTTAATGGATTATAAACGTATGGGATACTCTGATAGCTGGATTAACCAACGTCTGAAATCAATAGAAATCCGTAAAGACTTGACTGATGAGTGGAAGAAACATGGATTGCAAGAAGGCGTTCAATTCGCTACACTCACAGATATTATTTATCAGACTTGGTCAGATATGACATCTAAAGAGTACAAACAATTTAAAGGATTGAAAAAAGAAAACCTACGGGATAATATGACCAATAAAGAATTGGTATTAAATATGCTTGCCGAACTTTCTACTAAAGAAATATCTGAAACCAGCGATCCCGAAACATTCAATGACCACATAGATATTGCTCAACAAGGAGGAGAAGTAGCCCGCAATGCCCGACTGGAGCTGGAGGCAAAAACAGGCAAAAGAGTAATCTCTCCTCTTAATGCCAAAAGTGGTATCCTACTGAAAGGCAAACCTGAAGACATCTCGAAAGAAGGATCGGAAGATGAACTTAAAGATTAACTTTAAAATAATCCAATAAATAAACGATATGAAAACAATCTCCAACGAACAACTCACGATTCAAGTATCTCCTCACGGAGCTGAACTTTGCAGTATCATCGCCAATGGAAAAGAATATCTGTGGCAAGCCGATCCTGCTTTTTGGAAACGTCACTCTCCTGTCCTATTCCCGATTGTAGGGAGCGTATGGGAAAATGAGTATCGGAATGAAGGGATTCCTTATACGCTTACTCAACATGGTTTTGCCCGTGACATGGAATTTATGATTGTTGCTGAAAAAGAGGATGAAGTGCGTTACCGTCTTGTTAGTAATGAAGAGACTTTAAAGAAATATCCGTTTCCATTCTGTCTGGAAATAGGCTATCGCATCCAGGGAAAGAAAATTGAGGTTATGTGGGAAGTAAAGAATAGCGGTAAAAAGGATATGCATTTTCAGATTGGGGCACATCCAGCTTTCTATTGGCCGGAGTTCGATGCAAGCAATTCTGAAAGAGGGTTCTTCGGATTTGACAAGGAAAACGGTTTGAAATATATTCTCATTTCAGAAAAGGGATGCGCTGATCCTTCTACAGAATATTCTTTAGAGTTGACAGACGGATTATTACCACTGGACACGCATACGTTTGATAGAGATGCTTTGATACTGGAGAATGAACAGGTCCGTAAAGTTACCTTATATAATAAAGAGAAACAGGCTTATCTTAGTCTACATTTTAATGCTCCGGTAGTCGGTCTTTGGTCTCCACCTGCAAAGAATGCTCCTTTCGTCTGCATCGAACCTTGGTACGGACGTTGCGACCGCGCACATTATACTGGTGAATATAAAGATAAAGACTGGATACAGCACTTACAACCGGAAGAGATATTCCAAGGAGGATATACAATTGAAATTGATGAATAATTGATGAATAAAAAGTAGCTGCCGGATTTCACATCTGACAGCTACCAAACACCTAATTCTAATCTACAAAACCTAACTTATAAATCTAACCTATGAATCCTTAAAAAGCAATCAATACTTGTTGCTTTCACTGAATCTATGCAAACATCTATTGTGTAACTTCTACTTCTATTATAAACCCAACCGATACGCATTGAATGAATCTACTTGAAATGAACCTCCTTTGCTATAAAAACACATACGGTTGTATGGTTCCGATGGAAAGATAAGATTAGTCATTGCTACCTTTCCTCCATTCAGGAATATTTCTACAGAACATTTATCAACAAAGACATCCAACGTATATTTATTCTCTTTCTTTATCGGTGCCCAGGTAGCTAATGCGAAATCATCTATATAATTGATGGAAGTCGTCTTTCTACGGTCGTGAACCTCTATTTCATGAGGTACACTCTTCTTTCCGAAATCCACGATACCACTTTTCGTCCGGTCCATAACCAATCTCTTTTCCGGAAGATTGAAGTAGATATCCACCTTTTCCCCTTTATCATTAAAGAGGCTGAATCCCATAATCTCCGCTTCCCCGACGGTAATTTCCAATGCCAGTTCATAAGCACCATCATTATCAGCCAATAAAGAATCAATATGATAATCATTGGCAACCGTAAATGCCGGAATTTCTTTCTTTTCTTTTCGCAGAGTCTTTATCTCCGGTACCGGAGCTGCTGAAAGATAAATTTCACCGTCTTGTGTATAAAGACTTAACTCACGCGGCAAAGCGTTAGCACTACGGAATTGCTTTGTCGGAACAATATTACAATATTGCCAGTTACTCATCCAAGGAACAGCAATCGTTCGTTCTCCAGTGTTTGAGAAACAAACGGTAGCATAGTGATCTTTGCCCCAATCCAACCATTTCGTGACATTCGGCTGACTGTCACAACTGAATTTCTTTCCATCAAAGTCTCCTGTAAAGTATTGAGTGGCACTTCCTCCGAAATAACATCCTGGATTGACGTTCACTATCAATGCCCATTTCTTACGGTTCAGATCTCCATCCACCGGAAGTTCCACCATGTCCGGACATTCAAATTGACAAGGTTGTACCCCGTATCCTTCTCCGAAATTACTCATATAGTTCCAGTCCTTCAGATTCTTAGAGTCATAGAAACGCATTTCTTTATCGGCGGAGACAATCATCACCCATTTATCTTCCGGTTCATACCGGAACACTTTTGGGTCACGGAAATCTCTCAAACCATCAGCAGGGCACAAGATGGGGTTCTTCTCATATTTAATAAATGTCCGTCCATTATCCTTGCTAAAAGCAAGACATTGGACCTGCCCGTTTTTGTCACTGGCAGAAGTATAAAAAACCAGGATGCTCCCTACTCCATACCCCGCTACATTCTCCTGATCGACAATAGAGCTGCCGGAAAAGATATGTCCCAATGTATCACGGGCAATAGCTGGGGCCAAATGTTCCCAATGTACAAGGTCCTTACTGACAGAATGTCCCCAATGCATATTTCCCCATTTAGAACCGTAAGGGTTATATTGAAAATACAAATGATATTCTCCATCTTTATACACCAATCCGTTGGCATCATTCATCCAGCCATAGAGAGGAGTATGATGGTAAACAGGGCGGAACTTTTCCGTATTGGCTGTATCAAAAGTATCAGATAGCTTGATTTCTTTCCAGCAAAGTGCATCCTTTGATTTATTACGAACACGGACGGTGGCAGCCTTCGCTCCGGCAGGCAAAGCAAAGGGAACAAAATAGTCCACTTGAGTCTGTGCCAGACGAATATCCATATCGGTATCCGCAGCCTCTCCGGTATCAAGCAGAACCTGACTTTCCGCAGCTTCCTCTTCTATAGGAAGCAATATATAATTAGTCGGATTGGTAATGTGGATGACAGTCAGGCTATCCCCTTTCTGTTCCAAGGTCAACTTGCTTTTAGTGGTGTGGCAATAAGTCAGTCCGTAAGAGACTGCCAATGCAAGTATTGCACCTTTACATAGTTTCATCCAAGGGTTTGTTTTCATGGCAACAAAGTATTCCTAGTTTATACAAGCTTTTAATCTAAAATAGACGAAGGCAAAGATAGGGGGTATCTTTGCCTTCGTCTATAAACTTTGTTTCAAAGGGTATCAAATTTGATACAAATCCTAAGAATTTTCTTTTATCATCCAAGAATAAAGACCTGTAACCTCTTTGTTTTCCTGAATTTATTTTTCTACTTTTGAAGCCAATCTTTATTCTTCTACTTATGCCAGCAAATAGAAATGCCTTAATCCGTTATAAAACAATTGATAACTGTCTGCGTAATCCTTATCGACGCTGGACGTTGGAAGATTTGGTAGATGCTTGCTCGGATGCTCTTTATGAATACGAAGGCATCGATAAAGGCATAAGCAAACGTACGGTACAGATGGATATACAGATAATGCGCAGCGAGAAACTGGGTTATAACGCTCCGATTGTGGTGTACGAAAATAAATACTATAAATACGAAGATCCGGAATACAGCATTACACAAACTCCGCTGAACGAACAAGACCTGAAAACGATGTCGGAAGCCGTGGAAGTGTTGAGGCAGTTTAAAGGTTTCTCCTATTTTACGGAAATGAGCGATATTATCAACCGCTTGGAAGATCACGTTGCTTCTGCCCGGATGAAAACCACTCCTGTCATTGACTTTGAAAAGAATGAATCGTTGAAAGGACTGGATTATCTGGATACGATCTATCACGCGATTGTAAACGAGCATCCGATACAGCTCAAATATCGTTCATTCAAGGCACGTTCGGCCAACAGCTTTATTTTTTATCCTTATCTATTAAAAGAGTATCGTAACCGATGGTTCGTTTATGGTGTCAGAGGAAACGGACGGATCTTGCAAAATTTAGCATTGGACAGAATACAATCATTGGAAGTTCTGCCACAAGAACATTACATAAAAAATACGTTCTTCGATCCGAACACGTTCTTCGATGATCTGGTAGGAGTCACTAAAAACTCCGGAAGCGTAGCGGAGAAAGTCGGTTTCAAGGTAGCGGCTGCCGAAGCACCTTACATCATAACCAAGCCTATACACCGCAGCCAGCAAGTGGTGGAAAGATTGGCTGACGGAAGTGTCATACTGGAAATTAAAGTCGTCATCAACCATGAGTTAGAACGAGTATTCTTCGGATATGCCGAGGGAATACAAATTCTTTATCCGAAGACTCTGGTAGAATTGATGAGTAGGAAACTAAAAAAGGCTGCTGAACAATATACCCATTCAAAATGAAAAGGGAACACGCCCAATTATCCTATCTGACATTCAAGAAAAACAAAAAAGCATGTGAGATCCTGTCTATTGTTCAACTATGGAGAACTTGTTTATTCTTCAAGTAAGGCTCTCGCACATTCGTACCCTTCCTGATAAAACTCTGTCAACTTTTGCACATCTTTCTCGATGCGGTCTACGGCTACAGGTTTTAACGGGCGAATAACGATAATCTGTCCTTCATCCTCCATGCGCTCTACCATTTCCAACTGCTCATTATAAACAGCACACCGCCGACTTAACGCTTCGCGCAACTTCGGATATTTCCGATATACAAACGAAGGGATACGAATGTCTTTCGAATCTTTCCGATACCCCCGGTTACGGGTGAGTACCACAACATTTCTCGTGCAGCCATCCGTAATGGCTCTTTGCAAAGGAATGGAATCTACAATTCCTCCGTCGAGCATGGGAACCCCGTCAACATAAGTAATAGGACATACAAAAGGGAGACTGCTGGATGCGCGGACAATATCAATCACCCTGCGACTGTCTTTTTTCTCTTCGAAATAGTTGGCTTCTCCCGTGATGCAATTCGTAGTCACCATCACAAAACGTTCCGGTGAAGCAAAGTATGTTTCATAATCGTAAGGAAGAATATGTTCGGGGAACTCATTGAATAATAGATCAAAGTCCAATATATTACGCTTTTTGAACAAATGTTTCAGACCGATATAATTATACTTCTCCAACAAGTCAATGTTGCTGTACTTGGCACGTCCCCGTTGCCGTGATGCATACGACAACCCGTTGCACGCACCGGCAGACACTCCTATCGCATAGGGAAACCGGATATCGTGATCCATAAAATAATCAAGCACACCGCAGGTGAATACTCCACGCATTCCCCCGCCTTCCAACACTAATCCCGTAGATTCATCAATTTTCAAGTCCTTCATTTTTATCTCCCGTATTCTTATTCCGGCGGATTACCAGCAAAGATGACAATTCACGCATCACAGCCTCATCCTCGGATAATTTCGTATAAGAAAGATGGCTCATTATCAATAACCCGTCTTTCTCTTCAGTCACTAAATCTTCTACTCCCTCAAACCACACTATCATCGTTTGTTCCGGATAACGCACCTGCAAATCGTCAATGCGTCCACGGAACTCTTCATCGTCCGTATCAAAAAGAAAAAGACGCACCGAATGTCCGTTCTGCAACATCTTATCCAAATAGGAAAAAAGAAACAGATCAATCATTCCGCCGAATACGAAACTGACCGTCGTGCCTTCCCGATACTGACGATTGACAAATACGGCCACCGGACACTTCACCTGCTCCATAATCTCATCAATCTTATCCCGGAAGAGCGTTAACCATAAAATTGCTCCCGGAGTTCCCGGCATATCCGAACGATAATGACTCCCGGCTCCCAAAAGTAGCATATCAGGATGTTCGTTACGGACAAAATGGATGATTTCCTGTACAAGTTTGTCTGTCACCCGATAATGGTTATCTACCTGGATATTCAATTTCGCCGCCTGTTGATTGAGCAAAGCAAAACTCTCGCTGGCATAATGTTCGGCATTCAACGGATTCAGATCCGTGCCCACCGTATAGTGTGCTGCAATCAAATGATTTTTCTTCAATTGCTTTCCAAATAACAAATCATAAATGGACAGCAACACACGCCCGGATTCCGGACGCCCGAAACAAAATATCAATTTGTGCTTCAAAGATAATTTTTCTTCCCGACGTACGAAAATATGTTCCACCAAATGAAGCAAAGGAGTAGTCATAAAGGTCGTAACTAGCGCCATAATGACCAAAATTACGAATATAGAGGGAGGAAGAACTCCCATTTCATAACCGATATTCAAAGCGACAAGCTCCATCAATCCCCGTGTATTCATCAATGTCCCTATCGTCAGACTATCCTTCCACGACTCACCCACCAAACGGGCGGCAATGGCACATCCACCCAGTTTGCCGACAACAGCAACCGTCACCAACAGTAAACATACCATCCACAACTCCGGACTGTTTATCAAACCGATTTCCGTACGTAATCCGGTAAAGGCAAAGAACAGAGGTAAAAAGAAGACTAATGAGATATCTTCCACTTTTTCCATCATCACCTTCCGGAAACCCAGATTGGACGGCATCACTACCCCTGCCATAAAGGCTCCGAACAGTGCATGAATACCAATAATCTCGGTCAGGCAAGAAGAAATAATAAGAATGAGCAGAATAAATGCCACGAATGTTTTATTGATTGCTTCCCGGTTGGCATATACTTCTCCCACTTTCTTCAGAAATGGGCGAACGACCAAAAACATGACCGCAATATAGACAACTGCCAGCCCCACTGAATAAAGTGCGCTGGCAAAACTTCCTGCTTTGGAGATAGCAATCACCACTGCCAACAGACACCAAGCGGTCACATCATCATTGGCAGCGGAAGCAATGGTCAGCGTCCCTAAAGGAGTCTTCGTCATATTCCGCTCCTGAATGATGCGCGCCAATACCGGAAAAGCGGTGATACTCATAGAAATACCTATAAACAAGGCAAATGGAAGAAACGGAGTTTGGGCAGCTGCATATTCTTCGTACACCCAGTAAGAAGATAAGATACCCAGGAAGAAGGGTACTAAGATTCCGGCATGGCTAATCACCAGCGTTTCATTGATTTTATTTTTCAGTACACTGAAATCCAGCTCCATACCGATGACAAACATAAAAAGGATCAGTCCCACCTGACTCAACAGTTCAAGATTGGTAAGCGAGTGTGCCGGAAAAAGAAAATGAAAAGCATCCGGAAAGAAAAAGCCGAGTACGGAAGGTCCTAACACAATACCGGCAACAATCTCTCCAATCACTCCCGGTTGCCCGATCAGACTGAACAAATAGCCAAAAAGACGCACCATCAGCAGTACGGCTATAATCTGAATCAACAAGGTAGTGAGCGGATGATGAAGATTATCCTGTATAAACTGGAGAAACATAGTGAATGGATTCCCCTGTACTATGTTCTGCGCATTTACCGCATAGTGCGAAAACCGGTCACCCTCTTCAATAGCAACATAAATCAACCCTCCAAACAGGAGTAACATCAGTACATAAATGACATAATTCTTCCGGGCCCTGTTCCGCATAAACTTTATTTTTACGATTTGTGCATATTTATGGTAAAAACAAACGAAAAAGGCAGATAGTTTGGCGAAAATAACAAATTCTCAAACAAAATCTTGTTTTTTTGCTTCAATCTATGTAACTTTAGGCTAGCTTAATTGTTTAAGGAGGAAAAAATCAAAAAAGTCCTGCCCGCAGGCAAGCACCATGAGAATACAGTTTGAGATTAAAGAAAATTTGCCGGAAATTATCGAAGAAATCTTACACTCTGATAAGTGGCAAACTTCCGTGAAGGAAGAACTGAGCGGTCGGACGACCGTTGTGATCCGTGACCAAGCGTATGGTTCAGAAGCTACCATTGAAATTTATGCTACATCTATTGAAATCAAAACCGCATGGTCAAAGTACTCCTATCGTATATTTGTAACCAACGATATTGTATGGTGCGAATATAACGGTGCCTATCGTGGTCTGTTGGAACAAGTGCTCCTACCTACTATTACTCCTAAAGAAAACCTGCTCAATTCTGACGTGACTGAAAGTTCGCTCTACGGAAATGAGCATAAGAAATTGAGAGAGTATGCAGAAGATAACCTGAAACTGAAACAATTCCGCAGGGAAAACTTCAATGAACAGAAGAATGGAACCGCTCCATTCGATCATCCCAAGCGTGTGTATGATGAGTTTATCAAAGAAGATTATGTAGTAGCACCCAAAGAAGAAGAGAACAAATAATCTGTACTTAATGCTTTACCTTGTGCCATCGTATTGGCACTCCAGTGCCACCATATTGACACAGTCGTGCCAGTAAGGTGGCATGATTGTGCCAATAAAAAAGGTTGAACAATTATCAAACGCTCTCTCTCATAAATTTTATAGCCGTACCCACTACCTCCAACCCGGGTCACTTCCAAACGGTATCTATTTACCGGATGCACATACGCATACATGATTCCCACTAAAAGCAGTAAGACAAAGCAACTAACACCTATTACTTTTTTATTTCTCTTCATATTCGTATGGTTTCAACTCCCAGGTATCATCGTAATAATAAGTGGAAGATCCTCCTGTAGCTATAATTCCCCGTTTTCCGGTAGAAAAACATACAGCTTTCGAGCGTGTGCTTCCTTCGAAATCGGTCAAATCCTCTCCATCCCACAGGTCTGTCAAAGGGTCGTAAATCCAGTAGTTAGAGCGGTAACTGCTTCCTGCAGTCTGTCCTAATCTCAATTTTCCTTTATCTTCCTCTGCGTCCTCTGTGGTGAAATAATCTGTGTAAATCTGTGTAATCTGTGGTGAAACTTTCCTATATTTGTAGCCAAAACAATTTAATATTAATTTCATAGGAATGAAAAAGACAATCCTTATTGCTGCTTTAGGCCTGTTCAGCCTAAGTGTTATGGCACAAGATGCAAAACCTGAAGAAGGTTTTGTTTTCACGACAGTGAAAGAAAACCCGATTACTTCTATCAAGAATCAAAATCGTTCGAGCACTTGCTGGAGTTTCTCAACTCTCGGATTCATTGAATCAGAATTACTTCGCTTAGGTAAAGGCGAGTATGACCTGTCTGAAATGTTTGTCGTACACAAAACGATGCAGGATCGCGGAGTAAACTATGTACGCTATCATGGTGACAGTTCTTTCTCCCCGGGCGGAAGTTTTTATGATGTAATGTACTGCATCAAGAATTATGGTATTGTTCCTCAAGAAGTGATGCCGGGTATCATGTACGGTGACACGTTGCCGGTGCATAACGAGCTGGATGCTGTTGCTTCCGGTTACATCAATGCTATTGCGAAAGGTAAGTTGAGCAAACTGACTCCGGTATGGAAAAACGGACTAAGCGCTATTTATGATACTTATCTGGGAGCATGTCCGGAGAAATTCACATACAAAGGCAAAGAATATACTCCGAAGACTTTTTCTGAATCACTGGGATTGAACTGTGACGACTATGTATCACTGACTTCTTATACACATCATCCATTCTATTCTCAATTCGCAATCGAGATTCAGGATAATTGGCGCAATGGTTTATCCTACAACCTGCCTATCGAAGAGCTGATGGCTGTAATGGACAATGCTGTAAAGAAAGGTTATACTTTTGCATGGGGTAGCGACGTCAGCGAACAGGGATTCACACGTGACGGTATCGCCGTTATGCCGGATGTAAACAAAGAATCTGAACTTTCCGGTTCGGATATGGCTCGCTGGACCGGCCTGACTGCTGCTAACAAACGTCAAATGATGACAACCAAACCATACCCGGAAATCGACGTCACTCAAGAAATGCGCCAAGTTGCTTTCGACAATTGGGAAACTACGGACGACCACGGAATGGTAATCTACGGTATCGCTAAAGACCAAAACGGAAAAGAATACTTCATGGTGAAGAATTCTTGGGGTAAATCAGGCAAATACAATGGTATCTGGTATGCTTCCAAAGCATTCGTTGCTTACAAGACTATGAATATTCTTGTACACAAAGACGCACTGCCTAAAGAGATTGCTAAAAAACTGGGAATCAAATAAACGAGTACCCGTCCTTTATAAATAAAAAGCCTCATTAGCTACAAATAGCTTCTGAGGCTTTTTTAAGCAGTTATTTTCCGGGATTACTCCATGTTATCGAAACAAAAGTAAGACTGCTGTTTTCTTCCTCCAAATATAATCGACCAAAGAACGGATTTCAACGGTAAACAGTTTTGTTCTATTTTTAAGATTCTACCGTTTGACAGTGGCTATGAATCAAATCAAGCAGAGAATAAAATGCATAAATTAATGCAAGATTATACACATACAGCCCCTTATTATGCATAAATACAAGGAAAAACAGACGGTCTTTATGGTATAAATGCACCCTTGCTTTTAATGAAACGCAGGCTTGGTCGGTGAGAAACGCATCCTTGCTCACCGACCAAGCCAGCGTTCATCGGTGAGAAAGGATTTTTGGGCTGAAAGAAGAGCTATTTCCAAGTTATTTCACTTCAGAATCCATTGATTCTTTATATAGCAAATAGCTATATAATAGGAAAAGAATCATTCATTTACTCCGACTCTGAAAGCAAATAAGTACCAAAAAGATCTTCCATCAGCAAAGCGCTGTCTTTTCGCATTTCCCTGATACATATTTAAGCGATTTTTTATCAACCTCTTGCATACCGGCTCTGATTGACAGCAGGGAGAATGTATAAAACATCCCATTTTTATGTATAGTCCAATTTTAAGCAGACGCAGATTTATTTCTCGCGATATTCCAGCGGAGTCATCTTCACCTTTTTACGAAAGTATTTATTGAAAAAAGAATGATTGTTAAAGCCTAACGAGAAAGCTATTTCTTTCACCGGCAACCGGGTGGTTTTCAATTGGGCCTTCGCATTCATAATAATAATTTCTGTAATGATTGCCAACGGACTGTATCCGCTTGCCCGACGGATGGCACTTGAGAAATGTGCCGCAGTAACCCCACACTTCTCCGCATAAAACGCCACTTCATGCTCTTTGGTATAATGAGCCATCAACAACTGTATAAACTGCCTGTACAACTCCTGTTCTCTTCTCAAAGGTTCATCGAATTTCTTGCCATAGCGTTTATACAATTCTTTCGTTCCCTGCAAAAAAATAGCCAGTACGGAACGTATGATCTCTTTATTTTCTAATGAATGTGGGAGTGTATAAGCACGAATCAGTAAAAGATATACATTCCGGTATAAGCCGGCAACATCCTCTTGCAGAGAAATGACCGGACTGTTCAATATCATAGGCATAAAGTCCAGCAGGATTTCCACATAATTGCCCGAAAGCATAAAATCGGACGAGAAACCGGCAAAAGAAATACGGGTATCAGACGAAACTTCGTGTATCTGAATGAATGAATTAGGAAGAACAACGATGAAATCATTCTTACGAATGACAATCTCCAACAAATTAATGGTAGCTCTGACCATCCCTTCCGTACAAAGCACAAAGACACCGGCTTTTATTTTGCAGGGGAAATTACCATAGTAGTTTAAGATATCTCCGGTGATACTGTCATCTGCTATAAAATCAACCGGAAGGTCAAATTTAGGAAAGGATTCGTTCGTTGTCATCGTCAGTTCTTTTTTAATTTACCAAAAATATCCATTTCATCCGGATTCCGGGCAACAAGTTCAAAAATGGTATATTATATCCTACAAATAGAACATTATTTTCTTCTTTATTAGGATTGTATTTAAGAAAATAGCAAATATAGAATATTGAATCCCAAGAATGGAGCTTGACGGCAGTCACCTATTAGCCGTACTTTGCATCGTTTTAATAAATATGTTGAAATAAAACCTAGAAGAGAATGAGAACTTTAAAAAGACTTTTTTATGTAGCTTGTACGGCTTTCCTCCTTACATCTTGCGAGGAAACCTATAATGACAAGCTATTCTGGCCGGGTGAACTCTGCCAGGAGTATGGCTCATACATCAAACCGGCTACCTTAAACCTGACCTACAGCGGGGAGAAACTCGTTGGAAAAACTGTTGACTTTAAAACAGAAGACAGTGAAAAAGGAACCTTGACACTGAATGACATTATCCCGGGAGAGAAACAAACTCCTCTTCCAATCAGTCTGTGCGAACAGGAAGACTCTTATACATTTAGCGGCAAAAACGTCACGATGGGAGGAGCAACCGTGACATACAGCGGTGCCATCACTCCGAAAACAATGAAACTAGATTTGGATGTAGTAATGCCGCAAAGTAAATGGAAGAAAAGTTATGGCATATCCAATTTCACTAAAGGAAAGAAAATGACTGTCACTTACAGCGGAGGGCAATATGTATGGAAAGAAACGAATGAAATCTTAACCGGAGGATTCTATGTCCATCTGGATGACGTGGAACTGACCAAAGCGGGCAGTACACTGTTTTTAAGGATGAAACTGATTCAAAATGCACTTTGCTATTTCATACCGCAACTTCTTCAGACAATCACCCTACAACCCGACGGTAACCTTGTAGCCAATTATACGACGAGTCCCGTTTACATCGGCAGCGTACCGATCAATAACATAGATCCGGATAAAGACGTCGGCACCATCGCAACATTTGTCACTAAGTTTATGATTGGTTTACTGACGGAAAAAGATATCAATAATGCATTGACAGACCGTACGTGGACCGCTTCACCAATTAATCTAATCACCTGGACAGAGAAGAGCGGTAGACTTAAAATAAACCTGAACTTACCGGCAATTATCAGTCTGGCAACCAAGGACGGTGAAACTCCTATCGATTCAGGACTGGTTTCCGGAATTATGGAAGCTCTTGCCCAATCCAATCCTGTGCAACTGAAACTGTTGCTCGGAATCGTAAACTCCATGATCGACAATCCATTGCTCGGTATCATAACCAGTATGGATACGGCGAGCTTCCAGCAGGTATTCTACTTACTGACTGAAGGAATTATCTTTCATATAGAAGAGGAAGACGGACATACCCATCTTTACTTAACCAAAGAGTCGACAACTGCTTTCATTCAATTATTGCCCGGACTGCAACCGATAGTGGAAGGAATGTTGCCGGAAAGCATGGCCAACAATACTGTATTTAAAAACCTACTCGGACTTCTCATGGGAAATGACGAAAACGGTCTGCCGGTTTTATGGAATGCAGCCAATACTATTGACTTAGGATTGGATCTTCTGCCACAAGAATAAACATCAACTATGAATATCAAAAAAGAAAACAATGAAGAAAATATATATTCTAACTTTGCTACTATGCTTCACCAGCCTTGGGAGTAGTTTTGCCCAAACGCTGAAAGGACATATATATGATGCAAATACCAATGAGCCATTGGTGGGAGCAGCCGTTACGTATAAGTTACAGGGTAATCAGGGAGTAGTGTCCGACATTCATGGGGCTTATGAAATCAAGCTGCCCGAAGGGGGTGTCGATCTCGTATTCAGTTATGTGGGCTACGAAGATGTACTGATGCCGATCGTAATCGACAGGCGTGAGGTAATCACCAAAAACGTCTACATGAAAGAAAGCACCAAACTGTTGGAGGAAGTCGTGGTCAGCGCCGGACGCTTTGAACAGAAATTGAGTAATGTCACTGTTTCCATGGATGTAGTGAAAGCGGGTGACATTGCCCGTCAGGCACCAACGGATATATCGTCCACCCTCCGCACTCTTCCGGGAGTGGATATTGTAGACAAACAACCTTCCATACGTGGTGGTAGCGGATGGACATACGGAGTAGGTGCACGCAGTCAGATTCTGGTGGATGGTATGAGTACCCTGAATCCCAAAACAGGCGAAATCAACTGGAACACCGTACCTTTGGAGAATATCGAGCAGATTGAAGTTATCAAAGGAGCCTCTTCCGTTTTATATGGTTCATCGGCTTTGAATGGTATCATCAATATCCGTACCGCACGTCCGGGGTTAGCTCCGAAAACACGTTTCAGCGCATATCTCGGTATCTATGGCGATGCGGAGAATGACGAATACCAATGGAGTGACAAGAGTTTCTGGAAAGAAGATAAATATTCGGTCAAACCGATTCTGCGCGGAAATCTTCTTAGTGGTGTGCGTAATCCGATTTACGAAGGATTCGATCTCTCCCACGCCCGTCGTATCGGTAATTTCGACGTCAGTGGCAGCCTCAATCTTTTCACCGATGAAGGATACCGCCAGCAAGGATATAACAAACGTTTCCGCATGGGAGGTAACCTAACCTATCACCAACCGGACATGGGAATGAAACTGTTGAACTATGGTTTTAATATCGATTTCCTGTCTAATCAATATGGTGACTTTTTTATCTGGCGTTCACCGACAGAGGTGTACAAGCCCTCTCCTTTCACCAACATGGGCAGGGAAGATAATAATTTCCATATCGACCCGTTTGTCAACTACGTGAATCCGGAAAACGGTACGTCACATAAGATCAAGGGACGTTTCTATTATAGTGCCGACAATATCGTACGTCCTACTCAGGGAGCATCCATCATGGATATTCTGGGCAATATGGGGACAGATGCCCAAACGATACAGAATATTGCAGGCGGTGATTACAGTTCATTCTACCCGGCATTGGTGGGAATCGGTTCAGGACTAATCAATGGTAATCTGGAAGACGCCATGAATGGAGTATTCACTTCATTAGGCAATATCTTCCCTAACGCGACGACTGCCGATTATTGTGATCTGATTTCCTGGGTGATGGACAACGGGCTACCCAGTGATTTGGGAGGACTGACAAACGGACAATTGCCTGGTGACCTGATTCCCTGGGTGTCCGACGTACTCAATCCTTCACGAAACACTCCTAAGACGCAGACTGATAAAAGCACTAACTATTATCTCGATTATCAGTTCAACAAGAAATGGGACAGTGGCGCACAAATCACTACCGGAGCCACTTATGAGCATGTACGGTATAATTCGGCCATCATGGACGAAGTCTACAAAAGCGATAACATAGCTGCTTTCTTCCAGTACGACCAACGTTTCTGGGACCGTCTAAGCGTATCTGCCGGTGTGCGTGCCGAATACTATCGTGTAAACAATCACCATCGTGAAGCAGAAACAAAGATATTCGGAACTAAAGTTCCATTCCGCCCCGTGTTCCGTGCCGGACTGAACTATCAGTTGGCAGATTACAGTTTTATCCGTGCCAGCTTCGGACAAGGCTACCGTAACCCGTCCATCAATGAGAAATACCTGCGCAAGGATATCGGAGGAGTCGGCGTTTACCCGAATCTGGATATCAAACCGGAAAAAGGGTTTAATGCGGAATTGGGATTCAAGCAAGGATATAAGATTGGCAATTTCCAGGGATTTGTAGATGTCGCAGGATTCTATACACAATATAAGGATATGGTCGAATTCCAGTTCGGACTATTCAATAATGCGGACTATACGATGATTAACAGCATCAGTGATGCCATCCGGATGATAACCGGTGGTCAAGGTTTCGGAATCGGAGCACAGTTTCACAACGTATCGAAAGCACAAATCTATGGAGTGGAAATATCGACAAACGGCGTTTATAACTTCAACAAGAACACAAAGTTGTTCTATAACTTAGGGTATGTATACACCGAACCCCGTGATGCGGATTATAAGGAACGCAATGATGCGGAGGATCTTTATACCGATCCTCTTCAAATGAAAGAAAAATCGAACACCGGAAAGTACCTGAAGTATCGTCCGAAACACAGTTTTAAAGCGACGGTAGATTTCCAGTGGAAACGTATCAATCTGGGTGCGAACGTTGCCTGGAAGAGTAAAATCCTCGCAGTGGATTACCTGATGATGGATGAACGGCCGAAAGCACAACTCGACTTGATGGATTACGTTCGCGGCATTGCTTTCGGTTATTCTAAAGGAGAGACTTTGGCTACTTATTGGAAAAAACATAATACGGACTACGCCACTGTGGATATGCGCCTTGGAGTAAAAGCGTCCAAAGAGGTAGCTTTTCAGTTTATGGTCAACAACTTGTTAAATAAAGAATACAGCTACCGCCCGATGGCAGTTGCCGCTCCACGCACGTTTGTTGTTAAGATGGATATTACTTTCTAAATAACTTTTAGAATTTACAACCGATTCAGAAGCGGCTGCACGATGCAGCCGCTTTCTTTTTTTCCGCATCTGTCATCATTTATCTATATATTGCGTATCTTTACCCCGCGAAAACGAGAAAAAACAGTCGATAAAATGAAAAAACAAATCCTACTTATTGCTATCTTATTATGTACAGCCTTTGCACAGGCACAAGAAGTTTTTGTAACCGCAGATTTTGTAAGTAGCTACATCTGGCGTGGTATGGACAGCGGCAATGCAAGTGTGCAACCCTCACTCGGCCTCAACTGGAAAGGCCTGACCGTCTATGCATGGGGTTCTACCGAATTTCGCGAAAAGAATAATGAGATAGACTTGTCACTGGAGTACGAATACAAAAACCTGACTCTCTACGCCAACAACTATTTTACCCAAACAGAAGAAGAACCTTTCAAATACTTCAATTACAGTTCACATTCCACGGGACATACTTTTGAAGTAGGAGCCGGATATATGCTTAGCGAGAAATTTCCATTATCAGTCAGCTGGTACACCACCTTTGCCGGAAACGACTACCGTGAAAACGGAAAACGTGCCTGGTCCAGCTATTGCGAATTGAGTTATCCGTTCAGCGTGAAGGATGTTAACATGAGCGTCGAAGCTGGTTTTACCCCTTGGGAAAGTATGTACTCCGACAAATTCAATGTAGTCAATATCGGATTATCCGCAACGAAAGAAATCAAAATAACATCCAACTTCTCTCTGCCCATATTCGGAAAACTAATAGCCAACCCCTATGAAGAGCAACTTTATTTTGTATTCGGAATTACGTTGTAGATGATTCTTACACTCAATTATTAACTAATAAATTACCCCCATGAAAAAACACTTTCTTATTTTCGGAGCAGGCCTCCTTCTATTAAGTGCCTGTAATTCGGTCAAAGCACCGGAAGCTATCCTGCCCATTCCCGAAGCCAAGCAGGTAGAATGGCAAAAAATGGAAACATACGCTTTCGTACACTTCGGACTTAACACATTCAACGACCGCGAATGGGGATACGGTGATTCCGATCCTAAAACATTCAATCCTACCCGACTGGATTGCGAGCAATGGGTACAGACCTTTGTGAAATCCGGCATGAAAGGAGTGATCCTGACAGCCAAACATCACGACGGATTCTGCCTGTGGCCTACTCAACTGACAGAATATTGCATCCGTAACACCCCGTATAAAGACGGAAAAGGCGACATCGTTCGCGAACTATCGGATGCCTGCAAGAAGTACGGCATTAAATTCGCAGTTTATCTTTCTCCCTGGGACAGGCATCAAGCCAACTACGGTTCTCCCGAATACGTAGAATACTTCTATAAACAACTCAACGAGCTATTAACCAACTATGGTGATGTTTTTGAAATCTGGTTTGACGGTGCCAATGGCGGAGACGGCTGGTATGGCGGAGCAAAAGACAGCCGTACTATCGACCGCAAAACTTATTACGATTATCCGCGAGCCTATAAGTTGATCGACGAGTTGCAACCACAAGCTGTTATCTTCTCGGATGGAGGTCCGGGCTGCCGTTGGGTAGGTAACGAAAACGGATTTGCAGGAGCTACCAACTGGTCTTTTCTCCGTGCCGGAGAAGTTTATCCGGGTTACCCCAAATATCGTGAATTGCAATATGGCCATGCCGACGGCAACCAATGGGTAGCCGCAGAATGTGACGTATCCATCCGTCCGGGATGGTTCTATCATCCGGAAGAAGACGACCGTGTGAAAACAGCAGATGCATTGACCGATCTGTATTACCGTAGCGTAGGTCATAACGCAACATTGTTACTCAACTTCCCGGTCGATCGTGACGGACTGATTCATCCGACAGACTCTGCCAACGCCGTAAACTTCCACCAGAACGTACAAAAGCAACTGGCACACAACCTATTGGCCGGACTTTCTCCCAAAGCATCGGACGAACGGGGAAAAACATTCTCTGCAAAAGCGGTAACCGATGGTGAGTATGATACTTATTGGGCTACCAATGACGGTGTCAACTCTGCCACAATCGAATTTGACCTGCCTCAAACGGAAAAGATCAACCGCATGATGTTACAGGAATATATACCGCTGGGGCAACGTGTCAAATCATTCGTTGTAGAATACAACCAGAAAGGCGAATGGCTTCCGGTAAAATTGAATGAAGAGACGACCACTATCGGATATAAACGTCTTCTTCGTTTCGAGACAGTCACCACAGATAAGATTCGCGTCCGCTTTACAGATTCGCGAGCTTGCCTCTGTATCAATAACATAGAAGCCTATTATGCAGGAGAGACTTCCGATACATATACTGCAAAAGCAGAAGAGTTGAAGAGCTATCTGTTCACGCTCGTTGGAGTAGATGCGGAAGAAGCACAGAAATGTATGGATAAAAACAATCAGACCACCTGCTTCATCAACGGAAATACATTATTAATTGATTTGGGAGAGGAACGCACAATTACCTCCTTCCATTATCTCCCCGACCAAAGTGAATATAATAAAGGGGTAATTGCGGCCTACGAAATATCTGTAGGTACGGACAGCAATGCTGTCAACCAGCTAGTAGCCAAAGATGAATTTTCCAATATAAAGAGCAATCCGATTTTGCAATCGGTTTACTTTACTCCGGTAAACGCCCGCTATGTCCAACTGAAAGCAACACGGATGATACATGACGGTGAACCGATGGGGTTAGCAGAAATTGGTATACAATAAAAGAATAGAGACTCTCTCCATAAAATTAGAATAAGGTGCAATTATGAACTAAACCATTTGCTTTATTACAGTAAATGATTCCTATAGGCATTTTTATTTCGCCGTTTGCCTACCAGGATATAGTTCGTTAGGCAATCTTATTTCGTATAACTATAGTTTCTCTTGCGTATGACTATAGTTATACGAAAGGGAGACTATAGTTATCCTTACGAATAACTATAGTCATACGAAAAGATAATAGGCAATCAAGATAGTCTTATCAGGCTATGGAGAAAATCTAATTAGTAACATAAAATAATAGATAATATGGTACAGCAAACAGAAATTATCGTGCAGAAGAAAAACTATACTCTCCGTACTTGGCAAACCGAAGATGCAGCATCATTAGCCCAATATCTCAATAACAAGAATATTTGGAATAACTGTCGTGACGGTCTCCCCTATCCTTATAGCCAGGAAGATGCTAACGTTTTTCTCGCTATGGTACAAGCAAAAGAAAACATTCATGATTTCTGCATTGAGGTAAACGGAGAAGCAGTCGGAAATATCGGTTTTATACCCGCTACGGATGTAGAACGTTTTAGTGCAGAAGTGGGCTACTGGATTGGAGAACCTTTCTGGAACCAGGGAATCGTTACTGACGCCCTGAAAAAAGCTATCAACTATTATTTCGAACACACTGATAAAATACGTGTATTCGCAGTCGTATTTGAGCATAACTCCCCATCCATGCGGGTATTAGAGAAAGTGGGATTCACGAAAGTAGGAATTATGCAAAAGGCTATTTTCAAGAATGATAATTTCATGAACGCACATTATTATGAACTTATCAAATAATCCGGAATTCATCAAGAGATCCTTTTCGGACACCCCTCCTCATAAACGCCTTGTCAACCCTGAATTAAATCTATAAAAACCCTCCTATTTTGCTCAAAATTCTTAAACCTGTGCATTTTTTACTCGGATTTCTTGTCAGAACCAAGTGTTTGAGTAAATTTGCACGCTGATAGTTAACCGGATAGTTTGGATAGCAAGAGATTACTACTTGACTACTGGCTGCTAACTTGTAGAAATACTAATACTAAAATTTATAGCATGAGTTTGAAAATTGTTGTATTGGCAAAACAAGTTCCCGACACACGTAA
>ENA-OZFK01000293-OZFK01000293.1-human-gut-metagenome-genome-assembly--contig:-NODE-293-length-23925-cov-6.112987_pt1 | contig 23925 bp, 16 predicted proteins | sample MGYA00244622_ERZ653642 | MGnify/ENA primary metagenome ERZ653642 (study PRJEB26926, sample SAMN06165103) | human gut metagenome | biome: ENVO:00009003; feature: ENVO:2100002; material: ENVO:00002003...
TCACTATACATTAATAAGGTAAAGTTTTTTTATTAACATATTAATTTATCAAACTGAAATGAGAACATTAAGATTAATTGGTTTCGCTATTATAGCGATAGTAATGAGTGTAAATTTTGCAGCTTGTAGCGATGATGATGAAGACATTGATGTAAATCAACTAGAAGGAAATTGGGGATTAGTGCTTGACGAGGGCTATGAGTATTATGAAGGTGAAAAAGATAGTTGGAGTGATAGTTATGACCCTGCAAACCCAACAGAAGATTGTGAAAAAATAACAATCTCAAAAGTGTCAGATAACATCTACTCTGTTATTCATTATTATTACTATAATAATCAATGGAATCAATCTGACACTGAAAAATTCACGTTGGATGGTAACAACTTGCTTCCTGTTGATGAAGAAGATACAGAAGTTAGTTCAATGAAATTGCTTGTTGCTAACTCAAGTCAATTGGTAGTTGAAATAAAAGGAAGAGATGAAGAGGGTGATTTTTATAACAAAATGACGTACAAACGTCTATAATAAACACACAGTAATAAATAGAAAAGGCGGCATTTGAACTATCTATCAAGTGTCGCCTTTTTAGTTCATTTTCTTCTCTTCTTAACTAATTTACGCTTATCCTTCTTAGATGAATTAGAGAATAACTGTTCTAACATTTCCCTTGTGATAGGTAAATATGTAACTTCTGTTAATCTAGTTTCTCTAATCTCCTGTGGTAAATAATGAATTGTGATATTCTTCTTTGGTGTTACTTGCATATTTGTGTGGAAATGAATAGGTTAGTAATTGATTTATCTACAGTAAAGGTACTAAGAAGCAGGGGAAGAACATAATACATGGAGCGAAGTTTTAAATATAGCACAGCAGGCACACATATAAATAAAATTCTGCATTTGGGAATAATAAGAAACAGTGATTTAGTTCTTGATATGAGGAATTATTGTTAACTTTGCAAAGTAAGTTCATTGTTGACTAATTGTTGACTGATAACCTACAATGAGATTATTAATAGGTTGACATACTGTTATTTAATAGAATAAAAATTAGAGCCTCATAATCTGGAGGTCCTTGGTTCAAGCCCAAGATGGCCCACGAAAAACTCCTGTAAGTATTTCACTTACAGGAGTTTTTCTTTTATACGGTCAGAATAATGAGATTTACAAAATTAGGAACAGTATTCCATATTGAAATAAGAATATCAATACTAAATGATTCCAAAGTGCTTCAAAGCCTTACACAAACCGTCATTCTCAACGGTATCAGTAACAAAATCGGCTGACGCCTTGACAGGCTCCGATGCATTTCCCATAGCTACCCCGATTCCGGCAGCTTTCAGCATAGGAATATCATTACCGCCATCACCGCAAGCCATTATTTCCGCCATCTCAATCCCATAATAATCGGCAAAAGCTGAAAGTCCGGTTGCCTTACTGATTCCTGCAAGGTTCACATCAGCAAATAAGGGATGCCAGCGTGATAAGGAAAGGTTAGGCAGAAGCGGCATTACTTGCTGTTCCATTTCATCATCGATATAAAAACAAAGCTGGCAACACTCTTTTCTGTCAAATAGTTCTTCAATGTCTACAACGGCAGGGATGGGATGTTCCACGATTTTGGCTATCCGTTCGACAGTCGGAGTCAGCCGATTGACAAACACGCCTTCATCCAGTTCAATAGCAACTGCGAAATCAAAAGCTTTTGCTATTTCCATGGCTTTCTTAAAATCATCCATTGGAATAAGGTGTCTCCTTATCACAGTGCCATCCAGTAAGACACAGTCAGCTCCATTCAATGCAATAATTCCATCATACGGAACAGCAGCTATTTCATGAAGGTCGCCTGCCGCTCTACCGGTAGCAATGACTATTCGAATTCCACGGTCATGAATCTCCTTAAGAGCTTCAACAGAAGATTGCAATATTTTATGAGTTTCAAAACTCACCAATGTTCCATCTACATCGAGCATGATTGCTTTTATCATAACACCTATATTTTTTATTTACAGTCTATTACCCAGCGACAAAGTTACTGAAAAAATCCCCATAGCAGGTATACCTCCAATACATAAAACAAAAAAGGCAAAAGGAAACGAGATCCTTTTGCCTTATACCTATTGATACCTACTGAAAAATGATAGTTAACGTTTAGCGGAAGTCCTTCAACTCTTCCTGCAATTTCTGACGGGTAAAGAATATGCGGCTTTTTACAGTACCTAACGGAAGATTCAACTTCTCTGCAATCTCACGGTACTTGAATCCTGAAACGTGCATAGCAAACGGAACTCTGTATTCTTTAGGCAGAGCATTGACTACGCGGTGCATTTCCTTTAAATCGTAAGCTCTTTCTGTACTTTCAAAACCTGACTCTTGTGGCAGATTCAGATGATAGAGGTTTTCAGTCTGATCGACAAATGTCTGATCGCGCACTACTTTACGGTAATTATTAATAAAGATGTTCCGCATTATAGTATACATCCATCCTTTAAAATTTGTGTCGGGGGTATATTTGTCTTCGTTATCCAATGCTTTTAATGAGGTTTCCTGTAACAAATCGTTTGCTTCTTCACGATCGGTTGTCAGTTTGTATGCGAAGCGGAGTAATTCATCCTGTACTCCTATCAGATCTTTCCTGAAGCTTAAACTTTTCATATACGCTATTTTTAAATTGTGAGTATTCGTTGTTATAATTTTGATGTTGCAAGTTTACGGGTTTTCAACAAATGTAGCAGGTGAAGAACAGACATTGTTTAGGGGAAAATCTATCGGTTGATAGAATTTAGGTCATTTTTGATAGTATTCAGGTGGTTTTAATGGCCGGTATAGCAAAAATCCCATTTTGAAGTCACACCTGACTCAAAATGGGATAACACAAACAAAACAAACAATATTAGCGATTTTCACAAACAGCTGTCTTTTTATATTAAAAAATTCATAAGACTTAATTTAGAATATGTCGCTTAAACATTCTTTTTATGGGAACAAAAGTATTACTTTCTGGTAAAAAGGAACGCATGATTTAAGAATAGTTATAAAGAATAATTGTTTTATGTATAAAAAATTGTGCCTAACTATAAAGAATTGTATTTCATAACTTAGTACAAAAGAGGCATAAATTAGTCTTTCGGTGATATTCTATAATATCACACATTCCAAAGTGATGTAAATTCTCCAACTTCTTTTTTCACATAAGAATTAATTTCTATATTTGGGCAATGTACAACCAAATACCAATTTATTATCTATGACTGATACTATTTCTTATCAATATGCAGCTCCTTCCACATTGCAACGGTCGGCCGATCAGGACGAACTGTTTCTTGCCAAATATAGCGAAATAGAAAAGAGAGAAGCTCCCTGTTTCTTTTGGGGAAAGCTGACGCAACCTTATATGACGGCACGTTGCCTCATTGCGTTATCCAACGTTGTGCAGTCCAGTTTCAATCTGACACCGGCACAGCTTGCGATGCTGAAAGATCCGATTGTAACGGCTGGAAATAACCGTCTGCGCTTTGAAGGATTTTCTAATTGTGCAGGTGTATACGCCAGGGTCGATGTACTTCCTGATGGACACGACGGAGAATTCTTGGAAAACGGGACAACGAATGTAGATTTTAATCCCGGAATGATTTCCGCTTTAGGAGGAATAGGCAGACAAGAAAATGTAGTAATGTCGGTCGGCCCCAAAGAAGTGGGACTCTATAATAAAGGTGAGAAGGTGATAGAGCGAAAAGTACCTCTTCCCGTAAAATGGATAAAGGGACTGACTACGGTACAGATTTATCAATCCGTTGCCGAAAAGGTCTATTCCTTCAATCGCATACAAACCTTACAACTCTTCCAGACACTACCGAAAAGTAGTGTGAAATGTGACTATTATTTAGTGATGCGCGGTCAAAAACCGGCCTTTTCACCGGTGAAAAGTATGAATGCCATCTGCATCGGAGGACTCCACCGTTTGCGCTTGCTCGAACCCTTGCTTCCGTTTGCTGATGAACTGAAAGTATTTGCACATCCTACTATGCAATCTACTATCTGGCAACTCTATTTCGGTCCGGTCCGCTTCAGCCTTTCTCTTTCCCGCGAATGTTGGAGAGGATTCTCCGGAGAAGGTGCCGCACTGGAATCTCTGCTCGAAGATGTACCTGAAAGATGGATAGAGGCGATGGATAAATACAGTTACGCCAACCAACAGTTCAACCCTACGCTTTTTGCCATAGAAGAGCACATTGACCTGGATAAGGTAGATTCTCTCTCGGCACGATTGGCAGCAATGGGATTGCTGGGATTCGATTTGGATGAAAACAGTTTCTTCTACCGCCGCCTACCTTTCAAAACCGAACGTATTTTGAGCCTCAACCCGCGAATGATAGCTGCAGAAAAGTTGCTGGAAGAAGACAAAGTAGAAATCATTGCGAATGATGGCAACCGGACGGAAGCTCGTGTTGCAGGAAGCGGAGGAGTGAGGCATACCGTCATTCTGGACAGGGAGAACGAAAAAGAGCGTTGCACTTGCACTTGGTTCAGCAGTAATCAGGGAGAACGGGGAGCTTGCAAACATATTTTGGCAGTAAAGAAACTAGCGCAATGGAAGAACTAAAAAAAGAACTGGAGAAGTTATCCAAAGCCTATGTGGATACTCCGGAGAATGAAGAGAAAATATTAATCCCTTTTATCAAGAGATTATTGGAGTTGCCAATGAAGGACAGGCGGAAGTTGCTGCCGCTTATCCGGGAATTGCAATGGATAAAAGGCAGGTTCGCTGGTTTCAGCAGTGAGACAACCTGTAGTGCGGCACGGGCACATTTTCTATCGGCAGTACAGTTTGTATGTGCCAACAGACGGGAGATGGATATGGCATATCATGTGAAGTTTGATATGCTTTGCAAACTACTCCCGCTTTACAACCCTACCTGGATGACAGATTTTATCAACGATGACAAAACATGGTTCAATTTCGATCTCAATTACGAAGAACTGATGCAGCTCATGGATATGGGTTACCTCAAAGAAATCGCTCCAAGCCGCATTGCACATGTACTCTCCTGGATTACCCGCATCAGAAATAAGAATCCCAAAGGAGACGATACTTTCAACAGTGAACTACTACTCAAACGGGATATTACACTGAAAGAACACATCTGGACGCTTTTCGAACACGAATCAATCATCGGTTATCAGGATGATTGTGCCAAAAATGCTTATAAGAAAGGAATCACAACACGGGATGAAAGTATCAGCGCGGCCCTCTACCGCTTTTCATTGGACGGACATCTGGATAGAGAACAGCTACTAAGAGCCACCCTCGCCACTTTTCACCGGAGCTTCAAAAAAGACATGGCAGGATGGTTTGCCAGATTCTTTGAAACGCTGCAACCGACCGCCGGAGAATTGTTATCCTTACAGGAAGAGATCATGCAAACATTCACTTCTTCCTACACCAAGCCGGTAAATATAATGTTGCAACATCTGAAGAGCATTGCAGACGAAGAAGGATTCCGTTATCAGGAATTCATCGAACGGGCAACCATCCTTTTCTTCTCCAGTCCCAAAAACTCGCTATTAACCATTTACTCCATCTTTGAAAAGATCGTTGCGCAACATTCCGAGATGAAAGAGCCTTGTTGTATCACTCTCTGCCAACTATTCTTGAAGAAGGACGAAAGCCTGCAAAAGAAAGCTGCCAACTTTATTTCAAAATATGGGGACGCCTCTTCGTCCAATCTCCAAGAAACACTACAGTCTTATCAACCGGAAATGTTTCAAAGCGTGCAAGCGATACTCGCATCTTTCAAGCCACAGTCTATAGATCCACAGTCTACAGAGCCACACCTTGCAAAAGAAGCAAATGCAACAGATACAGGTGTGACAGAAGACATTCTTCATACAGAAGGAAAGAATACAGAAAGAAATAGTACAGATACCCCCCTCCTCTCCGAAGAGCCATCTCTGGAAGCCATCCGCATTTGCCGGGAAGACAACCGTATTCCATTCCCTGCCAACAAAGAAGATTTCCTGTTTCAGCTTAGCCGTTTGTTCGACATGGAGGAGAACTGGGAGATAGAAACAACGATTGCCGCTATCATTGCTTTCCATCCCCAACTGGATAAAGAAGACCTCAACCGGATGGAACCTATTTTCCAACGGGCAGCCAATATTGTTGCCAATAGTTGGGAACCATACGAAGATCTCCTTGCCACTTTCCTATTGGAATACCAACGCTTATGGGCACAGACAGACAACTCCAATACAGGAGTTTTGAGAAACATGTTCACCCGGCTGGAAGAGAAACTGAAAGGAATAGATAAAAACAGAGGAGCTTACGACGAACGTTCCTTCAAACGACTTGCTGACTGGAAACCCGGTTACAGCAACGCAACCTGTTTCACACCTATCCAACAGTTATGGCTGAGTGTGATCCACCAAATAAAAGGAGGAAATTCATTGCCTCTGCTTTCTACTCCCACCCATACCCCGGCATACCTACAAGCCACCGAACTGATACGCCGGCTTGCCGTATATCAGGAAGCAGGAAAGAAACCCTGTTCGTGGGATTTCCAACTGGCTATTGCCCGTTGTGCTCTGGAAGACAAGGAAGAAACCATCGTCACCGCCCGGCAACTGTTACAAGATGAATACCTGCATCTCTGCCTGTTCTTATTGGACGAAAACATACAACCCGAACCGCCTTACAACCATCCGACCGCCTGGGTAGCTGCCGGACTGGTAAAAGCACCGGAGACGGAATTTGAAGCATTCAAGTCTTTCTCTTGTAACACATTGCCACACAATCATCTGACAGGAGACTACGAGTGGAAAGAAGTGAAACCCAAAGAAAACTCATACGAAACAGACAGACGCCTGCTCCAACTTGATTTTCACAAATGGCACAAATATATCGAACGCAACAGCCATCAGCTATGGCAGGAACATCTGATTATTAACAGCAAATACAACATGGATGACTCCCGCTACATGGAACCTCTATTGTGTTGCTACCCTAACCGCCCGGAACCGTTGATAGCCCAGATTATCTCCAATTACATGGCTTTCGGCAGTCCGCAGGAAGACAGCAAACGCACCCTTGCCTGTGCCTTACGCATGTTGTTGTCTTTCCATTGCCCGCTCAAAGAAATGAGTCTGCTCCTATTAAGCGGCTCGCTACTTTTTGTAGACAAAACAGTCCGTTCTTATGCAGCAGAATTATGGGTAGAAGGACTCTCCACCGAGAGAATAAACAACCACCGGGTAGGAGAAATCCTGGCCCGGCTTATCAACATGGAACTTGCTCCGTTAAAACGCTTCACCACACAAGTGTACGAAAGCATGTACAAACGAAGCGCTTTCCACAACCGCCAACTGGAAGAATTGCTCACTGTATTTATCAGCGGATTGCCCGACAAACCCGTCACCGGACTCAAACAACTGCTCGAACTCTATCTGGAACTATTAACCATCAACCGCAGCAAAGTTACAAACGAACAACTCTTGCAACGCCTGCAAGAATGGGCAACGAACAGCAATTTGAAGAAAGTGACCACTTCACTCAACAAACTATAATTAATTCATGATTATGACCCTAGAAGAACGCCTCAACGAAATAGTAGAAAAGCAACAGGGGGATGCCATCATCCCCTTTCTGCAAGGACTCACACAGGAAGAACGAAAGAGCCTGGTACCCCGCCTGAACAAACTGGAAGAATACTACAGTAAATTCGTGCAACTTAACAAAAACACATACGGTACACGAGGGACTTCCGCACAGCATCGTATCATCAATCTTACCGCTCTCGTTATCTATTCGCTGAAAGAATTCCGTAAACACCAATGGGGAATCAACACCGAGCAACTGAATGAATTAACCCCGTGGTACGTTCCCTCCTGGCTCGACAGCTTCTTCAAAGAAGGTGAAGGCAAAGAGTTCGGCGGTTTCTACGGAATGGATTACGAAGTCCTGATGGATTGGATAGAGCAGGGAATACTTACTGTGACACCTTCTCCACAAACCATTGCGGGTTATCTGGTGAATTATATGAATAATACTGATTTCCTGCAAAAACGCGAAATCACACTTCAAGAACATATTTGGTATCTCTTTGAATACGACTGCGGACAAAATTGGATGGATAACCGGAATGGCGGACAACCTTATTTTTCTTTCAGATACTTCGTAGAACACGGACAACTAGACCGTATGCGTGTGCTAAAGGAATCTCTGCTCGCTGTCAACCGAAATATGAACAAGAATTTATGCGGCTGGTTTGCAGGCATGTTTACCGCACTTACTCCCAGCATAGAAGAACAACTCGCGTTACAACCGGAAATATTAGCCGTCCTGTCCGCCCCTCACAGTCGCCCAGTCAATATCATGCTCGGACTGCTGAAGGGCTTATGCAATCATCCGCAATTCCGGATCGAAGAGTTTCTGAATCAGACTTCCGTTCTTTTCGCTTCAGATGTGAAGGCAGTCCACCAAAACACATTGGCCGTACTTAACAAGCTGGCAAAAGAAAGAAAAGAATTTCGTGACGCCATCTGTTGTGTTGCCACACAAGGATTAATGAGCCGGGAAGAATCCACTCAAAGCAAGATAGTCAAACTGATCCTGACGTATGGAGAGACGGAATCTACCACATTAAGAGAAGCACTCGCCGTATATACGGAAACGATGTTGGCAAACACTAAAAAAGAACTGAAGGCTTATCTGGAGAATAATGAGTCTGGCCATACTTCTGCCCATAATGAAGCAGCTCCCGCCCACTCCGAGCAGCCCGACAACGATTCCGCCTCTTTCGTGTATGCACCGATACTCCCCATTATCCATGAGGACAACCGGATACAGGAAATTGCTTCCCCCGAAGACCTGCTATTTCTTGCCAGCCAAGTGCTGGATGGGAACGAGATCTATCACTTCGACCTGTTACTCGGTGCCTTAGTGCAATGGGACCGTCAACAGGACACAAAACAAATCTCACAATGGGCACCCATCCTTCAACGCGCTTACAAACTACTGATGAGCGGAGGAAGTTCACGAAACGGCCTATTAGACCAACTGATGGCAACTTTCCTCCTTGATTATGCAAAACTACTGGTTAAACGCTTCCCTAAAGAAGCAAAAGAGCTAAGTGACTTACATCAGAAAATGGTACAGAAAGACGAACTGCAGAAAGGTAAATGGAACTATCGTAATCTGCAGAAACTCACCATCCGTCAGAAAACGAACCAAAAAGAGAAATTCCCTGTTCACAAGCAGCTATTATGCCGGACACTAGATCTTTTGGAGAGTAAGGAGAAACCTTTACCCCTATTGTCCACTCCTACCCATACTCCTATGTTTATCGCTCCGGCAACCCTGGTAGAAAGGTTAAAACAATATCAGCAAGCAAACACTGAGCCAGACGATATGGATATGCAAATAGCACTCTCACGAGTGGCATTGGATAATTCATCACAAGAACTTCCTATTATCCTCCAAGACTTAAAGGAAGAATACCAGCGCTTACTTTCTTTCTTGTTGGGAGCAGAAGATGTACTCCCCCAAGCACCCTTCACCCATCCTTCCTGGTGGATGACAGCAGGACTAATCAAGTCGCCGGAAACAATCTACTCCGAATTCAAAGATTTCTCATACAATAAAGGTCCACGCGAGTTCCTGACTGGAAACTTTACGTGGAGAACTTATCTGCGTACTCACTCATATACCGATTACAACAAAAAAGTAGTAGAATGGAACTCTGCAACTCTTACTTTCGATATTCCGGAAAGCAAGAACTCTCATGTAGCCAATAAAAACGAATACAATGAGAAAATCAGTTACCATTCATACGATTCGCATCCGTTAGTAGTCGAAATGTATCCGCTGATAGAGCGCTTCGACGATATACAAAATGACTTGCCACGTTTAGCATGGTTAACTCCCAATATGCCGGAACCATTATTAGTATGGTGTATCCGCAGTGCCATTTACGATCCGATGTTAAATGAGGTTAGGGAAATAGGCATCACCAAAGCCACCATCGAAGCACTTCATCAGTTAAGACACACCTGGCATGAGGCGTCTTACATACTGGAAGCCAGTTGTATGTTGGTAGCAGATAAGACTTCCCGTTCTTATGCCGCCGAAATCTGGATAGACCGTGTCAGCAAAGGATGCATAGACAGTAAGCGCATAGGTAAAATCTTAGGTTCACATCAACATACCGGCTGGGGACCGCTGAAAAGACTCACCGACCTGATACAGCAACAAATGATGAATGTCAGTCCCCTGCACAACCGGGAATTGGAGAATCTAATCGTAGCAATGCTGGCCGGACTTCCGGAGAAGCCGATCAAAGATTTAAAGAAGTTGTTGGAGATCTATGCGGAACTGTTATCAATCAACCACAGCAAAGCCAAAGACGAACAGGTTTTGCACCTGTTGGATGTTTGGAAAGGGGTCGCTAATCTGAAGAAAGCAGTGGCTAATATCCAACATTAAGAAGATTGTTGCAACTACTTAATCTCTTACTTTGTGCCACCGTATTGGCACGGCTGTGCCATCGAAGTGGCAAAGTTGTGCCAACGTAGAGGCATAACTGTGCCAATATAGTAGCACGACCTGACCACTTAAACAATCAGGATTTAAAGGTAGCTTATTGGAGCAAAAGCCAAAAAGAAGTATCTTTGGCACACTAAATACAAAAGGTTGAATGATTATTCTAAAATATAGTTTCGCTATCTTCTGTTTGCTGCTGACAGGATGCTCCTTCTTTTCCAGCCAAAAGGAAAAGGAGAACCCCACCCTGACGGAATATGAATATACGACGGACGATATGCAATCCGGCGAAGAAAGTGCCACCGTCTTACCGCCACCGCCAAAGCGAAGCGCAATGGCTCTCTACATGGATTCACTGGGACTCGTCAACGTAACCGAACTGGATAGCAGCCTCGTTGTTAAGTTAATGTATACGCAAGCTGATAATTTCACTGGCGAAGTGCTTTACGACAACTTAACGGAAGCCTATCTGCATCCGGATGCGGCATACGCTCTTATAGAAGCACAAAAAGCCTTGAAAGAGCTACACCCGTCTTATAGTCTTATCATTTACGATGCAGCCCGCCCCATGTCGGTACAGAAGAAGATGTGGAACGTAGTGAAAGGAACGTCCAAATACAAATATGTCTCTAACCCAAACCGTGGAGGCGGACTACACAACTACGGACTGGCAGTAGACATCAGTATTCAAGACTCTTTAGGGCAGCCTTTACCTATGGGAACCCAAGTAGACCATTTAGGTGTGGAAGCCCACATCACAAACGAAAACGAACTGGTACATAACGGAAAAATGAGTGAAACAGAACGTCAGAACCGGATACTGCTGCGAAAAGTAATGAAAGAAGCCGGGTTCCGTGCATTACCCAGCGAGTGGTGGCATTTCAATTTTTGCAGCCGGGATGTAGCCAGACAGAAATATAAGTTAATACCATAAATCGGTGCTCGGCAAGATCATAACCGGTGCTCAACAATTCATTGTAATATCCTATAACACAATAACGCCATGATACAAATCTCCCCCGAAACTCAACTTTTTATCCGCGAACATTCATCGGACGATGTACGTGCACTGGCTTTACAAGCTAAAAAGTATCCGGATATAAATATGCCGACTGCCATCACCCAAATTGCAGGAAGACAGGTTGCCGCCGAAAAGATTCCTTCATGGCGAGAAATAGAAGAGATATGGTATCCGAAACATCTGTCGCTAGAGCAATGCTCTTCTGAAATCACTGCCCGCTACAAAGCCCGTCTTTTTCAGGGAGATTCGCTGACCGACCTCACCGGAGGCTTCGGCATAGACTGTTCTTTTCTTGCCACCGGATTCAAGTCCGCCACTTATGTAGAACGCCAAGAAGAGCTTTGTGAAATAGCGGCACACAACTTTCCCATCCTGAATCTAAACCATATAAACGTAAGAAATGAGGATGGAGTAGCCTATCTGCAAACAATGTCCCCCGTAGATTGTATCTTCCTCGACCCTGCCCGCCGCAATGAACACGGCGGAAAAACGGTCGCCATCTCCGACTGCGAACCGAACGTAGCCGAACTCGAAGCTCTTCTGCTTAGCAAAGCCAACCGGGTAATGATAAAACTTTCTCCCATGCTCGATCTTTCATTGGCACTGAAAGAGCTGAAACATACGCAGGAAGTTCATATCCTATCCGTCAATAACGAATGTAAGGAACTACTCATTCTACTCGGACAAACATCACCGGCGGAAATCGCCATTCATTGTGTAAACCTCCTCACGAAAGGGACTCAAGAAGAACAACACCTCGTATTCACCCGCGAACAGGAGCAGCGTAGCCAATGTACTTATACCGATTCTTTAGGAAATTACCTTTACGAGCCGAATGCATCTCTTCTGAAAGCCGGTGCCTTCCGCAGCATTGCCGCAGCCTACCCCGTCCGGAAACTGCATCCCAACAGTCATCTTTATACCTCCGATTCTTTCATTGAAAACTTCCCCGGAAGAATCTTCCGCATTGTCAACCAGTGCAGTTTCAATAAAAAAGAAGTAAAGGAGAATCTGGCAGATCTGAAAAAAGCAAATGTGACTGTCCGCAACTTTCCCGCCACAGTGGCCGAACTTCGCAAACGGCTCCATCTGACAGAAGGAGGAGATACTTACTTATTTGCCAGCACATTAAATAATGGGCAAAAAGTCATCATCCGCTGCGAGAAAGTCTGAACTATTTGCTATTTTTGCGAAAAGAAACACAATCTAAACTAATCCCGATGAATCAAACACCCGTAAAAGCGATTCTATTATTAATCGTATTCACGCTGTCCTGTCATACTCGGCTTTTCTCACAGAGAGATTTTGAGCGACATGAGTTCTCGTTTCATGCCGGCTATGGTGTGATGTTTCATAACCCTCCCACGCTAACGCTAAGTACCCACAGCTACCAACGTACACTTGCACAAGGCGTAAGCTGGGATGGACAATACCACTTCCATCCTCTCAAACGCTTTATCTTCGGAGGAATCTACACCGGATTTTCTTCCAAAGGAAGCCATCTTGAAGGAAAAGACCATTTATGGATTCATTTCATCGGTACGCAAATCGGAATGTGTAATGCCAATACCAAACATTGGCAAATCCGGGTGACAACCGGTCCTGGCGGAGTCATTCTACGGAACAACAGCGAGGTATTCGGCAACACACGAAAAGTGAGAGCCTTCACTATCGGTCTCCTCACTAATGCAAATCTTACCTATAAGCTAAATTCCAACCTGGGAGTCAGTTTAGGAGTGCAATATATGTATAGCGAACTACTTAGAATGAGGACTTACTATCACGAAGAAAAGGTTACTGTAAAACTCAATTCAAATGATGATGTCAACCTCACGCGACTAAACATCACTACGGGATTATCCTATTATTTCTAACATCCACTAAAAAGCACTATGAAGAAATATATACTCATTCTCTTTTCCATCATCAGCTTTTGGAGCTGTAAAGAAACGGAAAATGAATCGATCGACATCACCGTTTTGCCTTCTGCCACCACTACAGGAGCCAACACATTCGGTTGCCTGATGGACGGCTGGGTTTATGTAGGAGGACGATACCTGAATTGGGGACACTCGTATGTATGGACGTATGATTCATTCTACTATTACACAAAAGAAGACAAACTCTCCGTTAATGTTTCCGTAAAACCCGGTATCAATCTTTCTTTCACTATTTTATCGCCCCAAGAAGGCAAAGAATCAACGATTACCGATATAGAGTTCGGAAGAGAAGAGCTGGAAGACGGAACAGCTTTCATAAGCCGTTTCGACACAGAAATGAAAATTATCAGTGTCACATTCGGTAACGGCAAACGGCTGACTAACGGACGTTTTGATATTCATTATACAGAAAACGACAGTAGCAAGTATCCCCTATAAATGCAGCCCAAACACTATAGTGTAAAAATGTTCGACAAAAAAACAACTTCTATATAGTAGACGGGGCTGGGTGTAACGGATGTTATGAACAAAAACTAATACTAATTGCCGAATGAATGGGTACGATGGATGAATTGAAAAAACTATTCAGGTTTACTTTCTTCTCCGGCTTTATTAGAAGGATTATTGCTTTTCTGGTACTCCTTGGGAGTGGTCGATTCATTTCCATCCCGAACTGCCATATAGTGCGGTGACATGATTTCAATGCCGGCCTCATTAAATTTATCCTGAATATTCTGATGCAAATCCGAATAAATCTGTGCCATCTTATCTGCCTGTTTGATATAAGCATTAATTTGATAGACCGGATACCAGTCGCTCAACGAAGTTTCCAACACAAACGGACGCGGATCGTCCACCACACCGGGAGTGTTCAACGCAGCATCAATCAATATCTGATTAACCTGCCGCCAGGGAACATCATAGCCGATAGATACTTCCGAGTGAATAATCAATCCATATTCACGGGCTGAAGTACTGTAGTTTACCGTATGAGATGACATGATAAATGAATTGGGAACAGTCACAACCTCATTTTTAGGAGTCCGGATACGGGTGACAAGAGGAGTTTTTTCGATGATATCACCTGTGGTATCATTCAATTTGATCCGGTCGCCCATCTTGAACGGACGCATATAAGTAATCACCAGTCCGGCAATAATATTACCGATAACCGTACTTGATCCGAGCGAAACGATCAATCCGACAAATACCGAAATACCTTGGAACACACCGGAATCGGAGCCCGGGAGATAAGGATAAATCATCGCAATCATAAATGCATAAAGCAGGAAACGGGCGATATGGAAAGTCGACATCGCCCAGTCCGGGTAGAAGCCGTTGATTTTGAGTCGTCCTGCTTCCACTTCACGTGCCAGATACAAAACGAGACGCACCAGATACCTCACAGCATACCAAATAACGATAATGGTAAACAACTTAGGAATATAGTCAATGATACCCACAAAGATAGCGCGAATCGGATTCCATATATATCCTAACAGTTGATATGCCAACCCTTCTGTCTGCGGGAAGATGATAAAAATCAATGGTACGGTAAACAGTAGTTGCAATCCCATCAGTATATACCGCCCGATACTGGACAGGAATACTAACAGGTTTGCCTGTTTCTGCGCATCCAGCAATTCATATCCCTGGATAGATACCGGTTTTATCTTCGTGTCTTTCAGACGCAAAATACGCGCTTTCAGTTTACGGAACAACCAGTTGGTCAAGCGGAACAGAAAATACTGTCCTACAATTACCAACACAAAATAGAGCACACGCTTTGCCATTCGCCAAAGTCCGTGCTCCGCTTTCATCTCATGCAGTTTGGCGACAACGTTCTGTTGTCTTTCCTTAGCCAGCGAATCACGGGAGACTCCTTCCCACAAAGCGTCCTGATCGGTAAGAGAAAGCAGTACTTTGCTGCCGTACATCAAATCGGAAACAATGTCCGAATGGTCAATAGCAACAGAATCAGGTTTCAAATTAAAACGTCTTCCTATTTCTTCGATCGCTGCACCGGTCATCTGTGCACGTTGCTGGGGAGTATATCCACCACGTTTGGTGAAAAGGTAAAATAAGGTATCACCGTCCGCCACTACCGGCATGCCCTTAGTGAACTGCCGCAGGGAGTCGATACGCTGACGCTGCTGTGCATATTTTACGGAGTCGGCGGTAGCCATCTGGAGCTTCATCTGCTCCATTTCCATCCGCATATTCGCCTCGTTGAGCCGGGCTTCCTCCAATGATTTCCGCATATTCACCAGATGGATAGAATCCGAATCCCGCTTCAAAGGAACATGTCTGCCCGCTATTGTATCTCCGGCAAATATCTTCTTAACCGCCTGTTCCAACTGTGCTTGCGCCCCGATTGCCAGGAAAGAAAAGAACAACACCAGTAACGACCGTTTTATTTTATTTATTTCCATACCTTATATTCCTTGATTATAATTAAGGTTAATCTAACATTTCATTAAAAACAGAGCAAACATACGGATTGTTTTTGACATTACCATTTCCAAATTGATTATCTTTGCCACTAAAAGAGAAAAAAATATGAATATATTATTACTTATCGGGGGATTAATCCTCATTCTTCTAGGAGCTAACGGATTAACAGACGGTGCCGCCTCGGTAGCCAAGCGCTTTCACATCCCTCCCATCGTGATCGGACTTACCATTGTTGCATTCGGCACTTCTGCCCCGGAACTGACAGTCAGTGTATCTTCCGCTCTCAAAGGAAGCGCGGATATTGCCATAGGCAACGTAGTGGGAAGCAACATTTTCAATACGTTGATGATTGTGGGCTGCACGGCCTTATTCGCCCCGATTGTCATCACCCGCAATACACTTAGAAAAGAGATACCGCTCTGCATACTTTCTTCTATTGTCTTGCTGATTTGTGCCAATGATGTATTTCTAGATAAAGCTCCGGAGAATATCCTGAACAGAGTAGACGGCTTATTATTACTTTGTTTCTTTGTCATCTTCATGGGTTATACCTTTGCCATCGCCTCCAAGCCGGGCACAACGGAACAGGCGGGACAGATAGAAGCTCCGACCATAGAAGAGGAGACAGAAATCAAATCACTCCCCTGGTGGAAATCCATTCTTTATATCATCGGAGGCTTGGCTGCCCTTATTTTTGGAGGTCAGTTGTTTGTTGACGGCGCCACGGGCATCGCCCGCAACCTGGGTGTCAGCGAATCGATTATCGGACTGACACTGGTTGCAGGAGGTACTTCTCTTCCTGAACTGGCTACGTCTATCGTTGCCGCATTAAAGAAGAATCCGGAAATTGCCATTGGAAATGTGATCGGTAGTAACCTCTTCAATATATTCTTTGTACTGGGATGTAGCGCCAGCATCACCCCTCTCCATCTTAGCGGAATTACCAACTTCGACCTGCTTACGCTAGTAGGTTCCGGTATCCTGCTCTGGTTATTCGGGCTGTTCTTTGCCAAAAGGACTATCACAAGAATCGAAGGAGGGATTATGATACTTTGTTATGTGGCGTACACGGTGGTATTGATTTATAACACTTGAGAATAATAAAGAGGCTGTGTCAAAACTCTCCTTTCATTCATGCTGGTAAATTAAAACTAATCGTTATTTCACCTCAACTGTTGTCAATACATTAACGCCATATTTTCCGTCTTCAGACACCCACCAGGTGGTATTACCATTCGCACAGCGCAGGGCGTAACGAGGATTATATTTCAACCGTTCCGAACCGTCGGGTATCCACAGACCCAGTCTGTATTCTCCGGCGGGCATTGGGCCTTGTAATTGAATAGACTGATTTACAGAATGTACCAATGGCGTATATGCCGCGTCTCCCGGTTGGAACGGTTGCCAATCCAACGGGTTGGCTTCCGTCAGGAACTCGGTGACTTTCCCTTTGTCGTCAATCAACACAAAGTAGACAGGATGCTCCCCAAAGACAGTGGCAAAACCTCTGTTTACCAAGCCTAATTTCAGTCGGTTTTCCTTACCAGACTGTAACTTTTCCGGTAGTTGAAGCGACTGCAATTCAATCCGATAGCCAAGATGGTCGCGTATATAATCGAACATATTACGTTGTACCTTCGTTCCGTCCTGCTTCTGAAAATAGCTGTCGGATACAGGCATATGATGCTGACGAAGTGAATCTTCCGTTATCATTGTTTTCTTCCACACAATCATGGAGTATTCGGGAGGATTGTTCTCATCAAACCTGTTATTAGGATGCTGCTCTTTATAATTATGTATAATACTCAATGAAGTATAATGCTGGAGAAACAGGCGTCTCGCCGTTTGCATACCATCGATAATCCATCCTGCTGAAGGACTGTCCGGATCGGCACCTACACTCCAAAATCCCCAGGGAAGTTCACCGTCTACCACCAAATAAGGCGATTCTTTCACAATCTGGTCGAATTTGACAGTTCCTTCGTGCATATCAGCATCCCACCTGTCAGGCCGTATGACAATAAAATCATCGTGGAACGAGAGTCTTTTATACAGTTCCGGTTTATCTTTCAACAGGTTCTTAAATTCCGGTAGTCTCACTTGTACATTTCTCTCTACGGGAACCACCGAAAGCAATTTTTCCAACACGGCTGCTTTTGTTTCTTCCGAGTTCTCCAAACCCTGAATAGAACTATGCCATTCTCCCCATGCACCGATCATACCGGCTTGCACTACCAAAATCAGGTCTTTATTTTTCTCCAGGAAAGGTTTCAACTGGTCCAAATGTTCCAAAATCTGCTCTCCGGTAGGACCGACGGCGGCTCTCCCCATAAAGTCCCGCTCATAAGCAAAACGCAACACCGCTTTCTTACCCAACTTCTGTAGTTCATCAAAATAGGTTTGCATAGTTTGGAAGTTTTCTTCCGATAGTTTTTCACCTATTAAATAGGTAAGATAGAAATAGCTTTGAACGAGTGACACACTGTCTGCTACATACTTTTCCGACAGTTCCAACAATTCCGTTGTCGGACGATCTTTCTCGTGCAACACATCTACCGCCGTCTCCAACCGGAATCCTCTTCCGGGATTATAGAGTCCATTTTCACCATGCAGATCATCCACACAAATTCCGCGAAACTCAAGAGTCCGTTGAGAATCACCACAGCCACTTACCAGCAGGGCCAATAAAGCAGCTATCACACTGCTATACATCCAATACTTCTTCATAGTAATATTTTGTTTGCAGGCAAATATATAACAAATCAAAACACGAACACAGATCACAACCCATTTCGCACAGAAAAGTATCAGTTTGGGATAAAAAAAGCAAAAGTATTAGTTAATGCTAAGATTGTATTTGTCTCGCAAGTTGAATAACCCTACCTTTGTCACAGCAGCCAGTAACAGCCAACTGACCATTAAAATAATCCTTAAACAGTAAATAATACATGAATAGATTAAATTGGTTCTTCTTACTAATAGTTACCATTCTGTTGATTCCGGCAGAAAAGGCCACCGCAAAAAAGAAAACAGAAAAGTGTGACAGAGAAATATGGTGCGAAGTGATGTACCGGATGGCTGCTCCCGTATTAAGTAATATGAGCGAAGGAGCACTAAAACAAAATATGCTTGTCGAATTAAGCCCGACATGGGACGGCCGCAACAAAGATGTCACTTATATGGAATGTTTCGGACGACTGATGGCGGGACTGGCTCCCTGGTTGTCACTGCCGGATGATAACACCACAGAGGGAACCCACCGTAAACAGCTCCGCGAATGGGCACTGAAAAGCTACGTCAATGCCGTAGACCCGAAAAGCCCGGACTATCTGTTATGGCGCCAAGAGGGTCAGACACTGGTAGACGCAGCCTATATCGCCGAAAGTTTTCTACGAGGCTATGATGCTTTATGGACACCGTTGGATAGCCTCACTAAACAACGTTACATCAATGAATTCACTCAACTCAGACGAGTTGATCCGTCATATAGCAACTGGTTATTGTTCAGTGCAACTGTCGAATCGTTTCTTCGAAAAGCAGGCGCACCCAGCGACACCTACCGTATCAGTTCTTCCTTACGGAAGATAGAAGAATGGTACGTAGGTGACGGCTGGTATTCGGATGGTCCCAACTTCGCATTCGATTATTACAATAGTTTCGTGATACATCCTATGTATATAGAATCACTGGAAATAATCACCGAAGCCGGCAAACACAAAAATATATGGAATATGCCCGGCTGCGATTATCAGAAAGCAATCACACGGGCACAACGATTCGGCATGATTCTCGAACGGCTTATTTCTCCGGAAGGCACACTACCCGTTGTCGGACGTTCCATCACTTACCGCACCGGTTCCCTGCAAACTTTAGCCTTACTCGCCTGGCGAAAATGGCTTCCCAAAGAATTAACAAACGGACAAATACGTGCCGGCATGACTGCTGTTATCGAGCGTATGTTTGGCAACGACCGCAACTTCAATGAAAAAGGTTTTCTAACACTGGGCTTCAACGGTTCACAACCCGGCATCTCCGATTATTACACCAATAACGGCAGCTTATATATGGCGTCACTTGCCTTCCTGCCGTTAGGTCTTCCCGCAGATGATCCGTTCTGGACAGATGCCGCACAGCCTTGGACTTCGAAAAAAGCATGGGATGGAGATGATTTTCCAAGAGATCATTCTTATCACGAGAAATAAGTGATAATCAGCATCATATAATAGTTTCCAGTTATACTGGAAACTATTATCCATTCACACTGAAAAAACAAATAAAAAGCAATTTGTATAAAAGTATTGGTATATGCTAATATTATATTTGTCTCCTTTTCACAATAGCCTACCTTTGCTTATCATCAATGATGACGTCTTATTAAACAACGAATAAAACATTAACCATTTAAATAAAAGTATCATGAATAGACAAAACCTTTTAACATTACTCGCTACATTCGCATTACTCTTCAGCTTCACATATTCTTGTAATGCCAAAGGAAAAGACAAGGCCAAACACGTTGTTTTCATCGGTTTAGATGGCTGGGGCGCATATAGCCTACCCAAAGCAGATATGCCTAATGTCAAAAAATTAATGGAAGACGGTTCTTATACATTAAAGAAACGTTCGGCACTTCCTTCTTCCAGCGCCATCAACTGGGCATCCATGTTTATGGGAGCCGGACCGGAACTTCACGGATATACCGAGTGGGGATCCAAAACACCTGAACTTCCGTCGCGTGTATTGAACAAGAACGGAATCTTCCCGACTGTATTCCAATTGCTGCGCGACGCCCGCCCGGAAGCAGAAATCGGTTGCCTCTACGAATGGGAAGGTATCAAATATTTAGTGGACACCCTTTCTCTGAACTATCATTATCATGTTGCCGATTGCAACAAAACTCCCAAAGAATTAGGCAATATGGCATCAGCCTATATAAAAGAGAAACATCCGGCCCTTGTTGCCATCTGCTACGACGGCCCCGACCATACCGGACATACTGAAGGACATGATACTCCCGCCTATTATGAAAAACTCAAAGAGTTGGATATATATGTCGGTCAAATTGTCCAGGCTGTAAAAGACGCAGGAATCCTTGATGATACTATTTTTATATTAACTTCCGACCACGGCGGCATTGACAAAGGACACGGCGGCAAGACAATGCGAGAAATGGAAACAGCTTTCATCATTTCCGGCAAGAATATTAAAAAAGGACTTCGTTTTGATGACATAAGCATGATGCAATATGATGTAGCTTCTACCATAGCATCTATTTTCAATCTCGAACAACCACAAGTCTGGATAGGCAGACCGATGAAGATTGTTTTCAAATAATCACTCTTTTCTCCATACTCATCTTATTTACTGAAACAAATACAGCAATAATCTTTCAATATACTGAAAGATTATTGCTGAAATATAGTCATTATATAAAATATCCAATATTCACTAGTAAAGAAGTCCAAACATCCATAGTGGAATCCGATTATGATGCCCAATTTCTGTCCCATCAACAGCAAGAAAAATAAATCCTCCAACGTCTTTTTTTGCTGATGAAGTTTAGGCAGGTCCAATGGAATCAATTTCTATATCGGACTCACGTTAATTTGCTACTTTCATTTTAGGATTCTTTTTTAGGCTATTACATTATGAAATATAAATCGGAATGTCTATATTTGCACATAGCCAAAAAATAACGGCCGTTATTATTACCGTGGTGGAATTTAAAAAGAAAGAGCTATGAAATTTTATAATCGAGAGAAAGAATTGCAGAGATTAAATAAAACTAGAGAAGTAGCTTTTAATAATCATTCTCAAATGACTGTCCTTACAGGTCGTAGGCGCATCGGTAAAACAAGTTTGATTTTAAAGTCTTGCGAAAATACACCTACGGTCTATCTCTTTGTAAGTCGGGGAAATGAAACAATGCTTTGCAACCAGTTTGCACAAGTTGCGAGCAGAGAGCTTAATAGCTTTATTTCACCGGATATCTCATCATTTTCAAATCTCTTTGAAACACTAATGGGTATAGGACGAAATATGTCCTATAACTTAATTATAGACGAATTTCAAGAGTTCTTTTACATCAATGAAACAGTATACAGTCAAATGCAAGATATTTGGGATAGATATAAGGATACTACCCACGTGAATTTAATTGCCAGTGGTTCTGTCTACACCCTTATGCATCGTATTTTCATGGATTATAAAGAGCCCCTTTACGGGCGTTGTGATAGCGTAATGAAATTACGACCGTTTGAAACCACTATTCTGAAAGAAATATTATCGGATCATAAACCTAACTACACAAATGAAGACTTACTAGCTTTGTACACGTTTACAGGTGGAGTTCCGAAATATATAGAGAATTTCATCGATAATGGCTGTATGAGTGTTGATGAAATGATTGATTTTATGATGCTCCCAGATTCCATGTTCCAAAACGAAGGAAAGACGCTATTGATTCAGGAGTTTGGGAAAAAATACGGAAATTACTTTGCTATTTTATCAGCAATAGCAAATGGCGACAATACGATTCCAAAACTCAACGACACGACCGGGGAAACAACGGTTACCGGACATTTAAAGCGGTTGGAAGAGGATTATGAATTGATAACAAAGAAACGACCTATTTTTGCAAAAGACGGAACGCAAACTGTCCGCTTTGAGATATCTGATTTGTTTTTACGCTTTTGGTTTCGTTATTTCACAAAATATAACGATCTCATTGAAACAGGAAACCTTGAACTGTTAGGAAAAATAATAAAAGATGATTACCCAACCTATTCAGGGTTAACGCTTGAAATGTATTTCCGTCAAAAGATGGCTGAAAGTAAAGAATTCCGGAATATCGGTTCCTGGTGGCAGACAAAAAAGGAAAAGATCCCTTGTGAAATTGATTTTGTAGGGATTTATGCAGATGACAAGCATGCATTAGTAGCCGAAGTGAAACGACAACGCAAAAACTTTAAGCCAACAGAATTTAGAGAGAAAGTAGAAACAATCCGTACTAAAATCCTCTCTAAATATGAGATAGACAGTCGTTGCTTAAGTATGGATGATATGTAGTAAATATTTTTTCGCAGGTTATAAAAATTAAAAGAATGGTTTCATTCAAGGTATATTTCAGCAATAATCTTTCAATACTGAAAGATTATTGCTGAAATATAGTCATTATACAAAAAGTCTACTCACTGAAAAAATGACTCTTCTTAAAAAAAGAATATCTAAACAGTCTGGAAAGGCATTAATTACATCACTGTTTGAAAAGAATAGAAAAGCGCCGGCATTTACAAGTACAAAAATCTCTTTTATTATTATTTAAATGATTCCCCAATCAAATCGCAACATTTTTCCTTCTTTATCTACCATTTAAAAGGAATAAATTCGAATATTACACATTCCTGTCACTGTCTTGTTCTCAACATTTATAATAAACCAGAGGGAAAACAAGCACTCAATCCCCCCTTCACATCTTCCTCACCGAGAAACAATAGCTTCTCCGGTGAGAAACAAACCGATGCACACCGAGGAACACCTCATTGGTTTTAAAGTAATAAGTGCTTTACGAACAGGAAAAGATGCATATTCCGTATAGCTTTATACAATATCAACTTATATTTTCGTATATACATGCAGTTATTTATGCAATATCTTCTATAGTTCATCAATTTTAGCATAATCACTTTTCAACAAAATCTTAAAAATAGCACGTTAATAGAGAAAAGATATGCAACTTTCAACTATGGTATCAGCCAAATTCCGGAATTATTAAAACGAGAAAAAGGCACAACCATTTGCTGCCTGCAAACAGCAAATGATTATATACCCAATTTTGAAGATGAAGTTTAGCGCAGATCCAATGGAACCAAATAGTAAATCAAAGCCATTCATTCTTTATTTCATTTATCTTCTGCCGGAAATTTTTATATATCCCAGAGGCTGTCTCTTATACACATCTGACGCTGCCGACG
>ENA-OZFK01000332-OZFK01000332.1-human-gut-metagenome-genome-assembly--contig:-NODE-332-length-21250-cov-4.762538_pt1 | contig 21250 bp, 8 predicted proteins | sample MGYA00244622_ERZ653642 | MGnify/ENA primary metagenome ERZ653642 (study PRJEB26926, sample SAMN06165103) | human gut metagenome | biome: ENVO:00009003; feature: ENVO:2100002; material: ENVO:00002003...
TAATTAGTGTTATATGTGCTTCTAATATAGAACTTTTATATCCCGATATAGAGTGTTTGAGACATGTTTCACCCCTAACTTTGCATCAGGTAAAAACGAAAAGTGAAACATTTAAATCAATCAAACGATGAAAGCAAATTCAATGAAGACTATCGGGAAAAGACTAACATTCTTAATCCTTATCATGTGTGTGGCAGTTTCTATTTCTGCTCAAAGTTATCAACTCTCCGGTTGCGTACAGGACGAAAACAATCAGCCGGTGGAAGTAGCAAACATTCTGTTGAAACAGGCTAAAGACAGTACTTATCTTACGGGTATGCTGACGGATGCACAAGGGTGTTTTACCTTTACTCAACCTAAAGGGGAATATCTGTTACATATTACTCTGATAGGTTGTGAAGATATCTATTTACCCGTCTCCTTACAGGGAAATAAGAATGTAGGTATGCTCACCCTGAAATCCTCTTCTACCTTTTTGAATGAAGTAACCGTTACGGCAGCTCGTCCGGTAATCAAGCGTCTGGTAGACAGAGTTGTTTTTGATACACATAATGCCATCGCTACTGCCGGAGGAAATGCACTCGACCTTTTGCGTGAAGTACCCGGTCTGCGCGTTGGTCAGAACAGTATTGATATTATAGGTAAAGGAGGCGTGAAGATATATATCAATGATCGTGAAACGAAACTTTCCGGTGACGAGTTGATTGACTATCTCCGTTCTTATGACGCTTCTCAGATACAGAAAGTGGAAGTAATTACTACTCCGCCATCTAAATATGATGCGGCTGGTAATGCAGGTATTATCAATATACGTCTGAAGTCACGTCCTAAAGATTATCTGGGAGGTACGGTATCTGCTTCTTATAATGCAGGTGAAAAGGAGAATTACGGTTATGGTGGTGTAAACCTGAACATCAGCAAAGGTCGTGTATCTTCTTTCATCAATGCAGGTACTACGCAAGGCAACTATGAGAACCGTGAGGCGAATCGTCGCTATTTTGCTCAGAATACTTGGGATGGGCGTACGGATTATAAGAAATATATGCAGAGTTATTATGGTCAGGCAGGTGTGGACTTTGCGCTGGAACGCAACTGGACGTTAGGTTTGCAAGCTGTTTACAACCACAATAACCCAAAAGATTCCAAAGCAGTTTCTATTACGGAAGTTTATGACGTGGCTACTGCCCGTCTGGACTCTCTTTTATTCTCTGACAGTGAGGAAGGAACTAAAGCCGACCGCGTTAACTTGAATTTCCATACTGACAAATCCTGGGGTGATAAGGGTAAAAAGATGACCTGGGATGTGGATTACCTGTATGATAAAAGAGATAGTCACATGGGGTTCCTGTCTGACACTCAGACTCCTGACGGTGTAACTATACCCGGAACCAATTTTGATTACAGTTATTTGCAAAACCGCAAAGTAGATGTATTCTCTTCTGCACTGGACTTTACACTTCCCTTCGAGAAGTATAAGGTGACCGCAGGTGCCAAGGTTTCTTTCACAAATACCCGTAACCGTATCAATTATGATACTTCGGACCCGACACTGGTGCAGGACGATTATTTCCACTATAAAGAACAAATCTATGCTCTTTACGCTGACTATAACCGCGCGTTTGGCAAGCAGTTCTCTATGCAGCTGGGCTTGCGTATGGAACACACCCGTACTACCGGTATTTCTGAGTCGGAGAATACGACGGACAAGCACGATTATACCCGTCTGTTCCCTACACTCTATTTCCTATATTCACCCAATGAGCAGAATGCGTTGAACCTTAGTTTGTCCAATCGCATTTCCCGCCCTTCACAGAATATGGTGAACCCTTTCCCGTTCTATCAGAACAAGTATACCTATGCTCGTGGAAAGGAAGACCTGAAGCCGAGTTATACGTATAATGCCGAATTGGGATATACATTCAAGAATAATCTCAATATCTCTGCATTTTATTCTTATTCGGACGATGTATTCTTTCAGGTTGTAGGTTTAGATCCGGAAACGAATATCAGCTCTTTCCTGTGGGATAATTTTATGGAGACACACTCTTTCGGGTTGAATAACTCCTATACATTCCGTACAAAATGGATGCAGGCTTATGTTCAGCATGGTGTAAACTATAGCCGCACAACTTCCAGTGCCGCTTCCACATCAGCCGAAGAGAAAGGATGGGCTTATAATGCCAGTTTGCGCAATACATTCTTCCTTAATCCGAAGAAGACATTTATTGGAACGCTTTCAGGTTGGTTTACTTCACGTCAGTATAGTGGAGTATATCTGATAAAACCTACTTATGGTGTCAGTGCGGGTTTGCTCTATCGCATGCTGGATAATAAGCTCAGTCTTAGCCTGAACGTCAATAATATTCTAATCAGCCATTCGAAGCTTGAAACTGTTTCCAATGGAGTCCGGATGACGACGGACAATCAGTTTGCCTTTACCGGTTTCCGCATCGGTGTTTCCTACACGTTTGGTGGAGATATCCGCAGCAAGGGACAACGTAATAGTAACTCAGATATTCAGAACAGATTATAAAAATTGCTTTCATCGTTTTTACCTAGCTGAAAGCACTCCCATGGTGGGAGACGAACGGCTTGTCAGAGTGAAACAGTGGTTTCACCGGACAGGCCGTTCACTTTGTTTCCATAAAGTATATGAATCATTCCTCCTTTTCTACCAGTTTTTACCCCTTACTTTCTTCATGATTGCTCACTTTTGCATACCAACAAACAAATCTATAAGAGGAAGTATATGAAAAACAAAATGAAAAACCGAGTAATAGAGATGAAAGACTTATGCCTTTTATGGCTCTTCTTGTTCTTATTAGGTGGAATACCGGCAGGAGCGACTACTATATCCGATGATGAATTAGCATCCGGTACGGAAGAATTAATCGCTTTTCCCGGCGCTGAAGGTTTTGGCCGGAATACTACCGGTGGTCGCGGTGGTAAAGTTTATCACGTCACTACATTGGAAGATGGAATGCAAGCAGGAACGTTACGTTATGCGCTTGCGCAAACAGGTGCACGTACGGTGGTTTTTGATGTAGCCGGGACTATCTTCCTGAACAGACCTTTAAGAATCACTAACGGAGATTTGACTATTGCCGGACAAACGGCGCCGGGGCAAGGTATTTGTATTGCCAGACGTCCGGTAACTATTAACGCCAACAATGTTATTGTTCGTTATGTACGGTTTCGTGTCGGCAATGAAGGCGGTGGAGAACCCGACGGACTTGGAAGTACCGATTGCAAGAATGTTATTGTAGACCATTGTTCTATCAGTTGGTCGGTAGACGAGTGTTGTTCGGTGTACGGTGGTGAAAACCTGACTGTCCAGTGGTGTCTTGTTTCCGAAAGCCTTCGGACGGCCGGTCATGCCAAAGGAAAACACGGATATGGAGCCATCTGGGGAGGAGCGAAAGCTTCTTTTCATCATAATCTGCTAGCACATCATGAAAGTCGTGTCCCACGTCTTGGTCCCCGTCCTTTCACTCAGGAACGCGAACATGTGGATATGCGTAATAATGTTTTTTATAATTGGGCGGGAAATGGCTGTTACGGTGGAGAGGGAATGCATGTAAACATCGTGAACAATTATTACAAACCGGGTCCGGCTACTCCCAAAAACAGTCCTGTACGCTATCGTATTGCTGCTCTTGGAGTGCGTACTACGAAATATTGTACCAAAGCAGATGGTAAGCCCAATGTTTGGAAACCTATGGAACATGTATGGGGGAAATTCTATGTGGACGGTAATGTAATCGAAGGTAATAAGGAAGTAACCAAGGATAACTGGACAAAGGGTATTTACGAACAAATCAAGAATTCATCCTGCGATAATACTTTCACTAAACAAGTGAAGAAAGAGATGCGCCTGGCCAAACCTTTGGATGCAGGTATTGTCACTACACATACTGCTGAACAGGCGTATGATCTTGTATTGGCTCACGCCGGTTGTTCCAAACAACGTGATATTATAGATATACGTATTATAGAGGAAACCCAAAACGGTACGGCTACTTATATTGGCAGCGTGACAAAAGGCGCTGAAAATGCTCCCGGATTGATCGACTTACCGGCAGATGTGAAACCGGAGGGATCCACCGGTGCTTGGCCGGAATTATCGAATGGCGGTGTTACAGCTGATGAGCTAAGAGATACTGATGGCGATGGTATTCCGGATACATGGGAAACGGCTCATGGGCTGAACCCGAAGGATGCTTCTGATGGTGTTACTACTACATTGAGTAAGGAAGGTTATACCAATTTGGAAGTCTATATGAACAGTCTGGTAAAGTAGAAGTTGAACCAATTATTAATATATTAAGTATGAAGAAGATAATTTTTACAGTACTATTTATGGGCATTCTATCGGGAGGATATGCTCAAGATAGTTCATCGCCGTATCAGGCCGTAGTAGCTTTGGATGGTAGCGGCGACTACACGAGTATTCAGGATGCTGTTAATGCTGCACCGGACAATCGGCAGGAGCCTTGGCTGATTTTTCTGAAAAACGGGTCTTATCGGGAGCAAGTAATTATTCCCGCTACTAAAACTTATATCCATCTTATCGGACAGGATAAAAATAAGACGATTATCCATCACTGTCTGAATGTCGGTGGAAAACCGGAAGAGGGAACTGAACCTGCTAAAACAGCTTATTGGAAACATTCTGTTCATAACCCTTCTTCTGAAGTTCATAAATTGGAAGGTAGTGTTGTTTATATAAAGGGAGATCATTTTTATACGGAGAATATCTCTTATCTTAATGACTGGGGGGTAGATAGCCAAAATGGTCCTCAAGCTTTGGCTATGAGTAGCCAGGCTGATTGTGCTGCATACAATAATTGCATTTTTCGATCTTTCCAAGATACCTGGATGACTTCCAGAACTGACTCCCACCGTCTTTATGCGAAGGATTGCTGGATTGAAGGAGCGGTAGATTACTTTTATGGCAGTGGAGATGCTTTGCTTGAAAATTGTACGTTATATAATTTGCGCAGTGGTTCGGTAATAGTTGCTCCTTCCCATAAGAATGTGAGGTTCGGATATGTATTTCGCAACTGTATAGTGGATGGTAATGCCGCTGCTGCCGATGGTAAACAAAAGTTAGGACGTCCGTGGCATAATTCTCCTCGTGCTGTTTATATACATACCACTATGCGCATTCCTCTTGCTCCCGAGGGGTGGACAAACATGGGGGCTATTCCGGGGTTATTTGCAGAGTATGACAGCCGCGATGCCGAGGGTAATGTACTCGACCTTAGCCAACGTAAGACTGAATATGACGGACGTGGCCCGGATAATCCGCCGAAAGGTTCCTGTCGTGCAACAATCACCAAGGAAGAAGCGGATGGCTATGTATACGAACGTATAATTCCGGGAGATGACGGATGGAATCCCCGTGCGATGATGGAAAAATTGCCATCTCCCGCAAAGTTGAAAAAAAAGGGGGATAAAGTTAGCTGGAAAGCAGTACCAGCTGCTGCCGGATATGTTATTTTCAATAATGATCGTGTCATAGGCTTTGCCAAAGAGCCGATCTATACTTTGCCATCTGAAGTAAAAGGAAATTTAAAAGTATGTGCTGTCAATCGTTATGGTTCATTAGGAACAGAAAGTGTCCTTTAGTTAATGAATTGTAATGGCGCTATAACATATTGACATTTTTTGCATATGGAATCCCGGGCTTGTGAAAGTCTGGGATTTTTTTGTTAAAACTACTCAGTTATAGCCTTAAACTGAATTATTACTCCCTTTCTGGATGATTTTACTCTTTAAATACTCTTCTAATTCTGAATTTTGCAAAAGAATTAATAACACAGGTTAAGTTAAGAAATGAAAAGCTTTACGAAAAACACTGTACTTATTGTTTAACTAAATAATACTATCATGAAACAAGAAATCGAAAAGATGAAGAGCAGGTTGCTTCTGCTGGCATTCATTTTAATGGTGCCTATTGGAGTGTGTTTGCTCAAAACATTACGGTAAAAGGTAATGTGACTGATTCGGAAGGAGAACCGATTATTGGTGCCACTGTTATGGAAAAAGGCAAAAGCCAGAATGGTGTCATCACTGACTTAGATGGTAATTTTACTCTGAATGTGTCAGGTAAAGGAAAAAAGATCGTTATTACCTATATAGGTATGAAAACGGAAGAAGTGGATGCAGTAACCGGAAAGACTTTGAAGATTGTCTTAAAGGATGATTCGCAAACACTGGACGAAGTAGTAGTAGTTGCCGTAGGTTATGGTAACGCACGCAAGAAAGATTTGACTGGAGCTATTTCTTCCGTAGGTGAGAAAACATTGAAAAACATCCCAACTACTTCAGCTTCAAGCGCCATTACGGGACGTCTGGCGGGTGTAAGCGTTGTTACAACTGAAGGTTCACCGGATGCAGCCGTTAATATTCGCGTACGTGGTGGTGGTTCTATCACGCAGAGCAATGAGCCGCTGTTCATTGTAGATGGATTCCAGGTGAGTAATATTAATGATATTCCTCCGACGGATATTGAAAGCATTGATGTGTTGAAGGATGCTTCTTCTACTGCCATTTATGGTGCTAAGGGAGCTAATGGCGTAATTTTGGTTACTACAAAAGGTGGTCGTGCCGGTAAGACAGAAGTGACATTCAATGCATCATTGGGTTTGAACCGTTTCTATAATGAAACTGAGGTTCTTTCTCCCTATGAATATGTTTACTATCAGCGTGAATTGGATCCGGCTAAGAATGCAGGCTTTTTTGATCGCTATGGACAGTGGGAAGATGTCGATATTTATAAAGGTAAAGAAGGACTCAACTGGCAACGTAAATTGTTTGATCGTACCGGATTGAAGCAGAGCTACAACGTAAACATTAATGGTGGTAGTGAGTCTTTGATTTATAGTATAAGTTACACACGTGATGATGAAACTTATATTATGCAAACATCCAAATATCGTCGTGATAATCTGAACTTGAAGTTAAGCAAGAATTTTAATAAAAAGTTGAGATTGGATCTTAATGCTAAAATGAGTAATAATGTTATTGACGGCCCCAGTGTATCCAGTGGTTCCAAACTACGTGACTGCGTGAAGTATCCTCCTATTGGTACGCTTACTGACCTAACGGAAGACGACCTGGCTGGTGATAATGAATTGATCCCTGAAAATATCAGTAACTTGAACGACCCCTTCTACAATATTACCAACGAGTATAAGAAGCAGTCCAAGTTCAATAATACCTATAATGTTGCTTTAATATGGGACGTTATTAAAGGATTACAGTGGCGTGCAGAAGGTACTTATGGCTTTACTTTTGATCGTACTGATAATATTTATCTGAAGAATACAGGTGAAGCGAATGGTAAGGCCGGACAACCTGTTGCCTATCGCCAATATTGGAATGGTTCAAAATGGACATTTCGTACTTTGCTGACTTATAAATTCAAGTTGAAAAAGCATCATTTTGACGTTATGGGCGGTATAGAAGCTAATAACTCTGAAAAGGATGATATGAAAGTCAATTCAGACTATTATCCGGGTGATTATTTGGCTAATGACATTCTGGCTATGTGGAACAATGGTACTGCAGAACCCACTTATACAACGATTAATGAACCCGACCGCAGCATGTCCTATTTCGGTCGTGCCAATTACATTCTGAATGATCGTTACTATCTGACTTTTACGTTGCGTGCAGACGGTACTAATGTATTTGCACCTGGAAATAAGTGGGGTATTTTCCCCGCTGCATCTGCTGCATGGCGTATTTCGGATGAAAGTTTCATGGAATGGTCTAAAGACTGGTTGTCCACTTTGAAGATGCGTGCCAGTTATGGTAAGTCCGGTAATGCCCGTGTCGGTTCCTATTGGCGCCAGACTTATAGTCCGGTAACTTCTACTAAGAATCTCTATTATCAGAATGAGATTGGACAGAGTAGCTTGCAACCTGCCAAACGTCTGCGTAATGAAAATCTGACCTGGGAGTCTAAATTCTCAACGAACGTAGGTTTTGACTTAGGTTTCTTCAGTAATCGTATAAATCTGACATTTGATTATTATAATGATGTTACTAAGGACTTGATTATGGAAGTGCAGTTGCCCTCTAATGCAGGTTATAGTAGCCAATACCAAAATCTTGGTCAGACTACTAATCGCGGTGTAGAGTTGTCGTTGAATGCAAATCTCGTTCAGACGAAAGATTTCTATCTTGACTTTAATTTTAATATTGCTTTCAATAAGAATAAGGTAGATGCATTGTATGGTGCCAATGGTGACGAAATGATTCTTTCTGGTGGTGGCACAGAGACCGGTAGCGATAACTATCGTGTTTTTGTAGGCCAGGAAGTTGGTTTGATGTACGGTTATGTGTCTGATGGTATGTATTCTTTTGATGATTTCACTTTCAATCCTACCACTAAAAAGTGGGATATTGTGACGACTAAAGATGAAAATGGTGTACCAATCGTTACAGATTGTTCGGGTGTACTTTCTCGTGCAGGAGGTTATTTCGGACCTGGTCACATGAAATTGAAGGACTTGAATGGTGATGGAGTTATTGATGCTGATAATGACCGTAAAGTGATCGGTCATGCGTTGCCGAAACACACTGGTGGTTTTAGTTTTAATGCCGGTTGGAAAGGTTTCGATGTTACAGCGATGTTCAACTGGTCTTATGGTAATGATATTCTGAATATCAATAAAGTGGACTACACTTCTTATACAGGTTCTAAACGTTATCAGAATCTGAGTAATGATATGAGATTGGCAAATCGTTTTACAACGATAGATCCTGTAACAGGACTTAATATCTATTATGGTGAATATGCCAACCCTGAACGTTTGCAGGAAATTAATTCCAATGCTTCCATCTGGCATCCGTTAATGAACAATACGATTACCACAGACTGGTTGGTAGAAGACGGTTCGTTTTTACGCTTAGGCGTTCTGACGCTGGGATATACTCTTCCGAAATATTGGACTCAAAAGTTCGGTGTGAAGAGCCTGCGTGTCTATGCTACTGGAAATAATTTATTCTGTCTGACAGGATATAGCGGTCAGGATCCGGAAGTAAATACAAGTTCCAGCAATATGACTCCTGGTTATGACCGTTCGGCTTATCCGAAGTCCAGATCCTATATTTTTGGATTAAATGTTACATTCTAAACTAATAAACTTATGAAATTACAGAATATAGTATATGTATTGACGGTGGGAGGTGCGCTGTTAACCTCTTGCAGCGATTTTCTTGATACGGAATCTCCCTCGGTACAAAGTAGTACTGTTACTTTTGAGAATGAAGGTATGACGCGTTCGGCTATTATGGGAGTTTACTCCGAATTAGCAGGTACGTATGTTTATGGACAGAAAATGTCGGTTAACTGGCAAGGTGTTTCTGATATTGAATTGGCTAGTGGTTATGCTACTGACCCATCTAAAGACCTGACAAGTGATACAGGGGCGGCCAATTATTATTGTGACTGGTACAACAAGACCCTGCAATGGGGATACATTTTTAAAATGGCAGAATTGGCCAGTACGGCTGTGGATGGCATTCGTGCTTCAGCGCTTTATAAAAGTGGTAATGCGGCGATGAAGCGTTATTTGGGTGAGGCTTTAACATTGCGTTCATTGTCTTATTTTGAATTGGTTAGGCGTTGGGGAGATATTCCTTTTAAGGAAGGTATGTCTAACTCGGATCTTTCCAATGTATATATGGGAAAGATTAATCGTGATAGTATTTATTCAAGTATTGTTCGTGACATGCAGGAGGCAGTTAACTATTTGCCTTGGGTAGGAGAAAATTCTGATTATAATTGCGAACGTGTGAATAAAGGATTTGCCAAGGGATTATTGGCTCGTATTGCTCTTTTTGCAGGAGGATGGTCTGTTCGTGACGGTAATCAGTTTCCTGATGATTCTAATGTAGAACACTATCCTAATGTTGAAGGAAATCCCGGTATGGAGGAAGTAGGAGGTTATTATGTTGGTAGACCTAAGAATTGGCGTGATTATTATGAAATAGCCGAGCAGCAATGTGCTGAAATTATTGGTGCTCCGGAGAATCCTCATCAATTGGATCCTGATTATGGACATATCTGGAAAACAGTTTGTGGCTTGAATTATAACGAATATAATGAGAATCTTTTTGAAGTAGCTAATGGAGTAGGGTATAGTGGTGACATCGGTACATTGATGGGACGTGCAATGGACGGTGGAATCGGGTATGGCAGCCGTGGTTTCGGTGGTTCTTATGTATGTTCAAATGCTTATTATTTCTATTCATTTTCTCCGACTGATACTCGTCGTGATTATGCTTGTTACTGGCCTCAGTATAAGAAAGATTCAGATGCGAAGAGAAATCGTGAGGTGATGCAGACTGATATAATGAACGTGAAATTGGGTAAATGGGGCTTCTTCTGGACTTCTAATGCATATCGTTCTATAGCACAAACAGCTACGGCTCGTACTCCGACCGGTATTAACTGGATTGTGATGCGTTATTCAGACGTCTTACTGATGTTTGCTGAAGCTCGTTATATGTTGGGTAAAGGAATTGATTCAAATAGTGAAATAGCTAATATCAGTGCCCGCAACGCATTGGAACAAGTTCGTACGAGAGCTTTCGGTGCCGGTTCTGAAGAAGTGAATAAATATGATGCTGATTTCTTTGAGGCCATTGTTAACGAACGTGCCTGGGAACTGGGTGGTGAAGGTATCCGTAAATTGGATTTAGTCCGTTGGGGATTACTAGATTCTAAAATAGAGGATATGAAAAAGGCGATGCTTTATTTGCTGGACGGTACTCATACCATACAAATCTTCGATAAAACGTATGAACCAACTGATTTCCCGGTGAAAGTGTACTATAGATATGATAAGGAAGGTGAATTCATCGATTTGTCTTCAGCCAATTTCTATCGTAACCTGGCCGATAATCCCGATACGGAAGTTTATTCAGAAGCGAATTGGTTCCCCCGTTCTTATTGGAATTTGGCCGAAGGTAAAGAAAGTTCTTTAGTTGATAATTCAGTAAAGATATTGTCTTGTGCCACTGGTTTGCGTAAATCTTATGATTATACGGAATTGCTGGGTACTTTGAAGTATGGCGAGTTGATTCAGGCTAAGTTGAATCTGATAGATATAGGTAATGAGATCTGTAATTATCGTCATTTCCATTCTATCTATTATGATGATATCTATAAGTCAAAAGGGTATTTGAAGAACTCTTATGGATATGATAAGCAAAAATAAAAAGTTAACTTATTAAAGAATGAATATATGAAACTTAGAAATATATATTATATCTTATTGGGAGTTCTGGCATTTTCTGCCGTTGCTTGCCAGGAGGATGCCAATGACTGGGGGATAGAACCAGGGCATGACCGGTTATTCCGTACTACTGAATTTAAAGTGGCTGATAATACATCTCCTACTTCTATAATGTTAAGTTACAGAGGTATAACGGATGCTTCAAAGTATATCTTTGAATTTAGTAAAGGAGATAGTCTGGAATTTACAAATATTGTGAAGACTGTGGAAATTTTGGCAGACACCTTGACACCGTATCGTCAGGAAACTACTGCGGTTAAAACGGAATATCGTACATTGTTCACAGACTTAGATGGAACCAGCCGTTATTCGGTACGTGTAAAAGCGGTAGATGGAAAAACAGGTAAAGAGTCCGGTTATGTGGGACTTTTCTTTGAAACTCCGGATGAGCAGATATTTACGGAGGTTGTTCCTTCTACTTCCGGTGCTGTCTTGAAGTGGAAAGCCGATAAGACCGCTACTCATATTCGCCATGCCGAATTGAAGTTTACGGTGGAAGGAGAAGGGGAAGAACAGACTGTTTTGATTGATACAGTATGGGTAGAACCCGCTCACGAGTTAACTGCAACTGAAAAACAGGCAGGAACTTATTCCATTAAAGACTTGAAGGCAGGAACTAATTATCTGGCATATATCCTGAATGGCGATGTGCTTAGAGGTAAATATAGATTTTTGACACTGGGCTCTTCTGTAGGAGAAACAATAGACGTACAATCAGGAGATGATATTAATGCTTTGTTAGCTTCTGCCCCGGTAGGACCGGTAACTCTGGCTTTCAAAGGTGGAGAAAGCTATACGTTTGGTGAGATCACTGTGCCGACAAATGTGAAGGCTCTTTATTTGGCAGGTAATGTGATTAACGGTCAGCTGCCTCAATTGACGGCTACCAAAATGACATTTACTGCTCCGCTGGGAACTGTGAAATGGCAGAATATCGATTTGATAAGTGACGGACAATCTCAATTCTTCATTGAAATAGGTAATACGAATTGCTTCAGTACTATAGCCTTTGAGGGATGTCATATCAGTGAAATTCCACGTAGCCTTGTGCGTTTGAACAATGGTGATGTAGAGATAAGTGGTATTACAATCAGTAATTGTATTGTGAAGAATGTAGCATTGAGCGGCTATGGTCTGTTCAATTTCGGTAAAGCTAAATCCTTGAAGAAACTCGTTATTGAAAACTCTACACTTTGTGAGATTGGTGATCAGTTGATGGATGTTCGTTTTGTTATTGATGAAATAAAAATGAATAAATGTATCTTCTGTAATTATACAATTGGTATGCCGAAGGTATTCCGTTTGGATAAGCAACCGAAGTCTATTGCTGTGACAAGTACTGTCTTCACCGGAACGAATGGTGGCAGCAAGATTAATTCCGGAAATGGAGATTATTCTGGCTACCTGGATTTCTCCGGTTGCTATTTGACCTCTGACTTCCAAGTGGACTCTAGACCGTTCACGAATGCCAAGTCTTTGTCTATGACATCTCTGGAATTGTTCGTAGATCCGATGAATGGGGATTTCCATTACAAACCGGAATTGAAATTTGAGGGTGAGGGCAAAGCCGGTGACCCGAGATGGTGGATACAATAGGTAAGATTCCATATAGGAAAGATTGTTAATGATGGAGGGAGGTTGTTCATATGAACAACCTCCTTTTGTGTTTAATCTGCTCTGAGAAACTTTTCGAATTTTGAGATAGTGCACTTATAGTACCTGAATTTCCCCTATAATACCTAATTTTCCCGGGTATATTTGCATAAAATGATTAACAGTAACTCTATAAAAGTAACAGACTATGAAACGATGGATTTTGATTGGTATGGTCGTAGCTTCCGGTATGACTATGCAGGCACAAAACAAATTGCCCGAAAAGTTTCCTTACCAGGATACAAGTTTAACTGCAGAAGAACGGGCGGATGATTTGCTCAAAAGATTGACTTTGGAGGAAAAGGCTTCATTGATGATGAACGGTTCTCCGGCTATTCCCCGATTATCGATCAAAGCGTATGGTTGGTGGAATGAAGCACTTCACGGTCTTGCGCGTACAGGATTGGCTACAGTGTTTCCACAGGCTATCGGTATGGGAGCATCATTTGATGATAGTTTGTTGTATGAAGTCTTTACGGCAGTATCTGATGAAGCAAGAGCAAAGAGCCGGAGATTGGATAGTAAAGGAAATCTTACACGTTATCAGGCACTTACAGTGTGGACTCCTAATGTGAATATTTTCCGTGATCCGCGTTGGGGGCGTGGACAGGAGACGTATGGAGAAGATCCCTATTTGACCAGCCGTTTGGGAGTTGCAGTAGTCAATGGTTTGCAGGGACCCGATACAGCACGATACAATAAACTTCACGCTTGTGCAAAACATTATGCTGTACACTCGGGACCGGAGTGGAATCGGCATAGTTTTAATGCTGAGAATATTTCTCCACGAGATTTATGGGAAACTTATCTTCCCGCCTTTAAAACTTTAGTTCAGGAAGCTAAAGTGAAAGAAGTGATGTGTGCTTATAACCGTTTTGAAGGTGAACCATGTTGTGGAAGTAATCGTTTGCTGACTCAGATTTTGCGTGATGAATGGGGCTTCGACGGAGTCGTTGTTTCAGATTGTGGGGCAGTATCGGATTTCTGGCAAAAAAGAAAGCATGAGACGCATCCTGATGCTGCCAGTGCTTCGGCAGATGCTGTTTTAAATGGCACGGATGTTGAGTGTGGAAATAGCTATAAATCCTTACCGGATGCAGTAAAGGCTGGACTTATTACTGAAAATCAGATAGATATTTCAGTGAAACGTTTGTTGAAAGCTCGTTTTGAGTTGGGAGAAATGGACGAGAATGTCTGGACAGGGATTTCTTCGGATGTTGTGGACTCACCCAAACATCGTCAGTTGGCATTGCAGATGGCGCGTGAAACCATGACATTGTTGCAAAATAATAATAATATACTTCCATTGAGTAAACAGGCAAAAATAGCATTAATAGGTCCTAATGCAAATGATTCGGTTATGCAATGGGGAAATTATAATGGGCTACCTTCGCATACCATTACTTTGCTTGAAGGTATGCAGCGTTATCTGCCAACTTCTAATCTTATTTATGAGCCGGTTTGCGGACACACGGATAGTACTTTGTTCATTAGCTTATTCAACAAATGTTCTACTTCGGAAGGAAACGGTTTTCATTCAACATATTGGAATAATAATACCTTTACAGGGGAGGCTGTTACGGAAGTTCAGCAATCCACCCCATTCTTATTTAATACTAATGGGGCTGCTCCTTTTGCACCGGGAGTTATTTTAAGAGGATTTTCTGCTGAATATCGTTCTGTATTTCATCCGGAAAAAACAGAAGACGTTGTTTTTCGTATTCAGATGCGAGGCGCCTATGAACTTTATATTAATGGTAAACTGGTTAAGGAAGACGAAGGAGCCGTGAAGCAAATGACTTCCATTTATACGTTGAAGGCAGAATCGGGAAAGTCTTATGATATTTTATTAAAGTATCGTCATTTTGACAAAACGGCAAATCTTAGCTTTGATATGGGAGTAAATGCTCAGATAGATGTGAAAGGATTGTTGGAGCGTATCAAAGATGTAGATGTAGTTATCTTTGCGGGTGGTATCTCTCCGGCACTGGAAGGAGAAGAAATGCCTGTTGATGCAGCTGGTTTCAGGGGAGGAGATCGCACCGAAATCGAGTTGCCGGCTGTACAGCGACGTGTTGTTGAGGCTTTGAAAACTGCAGGAAAACGGATTGTGTTTGTTAATTTCTCCGGTGCAGCTATAGCTTTGGAGCCGGAAAGTCTGAATTGTGAGGCTATCCTGCAAGCATGGTATCCTGGGCAAGCTGGTGGCCAGGCTGTTGCCGAAGTTTTGTTCGGCGATTACAATCCGGCTGGAAAATTACCATTGACATTCTATCGTAACCTGGCTCAAATTCCGGATTTTGAGGATTATAATATGACCGGAAGGACCTACAGGTACATGAAAGAGACTCCTTTGTTCCCATTTGGTCATGGACTTAGTTATACTACATTCAAATATGGAAAGTTAAAAATGAATGATGATAAAATTGCTGCCGGTCAAAATCTGAACCTGGTGATTCCTGTAACTAATACAGGGAGTCGGGATGGAGATGAAGTGGTACAGGTCTATCTCAAAAAAAAGGATGATACAGAGGGACCGGTTAAAACGTTACGTGCTTTTAAGCGTGTGCGTATTCCGGCAGGAAAGACGGTTGAGGTTAAATTTTCTTTGGATGATACCCAGTTGGAATGGTGGGATGAACAGAGCAATACAATGAGAGTTTGCCCGGGAAATTATACTGTTATGATAGGAGGTACTTCCTGTGAGAAGAGTTTATTATCACGGACATTTACCATTCGGTAAAATTATGAGGAGATGATAGCTGAAATATTCAACTATCATCTCTTTTATTTTCTTTGTATTCCGAAGGCGTCATTCCCATTTGTCTTTTGAAACACTTTCCGAAATATTTAGGATCGTTGAAGCCTGTCATGTAAGCCACTTGTGAAAAGTTATATTCTCCGCTGTCTATTAATTGTACGGCACGTTTAATCCTAATTTCGCGTATGAAGTCCACGGGAGACAGACCGATGATGGATTTTAGTTTCTGATAGAAGACAGAACGTCCTAAATTCAGTAACTGGGCAAATTCGTCGACTGTAAGTTCCGAGTTTTCCATTTGCTCTTCCATTACTTGCATCACTTGCTGCATGAACTGCTCATCGTATGAAATGATCTGAGGTTGCGAGGGGGTCAGTTTCTCTTCCAGAGTGGTTTCCTGGGTATTGTTTAATTTTTCCGACCATGCTTTCCAGTAGATTTCCTGCAATTCTTTACGCTGGTGAAGCAAAGACTTGATACGAATTTTTAGATACGTTGCACTGAAGGGCTTGGTGATATAATCGTCTATCCCTTGTTCCAGTCCTGATATGCGATCATCCAGCGATGATTTGGCAGAAAGCAGAATGATAGGTATGTGACATATTTCTCTGTTCTCCTTAATATTCTTTACCATATCAAGGCCATCCATAGCAGGCATCATAATGTCACTGATAATCAGATCGGGAATATATTCCCGGGCTTGGTCCAATCCTTCTTGTCCATTGGTGGCGGTGAGTACCCGATAACTTTCTGACAAGATATCTGATAAGAAGTTTCTTAGCTCTACGTTATCTTCGACAATTAAGATGGATACAGGGTCTTCTTCATTCGATATCTGATTTGGTTCTTTGGCTGTCTCTGAAGGAGTAATGTCGGCCATTGAAGTTATTTCAACCATGGGTCTTATTTCATTTTTCTTTTCAGCGGGGACTGAATTTCCGTCATTCAATATAAACTCTGTATTTTCTCTTCCCTCATAAACTTTTTGATTCATTGGTAATATAACGGTAAACTCGCTGCCTACACCGGGTTGACTTTTTACTTCAATGTTGCCACAATGTAGTTCTATCAGTTCTTTGACAAGTGATAGTCCTATGCCTGACGAGGGCTGCAATATGTTGAATTTTACCAATGTTTCAAAGCGTTGGAAAAGTGTTTGCTGTTTTTGAAGATCGATACCAATGCCTTCGTCTTTTATGGAAACAATTAATCTGCTACTTTCCACATTGGTAATGACGGTAATAGACTTATTGGCCGGAGTGTATTTGAATGCATTGGATAGCAAATTAAAAATGATTTTTTCAAACTTATCCTGATCGATCCAGGTTTCTATAGCTTCCTGGTTTGTTTCCAATTGGTAATTGATATTCTTTTCTTCAGCAATAAGGCGGAAGTTATCCATTACTTTTTGTAATAGGCTGAGGACATCTGTCTTTTCCAGCAGCACTTTCATTTTTTTATTCTCTATTTTCCGGAAATCCAATATCTGGTTTACTAAGTGCAACATACGCTCCGTATTCTTGTGCACCAGGGTTAAATGTTTACGGGCATTGGTTGTGAGAGTTTCGTGTTCCAGAATTTCGCTAACCGGACTGGCTATGAGTGTTAACGGAGTACGTAATTCATGCGAAATATCGGTGAAAAAGCGCAATTTGATATTTGCCAGTTGTTGTTCAATATTTATCTGATGACGTAACCGGTATATGTAGAGAATGATATAGACGATAGTTGCTGTGGATAACACGAATAATACGACATACAGAATCCATGCCCAGTATGTCTCCCAAAAGGTTGGAAGTACAGTTATAGGCAGGATACGTGCTTTTTCCATCCATACTCCGTCGCTGTTGGTAGAACGTATTTGCAATTCATATTCTCCCGGAGGAAGGTTGATATAGCTGGCTGAACGGCTGTTATCCACTTCATTCCATTTTTCTTCCAATCCTTTCAGACGGTAAGCATAGCTGATTGATTCAGGCGCTACATAATCCAAAGCTGCAAATTGAAAAGTAACATTGCGTTCGGATGGTTTCAGCCTTAGTTCTTCCAGATCATTGATATCTAAATCCTGGGAGGTTCCTTGTATTTTAAATCCGGTGAATACAATGGGAGGGGCATAATTACTTTTCTGAAGATGTTCAGGACTAATTTTGAGTATTCCGATATCTGTTCCTAATAGCAATTGATTATTTTCCAGCACAGGAGCCGCTTCTGTAAAGTAAAGCTCTTGTTGCATGTACTTTTTATCATAATATTCAAATGTTTCCTTTTCCGGATTGAAACGGGTAAGTGCATTTTCCGAAATTACCCATAAACTTCCTTCTTTATCTTCTATCATAGACTGGACGAGGTCGGATGGTAAGCCATCTTTTGTCGTATAAGGTTTAAATTCGATGTGTTCACTTAAAAGATTTTCAGAAAGGACTTTATTGATTCCTCCGGTAAATGTAAGGATGTAAGTTGTATTTCTGCTATCTGTGTAAACATAGGTCACATTATTACTGCTAAGACTGGAAACTGTATTGGGACTGCGGAGATTACGGTAGAAATTGATTTCTTCCGGTTGTTTAAATTCATTGGAGAAGGTTAGTAACCCTTCTGTGGTACAGACAAGAATCGCCTGATTGACCTCAGTGATATAGCGGACTTTGGAGAAATGTTCTTTGGGATATCCTTTCAGTTGATTATCGCTATGTATGAAGCGGATTTCCCCTTCAGGTGTCTTTTCCAGTAAATTCAGTCCTCCACCATGACAACCTATCCAGATACGTTTTTGATGATCCTGATAGATGCTATAGATACTATTATGGCTCAGGCTATACGGGTTGTCTTCCTGATGAGTAAATTGACGTATTTGAAAATGATCATTACCGGTTCTTTCTAATTGGAAAAGCCCATCCAACTTACTTCCCATCCAAATAACTCCATTTTCATCTTCCATAAAGCAGTAGATGTTTTTTTGGAAAGAAATAGGTTGTGAACTGATGGTTCCTGCGGGAGTCAGATATCCTTTTAAACTTCCATCCGGCTGATAAATTCGTACATATCCTTTTTTGCTGGCTGTCCAAAGCTCATCTTTTTCATCTATCAAGAAAGCGCGTGTTTCAAAGCTGGCATCTATGGCTTGTAGTGAACATGCGTAGGTAGAAAATGAGATTTTTGTAACGTCCCAGTGATTACATATCCAGAGATTTCCCTGCTGATCTAAAAAAGAATTCAGAATGACGGGATTGAATTTTGTATCAGGATTATTATAATCAGTATAATAGGGCTTCAGTTGTTTGTTCTTTCGATCATAATAGGAGAAGCCACCTCTATGTGGAACCATCCACAATGTTCCTTGCTTATCTTCGAATATCAGGTCGCGACTTAATCGTTCGGCTTTTGGCAGATCCTCTTTGGGAGTAATATAATGTTGTTTCTCTTCTGTCTCTAAGTTATAACGCACTACTCCGGGCATTTCGGAGTATAACCATAATTCGCCGAAACTGTCTCTGAATACGGATAAAACTTCGGTAGAGGGATTGGTAGGAGTGCGGGGATCTATTAATCTGTATCTTTGATTTTCCGCAAAGTAAATATAGAGTCCATTATTTGTGCACAGTCCTATGCTATCTTTTCCCAGTCTACTGATAGAATTGATAGCATTGGAGGTTGAAAAGGGCATTTCATGAAATTGAAGTTGCTGTGTCTGGGGTAGATATATCACTAACTGGTTGTTGGCAGATACTAGATATATATTGCCATTATCTTCTTTGATATTCTTGAATGGAATATCAGATTCTATTTTCTTTTTGCCAATGATTGAAATTCCTTTGTTGGTTAATATCCACTCATCACCATCGCTATCTTGAAAGATGGTGATTATTTGATCTCCTTTTAAATTCTTCTCTTCTATGTTATATAAAGTAATTCCTTTCCTTTCATGGGGCTTGTATATTTGTTCATCGATGCGGAACGCCCCACGATTACATACAATCCAACTGATACCTTTAGGCAAGGTATAGATATTCTGTACAGCGTAACTTTGATGTCTCTGATCTTCATAGGGGCGTAATATGTCTATGAATCTTTCCCGGCGGCTATCGAATAGATAAACTCGCTCGTCATAAGTTTGACACCAGATGTCACAGGTTTGTGTCTGTGTGATTTTGGCTAAACGATTACTGGTTAAAGTACATCCGTCTCCCGGAAATGCTTTATAGTTTTTGAAAGTGTATCCATCGAATTTATTTAAGCCATTCCAAGTGGAAAACCAGATAAACCCTTTTGAATCTTGCAGGATATTGGTGACAGACCTTTGTGCCAATCCGTTGTAAGCGGAGAAACGTTGAATTTGGCAAATCGGTTGTGCAATGGCTACACAGGGGATAAAAAGACAAATCAATATTAAATAATTGATTTGTAGTATAATGCACTTTTTCATAGTATTGACTAATTTGTAACTGCTTTGCAAAGATATAAATTATCTGTTTTACTACTATGTATTCTGATAGTAAATGTAGGTGGATTTTTCAGCACTTCGGTAAAGGAAGCATGGATGTGTAATTATTATATAGCTATGTGGAATATTTGTTTCCTTAGGTGTATTATCGGGCTTGTGACTACCCAGAAAGCTGTTTTTAAACATTGTGAACATTCGTTTCCACCTATTGCGATAATTTTTCCCCCCTTAACTAAATACCTTTTCGGACTTTTGTATCAGAAAATCTAAGTGATATTTTTATTTGAAAATAAAAGCTATACTATGGATATGAAAAATACATCGGTTAATGCTGGGGAAGATTTTTACTATTATATAAAAAGAGAATATGCCTATTATTAACTATTATAAATTAATATTCTTATGAAAAACAAAATTTTAAACTTTTTGGGGGTAAAACAAGTATGTTGTTCTGTTCTATCTTTGGCTTGTTTTATATTTTGGGGATGTTCTAATGAACTTCTTCAGAATGAGGTAGATACTACTATAGAGAGAGCTGATACTCGTACAGAAATGTTGGATATTGTTACTATTGGAGGTGTACAATATGAAGTTTACGATTATTTGAGCTTTGAAACTACTGTTGGATGTGTCTATGCTACTACTACATCGCATTTGGAAATTAAAATAAGCTATCCTACTGTAAACTTAAGAGGATTACTGGTTAATAAGGAATGGAAAGACTATTATGATTACAATTTTACCGGTACTAATATATATGACTGGTGTGTTCCTATTGAGTCTATAGTGGAGGATCAGTTATATATAGATGATAAAATATATGTGCCAATTGATGGCTCTGATACTTATTTATATCTGAATATAGCGGCAAACTGCCCTTATTCTTGGAGCGGAAATAAAGAGCGCATTTGGATTAGGTATTATTTTACACATAAGGATTATAATTATAGATATCTAATGTTAGAAAACAGTGAGGACGATCCACAACATTACAAGGCCTGTCTTGCTGTACCATTTAACTCTAGTGCTGTCTCTTATACACATCTCCGAGCCCACGAGACCGAGGCTGATCTCGTA
>ENA-OZFK01000421-OZFK01000421.1-human-gut-metagenome-genome-assembly--contig:-NODE-421-length-17938-cov-14.195773_pt1 | contig 17938 bp, 21 predicted proteins | sample MGYA00244622_ERZ653642 | MGnify/ENA primary metagenome ERZ653642 (study PRJEB26926, sample SAMN06165103) | human gut metagenome | biome: ENVO:00009003; feature: ENVO:2100002; material: ENVO:00002003...
TTGCCACACACTTGCTGGAACAGGGAACAGACCTGCACACGATACAGGAATTGCTAGGACACAACGACATCAAGACCACAACCATTTATCTTCACGTGACAAGCGAACACAAAGCTAAAATACCCAATCCCCTTGATATGCTGGATGATTCGTAGGATATACTATTGTACTGCGAGAAATGAAACAGAGTATAGTGTATCCACCAATACCATATTATGATAACAAAAACAAGTCATATCAAAAGCGTCTTGAGTATCTGCCTGCTGTTGTTGACAGCGTTATTACCAACAGTCCGCTCCTATGCCTCGGGTGTGGCAGATTCCGTGTATTTCCACATCCGGCTGGACACACTGGGAAATGTCCACATCGGACAGGTGCTGCAACTGACCTATGCACTGGTCAACTCCTCGTCCGCTGTCCCGTTCGATTCAGTTGCACCCCCGGTGTTCAACGCCGACATCGAAGTCATGGAGGGACCGAAACCACACAACCGCAGCAGTTATACCTTTGTGGACGGTGTAGAAAAAGTGACCCGTGAAACCGGCTTCTACTACCTTGTGCGCTTCAAGCAGAGCGGCGAGACCCGGATTCCAGCCGCATCCGTGAAAGTGGGGAATCAGACCTATACTACCCCGGAATGCCGTGTAACCGTACATCCTCCCGAAGCAGATTTAAGTAAATTGCAATGCCATCTGCGTGTGGCTCAACTGAAAAAGGATTTTGTAAAATATTGTGCCACGTTGACTTGCAATGCCCGTCCCGACCAGAATCCGCCCCTGTTGACCATTAACGGAGAGACAGTCCGTCCGACAAATAACTCCTATTCGGGTTCCGATGGCAAGGAGGAATATGTTTACAAATATTATTTTTCCAGCAATGGTTATAACGTAGCCTGTAAGGAACTGACCTTTGGCGGAATTCCTTATTCTGTAGAGCCGCGAGTGAGCAAAATAGACAATGATGTTTTCAATCTTATTGTCTTTGGGGTTGTATGTGCATTGTTCGAGTTGATATGGTGGCTTGCCTATCGCTACCGTTACCGGGAGGAGAAAGATGCTGCCCTTGCCGACTTTGTGTTGAAAAGGAAAACCTTGCCTCTTATCATCGACTGGGCATACACCCACTATGGAGCATCGCACATGCTGATGTTGGTTTCTGTGATATCTCTGAGTGTTATGGGTATAATGTTCTATACAAACGGGCAGTTCGTGTCTGCTTTTCTCTGGTTTGGCGGTGTATTACTGCTGCTTGCCTATGTGCTATACCGAAGTCAAAGGCGCAAGTTGGATTTCAGTAGCATACCTACCACACTGGATAAGCAGTCGATTTATGACAAGATATATAATCTGTCGGTGACTTATGATTGGGACGTTGACCACTACGGAGAAGATTGCATCGTGGCACATACCAATCCTGCCCTTTGGCATCTGACATGGGGCGAGCAGATATTCATTGTGTTCGACCAAGGTCAAGTGTGGGTTAACAGCGTAAACGACCTGAACAAACGCACTTCGATATGCTCATTTGGACACAACAAACGGAATATTCGAAGAATCAGAGAGGCATTGACACAGGGTGCAGTTATTAGAGATTAGGAAATGCACCTGCGGGGTGTTGTTTACCGAAATATACAGCGCCTGACGAGTGATCTTATAAATACATTACCGATAATAACAAAATAAATTAATTTCATTATGGGACTATTTTTAAGAATTACATATCAATCGCAAGGAGGTAGAACACCTGAAACAGCATTTAAGAATCAAAAGATTTTAGATGAAATTATAGATGGCTTAAACGATTTTGATTGGCAAGAATCAAATTCGACCAAACTAACTACTCTTGATCCTCAATATAGTCATATTGCAATTGGCGCAATTCTTAGATTTTTCCTTTCTGAAAATATAGAAGGTGGCAACTTAAAATCATTTTACAGATACCTTAAAAAAGATGATAAACTTATAATAGACCAAATGCTCACAATTGACAAATATGATAACTTGTCCGAAATTGAAACAAGAAAGGCACTTTGTGATGATATATTCCTATATTTCAAAGAGGTTATCTTGAAATATAAAGAACGTTTTCTTGATTTTGATGCTGTTGCTTTTATCCCATTGCTTGAAGAGAGGTTTGAGGAAATAAAAAACGGTAAAATAGTAAGTAGAAGAAAATATGAACAATGGTAATTATAGTTTATCAGAGAAGGCGGGTAAATAGCTTTATCTCATTTCTTCATCGAAATTTTATAATATCAAAATATGTAGAATATATCGGTAATAAAACAAAAAAATATGAACGAACGATATGCCAAATGTATTCCATTCGATAAGAATGTAAAAGGCAGGATTGCTGGCAATCCACCTAAATGTATAGAAGAACAAATCCCTTGCGATTATAAATTCTATGCAACACTGGTACACCCGGAAAAGGAAGATAAGATGCTTTCTATTCTGATACATGATAATTTTGAAATTCTTATAGAGAATAACATTTATCCTTCGATAGCCGTAAAGGTTATAGAACACGAGTATTCAGACATAGGTACTCGTTCAGAGAAAAGCATCAAAGAATTATCTGTTAATTCTATTAGCAATTATTATTACCCACAAGACAGTGATTTTCAATTTATCAAAGTGGGTGGTGAACCACGTTTTATTCAGTGGAAAGATTACTATTATGAAGAATTGGAAAAAGACGGATATTCTTTCTTTTTACAAATTGATGAAGAAGGTTATAGAAAAAATATGGAATATGTGTTTATGTATGGGGCTTTGTTCTTATACAAGCATAATGTAACAGGTAATATTATTGCAGGATTTTGGCAATATTCGTAAAAATATATCGGTAACAAGCACCTATTCCGCCTAAAACGGCGGCAAGCTGCAACCCATTAGCGAAAATAGAAACCAGCATGATACAGCAAGTAGAAAAACTGAAAGAAATAATCAATCAAAACAGTATGGGGCATTTGCCTTTGCCCTACCGGGTTGATTTGATGAAACGAATAGGCAATGCACGGATAGTACAAAAAATATTGTGCGAGTGTTGCAAGAAAGCTTGTTCTTGCTTTTCAGAGGAATTTGGTGCGGAAAACCTATTATACAGTGCCTTGTTTGAAATAGACAGTTATCTGTACAAGAATAAGGGCACTATCGAAAGCATATCGGTTTCGATGGAACGGTTACGTAATTATGCGGAACAATCCATTGAGAGCTGCGAAGATATGGCAGGGTGGGCAATCATCGCTTTAGGGTATGCTATCCAAAATGATGCTGCTTCCATATTGGAAATAGAGGATTATAACGGTGAAGATGATAATACTTTCGACTTTGAAAGTTGGAATGTGGATTTTATATGCTCGATAGCCTATTCGGGCAGCAACCCTTTCGTGGAAATTGGAAATGTGGAGAAACGCAAGGAATATTGGCTGTGGTATGCAAAAATGGTAGGGGAAGTTACTCAAAATCCTAATATCGAGCATTTACTATTATCTGAATACAGAAGCGGAAGCTCTTCAATTGATATACCCGCACGCAATCAATTTGACGATACTATTGAAGCTCAATTTAAGGATATATTATTTTATATAATGGATTGTAAATCCCAAAAGTTAAAGGAAGGACTTGAATATAATATATTATTTGTTTCATGTGTAGTTGATATGTTTAGCATCACTTCTTCTAAAGGAGATATAATAACATTAAATACAAGAAATACAGATAAAATCTGTAATGCGTTTAGAAATATACGTGAACTAATGTATAATAAAAGCTCAAAACAAGGTGCATGGTTTCAAGTTGAAATGTTCTTAAAAAGTAAGGCTCAATATACTCTCAAGTTCAATTATGATAACCTTGAGCAAATTCCTTCTTTTTTTCAGAAACCTGATTGGTTGTTGGAGATGTTTAGGGAATATCCTCGAAGCAAAGAATATACACCTCTCTGGCTAAGAAAAATAGTTGGAAGAAGAAAGCTGTATCTGACTTAGTTTCTATGAGTATATAAAATAATTTCGCTAACAACGCAGGATAACGGACAAGCCGTTCCCTGCTGAACCATTCAAGGCAGATACCACCTAAACGGTGGTCCTTTCCAGACATTAATAATAAAGATAATTAAAGTATGGACGATATTACGAAAAAAATACTTGAAGAACTTGTTATAAATTTTATTTCAGAAATGAATGAATGGGAGAAGTATTGTAACGAGTTTGACGAAGACCAGTTAGAATTGGACGAAACAGAGCATAAGATAAAGCAAATGGTTGCTTCTATCATTAGTAAATATTGTACAGACAAGGAACGAAAAATGAGCCGCCCGAATGCTTTGTCATGGGGACTTGAAGGAAGTTATGACTATGATCCAAATAAGGAAAAAATAATAGATATACAAGAAAGCAGGAAAAATAAATTTTTTGTGACAACACGAACTGATGACGAATATCTACAGTATATTGTCGTCAAAAAAAATAATAAGTATTTGATAGATAGTAAAAAAAGGAAATTCTTAAGTGAGGATAAATGGAGTGTTGATTATTTATAAGTCTAACAACCAACTTTGATGTTTACTATAATAAACTCTATTATTAACAAGGTCGAGCTAACAGCTAAACGCTGTCCCTCACCAAGCCATTATCAGTCATTAAAACGGAATTTTAATCATGAAAGCGAAACTGAAAATAATAAAAGATTGGGAGTTTGGCGGAATTGAATTGTCTGGCACTTCTTTCAAATATAGTCCACTTGGCGGCAAAGGGATGATAGCTCGTAGCGAAGAGGAAATAGTATTCTCTGTTTATCATTCACAGCAAAAGTCGAAAGGAGTGCTATGGATAAAAGGAGATATTTCCCGATTTATCCCCAGTCCAAAGCCCCAAGAAGTGCAAGACATTTGGCAAGACCCCGTACTTTTATCTTGCAACAACGGAATATTATTTCTTTGTGGAGCCAGCAAAACTCTTTGGTGGTTATCTGAAATAAATGGCGATTGGACTTCTATTTCTATGGATAACTGGTGTGCCGGAGGCATACCTATGCCAATAGCTGTTACCGGAGAGCATGGTGTATTTCCTATTGTATGTAGAGTAGATAGGGTTTTGGAAGCAACGAACAGTTTCACAACTTTGACTGTCAATTTTGCAACAAAGACTGCCCGTTGGTCTGACATTGGTTCTTGTGTGTATAGCAAAGCTGGAACTCGGCAAGCACATCTTGATTCGGTGACAAAAGCGAATGGAGATTTCTCCAAAGCAGTTTTCAATTATAACTATCCTCTGATAGGTTCTATGCAAGAACAGACTGGACATTTATATGCTTTTTTGGAAAGTAGCACAACTAATCCAGTAGGTTTGGCTGGAATGGGATATTATTGGTATATAGAGTTGGAGTTTAACGGTTTGTTTAAAAATAAATTGTGGGGTAAAGACAATTTAAGCCGTTTGCCCGGAAAACATGGGATGCGAGGTAAATTCTCTGGGGATAGAACTTGGCTAATTTTATCTTCCATTTTCAAAACAGATGAGTGGAAAGGCAAGCAAAAACTATTGCGCCTTTCTGATTGTACTTTGGTTGACCTCGTTATGCCTCGTGGATATAGTGCTTTCCGAGTGTTAGATGTTTGGAATAACCGGGCATTTATCTGTAATGAAGATACCAAGCTGGCTCTTTGTGAAATAATATGGGAGTAAGTAATTATAAATGTTGATAACAAGCCAAGTTAGCTGCTGAACGCAGCTCCTTGTCAAGCCATTAGCGATAACGACTAAAGTTATAGACATGAAACATATACAAATGGTAATAATGATGTGTGTGATTTGTATAACAGCAAGTTGTACAACGCAAAAGGTTGCATATAGAGAAAGGTTTGAAGAAGCAAAAGGATATGCCCTTTATGCTTGTATCGCACACATGAACAAGTTTGTTGATAGTACATCAGTTATCAACAAAGATTATTCTGGCGAATATTTTGTTCAATTAAGCAGTTTATCGCTGGAAGAAATTATCAGAATTAAGGAATATGTGGATAAAGAATGTATGAATTATTGGAGTATATCACACAATCCGGAAGGTAATATGATTGCATATTCATCATGGAAATTCTATAACTCCAAAGACTTGGATAACTTTATCCGTAAGACATTAAGGAAAAATATCGGTAACAACGAAAGATAGCATCTGACGATGCTCTTTTCTAACCATTAACTGTAAAAAGACAAAAAATATGAAACAGAAAAACTATATAATTAAATTGTTGCTGAAAACATGGTTGGGTATATTATGCTTCAGTTTGTTATGTACCTTTTGTGCCGTATGGTTATTGTTTCAAAATACAAAACAATCATCATATGATAATATAAACATTGCTTATGAAGGGATATTATTAACTTGGGCTATAATTGGAGTAATAATGTTTTCAGCTGGGACAATCACATTGTTTATGAACTACTTCCCGGTAATCAGATATAATAATATATATCGCTTTTTGTCATTTTTTCTTGTACCTATGTTGCTTATTTTATGGTGTGGTACAGAAATACTTTGTTTGTGGACTGTTGCAATACCATTTATAGTCTGTTTATCTGGTGCATATCTATTGTTCCGAAACAAAATAAAGAATACAGCTGACAGCGCAGGATAACGGACAAGCTGTTCCCTGCTGAACCATTAACATTATAATCTTCCAATTATGCGATTAGGCAATAGGAAAATAATACTTTATACTGGAACAACAGTTTTGCTGATTATGATAACTGCCACTCGCTGTCTTGATTTTTTCTTCTTTTTTAATGAGGACAATAGAAGATATACAATAGGCACGTTTTCTGGCATAGGACATTATCGTGGTACAATCTACAAGTTCAATTACAAAGTGGATGATTCAATTTATATTGTTGATACAAGGTTTGGACTACATGATAAAGATTTGAAAAATCTAAGATTGGTTGTCAAATATTCAAATAAATGGGTTGAACATTCAGAACTACTTGTAGAGGATGTTCCTAAATGGGTACTTGCACCACCAAAAGACGGATGGAAACAATTCCCTCCTGATATAAACTGGAAAGGTGCAGAGCTTGATACCGCCTATATGAAGAAGATGAATTTGGAAATACCATAATTTGATGAGAATAAAAATCGAATGTTAACGAGATAACAGCTTAACGCAGTTCCTCACCAAATTATAAACAGTATTGATTGAAATATGACGAAATATAAATTATTGTATATAGTTCTTGGTATCCATATCTTATGTGGAATACTTGGTTTGATAGTAATATGTTCAGTTCCAGAAACAGATCATATACGATGGAATATCGGTTATATCATCGGATATATTTTCGTGTTATCCTTGGTTCTTTCCATTTTTATACACATTCCTAATAAAGCACCCGAAGGGATCAAATATGGCATACGAATATATAGAAGTATCTATTTGCTCAGTATTATTATAAGTCTATTAGTTCCTAAAGGACTATTTATGTTGTTGATATTATTCATTGACTATTCAAGCAATTCCAAGAAGATAGCTGAAGACGAACAATATATAATTCGTCATTATGTCACGGCATCACTATTTGATGACTTTAATGAAAAGAGAATATATAAGAAACAAGGAATTGTAGAGAAATATATTGGTAGTTTTGATGGTAGTGATATTATTCCACATAAGAGGCATGAGATACATTCTTTTCATATAGATGAGAGTAAAAATGTATTTATAGGACATTATCATTCATTACTTAATGCCAAAGATACTGTCATGTCTTTTCCTATTGTAAAATCTAATAATTGAGTTTATAACAAGGTCGATACAACAGCTAACACTGTTCCTCACCAAACCATTAAAACCTCTAACGATATGGATATATTGAAAAAACTGAGCAAATATTTCATCATCGCACTCACCATCCTGTTTGTATGCTCCTTTGTTGTGCTTGTCGATAAATTCCACAAAATCGAATACGATGTGTTTGATGTCTTGGAAACATACAAGGCTTTGAAATACTTCTTTATACTGGGAGTAACGGCTTTTACGGCTTCGGTAGTAAACAGCATAGGAATTGCCGCCTTGTTCGCCTTTAACAAACTGAAAGTACAGACATGGAAAGAATTTGTCTGTAAGCTGGGAACCGGACTACTGCTTGTCATTCCGCTGTCCGCTATGGTCTATTATTGCGACTGGTTCGTCTATCCCCAAATGAAGAAGGAGTATGTCCGCTTGAAACTGGAAATGACGGACAATGTTCCAAGAGATATTGACAATAACAACACATATCATGTCTACTTTAATAGCATCAAAAACGATATGCCCATGCTCCTATCGAAAGCCAGACTTACATACAAACTGGACTCCCTGAAAAACGCTTTCGATGCCGCTACGGACACTTGCAGTATGTACCTCTCCATGCTGCCCGATACGATGGCAGCGGAAGCATCCAACAAATATCGGTTGGGCAGCATGGGAGTAGAACTTACCTGCGCATCGCAACCGACAACAAGCAAGGACAGCCTGATATATATACAAAAAGTATTACTATACCATTATGCAGACGAGGCATGGAACACGCAAGCAGAGATACGTGAACTCACCAATGAATACAGCATCAGGACGTGCCACACAATATGTCTGTATATTTCCTATATCCTCTGCGCACTTGTCATTTTCCTGTTGCGACGCTATAACCCGATAAGAAAGATACTGGCAGTGCTGGCTGTCCTGATCGTGCTGTCCTATATGTATAAGGTGTTCGGAGAAGTGGTAAAAGAATCTATAGAAGATACCCGGTCAATACCCCAAAAAGTAATAGGGATGAAAAACAGATCCGTTTTAAATGAGAGGCTGGAGATTGAAGATTAAAATATATCTTATCCTCCTTCCTCTGCCTTCCGCCCGTCCTCGAAAGCGATGGTCTTGGCAAGGAACATGCCGATGACGAACTTTGCCCCATGCGCTATCAGCTTGCGCCGCAGTGCTATGAAAGTAGCTCCGGTGGTAAGCACGTCATCCACAAGCAAGACGCACTTCCCCCTGAACCGTTCGGGATGGAACTCCAGATTGGCGGTGCGGTCTCCGTTCTCGTGCGTGCCCTTGAATTGCGCCCGGTCATAAGCGACGGTTATCGCCCCGTACCCGTCGGCTACTCCCATGTCCGCCGAGAGCTTGCGGCAGAACGCCTCGTACCGGGTGCGGTGCTTCTCCCGTGTGGATGCCGGGACGGGAACCAGCACGGCACGGTGCCTGTTCTCCTGAATCGCCCGGATGCGGCTGGCGGCGATGGAGAAGAGCTTGACGAAAAGGTCGGTCTGCTCGCCGCTCTTGAAACGCCAAACGGCGTTCGACACCTTCTTCCCCTCGAAGGTAATCTTATCGTTCCGGCGGACGGGGCAATAGTCATAAAGGTATAAACACAAGCTGCCGTCCAAGCGGAAGAAACCCTGAAAGCGGTTGTCAAGCGGAAAGAACGCCTTGCGGAAGTCATTGAAGAAAGTGAAGACAAGGATATTGTTCCAGAAACGTGCCTCGTCCTCGCTGCCGGAATCGAGCCTGTACATGAAGCCCGCCAAGTTCCCGCTCTCATACAAGCCCATGCCGATGGTCAGGCGGCTGTTGAAGTCGGTCTGGCTGACGATGTACCAGCCGCACCGGGCGAAATGCTCCTCGTAGCCGGAACGGGTCTCCAGCAGGAAATAGAATTTGCCGTCGTCCTCGAAACGGATGACGTACTCGCAACGCAGGCGGCGTGCGATCTTGCCCAAGATGCGGCTCTCCTCCTCGATGACCGCAGGAGTGGCAAGGAAGGTGTATTGAGCGATAAAGACAGCCTCGTCCATAGTGATGATGTTTGGTCGGTTACAAATATGCGAAATGTCCGGCACACGGCAAGCGGAAAGGGCGGAAAATATGCGGAAGGGCGTGCGGATATGTAGAGCTTCTCCCTGCTTTTCACCGCCCGGAACGTGACAAGGCTACAAACGTGAAGCAAAACGAGGACAAGCGGTACGGTTTTGATACACGGACATATACAGACCGGTATATTTGCAGGGAAGTATAACAATAAAAACATATCGGGACAATGGAAATAGTAAGCATCGAGAAAAAGACCTTCGAGGAGATGAAGGAACGGTTCGGCTGCTTTTCGCAGCACGTGAGAGAGCTTTGCGCCCGCTACCGTCCGCCCGAAAAGATGAACTGGATGGACGGGGCGGATGTGTGCGAGAAATTAGGCATCAGCAAGCGGACATTGCAGACCTACCGTGACCGGGGGCTGCTGCCGTACAGCCAGATCAACCACAAGATTTACTACCGGACAGAGGACGTGGAGGCGTTCGTGGAAGCCATGAGCCGGGAAATGACGGAGGACGAGTGAGATGGAAGTGATCACAAGGGACACGGAAGAGGTACGGGCATACTTCGAGGCACTGGAGGAAGGCATGAGGTACCTCGACACGGTAACGGCGCACTTCCGCCCGGCGATGAACGGCGAGGTCTATCTCACGGGCGAGGACGTGTGCAGGCTGCTGCACATCACGCCGAGAACGTTGCAGGACTACCGCACGCAACGGCTGATCCCGTACATATCGCTGCCGGGCAAGACGCTCTACCGCCAGTCGGATCTGCTGCGTATGCTGGAGGAGAACTACGTGGACATGCGCCCAAAGCGCAAACGGGGGAAAAGTCCAACATAAACGCACGGGGGTGTGCATCGGGAAATGCAGCAAAGGCAGGGACACCGCATCGGAAGTTCCTGCCTTTGCCGCATTCTGCACCGGGGAAAGGCGTCAAGCCGTTTCCCGGAGGGAGCGGCGCACCCGCTTCCCGTCCTGTTTCCTGTCCTTCTTCTCCAGCACGCTCCGCTGCATGGCGGCAAGGTTGCCGGAGATCGCCCGGAAATCGGAGCTTACCATCCTGTTGGTCACCTCGGCGTAGATCTGGGTCGTGGAAATGTGCTTGTGCCCGAGTATCTTGGAGAGCGCCTCGATGGTGCCGCCGTTGCAGAGATAGACGGTCGTGGCGAAGGTGTGGCGGCTCAGGTGGAAGCCGATCTCCTTGTGGATGCCGCAGGCTTTGGCTATCTGTTTGAGGTGGGTGTTGCACACGCTGTTACTGGGCATGGGAAAGACAAGGTCGTCCCCGGCAAGCCCCCTGTACCTCTCTATCAGCTCCTTGGCAATCTCCATGAGGGGAACGTTGCTCGATACACGGGTCTTGGTGCGCCGGGTGATGATCCATTCCTCGCCGTCGAAGTCCATGCGCTGTATCTTGTCATGGGTGAGCGTCTTTATGTCAATGTAGCTAAGCCCGGTGAAACACCCGAAGAGGAACATGTCCCGCACGAGGCTGGTCTGTTTCTTGACGAACACGGCGTTAGCCAAGGTGCGCAGCTCCTCTTCCGTGAGATAGCCCCGGTCGGTCTCCTGCATTTCAAGGCTGTACTCGCCGAAGGGGTCGGTGCGGACGATGCCTCGCCGCCACGCCTTGTCGGTCAGGCTGAGCAGGGGCATGGTGTATATCCAGAGGGTGTTGGCACTCAGCCCTTTCTCCACCCGCAGGTACTTGTCGAAATCGGTGATGATCTCCTTGGTCAGCTCCTTGTAAGCCATGTCGGTGCGCTTCTTCTTCTCCCAAAGGAAGGTCTTGAAATGGTTGTAAACAGCCAGATACTTGTTGTAGGTGGACTTGGCTCGCTGCCCTTTCTCCACCATCGCCCCGAACTCCCGATTCATGTTCCCGAAGTCTTTGAGGATACAGTTCTCCATCATGCCGACACCGAGGAAGGCGTTGCGCAACTTTTCGGCGGTGACGAAATCCTCTTCCCGGAGAATGCGGTGGTAGTGGTTGGTGAGCCGGGCGGAGACCTCCTTCAGTTGCCCGTTTATCTCGTTTGCTTCGGCGGACTTGCCTTTCGCCTTGCCGTTCTCCCAGAGGTCGGGAGTGACGAACAGCTTGGTTCCCACTGCCTTGTCATCGCCGTCAACGGAGATTTTCACCATGATGGGGGCTTTCCCGTCCCGGTTTCTCACTGCGGATCTCTTGATGTAGAACGAGGTCGCAAACGTACTTCTCTTTGTTTCCATAACTCTAAAATTTTCGTTTCTAAAGGTAGTTACTTATTTCTTACCAAGAGCTATGCAAAACAAGGCAAAGCGATGAAACAGAACTCATTATGCCGTATATACCCCGTTTCGGAACCGGTAGCTGTTTAGTAGCCGAACTTTGTCCGAAAGGGGTGTTTTCAGGCATTTTATGCCGAAGCCTGCTTCAACCCTCCCTGCATACAAGATGCTGACCTGCATTTATTTATGTAGAACTTTGCTTTTCTTTGCGCCTTATGCCGATTTTTTCCCAAAAAACTTTTAAATAATAATTATATGGGAACAAGAAAAATTATCTGTATGGGAAGCTTATTCTTCTTGTCTGTAGCCATTCCCTACGAAAGGCAGACAAGTATTAGGGGTGGCTGTTCCCGGACCATTTGATCAAACTGAAATTGAAAAGCGAGAAGATGTGTTGGTATATACAACACCTGTACTCCACACAGCCGTAGGAGTGACAGGAATGGTGGAATTAAAGTTGTATGTATCTTTCAAGCAATTACAGGAAAGTCGACGAAGCTAGCTTACTTTAAAACAATGGATGTAAATGGAAAAAATTCATAACTATGAATGAAGAAAAACATAGTTATGAATTGAAAATTTCATAGTTATGATTTTTCAGTATCAAAATAGGCAAGTAATTCTTCTATCGTTTGGGTGATATAGGTACCGCCGGAAGTCTCATGGATGATAAAGTGGGTGGTCTTTAAATCGCCAGTCTCAATCCAAATATTCGATTCCACTTCCCGATTCGCCAAAATTCCGTTTCGCTGGAGCCCTTTACGCACCATAGCGTATTTCTGTCCATGTCCAACGAGGCGAATCTGTCGAGAGAATTGATTATCTATACGGAATAATCCGGTATCCTTATCGAAAACAATCCCTTTCCGGGCGAAAAAGTTGCTTAGATGACCACTCAATGCCAAATCCTCGGGAGTACCGGTAGAGATACCATTCGCTTTGTCCATTAACCAGATCTTATCCGATATCTGAAGAGCCAGCTCCAAATCGTGAGTGGACATAAATATCGTCTTATTCGTTTTCCGGGTTAGATGATGGAGTAATTGCATAATCTCTACCTTGCTGGGGAAATCAAGGAATGCGGTAGGTTCATCCAAGTAAATAACCGGAGTCTCCTGAGCGAGCGCCTTAGCGATCATCACTTTCTGGCGTTCTCCATCCGATAAGGTATGGACCATGCGGGATGCTAGTTCCTCAATGCGGACAAGGGCGATGGATTCTTCCACGATCCGCTTATCATCCTTGCTCAACTTACCCCAGAAGCCGGTATACGGGCTACGTCCCATCCCGACCAATTCCCGTACCAACATATTCCGGATCTCACATTTATCGGTCAGCACGACACCGATCGTGGTGCTCAATTCCTTATCGGAATAAGTATCTATATCTTTTCCTAGGACCAATATTTCCCCATCTAATTTAGGTTGGAAAGCCGATAACGTGCGCAATAAAGTAGACTTCCCCACCCCGTTAGCACCCAGCAAACAGGTTAATTCACCACTATAGATCGTAGAGTGTATACCTTTAGCTACCAGCTTTGTACTACTCTTAGAATGGTAACCGATCGAAAGTCCGTTAATATGAATCGTATCTTGTTTCATCTTACTCGTTCAATTCATTCTTACGTTTTCTAAATAATACTGAGGCCACTACTGGAGCACCTACTAAAGCGGTTACCGAGTTGACAGGTAACGCTCCCTCGAACCCCGGCATACGGGCGATCAAATTACAGATCAACGCCAACGCCGCACCGGCGAATAAGACCGCAGGCATTAAAATCCGATGGTCGGAAGTTTGAAATATGGCCCGGCATAAATGCGGAACGGCTAGCCCCAAGAAGATAATAGGTCCGCAATAAGCAGTGACAATCGCCGTAAGGACCCCAGCCGAGGTGATAACCAACAAACGGGCCCGCTTGATATTAAGTCCCAAATTGCGTGCGTAGCTATCCCCAAGAAGCATCAAGTTCATGGTCTTGATAAGCAGGAACGAGAGAGGGATCAAGATTGTCATAAGAATCACGAACAACGTCATCTGATTACCGGAAACACGGGCGAAACTACCCAATCCCCAAATCACGTATGCACGGATATCCTCCTCGACGCTAAAGAATTTAAGTACACCGATCACGGCGTTTGCCACGTAACCGATCATCACACCGATAATCAACAACGTGACATTTCCTTTTACCTTTTGGGAAACATACACGATCAGCGCCATCACGGATAAGGAACCGATCACGGCCGCTATCGATAAGGCGATCTCCCCCATAAAACCAAGTTTACTCAAGGCAACGCCCCCTAAACTACCGCTTAACAACACCACGAAAGCGACACCCATGCTCGCTCCCGAACTGATACCTAAGACCGAAGGTCCGGCCAATGGATTACGGAAAACGGTTTGCATCTGTAAGCCGCTGATGGATAAGCCAGCTCCCGCTACCAACGCTGTCAATGCCTGTGGTAGTCGGGATTTCCAGATAATATTCTGCCATGTAATAGGCTCATTTCCTAAATTCCAGATAATATGCCAAACCGATTGAAGAGGAATAGAGACTGACCCCAACACCAAATTCAAAAAGATTAGAACAAAAATAGCCGTGACAATCGCCAGCATCCATAGGGTATTTGAATGTCTCATCAGTGTTCCTTATTTAAGTCGAGAATAATAGACCGACTCATGATCCGGTAATAAATCCGGATGAAAGATATGAAGCAAATCCGCTAGGACGATCTCCGGTTCTGTCGGCATACTCTCATAAAACGGCGTGTTCTTCATATTACAATAGATAATTCCTTTCTCCCGGAACGCACGGAAATCCTCATAACGAGGATCTTGCTCTTTCAATGCCTCATAGCTGAACGTTCCCGGGAAACTATTCACGATACGCCAATAATCAGCGTCGTCCGCTTGGTTATAGACCGTCTCGAAGTCTAATGTAACACCACCGGATCGCTCATCATCTTTCAAGAAATAATCAGCGCCGGCATCCTTGAAAAGTTGCGCTAAGAAGCTCTTTCCTCCTACAGCATACCAGTTTCCACCCCGTAACTCGCCACTAAAAACGATCGGACGTTTTTTAACCTTACCATCCGCCGTAAGTTCCTTTAATTCATTATACCTCTTCTCGATGGTGGCGAAACGCTCATTGCCATCTTTCTCTATCCCCAACAGCAAGCCTACGAACTTGATCCACTCGGCCTGTCCCAATGGCGTAGTCTCCTTATAACCCAAATGGGGAATCAAGGGAATACCCACGTCTTTCAGCATCTCATAGCCTCCCCGCTTGAATGGCGATACAAGGATCAAATCAGGATTCACGCTCATGATAACCTCGTTATCGAAATTCCCCTCGATACCGATCTTAGCGGTTTTACCTTCTTTCAGGCGTTCGTTCATCTCTTTATTGAACAAATGCCGTGTACTGGTAATCCCAACGACCCTATCCAAGGCACCCAATTTAATAAAGTTCGATAATTGCAGGGAAGTCATACAGATAACGCTTCGGATAGGAAGCTCTATCACCGTATAATCAGCGGGAATCCCCGTGGGTTTCGCACCTCTTTTCACGAACGCATAATGAAACGTGGTGCTTTCCTCATTTTGAGGATCTTGGATATCAGCCAAGAGATATTGATCCGCATAGGTAAGCTTGAATCCTTGGGCGTATAAAGGCTTAACCTGCTCTTGCGAGAACGCAGATTGCTCTACGGAAGCCGTCTTCCCTATTTCTCCTTTTTCACGGATACCTGAAGTACATGATAAAGTCAATACCGATAAAAGCAAGCATCCACCCGCTATAAACTTATTCATAATCCTTGTTTAATTGACAGTTGATCATTGACAGTTACTCTCGTCCTGCTCCACGGGACAGCAACATTTATTTATGAACCGGCAGGTCTTCTGACTTACTTCCATTCAGGACGCCTTCCCGATTACAAAACCAGTGGCCAAGGTATTGTCCGAATGTTTAAAAGTTCACAGCAGCGTGGTCTGTCCGGGATTCTCACCCGGTTCCCTTTTAATCCGCCTCCCGGAAAAAGAGATAAGCGGAGCCTGTTACAGTGACAAAAGTAGTAAGAATATTTGTATACATCCACAATTTTAAGGACTTTTGCGTTTCAAATAAAAACAGATACACATGAATCATCCTATTCACTTCGTCTCATTAGGTCCCGGTGATCCGGAATTAATTACGCTGAAAGGGCTTAAAACATTACAAAAGGCTGATATTATCTATTGTCCTGCTACACAAGGCAAGCATGGAATCATATCTCGGGCGACGGATATATTGAAAGCTATTGAGGTAGACGAATCCTTGATCCATCCGTTTATTTTGCCAATGAGTAAGGAACGGACAGATGCGTTAAACGCTTATAACGAATTGTTTCTGGATGCCCAAGCTGAATATTTGAAAGGGAAACAAATCGTGATCGTCGCCGAGGGAGACGCTGGTTTTTATTCATCTATACAATATGTATACGATAAATTCGAGGAAACAGGAATCCCGGTAGATCGAATCGCAGGAATTCCGGCATTTATAGCGGCAGGTGCCTTGGCCGGGATACATATCGTAAAACAAGAGGAGCAAATTAACGTAATCCCCGGGACTGCGTCGTTCGATGAACTTTCGGCAAAAATAGAAAATGGAATGATCATCGTCATCATGAAATTACCGGGTTGCCAAGAGGCTATTCATACTTGTATCCGGCAGTATGCGGATAAGGCGGTTTTTCATTATTTCGAGAATGTAGGAACAAGAAAAGAATATTATACTACTGATATCGCCACTATACATTCCAAGGATTTCCCCTATTTCTCCCTACTGATTATCCAACCTCGCTAAAAGAAGAAGGCTGCCCGGAGAGTAACCAAACCCGGACAGCCCATCTTATTACGCTACATGCAATATATGCTTAAGCTGATCGATATGGAAACGAAGTGTATCCATATAAGGTTTCACTGAATTATGGTACATGACCGCTTTTGCGTGCATATCTTCCAACTCGCTTACTTTACGGTTCGCCTCACGCATTTTACAAGCGTTGTAGCGAATACCCGATACATGTCCTTTGATATCCTCGATCGCTTGGTTTCCCCGGTTGAAGATAGACTCTGCTTCTTCCGGAGCGTATACCGTATAGGCTTGGGCAACGTCATCCAGTAACGCCTGTTGATAAGAGCCGGCTATCGGGAGCAATTGATGGATCGCATGATGACATAAAGAATGAACCTCGTTTTGAAGCTTCTTCAATTCTACTTCCCACTTTGATTCACATACTTCATCCAATTGTTTGACTTCCGCTACGACACGACCGCTAAACAATTCCACTACCATCTTTTCCCATGCTTCTGCTACCCACGATTTAGTAGCAAATGTAACCTGACTAAATCTTACTGTTGACATAACCTTAAATTTACATATTATATTGCTAATGTTATTAGTCTCTTATCTGTTTCAATTTATCACACTCAAACCATTTTAGGTTTCTTTTTATCGTTGTGACATCACAAAATTAATCAAATTATTACAGATGAATAATTTTAAAGACTATTTTATAATTCTTTAAAAGTACAACAAGCAAAACGTATGATTTTTGCAAAGCTCACTTTACAAAAAGTTTAATTTCAAGCCTGACAGCTATCACAAAAAGCAAGATCCTCGCCATCTTCGCACAAAAATATCAAAATAACACAATCTTATTATTCCATAAAGGGGGAAAACCTTGTTCCGTATCATTTTGTTATTATAATAAATTAGATTTACTTTACCTCAAATCCGCAACTAAGCTCTTCAGCGTCCTTCTTGCGTCTAAACGTCC
>ENA-OZFK01000437-OZFK01000437.1-human-gut-metagenome-genome-assembly--contig:-NODE-437-length-17311-cov-4.492061_pt1 | contig 17311 bp, 15 predicted proteins | sample MGYA00244622_ERZ653642 | MGnify/ENA primary metagenome ERZ653642 (study PRJEB26926, sample SAMN06165103) | human gut metagenome | biome: ENVO:00009003; feature: ENVO:2100002; material: ENVO:00002003...
GAAAAATCCAGATACCGGCGGGGATAGTGGCAGAGCAGGTCGCTGAGGGGCAGGATGCCCAGCTTCTCGAACCGCTCGGCAGTCTTGGGGCCGACGCCCTTGAGATAGCGTACCGGGGTGTCCGGCGTGAGGGTGGTGTGAAGTTCGGCAGGCATGGCGCGGCCTCCTTTCAGGGAAGGTGATAGTATGCCCATTGTATCACGGCAGAGGGCAAAAGAAAAGCGCCCTTCCGGAGCGGGGCGCGGAAAAGCATTCAAACCTTACTATCTTCCTTGAACGAGCCTTTGAACCCTTCCCAGAGGGAAACGACCCGGGGCCGGGGCAGAAAGTAGTTGACCAGCAGCGCACTGACGGCGGTCTTGATGGTGCGCCAGCCCACATGGAGCCGGAAATCTTTGCGCGGGAACTCTGGCATGGGTCTGTATCCTCCTCTGGACTCTTAGCCGTTTCTTTGCTGACTCTTTTAGCATAGCACAGAGCGAAGAGGGGAGACAAGTTTTTTCACATAAGTAGATTATTTAACGAGCAAAACAACAAAAAATCCCGGATGCCTCAGCACCCGGGAATCTTTTGGAGGTGACGACCAGATTTGAACTGGTGGATGAGGGTTTTGCAGACCCTTGCCTTACCACTTGGCCACGTCACCATATTTAGGAGTGAATTCCCACTCCTGTTGGAGCGGCCGACGAGGCTCGAACTCGCTACCTCCACCTTGGCAAGGTGGCGCTCTACCAGATGAGCTACGGCCGCATATTGGAAACCCTGCTGGATTTCCTTAGCTGGTGCCTCCGATCGGAATCGAACCAATGACACGGGGATTTTCAGTCCCCTGCTCTACCGACTGAGCTACAGAGGCGCACCGGACGATGACTATTATACCTGAAATTTCGATTTTGTAAAGGGGTAAATCCAAATTTTTTTCAGAAAATTGAAACTTTCTTGATTTTGGTCGCTCCAGCGCGTAAAATAAGAATGACTTTTTTCAACCTGCTTTCGGCACATCCGGCACAGGACGTGCTGTGTGCGGGTGTGCCAAACAGAAATTGACAAATTCAACAACCTATGGTTTAATGAAAATGAAGTGATTCAGGCGCTTTTGCCCTTTTTCTCTGTGTATACCTATATTATAATAAGAAAAGGGCAGAGGCGTTTTATGATTTGACTACAGACGGCCCGCTTTTTGCAAGAAAGGCCGGGCCGGGAGGAGCAGCATGGCAAAAAAACAGGAATATGGCAACGAGAGCATTACTTCTTTGAAGGGTGCCGACCGTGTGCGTAAGCGCCCGGCCGTTATCTTTGGCTCAGACGGCGTGGAGGGCTGCGCCCACTCCATCTTTGAGATCATCTCCAACTCCATCGACGAAGCCCGCGACGGCCACGGCGATACCATCAACGTGACCCGCTGTAAGGATGGCAGCGTTATCGTTGAGGACTTTGGCCGCGGTATGCCCGTGGACTGGAACAACGGCGAGGGGCGCTACAATTGGGAGCTGTTGTTCTGCGAGATGTATGCAGGCGGCAAGTATGGCGAGGGTGAGGATAACTACGAGTTCAGCCTTGGCTTGAACGGTCTGGGCCTGTGCGCTACCCAGTATGCTTCTGCATGGATGACCGCCGATATCTACCGTGACGGATACCACTATCACCTTGATTTTAAAAAGGGCGAGAATGTGGGCGGCCTGCAGAAGGAAGCCTACAAGGGCCGCCGCACCGGCAGCATCATTCACTGGAAGCCGGACGACGAGGTGTTCACCGACATCGATGTGCCCGGCAGCTACTATAAGGATACCCTGCGCCGTCAAGCGGTGGTCAACGCAGGCCTGACCCTGAACTTTACCGATGAAAAAGAGAAAGACCCTGCCACTGGCAAGGCGTGGTACGAGAGCTGGTGCTATGAGCACGGTATCGCGGACTATGTGGCCGAGGTGGCAGGGGAGGATACCCTGACCCCGGTGTTCAGCTGCGAGAGTGAAGCATCCGGCCGAGACCGCGAGGACCAGCCGGATTACAAGGTGCGCATGAGCGCAGCGTTCTGCTTCTCCAATAAGGTGCAGATGCTGGAATATTACCACAACTCTTCCTGGCTGGAGCACGGCGGCAGCCCGGAGCACGCGGTGCGCACCGCCTTTGTCTACCAGATCAACAAGTACCTGAAGGAAAAGAACCTCTATAAAAAAGGTGAGAGCGCCATCAGCTTTCAGGATGTGCAGGACTGTTTGGTGTATGTCTCGTCCAGTTTTTCCACCCGCACCAGCTACGAGAACCAGACCAAAAAGGCCATCACCAACAAATTCGTCTCGCAGGCTATGACCGACTTCCTCAAGCATTATCTGGAAGTGTATTTTCTGGAAAAGCCGGACGAGGCCCAGAAGATCTGTCAGCAGGTGCTGGTGAACAAGCAGAGCCGTGAGCATGCGGAAAAAACGCGCCAGAGCATCAAAAAAACGCTGTCCACCCAGATCGACCTTGCCAACCGGGTGCAGAAATTCGTGGACTGCCGCACCAAGGATGCATCCCGCCGCGAGCTGTATATCGTGGAGGGCGATTCCGCCATGGGTGCGGTCAAGTCCAGCCGCGACAGTGAATATCAGGCCATCATGCCCATCCGCGGCAAAATTTTGAACTGCCTGAAGGCCGACTATGCCCGCATCTTTAAATCGGATGTCATCGTGGATCTCATCAAGGTGATGGGCTGCGGCGTGGAACTGGGCGGCAAACACAACAAGGAGCTGGCCACCTTCAATCTCGATAATCTGCGGTTCAATAAAATCGTCATTTGTACCGATGCCGATGTGGACGGCTACCAGATCCGCACGCTGGTGCTCACCATGCTCTACCGCCTGACCCCGACCCTGATCGAGAAGGGCTATGTGTATATCGCAGAGTCACCGTTGTATGAAATTACAACGAAAGACCGAACTTATTTTGCCTACACCGAGCCGGAAAAGACAGCGTTTCTGGAAGAGATCGGCGAGAAAAAATACACCATCCAGCGCTCCAAAGGTCTGGGTGAGAACGACCCCGAGATGATGTGGCTGACCACCATGAACCCGGAGAGCCGCCGTCTGATCAAGGTGATGCCCACCGATGTGGTGCAGACTGCGCAGGCGTTCGATATCCTGCTGGGTGATAACCTTGCAGGCCGCAAGGAACACATTGCGCAGCACGGCGCAGAATATCTGGACGATCTGGATGTGAGCTGATGATTTTAAATTGCCTCCGCTTGCGCTCTGGCAATGACAGAGGTAACGTTATTTTAATTTGGTGATTTGTCGCAGCCTGCGGGCTGCTCCAAATCACGTTTTCACGAAGAAGGCCCCAACGGGTCACGGCATTTTAAGGGAAAAATGCAGAAAACCGGAACGGCTCCATCTGTGAAAGAGCAGCTCAGGATGGCCCGCAGGCCATCCTGAGCTGCAAAAATAAAAAATATTTTCCGCTGAATATGGGCAGAGCGAGAGCGGCGCCCATTTAAAATCGTCAAGAGGTTAGAAGATGCCTAGAAAATCGACCAAGAAAACAATCAAGCCGGTGCGCCCGCAGCTGGGCGACGGCGTTGAAATTTTAAATGCCGGCAGTGTGCTGGAGGACCCCATCACCCGCACGCTGGAAACCAACTATATGCCCTACGCCATGAGCGTCATCGTCAGCCGCGCGCTGCCAGAGATCGACGGCTTCAAACCGGCGCACCGCAAGCTGCTGTACACCATGTACGAGATGGGCCTGCTCAAGGGCGCACGCACCAAGTCTGCCAACATCGTGGGCAGCACCATGCACCTGAACCCCCACGGCGATGCCGCCATCTACGACACCATGGTGCGCATGGGCCGCGGCAACGAGAGCCTGCTGGTGCCCTTTGTGGACAGCAAGGGCAACTTCGGCAAGGCCTACAGCCGGGATATGTCCTGCGCTGCTGCCCGTTACACGGAGGCGAAGCTCGAGGGTGTGTGCGAGGAGCTGTTCCGGGATATCGACAAGGAGACCGTGGACTTTGTGCCCAACTACGACAGCACCACCACCGAGCCTACCCTGCTGCCGGTCACATTCCCCACCATTCTGGCCAACAACACGCTGGGCATCGCGGTGGGCATGGCCTGCAACATCTGCTCGTTCAATCTGGCAGAGCTGTGCGCCACCACCGTGGCCCTGATGAAGGACGAGCACCACGACATCTCCACCACCATGCCTGCCCCGGACTTCGTGGGCGGCGGTCAGATTTTGTACGATGAAGCGCAGATGCGTGAAATTTACGAGAACGGCCGCGGCAGCGTGAAGGTACGCGCCCGCTACAGTGTGGTGCCGGGCGAGAACATGATCGAGGTCACCCAGATCCCGCCAACCACCACGGTGGAGGCCATCATGGATAAGATCGCGGAGCTGGTCAAGGCCGGCAAGGTCAAGGAGATCAGCGACATGCGTGACGAGACCGACCTGAACGGCCTGAAGCTGACACTAGACCTCAAGCGCGGCGTGGATGCCGACAAGCTGATGGCAAAGCTGTTTAAGGCTACCCCTCTGGAAGACAGCTTCAGCGCTAACTTCAATATTCTGGTGTCCGGCCAGCCCCGCGTGATGGGCGTGCGCGAAATTCTCAAGGAGTGGACGGCCTTCCGCGTGGAGTGCGTGCGCCGCCGCACCTACTACGACCTGCACGGCAAGGAAAAGCGCCTGCACCTGCTCAAGGGTCTTGCTGCTATCCTGCTGGACATTGACAAGGCAATCAAAATTATCCGCACCACCGAGGAAGAGACCGAAGTGGTGCCCAACCTGATGATCGGTTTTGGCATCGATGAAGTGCAGGCCGACTATGTGGCCGAGATCAAGCTGCGTCATTTGAACCGGGAATATATCCTCAAGCGCACCAGCGAGATCGAACAGCTGGAGAAGGACATTGCCGACCTGAACGATATCCTTGCAAAGCCCGCCCGCATCCGCCGCATCATCATCAATGAGCTGAACGATGTTGCCAAGAAGTACGGCCAGCCCCGCCGCAGCGAGATCCTGTACGATCTGCCTGAGGATGAGAACGGCTCCGAGGAGGAAGAAGCGCCGGATTACCCCGTGACGGTGTTCTTTACCCGCGAGGGCTACTTCAAAAAGATCCCGCCGCAGGGTCTGCGCACCGCCGGTGCCCATAAGCTGAAAGAAGGCGACGAGATCGTGCAGCAGATCGAGACCCGCAACAACGTGGAAGCGCTGTTCTTTACCGACAAGCAGCAGGTGTACAAGGTGCGTCTGGCAGAGCTGGAGGACGGCAAGGTGGCCCAGATGGGCATTTTCATCCCGGGCCGTCTGGGCATGGACGAGGGCGAGAACGTGCTCTCCATGGTGATCACCAGCGACTACAGCGGCTATATGCTGTTCTTCTTTGCCAGCGGCAAGTGCGCTAAAATTCCGCTCAGCTCCTATGCCACCAAGCAGAACCGCCGCAAGCTGCTCAAGGCCTACTGCGACAAGGAACCGCTGGCAAAGCTCTTCTTCCTGCCGGAGGAAACGGAGCTTGCCATCCGCACCAGCGCCAGCCGGATGCTGCTGGTTGGCACGGCGCAGATCGCGGCCAAGGCCACCCGCGACAGTCAGGGCGTGGCAGTGGTTACTTTGAAAAAGAACCAGACCATCGCTTCGGTGGTGCCGGCGGACACGCTGGAACTGGCGAACCCCCACCGCTACCGTGTGCGCAGCCTGCCCGCTACCGGTGCGCTGATCCGCGCCGAGGACGAGGGCGAGCAGATGAGCCTGCTGTAAAAAAACTCCCCCAGTCTCGCATTCGCTCGACAGCCCCCTCTAGGATGGGGCCTTTGGCATGGCGGCAAAGCCTCTGGTTGAATTGCAAAGTATCCGGTTTCGCCAGAGGCTCCCTCTCCGAGGGAGCTGGCACGGCGTAAGCCGTGACTGAGGGAGTTCAAGCAGTAGCGGAGACAATTTTAAATCGTTTCTATATAAAAGAGGAAACTGCAATGCAAAACATCGACCTGATCTGTGTGGGCAAGCTGAATGCAAAATATTTCGCCGAGGGCGTGGCCGAGTACCAGAAGCGCCTTGCCGCCTTCGCGTCCTTCCGCATCATTGAGCTGCCGGAGGAAAAGATCGAGGAGAAGAACGCCTCGGATGCCGTGGTAAAAAAGGCACTGGACAAGGAGGGCAAGGCCATCCTGTCCAACGTGCGCAAGGGTGCTGCCATCGTGGCCATGTGCATTGAGGGCAGGCAGATCTCCTCCGACGAGCTGGCGCAGTTCCTTGCCGACCGCGCAAACAGTGGGGCAGGAGACGTGGCCTTTGTGATCGGCTCGTCCCACGGCCTGTCCGATGAGGTGAAAAAGGCCGCCGCCCTCAAGTTCAGCATGGGACGCATCACCATGCCCCACCAGCTGGCCCGCCTTGTGCTCACGGAACAGATCTACCGTGCCTGCACCATCAATGCAGGAATGAAATACCATAAATAAGTGCAAAAACCGGTCTGTTCCCCAAAGCAGGCCGGTTTTCGGCTTTACAAGCGGCGCAAAACATGGTACAGTAAAGATACTGTGCTTTCCCTTTGAAAAGCACGCCCGGCAGTGGGGAAAGCTGCCGGAACGATACAACAACGACACGGCAAACCAGCCGCGGACGGAAAGGATGTACTACAATGGAACAGAGCGAAAAGACCCTTGATATGATCGTCAATCTCTGCAAGAACCGTGGTTATGTGTTCCCCGGTTCCGAGATCTACGGCGGTCTGGCCAACAGCTGGGACTACGGCCCGCTGGGCGTCGAGTTCAAGAACAATGTCAAAAAGGCATGGCTGAAGAAATTCGTGCAGGAAAGCCCCTATAATGTGGGTCTGGATGCAGCCATCATCATGAACCCTCAGACCTGGGTGACCACCGGCCACGTCTCCAGCTTCTCGGACCCCCTGCTGGACTGCCGCGCCTGCAAGGCACGCCACCGCGCCGACAAGTTGATCGGTGAGGAGCACCCCGAGGTGAATGTGGATGCCATGAGCTTTGACGAGATGGATGCTTTCATCGCAGAGCATGAGGACATCGTGTGCCCGGTGTGCGGCAAGCACGATTTTACCCCCATCCGCAAGTTCAACCTGATGTTCAAGACTGCCATCGGCGTTACTGAGGATAGCTCTTCCACCTGCTATCTGCGTCCGGAGACCGCACAGGGCATCTTTGTCAACTTTGCCAACATCCAGCGCACCACCCGCCGCAAGCTGCCCTTCGGCGTGTGCCAGGTGGGCAAGGCTTTCCGCAACGAGATCACCCCGGGCAACTTCACCTTCCGCACCCGTGAGTTCGAGCAGATGGAGTGCGAGTTCTTCTGCAAGCCCGGCACCGATCTGGAATGGTTCGCTTACTGGAAGGACTATTGCGAGAACTGGCTGCTGAGCCTTGGCATCAAGAAGGAGCACTTGCGCCTGCGTGACCACGAGCCTGCAGAGCTGGCCTTCTACAGCCGCGCTACCACCGATATCGAGTACGCCTTCCCGTTCACCGACTGGGGTGAGCTGTGGGGCATCGCGGATCGTACCAACTACGACCTGACCCGCCATCAGGAAGCTTCCGGCAAGAGCCTGGAGTACTTCGACAGCGAGACCAACGAGCACTACATCCCCTACGTCATTGAGCCGTCTCTGGGCTGTGACCGTGTGGCTCTGGCTTTCCTGTGCGAAGCATACGACGAGGAGCACCTGACCGACAGCAAGGGCAAGGAGGATATCCGCACCGTGCTGCATCTGCATCCGGCTCTGGCTCCCTACAAGTGCGCTGTGCTGCCCTTGAGCAAGAAGCTGGGCGAGAAGGCCATGGAGATCCGCAACGAGCTGAGCAAGTACTTCATGGTGGATTACGACGATACCGGTTCCATCGGCAAGCGTTACCGCCGCGAGGACGAGATCGGCACCCCGTACTGCATCACTGTGGACTTTGATACCGTGGGTGACGAGGCCAAGGGCATTGCCGCCGACAACTGCGTCACCGTCCGTGACCGCGACACCATGGAGCAGGTTCGTATGCCCATCTCCGAGCTGAAAGCTTATATCGAGAGCAAGATTGAGTTCTGAGAAAATTTCGCTTTCAGGCGATAAAAACAGCCCCGCCGTTGCAATTTCGGCGGGGCTGTGCTATAATACAAATAAAGAAAGTGCTGTCTGGCAAACGGTCAGTACCTTTCCGGCGCGATAATCAAAAGATGACCGCTCAGGTTTGGACGCTGGGGGCGGTCATTTTTTGTTGTTGAAGATCTTCCACGCGATATCGAAAATGCCAAAGCTCACGGTTGCAAGCAATGTGAGCAGAGCCAGAGTTTCTAAAAGCGTCATGAAGCATCACCCCCTTCGCTGCAAAGCGTCGGGGTACGACAAAAATGTTCGCCTTCCCGACGCAGGGCCGAAAAGGCATAGACCGCCTGCCGTATGTAGACAGCACTTTCAAAAGACAGTATAACAGACGTTTCCTGCTTTTTCAACAGCGGGAGGTGTCTGTTTTCTTTTTACTGGACAGAACGGCTTGTACCGGGTATACTGAAAAACAGAAAAACATGATTTTTACACCGCAGGAGGTTCTACCGTGGAAAACTTTGACGAACTGCTGAAAAAATATGCCGATTTCATCGTCCGGGTGGGGGTGAACCCGCAGCCCGGACAGACCCTCATCATCAACTGCCCGCTGGAGGGCGCGCCGCTGGCGCGGCTGTGCGTGCGCAGTGCCTACGAAGCCGGTGCCCGGGATGTGCAGGTGAACTGGAGCGATGACGCTGTGGCCCGCGCCCGCATGGAGCTGGGCAGTGAGGAAGCGCTGACCGACCACAAGCCATGGCAGCTGCGCCGCTATCTTGACTATGCTGAAAGCGAGGGCGGCGTGTGCGTACTGCATCTCATTGCGGACGACCCGGAGCTGTATGCGGGCATTGACGGCAATAAGATCAGCAGGGTGAATGCCGCCCGCTGCGCCTTTATGGAGGAGTGGCAGGAGTACACCATGAACGACCGGGTGCAGTGGTCCATTGCGGCCCTGCCCAGTGTGCCGTGGGCAAAGAAGGTCTTCCCGGAGCTGGACGCGGATGCCGCAATGGAAGCGCTGTGGAAGCTGATCTTTGACGTGTGCCGGGTCACCGGTGGCGACCCGGTGAACGAGTGGCAGGCCCATATGGAGCGGCTCAGCACTCTGCGGGATAAAATGAACGCGCTGGACTTGGAAAGCGTGCATTTTGAGAGCAGCAATGGCACGGATCTGACCGTGGGTCTTGCGGATCAGGCTGTGTGGGAAAGCGCCGCCAGCAAGAGCGAAAAGGGCGTGGTGTTCCTGCCCAACATCCCCACGGAGGAAGTGTTCACTGCGCCCCACAAGGACAGGGTAGAGGGCGTTGTCTACGGCACAAAGCCCTATGTGTTCAACGGCCAGCTCATCAAGAACTTCCGTGTCACCTTTGAGAAGGGCCGGGTTGTGGACTACCACGCCGAGCAGGGACAGGTGCTGCTGGGCCGTCTGCTGGACGGCGACGAAGGCTCCCGCAGCATTGGCGAGGTGGCACTGGTGCCGGCAAGCAGCCCCATCAATCGCAGCGGCAAGCTGTTCTACAGCACGTTGTTTGACGAAAATGCCGCCTGCCACATCGCTTTTGGTGCCAGCTACCCCGGCACCACGAAGGGCGGCACGGCGCTGACGAAGGAAGAGCTGCTGGCCCGCGGCATGAACCAGTCCCGCCTGCATGAGGATGTGATGATCGGTGCAGAGGACAGCCATATCACCGGAAAATGCCGCGATGGCCGCACCGTGGAGCTGTTCCGGGACGGCGTGTGGGTGCTGTAAAAGACCCTGCGGCGAAAAAAATCTGCGAAAATGCTTGCATAATCGCGGGATGTATGGTATATTCTAGTAGTACGATATAGTTTAACCTGAAACGTGGGCCGCAAGGTCCGCGTTTCTTGTTTGTTTGGAGGTTTTTTATGGCGAAGCAGTCTGGCGGCAACACCGCCCAGAGAGTCGAAGCGCTTGTCCGCCCCACCGTGGAGGGCATGGGCCTGCGCCTGTGGGATGTGGTTTTTGAAAAGGAAGGTCCAGACTGGTATCTTCGCGTGCTCATCGACAAGGACGGCACCATGGATACCGACACCTGCGCGGATGTTTCCCATGCGCTGGACCCCATCCTTGACGAGGCAGACCCCATCGACCAGAGCTATTATCTGGAAGTGGGCAGCCCCGGCCTTGGCCGTAAGCTGACCCGCCCGGAGCACTATGAAGCCCTCAAGGGCCAGAAGATCCGGGTAAAGCTCATCCGCCCGAATGCAGACGGCGTGCGTGAGTTTTCCGGTATCCTGACAGGCCGCGAGGGCAGCACCGTTACGGTGAACACCGATGCGGGCGCTGTCACCTTTGAGGTGAACGCCGCATCCAGCGTGAACCTGTGCGACGATGAAGACCTGTTTGACTAACATAGATAGAGAGTAAATTACAGGAGGAACCCGAAAAATGGCAGCAGCGAACAATGAATTTTTTGAAGCTCTCTCCATGCTGGAGCACGAGCGCGGCATCACCGCAGAATACCTGATCGAAAAGATCAAGGCTGCGATCATCATTGCCGTCAAGAAGAACTATGAGGTGGAAGAGGACCACGTGAAGGTGGATATCGACCCCGCCGCAGGCCGCTTTGATGTGGCCCTGATCCAGGACGTTGTGGCCGACGAGGACTGGTACGACGAGCACTCTGAGATCGGCATTACCGAGGCACAGAAGATCCGCAAGAGCTACGAAGTGGGCGACCGCATCGTGACCCCCCTCAAGACCAAGGACTTCGGCCGCATTGCAGCCCAGACCGCAAAGCACGTGATCCGTCAGGGCATCCGCGAGGCTGAACGCAGCCAGCAGCTGAGCGAGATCCAGTCCCGTGCACACGACATCGTGCAGGCCACCGTTACCCGCGTGGACCCGGAGAAGGGCATCGTTGCTCTGGATCTGGGCAAGGGCGGCGAGGCTATCCTGCCCCACAACGAGCAGGTGCCCGGCGAGGTGTACACCGAGGGCCAGACCCTGCAGGTCTACGTTGTGGACGTGGTCAGCACTGAGCGCGGCCCCCGCGTTATGATCAGCCGCACCCACCCCGGCCTTGTCAAGCGCCTGTTTGAGCTGGAAGTGCCCGAAATTTTTGACGGCACTGTGGAGGTTAAGGCCATCAGCCGCGAGGCCGGTGCCCGCACCAAGATGGCTGTTTGGAGCAAGGACCCCAACGTGAACCCTGTTTCCGCCTGCATCGGCGAGCACGGTGCCCGTGTAGCTGCTGTTGTGGAAAAGCTGGGCGGCGAAAAGATCGACATTGTGAAGTGGAGCGAGGATATCTCCGAGTTCATCTCCGCAGCACTCAGCCCGGCCAAGGTGGTCAAGGTGGAACTGCTGCCCGGCGAGACCCGTTCCTGCCGTGTGACCGTGCCCGACCAGCAGCTGAGCCTTGCCATTGGCAACAAGGGCCAGAACGCACGCCTGTGCGCACGCCTGACCGGCTACAACATTGATATCCGCCCCGAGAGCGGCTATTATGGCGAGGAAGAGCCGAAGAAGGAAGCCGAGACCGACACCGAGTAATTCCGGCGCAGATGGCCAAAGGAGGGAAACCGGATGGCACAGAAAAAGATCCCTTCCCGCCAGTGCATCGGCTGCATGACCAGCCGCCCCAAAAAGGAGCTGGTGCGTGTGGTGCGTGCACCCAGCGGAGAGATCAGCATTGATCTGGTCGGCAAAAAGCCGGGCCGCGGCGCGTATCTCTGCCCGAACCCCGACTGCCTGACCAAGGCAAAAAAGAAAAAGGCGCTGGAGCGCTGCTTTGAGCAGCCGGTTCCCGCCGAAGTTTACGAGGCTCTGGCCGCACAGCTGGCCGAAGCCGCAAAGGAGGCAGCAGCAAATGGCAAAGAAGAATAACACCCCCGCAAAGCCCAAGCTGCCGCCGGAGGAAGCGCTGTATCAGGCGCTGAGCCTGTGCCGCAAGGCGGGCGCACTGACCATGGGCTTTGATGCCGTGGAAGATGCCTGCGTCAAGAGCAAGGCATGGCTGGTGATGGTGGCAAGCGATGCCAGCGCCAAGACCGTGCAGCGCCTCGACTATTCTGTGGGCGATCTGGTGGATGTGATCACCATGCCGCTTACGCAGGATAAACTGGCCGATATCAGCCGCAAGCCTGTGGCTGTTTACGCGGTGACTGACCGCAACCTCGCAAAGCTCTGCTTTGACCGCCTGTCGGACTGCGGAGCAATCAAAAATGAGGAGGATATGACCGAATGATCGTAAAATATAAAGTGAGTGATTTTGCAAAGGATCTGAACCTTTCCGCCAAGAAGGTCCTGGATGAGCTGAACGCCATGGGCAGCACCGGCAAGAAGAACAGCTCCAATCTGGAAGAGAACGAGCTGAACTACCTGCTGGAAAAGTTCAGCAAGGATAACAGCGTGGCAAATCTGGACGAATTCCTGAACAGCGCCAAGGCCGCAAAGGAAGAGCCGAAGCCCACTGAGAAGAAGGCCGAGAAAAAGCCCGAAGCTCCCAAGGCAGAAAAGAAGCCGGAGCAGCCTGCCGCCAAAAAGGCAGAGCCTGCCCAGCAGGATAAGAACGGCAATAAGCATAACGAAAAGAAGAACGAGCAGCACAAGAAGCGCGAGGAAAAGACCGTTTCTCTCAGCGAACTGGCTCGTGAGACCGGTGCCAAGGCATCCGCTGCTCCGGCACAGGCTGTGTCCGTGCGCCGCGAGGACAATCAGGTCACCGTGGATACCCGCACTGTGGATATGAACGTGGACCGCTTCGATGCCCGTTACGATGATCTGGCTTCCACCAAGAACACCGAGAACCGCCGCAAGCCCACCCCGCAGGGCAACAAGCAAAAGTTCACCCAGCGCGGTCAGCGCCAGCGCCAGCAGTTCCAGAAGGGCAAGCGCGAGACCGAGTTCGAGCGTCTGCAGCGCATCCAGCTGGAAAAGGCCCGCAATGCACAGCTGAAGGTCCTCATCCCCGATGAGATCACCGTCGGTGAGCTGGCTGCCCGCCTGAAGCAGCAGGCCGGCAAGGTCATCGCCAAGTTCATGCAGATGGGCGAGATGCATGCCATCAACGACGTCATCGATTTCGATACCGCCGCTCTGGTGGCCGAGGAGTTCCACGCCAAGGTCGAGAAGGAAGTCCACGTCACCATCGAGGAGCGCCTGTTCACCCAGGAGGAGGATTCTCAGGACGATCTCGTCACCCGTCCCCCGGTCGTCTGCGTCATGGGCCACGTTGACCACGGCAAGACCAGTATCCTGGACGCGATCCGCAAGACCAACGTCACCGCAGGCGAGGCCGGCGGCATCACTCAGGCCATCGGTGCATATCAGGTCAAGGTCAACGACAGCCTCATCACCTTCCTGGATACCCCGGGCCACGAGGCGTTCACCTCCATGCGTGCCCGCGGTGCCAACATGACCGATATCGCCGTTCTGGTGGTTGCTGCCGACGACGGCATCATGCCCCAGACCATCGAGTCCATCAACCACGCCAAGGCTGCAAATGTCAAGATTATCGTGGCAATGAACAAGATGGATAAGCCCACCGCAAACCCCGAGCGCGTGATGGAAGGCCTGACCAAGTACGGCATCATCACCGAGGACTGGGGCGGCGATGTGGCCTGCATCCCGGTGTCTGCCCTGACCGGCATGGGCATCAACGACCTGCTGGAGCGCATTGCTCTGGAAGCTGAGGTCATGGAGCTGAAGGCAAACCCCAACCGCCGCGCCAAGGGTGCGGTCGTCGAGGCCCGTCTGGACAAGGGCCAGGGCCCCATTGCCACCATTCTGGTGCAGAACGGCACCCTGCACTCCGGCGATGTGATCATTGCCGGCACCGCTGTGGGCCGCGTGCGCACCATGCGCAGCGACAAGGGCCAGCTGCTGAGCGATGCCGGCCCCTCTACCCCTGTGGAGATCACCGGCCTGACCGCAGTGCCCGAAGCAGGCGACCTGTTCGAGGCTGTTGAGGACGAGCGTCTGGCCCGTGAGCTGGCCGAACAGCGCGTTGCTGCCGCCAAGGAAAAGCAGTTCTCCTCCTTCCAGAAGGTCACGCTGGATAACCTGTTCAGCCAGATGGCACAGAACGACATGAAGGAACTGGCCATCGTGGTCAAGGCCGATGTGCAGGGTTCTGCCGAGGCTGTGAAGCAGAGTCTGGAGAAGATCTCCAACGAAGAGGTGCGCGTGCGTGTCATCCATGCCGGTGTCGGTGCCATCAGCAAGTCCGACGTGGATCTGGCCGATGCCTCCAACGCCATCATCATCGGCTTCAACGTCCGTCCGGACAATGTGGCCAAGGAAGAAGCTGCTGCCACCAAGGTGGAAATGCGTATGTACCGCGTCATCTATGATGCCATCAACGATGTCACCGACGCTATGAAGGGCATGCTGGCTCCCAAGTTCCGCGAGGTGTCTCTGGGCGAGCTGCAGGTCCGTCAGGTGTACAAGATCTCCAATGTGGGCACCGTTGCAGGCTGCCGCGTGACCAGCGGCAAGATCACCCGCGACAGCAAGGTGCGCGTGGTGCGTGACGGCATCGTGATCACCGAGGACGAGATCGCATCCCTGAAGCGCTTCAAGGATGATGCCAAGGAAGTGGCCGAGGGCTACGAGTGCGGCGTTACTCTGGCAAAGTTTGCCGACGTTAAGGAAGGCGACGTGTACGAAGCCTTCAAGATGGAAGAGTACCGCGATTAAGATCTGAAATATCCCTCTCCGTCATTGCTGGCGCAATGCCACCTCCCCCGAGGTGGGAGGTTTGCAGAGAAACGGAACGTTTGCCGTATCCACGCAAAAAGCTCGTCCCTCGGGAGAGCTGCCGAGCGAAGCGAGGCTGAGAGGGTTTTCTTTTATAGGGAGAAATACTATGTCTCAGAAGAATATGGGCCGTCTGGCGCAGGATATGAAGCGCGAGATCATTGCCATCATCGGCAGGTTGAAGGACCCGCGTCTGGAGGGCGGCCTGCTCACCGTCACCCGTTTGGATGTGACCCCTGATCTGGATGTGGCCAAGGTGTATGTGAGCGTGATGGGCCGCGAGGACGGCCCAAAGCCCGCCATCGAGGCACTGAACCGCGCGGCAGGCCATGTGCGCACTGAAGTGAGCAAGAAAATGCACATCCGCAAGGCTCCCCGCTTCATCTTCGTAGAGGATGACGGTGCCGCCTATGCAGCCCACATCAACGAGCTGCTCCGCACGCTGAACGTGAACGGCGACGCTGACACCGAAGCCAGCGCACCGGAGGAGACCGAAGAATAATTCCGCCTGCGGAAAGGATGGATCATGGAATGACAGAACAGTTGAATGTGCAGCAGATGGCCCAGCGCCTGATGACGGCGGACAACATTTTGATTCTGTGTCACAAAAACCCGGATGGCGATACCATTGGCTGCGGCAGCGCGCTGTATTGTGCACTGAAAGCACTGGATAAAAATGTGGCAGTGCTTTGCTCCGATGCCATTCCCAACCGGTATGCGTTTACCAACGCACATATGTTCAAAGGTGAGTTTGAGCCGCAGACGGTGGTAGCGGTGGATGTCGCCAGCGTGCAGCTGTTTGGAGAAAACAACGGTATGACGCAGTTCTCGCGCCATGTGGACCTGTGCATCGACCACCACGCAGGCAACAGCGGATATGCCGACTTCACCCTGCTGGATGGCAGCGCCGCAGCGGCGGCAGAGCTGCTGTACGAGGTGATCAACGCCATGGGCGTTGCCATTACGCCGCACATTGCAGACTGCCTTTACACCGGCCTTGCAACCGACACCGGCTGCTTCCGGTTCTCTTCCACCACGGCAAACACCCACATCGTGGCGGCAAAGCTCATTGAGGCGGGCTGTCATGTGGAAGAGCTGAACACCCTGCTGTTCGATACCAAGCCCCGTGAGCGCATGGAGGCCGAGCGTATTGCCCGCAACCATCTGGAATACTATCTGGATGGCCGGTGCGCGCTCATCTACCTCACCCGGGACGAGATCGAGCAGAGCGGGGTGGACCCGGCCGATCTGGAAGAACTGACCAGCCTGCCTGTGAGCATTGAGGGCGTAAAGGTGGGCCTGACCCTGCGGCAGCAGCCCGGCGGCAGCTACCGCATCAGCGTGCGCACCGCAAAGGGCGTGGATGCCTGCGCCATCGCTCGGCGTCTGGGCGGAGGCGGTCACAGCCGCGCTGCAGGCTGTGAGCTGCTGGGCAATCTGGAAAACGCAAAAAATGCAATTCTGGCAGAGGTGGAAGCCGAGCTGGACGCACCGCAGGAGGAAGCATAAATGCAGGGCATCCTGATCGTTGACAAGCCCATGGACTGGACCAGCTTTGATGTGGTGGCAAAGCTGCGCGGCGTGCTGGGCACCCGCAAGCTGGGCCACAGCGGCACGCTGGACCCCATGGCCACCGGCGTGCTGCCGGTGTTCTGCGGCGGGGCCAGCAAGGCTGTGGACCTTCAGCTCGACCACACCAAGACCTACTGCGCCCGGCTGCGGCTGGGGATGCAGACCGACACCGGCGACATCACCGGCACCGTGCTGGAAACGGCCCCGGTGACGGCGGGGGAGAAGGAGCTGCTGGCTGTTCTGCCCCGGTTCCTCGGCCCCCAGATGCAGACGCCGCCCATGTACTCGGCTGTTAAGATCAACGGCCAGCCCCTTTATAAGCTGGCCCGCGAGGGCGTCACGGTGGAGCGGAAGGCCCGTCCCATCGAGATACTGGACATCCGGTACGGCGGCAGCCCGGTAGAGAACGAATACGTCCTCACCGTCCGCTGCTCCAAGGGAACGTATATCCGCACCCTGTTGGAGGACATTGCCGCCGCTATGGGCCAGAAAGGCACCATGAGCGCTTTGCGCCGCACGACGGCGGGTGTCTACACCGAGGCCGATGCCCACACGCTGGAAGAGATACAGGCGGCAAAGGACGCAGGCCCCGAGGCACTGCAGGCTTTGATGCTGCCGGTGGAGAGCGTGTTCGAGAGCCTGCCTCTGCTGGTGGCAGAGCCGAGGGTGGAGCAGCACCTGTACAACGGCTGCCCCACCAGCCGCTATCCGGCGGCAGACGGCCGTTACCGTGTCCGCAATGCCGAGGGCCAGTTCCTGGGCCTTGCGAACATCACCGGCGGCGTGCTCAAGGTCGAAAAACTCTTTGTAGAGAGGAATTAAAGAACATTCATGCAGATCTATTCACAGCTTGCGCCGCTTGCGCTGGGCGGTGCCCACGGCTCTGCTGTGGCAATGGGCTTTTTTGACGGCATCCACATCGGCCACCGCGCGGTCATCAATGGCGCAGTGGAGTGGGCCAGGGCCCACTC
>ENA-OZFK01000445-OZFK01000445.1-human-gut-metagenome-genome-assembly--contig:-NODE-445-length-17001-cov-14.601971_pt1 | contig 17001 bp, 17 predicted proteins | sample MGYA00244622_ERZ653642 | MGnify/ENA primary metagenome ERZ653642 (study PRJEB26926, sample SAMN06165103) | human gut metagenome | biome: ENVO:00009003; feature: ENVO:2100002; material: ENVO:00002003...
TTCCGAAAACCCACCGTAGTAATACGGCAGGGCGTTGGATGCTTAGCCTACCGCTCAAAGCGGTGCATGACGTGGTTAAGGGCGGTGTCAAGGTGAAGAAGTCCATTGAACTGGTGGCGGAAATATCCGAAATCTACGTGCGCAACTTCCAAAGTATGCTGGCAGACCCGAATTTCACGCCTGACGAACTATCCGCAATATCGTTCGGCTATGCCAAACTGATGTCGGAAAGCTCGGACGTGTTGCAGGACTTGAAAAATGTAGTGAACATCACGGGTATGTCGCTGACGGATGCCGAACGGCTGGCAATCATCAACAACGCTTATCGAAGCCTGCTCAACTACCGCAACCTCGTGAACTACTACACCCGCAAGAACATATCCGTGTCCTACCTGCGGGCAAAGAAGAAGAACGACACCGACCGGGTGCTGGCTCTCTACGGCTCGGCGGATGAACGCTACTGGTAACATATAAATCGGTATGCCTATGTTATTAGCAGCAGTGGATTTTGACAACCTGCACCAAGTGTTGCGGGTGCTGTACGATGAAATGATGCCCTTGTGCAGCAACATGACGGGGGTAGCGAAAGGGATAGCCGGGCTGGGAGCTTTGTTCTATGTAGCCGCCAAAGTGTGGCAGTCGCTCGCACGTGCCGAACCCATAGACGTGTACCCGCTCCTGCGCCCCTTTGCGCTGGGGCTGTGCATCATGTTCTTTCCCACGTTCGTGCTGGGGACTATCAACACGGTATTGTCGCCAGTGGTGAAAGGGTGCAACCAGCTTATGGAAACGCAGACATTCGACATGAACGAGTACCGGGCGCAAAAAGACCGACTGGAATATGAAGCCCTGATGCGAAGCCCCGAAACGGCTTACCTCGCATCGGACGAGGAATTTGACAGACAACTGGAAGAACTGGGCTGGTCGCCCTCCGACATGGTGACTATGACGGGTATGTACATGGACAGGGCGGCTTACAACATCAAGAAGTCCGTCCGGGACTGGTTCAGGGAACTGTTGGAAATGCTCTTTCAGGCGGCGGGGCTGATTATAGACACGCTGCGCACGTTCTTCCTGATTGTGCTTTCGATACTGGGTCCGCTGGCGTTTGCGATTTCCGTCTATGACGGTTTCCAAAGCACGCTGACCCAGTGGATTTCACGCTATATCTCCATTTACCTGTGGTTGCCCGTGTCGGATTTGTTCAGCAGCGTGCTGGCACGCATACAAACGCTGATGCTCCAAAAGGACATTCAGGAACTTTCAGACCCGAATTTCATTCCTGACGGGAGCAGCACCGTGTATGTAATCTTTATGATTTAAGTTTCGCAAGTACTGATTTCCCATGATAAGGTCATAAAAAAACGACATGGTTTCTTGTCTAATTGCAAGAAAATGAGTAATTTTAAGTACCACCAAAAAACTAACTCAAAGCCATGTCGATACACAAAATTACTCCTTTTCTGTCGGATATCAAAGACTTTTTTAAGAATTCCGATATGACAGCAGCCATGCAGAACATAAGTTCCGTTCTCGCCCAGGTCAAAATGACCGAGCGCGACACACTTGCCGTAACAAGCAAGCGCAACTGTCTGTACCGACTGCTGACTGTATTCCAATGCCTTCTTCTTTTCCCTTGCTTCGGCATAAAAAATGCTTACCGCAATCAGAAGTATGGCACACTTGATCCGTTGATCAAGGCAAGGAAGGATGTCTTCTACCGCTTCATGGAAAATCCTGCTGTCGACTGGAGAAAGGCACTCTGGCATATATCGGCACAGCTTTGGAGCCGCATACATCTGCGTTCCGACCATAATGCCGATGATGTATGTCTTATCCTTGACGATACCGACCATGAGAAGACAGGCCGGACGATTGAGAAAATAGGAAGGGTGCATTCGCATTTGGCCCACAAGGCGGTGCTCGGATTCAAATGTCTCTGTATGGCTGTCACCGACGGAGTGTCGCAGATGTTTCTCGACTTCGCCATTGTCGGAGAGAAGGGAAAGAATGGCAACTACGGCATGAGCGCCAGGGAACTCAAACGGCGCCGTACTGTCGAACATGACAGTGATGTTCTCCGCGAACGAGAGAAGGAATACGACATATCCAAGGTCGAGCTTGCCAAGCAGATGATAAAGCGGGCCATCCGCCGTGGCATAAAGTTCAGCTACGTATTGGCGGACAGTTGGTTTACCAATAAAGAGATTGTCCGGTTCATCCATAGCCGACATATCAAATGCCATTGGCTCGACATGATAAAAGTCGGTGAGAACGGCAAGACAAAATACCATACCAAACACGGAGACCTCACCGCTCCCGCGCTTGTGAAGCTTGGAAAGAAACTCAAACTGCAGAAGTACAGCCGGAAGCTCAAATGCAACTATATGATGTTTGACGCTACGTTCGGAGGTGTTGCGGTTAGAATCTTTCTTGTGCGCCGAACGCAACGCGGCAAATGGAACGGACTGCTTACAACCGACACCGAAATGGATTTCTTCAAGGCATGGAAGACATATTCCAGACGATGGGCCCTTGAAGTAGTGTTCAAGGACTGCAAGACAAATCTTGGTTTCGGCAAATGCCAGAGCACCTGCTTCGCCTCTCAGATTGCCGCCGCCACATTGTGCTGCATACAGTACAACATCCTTTCTGTCGCAAAACGCTTCAGCGACTACGAGACAATCGGAGGACTCTTTCGGGATATTTCCAAAGAGACAGTCCAGCTCTCCGTTGCCCAACAGATATGGGGAATTCTTCAGGAACTGGTCACGGCAATAGCCACGGTCTTCGGCCTGCTGGACGAAGAAGTCTATGATGCTGTTATCAATCATTCTGATGAGCTGGCTCATATCGCTAATTTTTACAATCTGAAATCAGCAAGTTGAACTTGCGAAACTTAAATTTATGATTATAGGTATCGTGGGCTACTTCACCATTCCTACGGTGGCAAGCTGGATTGTGTCGGCTGGCGGCACGTCTGCCTATAACCGCAACGTGGCACGGGCTGGGTCAATCGCCGGGGCTGCGGTCGGTGCGGCAAGCGGGAAAGTAACCGGGAAACTACTCAAATAACCAACATCAAAATTTAATATATGGAATTTAAATCATTAACGAACATCGAAACGAGTTTCCGGCAAATCCGGCTCTTTGCGCTGGTATTCATCTGCCTGTGCGCACTGGTGACGGGCTTTGCCGTGTGGAACTCGTACAGCTTCGCCGAAAAGCAGCGGCAGAAGATATACGTCCTCGACAACGGCAAAAGCCTGATGCTGGCACTCTCGCAGGACATGGCACAGAACAGACCCGTGGAAGCCAAATCGCACGTGCGGCGTTTCCACGAGCTTTTCTTCACCTTATCACCCGACAAGGGGGCTATCGAAAGCAACATCAAACGCTCGCTGTTCCTTGCCGACAAGACCGCTTTCAACTATTACAAGGACTTGGCGGAAAAGGGCTACTACAACCGGGTGATTTCCGGAAACGTCACGCAGACGGTGGAGATTGACAGCGTGAAATGCGACTTCGACCAGTACCCCTACAAGGTGAACACGTATGCCCGCCAGTTGATTGTCCGGGAAAGCAGCCTGACGGTGCGAAGCCTTGTGACCTCGTGCCGCCTGCTCAACGCCACACGGAGCGACAACAACCCGCACGGCTTCATCATCGAAGCGTTCACCATTACCGAGAACAAGGATTTGCAAACCGTTAAGAGATAGCCGTATGGAAAGGAAACGAAACTATATCGAACAGGTGCAGGACTGGGCGGACGACTGCCTGCGCCGAATGTGCGGACGGATTACGCCGGGCAAAAGGCTGGCGGTTATCCTCGTGATGTTCTTCTTTTTCGGCGGCTTGTCTATCTACATCACCGTTTCATCAATCTACAATATCGGGAAACGGGACGGGCAAAGGCTGCAAATAGAACATATCAAACAACTACCATTGCAAGGCAATGACACAATCAACAGTATCAACCCCTTAAACAGACCGGAATATGGAAGAAGTACAGAAGAATGAGAACGGCACGACCGTACCACAGACGGACGGGAAGCCTGAAAAGGAAAAGAAGCCCAAACGGGAACTTACTCCGCAGCAGGTGCAGCAGCGCAGGAAAATGATAGTCTTCCCGCTGATGTTCCTTGCCTTTGCTGGGTGCATATACCTGATATTCACCCCCTCCGGCAAAGAGGACGTGAATGTGGAAAGCGTGGGCGGTTTCAACGCCGACATCCCCCTGCCCGCAGAGGACGGGATTATAGCCGACAAGCAAAAGGCTTACGAGCAGGCGATGCTGAACCGCAAACAGCAGGACAAGATACAATCCTTGCAGGACTTCGGTTTCACGGGGGACGATGAAACTGAAGAACCGCAAGCGGAAATCGACCTGATGCCGGAAGAAGATCCGAAGCCACAAAGGGGCGGCGGTGCTTCTTATTCGGCAAACGCTTACCGGGACATCAACCGCCAGTTAAGCACGTTCTACGAAACGCCCCCAGTGGACGAGGAAAAAGAGGACTTGAAGCGGCAGGTGGCGGAACTGACCGACAGACTGCAACAGCAACAGAACGCCACACCTACGGCTGACGACCAAATGGCACTCTTGGAAAAGTCCTACGAGCTGGCGGCAAAGTACATGAATGAGGGCGGGCAGAACGGGCAGGTGGCACAAGTGCCTGTTGCCGGGACTGTCACCCAAAAACCGCAAGCCCAGCCCGTGCAGGCAATCCGGGAAACAACCGTATCGGGATTGCAGCAACCCATGAGCGATGCCGACTTCATCCGGGCTTACAGCCAGCCACGAAACTACGGCTTCAACACGGCGGTAGGCACGGGCTACGCTATGGGCAGGAACACGATAGCCGCCTGCATCCACCAAGACCAAACCCTGACAGACGGGCAAGCGGTGAAACTCCGGCTGCTTGAACCCATGCAAGCCGGGAACATAGTCGTGCCGAAGAATACCCTTGTGGCGGGGACGGCAAAGGTGCAGGGCGAACGGCTCGACATACTGGTGTCCTCGATTGAGTACGCTGGCAACATCATCCCGGTGGAACTCGCCGTGTTCGATACGGACGGGCAAAAGGGATTATCTGTACCGTCCTCTATGGAGCAGGAAGCGTTCAACGAAGCTATGGCGAATATCGGCAGCGGGCTGGGTACAAGCATTTCCTTTGCACGGAGTGCCGGGCAGCAGGTGGCTATGGACGTGACAAGGGGCTTGCTGCAAGGAACGTCCGGCTACCTCGCCAAGAAGTTCCGAACCGTAAAAGTGAAGCTGAAAGCCGGGTACAAGGTGATGCTTTACGCCAAACAACAATAACCATTTTATCAACCACTAAAATTTCAATTAACGATGAAACAGATTTTTGTAATGTTCGCCCTCTTGCTGGGCGTGTGTGCGGCAAACGCACAGGAAACCGACACCTTGAAGTATGCGGCTGGCAACGACTTGTACCGGGGTATTACCCGGAAACTCCCGTACCGCCAAATGGTAACGCCCTACGGCGTGGAAGTGACCTTTGCCAAGACGGTGCATATCATCTTCCCCGCCACCGTCCGCTACGTGGATTTGGGAAGCAACCATATCATAGCGGGCAAGGCAGACGGTGCGGAGAACGTTATCCGGGTGAAAGCCACGACAGAGGGATTTCCGGGCGAAACGAACTTCTCCGTCATTTGCGAGGACGGCAGTTTCTTTTCATTCAACGCCAAGTACGCCCGTGAACCGGAAATGCTCAACATCGAAATGAAAGACTTCTTGGAGAACGAGGACACCAGCGACTTTTCGCATACCCGCATGAACATCTATTTCCGGGAATTAGGTAATGAAAGCCCTCTGCTGGTGAAGCTGATAATGCAGAGCATCTACAAGAACAATGACCGGAAAATGCGCCACTTGGGTAGCAAGCGTTTCGGCATACAGTTCTTAATCAAGGGCATTTATACCTATAACGGGATGCTGTACGTGCATACGCAGACGAAGAACAGTTCCAACGTGCCTTTCGATATCGATTTCATCAAGTTTAAGATAACCGATAAGAAAGTACCCAAGCGCACGGCTATTCAGGAAACGGTGCTGGATGCAGTCAGAAGTTACAACGAGGTGATAGAGATTGCCGGGAAATCGACCGTGCGCACGGTGTACGCCCTGCCGAAGTTCACCATTCCTGACGATAAACTGCTGTTGGTGGAACTCTACGAGAAGAACGGCGGGCGGCATCAGGTTATCCGGGTGGAAAATTCCGACATCGTGAACGCAGAAGTGATTAACGAACTCAAAATCAAATAGGGAATGAAAAAACACATCTTTATAATGATGCTCTTTGCGCTGTGCCTGACCTCGTTTCAGGCACACGCACAAAGATACCTGCCGGGCATGAAAGGCTTGCAGGTGACGGCAGGCATGACGGACGGGGTGCATTGGAACGCTGGCAGTGATTTCGCCTACCACATCGGGGCGGCGTACAGCGTTTACACCAAGAACGCCAACCGCTGGGTGATTGGCGGCGAATACCTGCAAAAGAAATATGACTACAAGGATATGCAGATACCCGTAGAACAGTTCACCGCAGAGGGCGGCTATTACCTGAAATTCCTATCGGACAGGCGAAAGACCTTTTTCCTTTCATTGGGCTTGTCGGCACTCGCCGGGTATGAAACGAGCAACCGAAGCGAAAAGCTCTTGCCGGACGGCTCTACCTTGCTGGATAAGGACTGCTTCATTTACGGCGGTGCGCTCACGCTGGAACTGGAAGCCTACCTGACCGACCGGGTGGCTCTGCTACTGAACGCAAGGGAACGGGCATTGTTCGGCTCGGACATCGGCAAGTTCCACACGCAGGTATCTTTGGGACTGAAATTCATTATCAACTGACCGCTATATAATAATGTATATGAAGAATGTAATGTATAAAATCATCATGGGCTGCTACATCGTGGCCGCCTTCGTACTTGTCACCGCCTGTAATGACAACTTGGATATTCAGCAGGCATACCCGTTCAGCATCGAAACGCTGCCAGTACCCAAAAGGCTGAAAGTCGGGGAAACCGCCGAAATACGCTGCCTGTTGGTGCGTGGCGGCTATTACCAGCCGACTACCTATCAGATAAGGTACTTTCAGCCGGACGGCAAAGGGAAGCTGGAAATGGATAACGGCACGGTGTTCCTGCCCAATGACCTTTACCCGCTGGAGAAAGAAACGTTCCGGCTCTACTACACCTCGGCATCGACAGACCAGCAGACGATTGACATTTATGTGATTGACAGCTTTGGACAGGTGCAGCAGCTATCACTATCTTTCAATAGTGATAGGAGCGAAAACGAATAAACTGTTTTGAATGAATATGTTAATAAATACCCAGCAAAATATTGCTGGGTGTTTTCTTAATGTGTAATTTTGCAAAAGGATTTATAACCAATGAATAAATGAAAGAATTAACAAAGTCTTTTGGGAAAAAATTTAGGACATGTAGATTACGAAAAAAATATGGTAGTATGAATTTTTCTTATGAAGAAATTTACAGTATGTACGGACAATATGATACTTTTGTTACTTTAGATTTTCATCAAGGAAGCGAAGCATATAATAAGTTCGGTCAATCTCTAATGGGAACATTCAAATATACATTAGAACAGCGAGAAGAATTAGAACAATTATTAAAATTAAAACATATCCATCGTTCAAGTAAAAGAATATTATTTTCCCCGTCAATTCTTCACGATTTATCCGAAGAACAAAAAATATTTTTGGACAAAGAAGGAATTCTTAATGAGGATATTGCAAGTGTAAGCAGTGTAAATCGTCCAAGAAAAAATGTGTATTCAGAAAAAAACAAAAAAGAAGTTCCCAATCAAATAAAAATAGACGTAAACATTTCCGAACAAGAAAGTTATATGATGATGCTTGGATTATATAAAACCAAGCTAAAAGATGGATGCGAACTTTCCAATATTGAAAAAAATGATTTCTATGCCTTAAAACAATATTTTGAACCCAATAATATTACAGCCGAAGAATTACAATATATTATTGATAATGACACTAATCAACCAAAACTTCCGATTAGGGAAAAATATTTAAAAATAAAATCTTGTTATGTTGGGTTGACTGATGAAGAGAACAAAGAAATACACAACATTTGGCATATCCAACTGAAAGAAAAGGAAACCATATTAAAAAATGAAATACAACGTGCTGATAGTAACTGGAACAATTTACCTTTTGAACAACAAATAAAATTATTGTATATTACCTATAGATTTGAAGATGAAGTTCTATTATCATGGTCAAAATCAATATGGTGGGATTTAGAAAGATTTTTACATATTGTAATACGCCATACTGCAGACCTACAAAATGGGAGTTATAAAGAAAAAACAATTTTTCAGTATGAATTTTCTGATATTAGAAATCTTATAATATCGGTTATTACATCTGCTCAAAAAGAAATAGAAGAGGAATTTAAATTAAATCCTAATAAAAACTTTAAACGCCAAGGCAAAAGAGCTGTTTATTTTAATGGCAACTACTATCGGGTTGAAATAGAAGCATCAGGACGATTATTAACTTTTCATCCATATAATGATGAAAAAGAGCGAGAGAAAGATAATTAGTATAATTTGATTATTAGGGCAAAGACAGCCTGCCGGGAAGTATTGGCGGGCTGTTCCATGATAGGGAAAACGAACGGCTTCTTTGTTACTTTCTTCACCCGCTGGCAGGCTCACGGAAGAAAGTAACGGCGGCAAGCAGCCGCCGTTCTCTATCAATTGGTTTTAAGGCTCTTTATGGACGTGTATTTCTCTAACCACACCTTTACCTGTTCCATGTTGTATTCGCCCGTAATGATTGCCGTATGGTCGTTTATGGCTACAAACCGGACACTCTCGTAGCTATTTACCCAGCCTTGCAGGGAACAGACACCCCACGTTTCCACATCTTCAAAAACACTGCGGTCTATTTGGCTGATTGGCTCGCCGAAAACTATCGTCATTATCTGAAAGTCCGGTTTGTCCTCTAACAGTTGCAAATGGTGCAGCGTGCCGAACTCGTCAGTTTTACGCCCCCACGCCCACACATCATTATACAAATCATCGCCCCACTGGTGCGGATGGTCGAAACGGACTTTTACTTCTATGGTGTGTTCGTTTTCTTCTGTGTCCTCGATAACGCCCGTTACCATTAAGCCCGTAAAAATACACTCGCAACGCTTGCCGATAAGCTCCTTGTTTACTTCTGTCGTTTTCATATCCCTAAAATTTACTTATTACTCTGTTATTTTTTAGCTATCCACTCGTCACGCCTGCGGCGGCACTCGTCCAGCGTTTTGGCTACCGTACTGAAAAGTTCGCCGTCCGTGTGGCGGTAGTCATATTGAAAATAAATCTGTCCCCTGAAAGCCCCTAAACAGCATTTCACGAACTTTTCTTCTCCCGGTGTTTGGGTGATGCTTACCCCGTTTTTGTTAAGTGACTGCATGATGTCCTATTTTTTATGGTTATAATATCAGCAAGAAAAGCAACGACAGGAAAAGCAGAGCCACGCCCAGCGCATAAACGACTGAAAGGCATATGTGTAGCAGAAAACAGGCGGCACGAAATACGATATACGCCGTTATCGCCGTGTCCGCTCCGGCTACGCTGGTGAACCGCCATGCAAGGCAGAGCAGCAACACCCGCCAAAGGATTTTATAAATGCTTTTCCGTTTCATCGCTTGGTTGTTTTTAGCGGGCAGGGCTTTGACACCCCGCCCGGATTGGTTGTTATGCCGCACGGAACACAAAGCCGTCATCAAACCAGTAATCGCACATAAAAAGGTCACGGGCGAACTTTTCATAATCGAAATAGGTCTTTGCGAACTCCGGCAGGTCGTAACATTCCTCTATGATTTCATAGGCGAAATCTTCTTCATCGTCATATTGTCCCTGATACTCGTCCCGGAAATCACGTACAAGGTCGTCCGCATCTTCCTCGCTCAAATCATGGCTTTTGTAGTTGCACCACACGAAAAAGGCTTCCTGCTCGGTGTCGCTCAAATCCTCCACCGCATCACGCAGGGCAAAGAAGTTTTCAGAAATCCAGCTTTCGCTGATTAAGCCCTCCGGCACGTTCTCCCAGTCTTGAAACATATATTCCGCATCTTCCTCGTCCTTGTGCAGTTCCCGGCAGGCTTCGTAAAATTCTTCCTTGTCCGAATAGTCCGAAAGGTCGAGCCATGCGCCGGACAATGAACCGTTGTTGTACTTGGCGTAAGTGCCTACATAAACTTTTGCTTCCGATAATACCTTTGCTTCCATATTGCTGTAATTTTTAAGTTTTTGATTTTATGCGGATTTGAGAGGTGAGGGAGTTGAAGTTTCACTGAACTTTTTTCCTGTTTCCCGTAAATCCGACTTTTTTTTTATGCGTCTTCCGGTCGGGTCGGTCGTTTTCGTTTCACATAGGCTCAAAAGGGTAGTGTTTAGAGTTTGCAAGGTTTTGGACAAAAAATACCTCGCAAGGCAGGGAAGATTTTTTCGCCAAACCGGAACGGCTCGACCTTGCAAAATCGTGAAGAACACGTAACTACCTTTGCCTATTGAAATGATAAAAACGACTGTCCCGGCTGGAGGACTGCGTAAGAGGAAGATTTACAGATAGGGAAACTGGGGAAAAGTGCCTGTTCCCTTTCGTCTTTTAGGGAACACTCCATGCGGGCGGGAAAGGCAAGGGTATGGCAAGTTCACCTTGCGGTACGCTTGTGCGGGTTTCCAACGGCTCTTTTCACGAAATACAGTCAGCCATGCCACGCCAGGCTGGCGTTTCGGGGAATGTGCCAGTTGGAAAAGGATATAAAAAATGCGGGTAGTCGGTGGACTGCCCGCAAGGTGAAAGAATGTACTTTATTGGGATATAGTTTGTTAGGTGAAATTTCGTTACCGAAATCGTTACCTATTCGTTTTTGCCACGGTTATAGGTAACGAAACCTACCGGACGGCGTTCTTTCTGCTGCTTCGACTGGCTTAGAAGCTGGGTAAGGGCTTGGTACAGTTCGTTGAATTGTGCATCGGTGCTTACCTCCAGTTCCTCGATTCGCTTTAATAGTTCCTCGTAGCCGATTACCATTTGGCGCATGAGGACAAAAGCCCGCATGATTGAAATATTCACCTCTATGGCTACTTTGGAACGGAGAACCGAAGAAAGCATGGCTACCCCCTGTTCGGTGAAAGCCATAGGCGGGGTGGGCGTGTGGCGGATGTTGTCAGGGAACTTATCACAATTTGTGATAAGTCCTAACCACTCGTCTTTACTCAACTCAAGCATGAAATCACTGGGGAAGCGGTCTATATTACGTTTGACCGCTTGTTTCAAGGCTCGTGTTTCCACTTGATAGAGTTCTGCCAAATGCAAGTCAAGCATCACCCGGTAACCTCTGACTTCAAAAATTTTGTTTTGGATAATCTGTAAGTCCATAATCGTATATTTTAGGAGATTTAGTAATGTTGGAATAATAGTAAGGACTGGTCACAAATTGTGACCAGTTACCAACAATCAAGATTACATAGCGACTTCCTTGTAAATCTTCTCGATGCCGACAAACTTCTTGTCAAGCCCCTGCATATCACTACCTATCTTGCTGTTAGTGATGCGGGCATAGATTTGGGTCGTTTCAATGTTCGTGTGTCCCAACATTTTAGACACCGTTTCAATGGGTACGCCCTTTGACAGCGTGGTAGTCGTTGCGAACGTGTGCCTTGCAAGGTGAAATGTCAAGTTCTTTTTAACACCGCATACATCGGCAATCTCTTTCAAGTAGGCGTTTAGCTTCTGATTGCTGATTACGGGAAGTATCTTGCCATTCGGTAACTTGCCCTTGTACTTCTTCAAAATCATCTTGGGAATATCCAGCAGAGGAACATTAACATCCGTATTCGTCTTTTGCCGCTTTGTCATTATCCAAAGGTTGCCGTCAAAAGATTTGCGAATGTTGTCTTGCGTAAGCCCGGCTACATCTATATAGGCAAGCCCGGTGAAGCAGGCAAAGATGAACAAGTCCCTGACGTGTTCCAGCCGCTCGGAAACCATTTTCTTTTTGAGGATGATTTTAATCTCGTCCTCTGTCAGATACCCCCTGTCCACTTTCTCCAGCCGGATTTTGTAACTGGCGAAAGGGTCGTTCACCAGTATGCCGTTGTTGCGGGCAATGATGATGATACGCTTGAAGAACTGCATGAACTTGGCGGTAGTGTTGTAGCCGCACTTGCAGGCGGTACGCAAATACAACTCAAAATCGGTAATGAACATAGGGGTAATCTCCTTAATGGATATGTCCGATACGTTGTACTTGCTTTGGATAAATTCGGCAAGGTGGCGGCGGGTGACTTCATACTTTCGGTAGGTCGCTATCGTCTTGGATATGCCGACCAACTGCTTCACATCGTCATTGTGCTTTTGGAACAGGGTAAGGATTGTTTCGTGGCTCTCGCTATGACCTAAAAACTCGTTCTTCACTTTCTCGGCGGTCACGTAATTGTCACGCCGCTGCATTTCGTGGTAAATGGTGTTCAAGGATGCGTTTATATCATCCAGCATACGGTTTATGCGGCTGGCTTCCGAAGTACGTCCGGTAGCCTTGCCCATTTTGCCGTCCCAAATAGAGGGTAGCACGTCCAGCTTGGTGTTAAAACGGCTTGCCATGCCGTCCACTGTGATACGGGCGAAAAGGGGGTACGCACCGTTGGCTTTCTGCTTGTCTTTCTTTGCGTAAAAGCAAATGTTGAATGTCGATTTCATAACTCACTTTTTAAGTTGCAAAACTATTGTAATTCTCTAAAAATGAGTTCTATGCAGGCAAGCCAAATAACGACAGGACTTCGCCAATTTCGGACATTCTGTACCCCCTTTCCGTTTTTGTTTGTCGGGGGTACGAGTTAGGTTACGAACTTTGTCTTTTAGGGGCGAAAAGGTGTACTTTAAGGCAGACACAAGGGAATAAAAAAAGTCCCACAAATCATTGAATTTGTGGGACTTGTCTACTTACTGTCCGGTATTGTCCGGTTAGTTCAGCGGAGAGACAGGCTCCCGAACCTACGCTTTCAGAAAATATCATAAAATTGCAAATCATTGATAATCACATATTATATACAATGCAGAGTAAATCTAAATCTTTCTAAATGCCTTTTGTTATTTCAATTTTTGGGTGTATATTTGGGTGTAGAATTTCAAACGCACCCAATTATGAATATCAAACGCAACATCATTTTTGCATTGGAGAGCCGGAAGAAGAACGGTGTACCAATCGTAGAGAACGTACCTATCCGTATGCGTGTCATATACGCAAGCCAACGCATCGAATTTACAACAGGCTACCGGATTGACGTAGCCAAATGGGATGCCGACAAACAACGGGTAAAGAACGGATGCACCAACAAGCTGAAACAAAGCGCATCCGAAATCAATGCGGACTTGCTGAAATACTATGCCGAGATTCAAAACGTGTTTAAGGAGTTTGAGGTACAGGAAACCATGCCGACCACCCAACAGCTAAAGGATGCGTTCAATCTGCGGATGAAAGACAACAGTGAAGAACAGCAGGAAGAAGCGCAGATAAGTTTTTGGGAAGTGTTCGATGAGTTTGTAAAAGAGTGTGGCAACCAGAATAATTGGACGGCATCCACCTATGAGAAATTTGCAGCAGTGAGAAACCACCTCAAAGAGTTCAAGGAAGATGTAACCTTTGAATACTTCAACGAGTTCGGCTTGAACGAGTATGTAAATTTCCTGCGTGACAAAAAGGATATGAGGAACAGCACCATCGGCAAACAGATGGGATTCCTCAAATGGTTTCTGCGCTGGAGCTTCAAGAAAGGGCATCATCAGAATATTGCATACGACACTTTCAAGCCCAAATTGAAAACCACCTCTAAAAAGGTGATATTCCTGACTTGGGACGAATTGAACAGGCTGAAAGATTATCGGATACCGAAAGACAAACAATATCTGGAACGTGTCAGGGATGTTTTTCTGTTCTGTTGCTTCACAAGCCTGCGATATTCAGATGTTCGTAATCTGAAAAGAAGCGATGTGAAACCCGACCACATCGAAGTTACCACAGTCAAAACGGCAGACAGCCTGATAATTGAACTGAACGACCACAGTAAAACCATACTCGAAAAATACAAGGAAGTCCATTTTGAAAACCACATGGCACTGCCTGTTATCAGCAATCAGAAGATGAATGATTATCTGAAAGAACTGGGGGAACTGGCTGAAATCAACGAGCCTGTACGGGAAACATATTATAAAGGAAATGAACGTATAGATGAAGTCACCCCGAAATACGCATTATTAACCACCCATGCAGGAAGAAGAACATTCATCTGTAATGCGCTGGCTCTCGGTATTCCGGCACAAGTCGTGATGAAATGGACGGGGCACAGTGACTATAAAGCCATGAAACCCTATATTGACATAGCGGATGATATTAAGGCAAATGCCATGAACAAGTTTAACCAACTATAAAAGTATCAATCAGTTTCATGGATTATCCGCTATTTGAATTATATTTGCGACAACAATAGACATTGGAACATGGAAAACAACAAAGAACATCATATAGAAAGAACGAACTTTGACGCATTTGTTCATGCTGTCGGTTCGGAAATAGAACAGGCGCAAGTCAGGCTGATTACCGCAGCCAATGCGCAAATGCTGTTCCATTATTGGAAAATAGGAAACTATATCCTGTATCATCAGAACTTACAAGGCTGGGGAAGCAAAATCATCAAGCAACTGGCAAAGGCTATCCGGCTCAATTACCCTGAAAAGAAAGGCTATTCGGAACGTAACCTTACTTATATGTGCCAATTCGCACGGTCATATCCGCTGAACGTGCTACGAAGTTTCATTGATACGGATGCAAGGCTATCTGTTCCAAGCATACAGAAGGTCGCAGATGAAGTCTTGAAACTAAACAACGGACAATTTACGCAAGAACTTACTGCGCAAATACAATCCACTGATAGTCAGTTGTTAGAATTTACGCAAGAACCTCTTGCGCAAATTCAGAATGTTGCCAAAACTGTATCTGCCATTTACCGGATAACGATTGAGGATATAGAAAAATTATTTTTGGCATCCCCTGTTGCCAGAATAAATTGGGCAAGTCATGTAATTATGCTCAATAATTCGCTTCCATTAGGTGTAAAATATTGGTACATGAAACAATCGGTAGAAATGGGTTGGAGCAGCAATGTTCTTAAAATACAAATTGAAACCAACCTATATAACAGACAAATCAGTAACAACAAGGTAAACAATTTTACAGCCACACTTCCAGCACCACAAAGCGACCTTGCCAATTACCTGTTGAAAGACCCGTATATCTTCGATTTGGCAGGAGCGAAAGAAAAGGCAGACGAAAGGGACATAGAGGAACAACTGGTAAAACACGTTACCCGTTATTTGTTGGAAATGGGCAACGGTTTTGCCTTTGTCGCCCGGCAGAAGCATTTTCAAATTGGCAACAGCGATTTCTTTGCCGACTTGATTCTATATTCAATTCCGCTACACGCATACATTGTAGTGGAATTAAAGGCTACTCCATTCAAGCCGGAGTATGCAGGACAACTGAACTTCTACATCAATGTGGTGGATGACAAACTGAGGGGAGAAAATGACAACAAGACTATCGGGCTGTTGCTGTGCAAGGGAAAAGATGAAGTTGTGGCACAATACGCTTTGACAGGCTACGACCAGCCGATAGGTATCAGTGATTACCAGTTGAGCAAGGCTATACCCGAAAATTTGAAATCAGCTTTGCCAAGTGTGGAAGAGGTGGAAGAAGAACTGGCATCTTTCCTTGACAAGGACAATAATCCCCAAAATTGAGGTCTATGGCAGGAGAGATTAACAAACTGATTCCCCTATACGGAGAACTCAACAGGATATATAATGATTGGGTGACCAATTATGCTTTTTCTTTTGACAAGCAAAAATTCATCACCGATTTTTACAGGCAGCACAATGATACAAAGGCTTTTGAATCCGCTATCCTTGAACTGGTACTTGACAAGCATAAAGAACAATACACATTGATTCTCAATAGTTTAAAAATCGAAATAGAAAAGAATATACGGGCTTATGAAACAAAACCGCTGAATGATGACATCATAAAGCGTGTGTGTTTTCACTACGCAGACAGACGTAATTCTGCAATTAGAGACCAGTTGGAGATTACCACCAAGTTGCACGAGCCTTTGAATGACGCATACCACAGATATGATTTCATTGGTTTTCGGGAGCATACGGACGAAGAAGAAATACAGGCAGAAAAGGAATATGAACGCTGCAAGGCTGAATACGACAAGGAAAAGAAGGAATTGGATAAACTCTATGAACTGCAAAAGCAAGACCAGAAAGAGGCTTTTCAATATATCGAAAACCTTTCCAGTGATGTTTACCGCCTAAGCCTTCTTTTCATGGAAGTCCTGAAAAAATACCTTCCTGATGATGTGGAAGAAAAACGACCGGAGGAATCAGTCGAGCAAAATGCGCAAGAAGAAGTACAGAATACACCGGAGGAACAGCATGAATATTTTGACATGAAGCCGCTTTCGCCTATTTATGAAACCTGTGTCGGGGAACAGTTCGAAGCCATTACCATAGCGGACTTCTATGCCAATATAAATCTGTACCCCTGCAAGAACAGATTAAAAATCAAGGCAAGGGAAAAGATACGGGTGTGTTACCTGATATTCCTGATGAGTGAAAAACTATCCAAGCAATACAGGGACGAATGGCGAGACAAGATATTGAAACTACTGGATATTGACGAGAGCTATTACAGATCGAAGTACAAAGAACCCGTTTCCGATTTTCCAAGTGATAGCAACCAGAAATTCGCCAAAGAAATGGAAAGCATATTCAGATAATTCGTGATACATCCTGACATTCCATGAAATTACCACTTTTACCACTCAAATTAATTTTTGAGTGGTATTTTTATTCTCTGATATTC
>ENA-OZFK01000457-OZFK01000457.1-human-gut-metagenome-genome-assembly--contig:-NODE-457-length-16558-cov-6.353572_pt1 | contig 16558 bp, 19 predicted proteins | sample MGYA00244622_ERZ653642 | MGnify/ENA primary metagenome ERZ653642 (study PRJEB26926, sample SAMN06165103) | human gut metagenome | biome: ENVO:00009003; feature: ENVO:2100002; material: ENVO:00002003...
CAACCTGCATGGTGAGCAGTAGCTTTAACACTAAGCCCGGAAAATCTTATAGGCTGGAGTATTCTGCGACCTTTAACTATTCCGATGGACGGAGTGAAACCATTACTGGAAGTGCCAGTAGATAAGTGAGGTTATTCATTTTAAAAAACTAATCCTAGAGATGATAGGTGAAGCCTTATCTTTGGAATAGAACACCTAAAGTATACCATTTCTATTAGAATAATCTACAGTGAGGGTTAATTATGAAAATTTGGAATAGATTCATATCGTTTGCACTTGCAACCACGCTTTTGCTAACCGTTCCTTTGGTCTCTTTTGCAGCAGGAACTAAAAACAGCACGAGTTCTGACTTCACGACCGTACAAAGCGCGTCAGGTGAATTGCTTGTTAGAGCCTATGATCTTGACAATGGTGACTCGGTTTTTGAACAGTACAATGATGGAAAATTGGTAAGCCGTTATACGGTTGACCGATCAAAAAATGTTATAAATGAATTGGTTTATTCTTCGGATGGAACATCAAAACAGCTGCAGCGATTTATTCCGACAGAGAAGAATTTTGATATAGTCTTACCGCAATCTACAATGTCGCGTCGGTTGGGAAGAATTCGTTTCCAATATACAGATGGAACCGGAACGGGAATCTGCGGAGCATATGTGGATTATGTGAAAGAAACAGGAAACAAAAAATATGATATTAATGGAACATATAGAGATTTGGCAGGGTTGGCATCAGTTGTAGCAGGTGCCTTGTCATTACCTGCTGCTCCGGCACTTGCAATTTCCAAAACTGCACTCGCATATTTTGGTTTTGCTATGACGGCCGTGCAATTCACCATTCCACAGTGTAACCTTAATTCGCAGTATGAACAAATTGAATACACATTGACTGATATTAACCACTCTTCTCACAAAAATAGTTTTTGGGGAACCAAGTATGTTATAACGGAAAGTGGAAATAAGTTTAATAACACCTACACGGATGGCGAGTATTACCCCACAACATCTTGGGGAAATCAAAATTTTGGAATGACAATCTATAATTATCTGTTTACATACAGTAATTGGAATATTTATGCGTGGAACTAAAAAATATAAGATTGTTAAATGTTTCAGACATTTCGGTGCTATTATAATATTGCTATGGCTAATTTCTATCGTAAGATTTCCGTATTCTTTTGATAAATTGCAAGTGTTATCAAATAAAAATTTTGAAAGCGTTTCAAATTCTATGTTAACTCTTGTTGATTGTAAATCGACCGAATCGAAGTCTTCAATTGATTTTTTACTAACCGATGGAAAGCAATATTATATTATAACGGCAAAACGTTTCTTTATATGGAACCGATATGATTTATCTCAGCTGATGCCCTTCTCAGAAGAAACAAGTTATAGCTATACAGATTGTTTCACCAAGGTGAATGTTGTTCAATCAGGCAATACATTGTGTTTATATGAGGAAGGATATGTTCAACCTTATATCTTATCGTTTCTCTTTTTGTGCGTTGTGTTAATGCTCAATATTTTGGGAGATAAATCCACTCCAGAGGAATAGAGATAATGAAGTGCATTTATTGTGGAAGCGATATGCAGCTTGGAGGAATCGTCACGCAGGGAGTTTCAGCGATGTGGTTTCCTCAAGAAAGTCTGAAAAAATCACGTCTTTCAAAAATCATTTTTGAAGGCGGGATAGCTATAGGAAAGAAAGACTATTTATGGGGGACCGACGATACTAACAGATGCTTATTACTGTCGAAAATGCAAAAAATAATAGGAGTCTTTAGCATATAAATGCTTCAGATGGAGGTGATTCCAATGCAGATAATTTCCTTGAAAACAAGTTGAGCATGAGTTGAGGTACATTTATGAAATTTAGCGTACCGGAAATCTTGACAATTGTATCGACAGCAACAGTCATGGCGATTGCTTTTCTTGTGATTGCAAAGTACCTTATTCGATATGCTGTCACATTTTATGCAAAAATAAAAGGAGATGACTCAAAATGACCTTGAAGAAAAGATTGCTTGCGCTTTGTATGGCGGTGGTTATGGTCTTTTCGCTTTGTTCTATCTCTGCTTTTGCAGCGGCCCCAACGGATGACAAACAACCTGTTGTTATTGGAAGGTATGATGCACCTCTAAGCGAGTGCTTGGAACCTGGCATGGCTATGCAGGTAGGAATTGCTAACGTTCGGGTTAATTCCTACGCAACCTATGATAAGAATGATGGCGTACAGGTTCATGTTGAACTTTACGTTCCGTGGTACTCATCGCCAAAGCCGGAATTTACAGGTATGACAGGAAATGTCAAACTTACCATGAATGGCCAATCGACAAGTAAATACTTCTCTGAAGTCGCAACCGGGGACGAAACGATTAGTACAGATGTGGATACCGGTAGGAAAGCTAGTAGCGGAACAAGCGGTACAGTATTTGTTTCTGGAACTGCTGTAGCATTGAATGCTTTGGCAAACGGTGGCCAGTTCTCCATTTCCTACGACATCACGATTCCGTAATAAAAGCATTAGATAATGGGTATAAAAGCCACGATTCTTTAGAGTCGAAAGAAAAGAATCGTGGCTTTGTACGTTTGAATTATGGAGCAAGCCAAATGAATAAGAAATTGGAATTTTTTAGCAGTATGGCGGTTGCCTTTATAGTTTTGATATTGGTCTTTCTTTGCATTCGTTTTTCAGGTCAGGGAAAATTTGCTACACATGGAGGAACCAATCCGTCTGATGTAAAATGTATTTATACTTCAGTTTGGCCGGATAATGAATACACTAGGCTTATTTGTGAGCCGGAAAGTGGAACGATAGAATATATATTGGATGGTTCTAATGCTGGGTATTATGCAATCTTTTATAATAATATCTCTGAAGAAGAAATACAAAAATATATTGACCAATTGAAAACCTTAGGATACGCTGAAGAGGCATCGGCTTCAGAAAGCGTTTCGACAGGCGTTTTGCTAAGAAAAGATGAAACATGGATAAGCATTGCATACTCAGAGGGAGGATTTGGAATCCGGATTTCAGTAGAAAAATCCTGAATAAAAGAGATGCTGGGGAATCCCGGTTATCCCTATGATGCAGTGGAAAGAAAATGGATTGCTCAATATTGGAGGCTCCAACCACAGCTTCTTTGTTGAAATGTTAATCAGTTAGATACCGCCAGACGGTTTATTTAGAACGAGGTTAAGTTGGAACAGCCGATGCCACACTCGGAACAAACAATAGCGGAGGCCGTACAAGATATGTGCTAGTATGGGAGAAAGATGGCATATCACATACGATCATTGGAAAGATACCGCGTGAAGAGATTCTAAAAATTGCAGAGAGCATTTCCTAACTGGCTGAATTTTTGCCCACACGCTTGTAATTATTTACAAATGTGTGGACACTTTTTCGTTGAAGCGTCCAAAGCTGACAAGATTTTGAACTTTTTTCAAAAAAGCTGTCACAAACGCAGTGTGAGCAACGTTGACTAAGCAAAAGCTCCTGGGGGAGTGTACAAAATGGAGGTTATTCATTAATCAAAATGACGAAAGAAGAAATCATTTCCATGCTATCAAAGGAATTGAACAGTGAATGGACGAATGGAGTCACATGTTTGATGGTGGAAAATTCCGATAGCTATATTCCAGTAATAGTTCATCACAATAAAAATGAACTTATTGTTGAAGTAGGAGAACAAGACAAGAAGATTTACCGCATCGGACGAAATGAGCTAAATAAAACATCTTAGTCATCACCAAAAAAATCATTGAAATCAGTCACAATTTGACGCATAGAATATGAATTCAAACTTGATATGAGGTGATTCCAATGCAGAAAAAATAGAACACATATTTCGAAAATATTGCTACCATCAAACTGTCAAAGAATACAAGTCAAACGGTTCTTTGATTCGTTCTAAAACGGATTACTATCAGGCTATTGGTGGTTAAGTCACTCCGTTTGTAAGGAAAGGGTTGAAAATGGATTTTCTTAAACAAAAAGGGCCATTAGCAAGAGAATTCTGCAACACGTTGATTTACATTATTTCGTTAGTGTCATTAAAGCCTTCAAGCCTTCAGAGGGTGTTGACAGAACTTCAATGGAATGGGATGTGGTTCTTTTCTCTGGCATTTTTCGCTGTCATCTTTATGGAAATGCTGTCCGATTTTTTGCTGGTTACAGATCGCTGCACTGCATGGAAAGCATTAAATGGAAATGTCAGCGAAGCCGAATTTCACAATCTTCAGCAGATTGTCCTATGCGAAAATCAGAAAGTTTCCATTGAGAAGAAACTTGCAAGTACGATACTACTGGTTCTGATGATATGTGCAACTGCTGCATTTGTGTGGTTTACCTTTTTGGTATAAGGTTTTGTTATGAAAGAGATAATTATTATACCACATATTGGAATTGGACAATTAAAATTAGGTATGGCACCAGATGAGCTAGAAAATGCTCTTCTACAAATGAAGAAACAGTGGTCGAATTCTTCTGATGAAGCAATGCAAATGGAGCGTTGTGCTGAAACTGGTGATCCTAATTTGATAACAGGACGATATATGGATAATGATTCGTTCTTTCTGGTGCAGTATCGGAACGGAAAAGCTACTGAAATCGGCATCCAGAGAGAGTTGTCTAAAGTGGCATCAATAAAATTGTTCGGGCTGGATATGTTTAATACAACCGCCGAGTGTATTATTGATAGCTTAATGAAAAAGGACAACGTTGTTTGCAACGAAAAGGACTTGCAACTGGGAACGGAATATCTTTTCCCTGAAATTGGAGTCCGACTTTGGAGAGAGCGAGCATTTCATCTCAAACTGTTGAAAGACCCGTTATACATGGAAGAGATGCAGGCTGTATTAGAAGACGAATATCAGTATCAATACTTCCAGATGGTTACTGTGATGGGTTGAATTGCTAACGATCAATGGGATTTGATATAACTTTTCCGCTTGTAGTACATAGCGATGACCACAGCTATCTGCTAATACGGGTGAACTAATTTGAAGTATTTTATTGACGAAGATCAAAGAAAAGCCTCCCACAGCAGCTGCTACTTGGAATTTCAACAAGGGCAGTATCATGACAAGTGCTGGCTTGACACATCTATTAGCATCAGTGATGAAGTATGGAATAGCCGCCATGTTTCAGATCTGATTCTTGAAGTGATTCCAGAGTTTGACTTTTATGGAATAACAATCGTTACAAAAGTACAATGGGATAATATTTTAACAAAAAGTCAATCGGATGGATGTACTTGCAAAGAGATTATTGCAGAAGCAGTTCCTTGGGCAGCAAAGTGTTTTGAAACGAATGATGTGTTCACTATCATAGGGATGTGAGTCGAACTTTCTCGGAGAATAACAGTGATACACAAAGGAGAGTGTAACATGAAAAAAATTCTTACAGCAATCGTATCGGTAAGCATATTTATTGTTGGAATTTTGCTTATACTTTGTGCGGACACTAATTTTTTATGGTATGCCTTTAATCAAAATGTTCGCCTTACAGTAGTTGCAGGGATTCTCATTGCACTTGTTGGTGGCGTTGGTGTGATAATGAATCTTTGGTGTATTCTAAAAGAATTGTACAGTAAATAGTTTATTGAAGGTTAAACTTCCAGTCTGCCATGGTCGCAGCCAAGAGAGATAATATTCAAACTTACTACTCAGCAAAAGCTAGGCACACTCCAAGAATTTATTATAGAGGGTGAATATCCCGCGCTTTGAACAATTTAACGATGAATATATTGTGCGATATGGAGAATTTCATTTGCGCGTTCACCTCGAATTGACTTGCAACGCAAAATACGTTACAATAAATCCGAGGTGATAACCATGGAAAAAACAATGACGCTCAATCTCCGTGTGAACCCTACCGTCAAGCAGCAGGCCGAGGATGTGCTGAAGCAGCTCGGCATCCCGATGGCAACCGCCATTGATATGTACCTGCGCCAGATCACCCTGACTGGCGGCATCCCCTTTTCTCTGTCCCTGCCGAAAGCTCCTGCGGCTCTGAATGCTGACACCATGACCGATGATCAGCTTCATGCAGCCTTGCAGGTAGGCATTAAGGAAATTCAGAACGGTGATACCGTGGATGCGGCAAGCGCATTCGCACAGTTCAGGGAACAGCACAGATGAAGCAGTATGACGTGAAAATTTCTCGTGCAGCCCTCAGCGATATGGAGCAGATTTACAGCTATATTGCTGACCGTCTGCTGGAGCCTGACACGGCTATGGGGCAGTATAATCGTATTGCAGAAGCCATCCAATCCCTGAACATCCTGCCGGAGCGCTGTGCGCTAGTGGAAAGTGAGCCGGAGCGCACTCAAGGGCTGCGGCAGATGCTGGTGGACAACTACTCGGTGTTCTACATTGTGGGCGGGGATGCTGTTTCGGTGGCTCGTGTGCTGTACAGCGCATCCGACCTTGTGCGCCGCCTGCGGAGAATGAAGTGAAAGGGGTGTTTGCATGACCGCCGTGATTTACGCCCGCTATTCCAGCGATAACCAGCGCGAAGAATCCATCGAAGGGCAGATTCGTGAATGTACGGCCTACGCCGAAAAGAACGGCATCACTGTGGTCAAACACTACATTGACCGTGCCCTTTCCGCCAAAACCGATAACCGCCCGGACTTCCAGCAGATGATCAAGGACAGCGAGAAACGGTTGTTTGACATTGTGCTGGTCTGGAAACTTGACCGCTTTGCCCGGAACCGCTATGATTCGGCCCACTATGAGTACCAGTTAGAGAGGAATCATGTCAAGCTGGTGTCCGCTACTGAACCAATTTCAGATGGTCCAGCAGGTATTATGGTCAAAAGTATGCTCACCGGCATGGCTGAATACTATTCCGCAGAACTTTCTGAAAAGGTCGTGCGCGGCATGACCGAGAATGTTCTGAAGGGCAAATATAATGGTGGAACGATTCCCATCGGCTATACAGTGGACGAGGAGAAGTTCTTTCAAATCGACCCTTTGAAAGCTCCCTTTGTGGTAGAAGCCTTTCAGCGGTATAACGATGGTGCGACCATGAAGGAACTGATGAACTGGCTGAACGACAGTGGCGTGACCACCAACCGCAACCAGAAGTTCACCTACAACAGTGTTCAGACGCTGCTGACGAACAAACGGTACATTGGTGAAAACCACTTCAAGGATATCGTAATGCCGGACAGCATCCCGGCCATCGTGGACAAGGACTTGTTTGAAGAAGTGCAGCTGAAAATCAAAAAGAACAGCCGTGCTCCTGCCCGTCACAAGGCCGAGGACGATTACTTGCTCACCACCAAGCTGTTCTGCGGAATGTGCGGTGCCATGATGTTCGGCGAGTGCGGTACGGGTAGAAACAAGATCGTTCATCATTATTATAAGTGCGCCACCGCGAAGCGTTTCAAGACCTGCAAGAAAAAGACCGTCCGTAAAGAGTGGCTGGAAGATTTGGTCATAGCTGAAACCATGAAGCTGATTCAGGACGATGCCGTGATTGATGCCATCGTTGCAGAAGTCATGGAGTTGCAGGATCAGGAAAACACCACGCTTCCTTTGCTGGAAAAGCAGATGCGCGAGGTGGAGAACGGCATTGAGAATATGCTGAACGCTATCCAGGCGGGTGTGCTGACCAACTCCACCAAATCTCGGCTGGAAAAGCTGGAAGCCCAGCAGAAAGAGCTTGAAGTTCGGATTGCCGAAGAAAAAATTGCTCGGCCACGGTTGAGCGAAAATCAAGTTCGATTCTGGCTGACCCGGTTCCGCAAGCTCGACCCGAACGTGAAAAGCCACCGGGAAACGCTTATCAATACATTCGTGAATGCTGTTTATCTCTATGATGAAAAAGTTTTGATTACATTCAACTACAAAGACGGCACAAAAACCATCGCTTTCGATGAAATTGCCGCCAAAGATGCCCCAGAGGGCAATGGTTCGGATTTGGGTTGCTTCGCTCCACCAAAAAACCTCAACGTATGCAAGTACGCTGAGGTTTTTGTTTTGCGACAAGGCTAAAATCATCGGGCGGGTGGATTCGAACAGCTGCGGCGACATCGCTGAAGATGGCGCAAAAACAGCCCGGTGGGCTGTTTTTAGCAGCGCGGCTCGCGACATCCACCCGCGCCCACCAAAAGAACCAGCGTAGAAATTACGCTGGTTCTTTTGTTTTGCCCGGCATCTTAAGTCTCACTCTCGAGGATGGATCCGAACAGCTGCGGCACCGTTCAGCAGGACGATCTCCAGCAGTGCAAGGATCAGCAGAACAATAAGAACCGTAGTAACCATCGTGTACCGTGCATCATAATATTTTGCAACAGTATTCAGGTTGGTACTCTGTGCATTGATTTTTTAAATTTTTCTTCAAAAAAATCATTGACAACGCTTTCTGTGCATGATAAAATCACATTTGATTTTGAGAGACAAAGCATGGCAGAGTCTTTTCAAAGCAATTTACCATGGACCGCCCAGCGGGGCTAAGGCCATACGGACAGCCGGGTCCACTGCCGACCGGCGGCACAGCCGCCATTATTGATTGAGTGTAGCAGCTCAAATTTTATAAGTTGGTTCCTTTACAACCATGAAATTGCGCAGTCAGTGTGCAGACTTGTGAAACGGTCAATAAAGAGCAGTAAAAGCAGAATTGCTATATAGACTCTCATAATCCCGTCTTTTTGAATCATGCGAAGCGGCCTTTGTACTCTGGCGTTTCTTCCGGGGGGCTTTGGCGGCGCACTCAAATGCTTTTCAAAGCGCAAGTCTGCACTTTTTGTGCGGTACTTGCGCTTTTTTTGTTTGCATCGGGATCAGGGACGGAGGAAAAACATGAGTGAGAACCGAACACGGTTCCGGCTGAACCAGAACCGTGCGCCCATCTATGAAGCGCTGGAACAGTTCCGCAAAATGCGGGTGGTGCCCTTTGATGTGCCCGGCCACAAGCGAGGCCGCGGCAACCCGGAGCTGACCGCCTTTCTGGGCCAGCAGTGCGTGGGCGTGGATGTGAACAGCATGAAGCCGCTGGATAATCTCTGCCACCCGGTATCGGTCATCCGGGAAGCAGAGGAGCTGGCCGCAGATGCCTTTGGCGCTGCCCACGCGTTCCTCATGGTGGGCGGCACCACCAGCAGTGTGCAGAGCATGGTGCTTACCGCCTGCAAGCGCGGCGATGAGATCATTCTGCCCCGCAATGTGCACCGCAGTGTGCTGAACGCACTGGTACTGTGCGGCGCGGTGCCGGTGTATGTGAACCCCGAGGTGGACAAGCGCCTTGGCATCTCGCTGGGCATGAAGCGGGAACAGGTGGAAAAGGCCATTAAAGAGCATCCGAATGCTGTGGCTGTGTTGGTGAATAACCCCACCTACTACGGCATCTGCTCTGACCTGCGCGCCATCGTAAAAATGGCCCACGATGCCGGGATGCTCTGCCTTGCGGACGAAGCCCACGGCACCCACTTCTACTTTGGCGGCGGCCTGCCGGTGTCTGCCATGGCGGCAGGGGCTGATATGGCATCCGTCTCCATGCACAAGAGCGGCGGCAGTTTAACGCAGTCCAGCCTGCTGCTCATCGGCCCCAATGTGCACCCGGGCTATGTGCGGCAGATCATCAACCTGACCCAGACCACCTCCGGCAGCTACCTGCTCATGTCCAGTCTGGATATCTCCCGCCGCAACCTTGCGCAGCGCGGGCGGCAGGTATTCCACCAAGTGGCCGACATGGCCGAGTATGCCCGAGAGGAGATCAACGCCGTGGGCGGCTACTACGCCTTTGGCAAGGAGCTGTGCAACGGCGACTCCGTTTTTGACTTTGATACCACCAAGCTCAGCGTCCACACGCTGGATATCGGCCTTGCAGGCATTGAGGTGTACGACATCCTGCGCGATGAGTACGACATCCAGATCGAGTTCGGCGACATTGGCAACATCCTTGCCTATCTTTCCATCGGCGACCGCCCGCAGGAGGTGGAGCGTCTGGTCAGCGCATTGGCCGAGATCAAGCGCCGCTACCAGACCGACGGCTCCGGCCTGCTGAGTCAGGAATACATCGACCCCGTTGTGGCTGCCAGCCCGCAGGAGGCTTTCTATGCCCCCAAAAAGAGCCTGCCCCTCCGGGAGACCGAGGGCATGGTGTGCAGCGAGTTCGTCATGTGCTACCCGCCGGGCATTCCCATTCTGGCCCCGGGCGAGCGCATCACCAAGGAAATTTTGAACTACATCGAGTACGCCAAGGCCAAGGGCTGCAGCATGACCGGCCCCGAGGACCCGGACATCGAGCGGCTGAACGTTCTGGCATAAGGAGGGAATGCAGATGGAATTTTGGTTTTCTGAGTTTCACACCCCGGACGTGAAGCACAGCATCCGGGTGAACAAACAGCTCTACTCCAAGCAGAGCGATTACCAGCGCATCGATATTTTTGAAACGCCGGAGTTTGGCCGGGTGCTCACATTGGACGGCAATGTGATGCTGACCGAGCGCGACGAATTCATCTATGACGAGATGATCGTGCATGTGCCCATGGCGGTGCACAAGCAGGCAAAAGACATCCTTGTCATCGGTGCCGGTGACGGCGGCGTGGTGCGAGAGCTGACCCGCTACGACCGGGTGGAGCGCATCGACCTTGTGGAGATGGACCCGCAGGTGGTGGAAGCCTGCCGCGCCTTCCTGCCCAGCAACGCCTGCCGTATGGATGACCGCCGGGTGCACATCTATTTTGAGAACGCCCTCAAGTATATCCGCCGCTGCGAGGAGGAGTACGACCTCATCATCGTGGACTCCTCCGATCCCTTCGGCCCATCCGAGGGTCTGTTCACCCGCGAGTTCTACGGCAGCTGCTTCAATGCCCTGAAAGCGGACGGCATCATGGTGAACCAGCAGGGCAGCCCCTTCTATGCCGAGGATGCCAGCGCCATGCAGCGCAGCCACAAGCGCATTGCGTCCACATTCCCTATCAGCCGAGTGTATCAGGCACACATTCCCACCTTTGCGGCTGGGTACTGGCTGTTCGGCTTTGCCAGCAAAAAGTATCATCCCATCGATGATCTGGATGCAGACGCATGGAAGGCGCTGAACATGCGCACCCGCTATTACACCGCCCGGCTGCATGTCGGCGCATTTTACCTGCCGGCATTCCTTGAGGAAATGCTGCGGGAAGTGGAGGAACACTGATGCAACCCAACATTGAAAACTTCATCGGCTGTGACAGCAGCTACCGCGCCGCCAGCATCGTGCTGTACGGTGCGCCCTACGATTCCACCACCAGCTACCGCCCGGGCGCACGGTTCGGCCCGGCGGCCATCCGACACGAAAGCTATGGTCTGGAGACCTACAGCCCCTACCAGAATGCCGACCTTACCGATTTTGACATCTTCGACAGCGGCGATCTGGAGCTGTGCTTCGGCTCCAGCGAGAGCGCCCTTGCGGACATCGAAGCCCGCGCAGAGGAGATCCTGCAGGACGGCAAGTTCCCGTTGCTGCTGGGCGGTGAACATCTGGTGACGCTGGGTGCCGTGCGGGCTGCTGTGAAGAAATATCCGGATCTGCACATCGTGCACTTTGATGCCCACGCCGACCTGCGGGACGACTACCTTGGTGCAAAGCTGAGCCACGCCTGCGTGCTGCGCCGCTGCCATGAGCTGGTGGGCGACGGCCGCATCCATCAGTTCTGCATCCGCAGCGGCGACCGCGCCGAGTTCGAGTTTGCAGCCCAGCACACCGAGATGCACAAATTCGATTTTACCGGCCTTGCTGAGCTGACGGAACAGCTGTGCGAGAGCAAGGTGCCCGTCTACCTGACCATCGACCTCGACTGTCTGGACCCCTCCTGCTTCCCCGGCACCGGCACGCCCGAAGCCGGCGGCGTGAGCTTTTTGCAGCTTCTGGATGCCATCCGCACCGTGACGAAAGCCAACATCGTAGCCGCAGACCTCAACGAGCTGGCTCCCACGCTGGATACCACCGGCGTTTCCACCGCCACCGCCTGCAAGGTGCTGCGCGAAACGCTGATCGCGCTGGACAAGGGCTGGCCCGGCTTTCAGGTCTGACCGAATTTGCACACATTGACATAAAGGAGAAAAATCATGAGCAAAGTTCTGATCATCGGCTGCGGCGGCGTGGCCTCCGTTGCCATCCACAAGTGCTGTCAGGTACCCGAGGTGTTCACCGAGATCTGCATCGCCAGCCGTACCAAGTCCAAGTGCGACAAGCTGGCTGCAGAGCTGGCCCCCAAAACCGCTACCAAGATCACCACCGCACAGGTGGATGCCGACAAGGTGGACGAAGTGATCGCCCTCATCAAGGCTTATCAGCCCGACCTCGTGATGAACATTGCCCTGCCCTATCAGGACCTGACCATCATGGATGCCTGCCTTGCCTGCGGCGTAAACTATATGGACACCGCCAACTACGAGCCGGAGAACACCGACGACCCGGAGTGGCGTGCCATCTACGAGAAGCGCTGCAAGGAAGCAGGCTTCTCCGCCTACTTTGATTACAGCTGGCAGTGGGCCTACGCAAAGAAGTTTGAGGAAGCCGGCCTGACCGCCCTGCTGGGCAGCGGCTTCGACCCGGGCGTGACCCAGGCTTACTGCGCCTACGCCAAAAAGCACGAGTTCGACACCATTGACACCATTGATATTCTGGACTGCAACGGCGGCGACCACGGCTATGCCTTTGCCACCAACTTTAACCCCGAGATCAACCTGCGCGAGGTGTCCGCTCCCGGCAGCTACTGGGAGAATGGCCACTGGGTGGAGATCCCGGCTATGAGCATCAAGCGGGAATACAACTTCGATCAGGTGGGCGACAAGGATATGTACCTGCTGCACCACGAGGAGATCGAGTCCCTTGCCAAGAACATCCCGGAGGCAAAGCGCATCCGCTTCTTCATGACCTTTGGCCAGAGCTATCTCGACCACATGCGCTGTCTGGAGGATGTGGGCATGCTGTCCACCACCCCGGTCAACTTCAACGGGCAGGAGATCGTGCCCATCCAGTTCCTCAAGGCTCTGCTGCCGGACCCCGCCAGCCTTGGCCCCCGCACCAAGGGCAAGACCAACATCGGCTGCATCTTCACCGGCAAGAAAGACGGCAAGGAAAAGACCTACTATATTTATAATGTGTGCGACCATCAGGAGTGCTACAAGGAGGTCGGCTCTCAGGCCATCAGCTACACCACCGGCGTACCGGCCATGTGCGGCGCACTGATGCTGCTCACCGGCAAGTGGACCACCAAGGGCGTGCACACTGTGGAAGAGTTTGATCCGGACCCGTATCTGGACGCTCTGGACAAGTACGGCCTGCCCCGTTCCGAGAGCCACAGCCCGGCGCTGGTGGACTGATGCGGCTGGCCGATACCCGCCCGCCCTTTGCGGGCCTTGCAAACCTTTCTTGGGAAGCGCTTGCCTCTCTGCCCACCCCCTGCTACCTGCTGGACGAAGGGCAGCTGCGCCGCAACGGCGAACTTCTGCTGGGGGTGCAGCAGCGCACCGGCTGCAAAATTCTGCTGGCGCAGAAGGCTTTTTCCAACTTTAATGTTTACCCGGTGCTGGCTCCTTATCTGGCGGGCACCGAGGCCAGCGGCCTGTACGAGAGCCGCCTTGGCAAAGAAGAGCTGCCGGAAAAAGAGAACCATGTGTTCTGCGCGGCCTACCGGGCAGACGAGTTCGCGGAGCTGCTGCAGTACGCCGACCACATCGTGTTCAATTCGCCCAGCCAGCTGGCAAAGTTCGGCCCGGCAGCAAAGGCGGCGGGCAAGAGCGTGGGCCTGCGGCTGAACCCGGAGTGCTCCACTCAGGAAGGCCATGCAATTTACGACCCCTGCGCCCCGGGCAGCCGCCTTGGCACCACCCGCGCCCAGTGGGATGCCGCCGTGCAGGCAGACCCGGCCCTGCCCGAATTACTGGACGGACTGCACTTCCACACCCTGTGCGAACAGGATGCCGATGCACTGGCCCTGACGCTGGCGGCGGTGGAAGCAAAGTTCGGGGGTCTTCTGCCCCGGATGAAGTGGCTCAACTTTGGCGGCGGGCACCATATCACCCGCCCCGGCTACCGCCTTGCCACGCTGGAACAGTGCATTACCGAAACACAGAAAAAGTACGGCGTGCAGGTGTATCTGGAGCCGGGCGAAGCATGGGCGCTGAACGCCGGGTATCTTGTTACCACTGTGCTGGATACTTTGCAAAATGGCGAGACGAGCCTTGCCATTCTGGACATGTCTGCGGCCTGCCACACCCCGGATGTGATCGAGATGCCCTACCGCCCGCCGCTGCTGGATGCCGGGGACCCCGGCGAAAAGCCGTGCCTCATCCGCCTTGGCGGCCCCACCTGCCTTGCCGGGGATGTGGTGGGCGACTACAGCTTTGCCTCCCCGCTCACCGAGGGGCAAAGGCTCATTTTCGGCGATATGGCCATCTACACCACCTGCAAGAACAACACCTTCAACGGGATGCCGCTGCCGCCCATCTGGGCAATGGACGAAAACGGCACCTGCCGGGAGCTGGTGAAGTTCGGCTACAGCGATTTCAAGATGCGGCTGGGACGTGCAGCAGATTAAAGTATGACCCTTACGGCAAATCTGTATTTAATTCAAAGACAGTCTGTATCAAAACCGCCCAAAATGCACGCTGTTCAAGTACAGTTTCTTTTTATCATCTGACGAAAATTTAAAAAAAATTCAAATTCAGCCTAGACAAGTTCCTTTTCATGTGCTAAAACAATGCTAAGAAACCCGCAACGATGCAGGATCTGAGGATCACTGCGCCGTTGCGGGTTTTTCTTGTTTTATCTGGGAAAGTGTTAAGAAATAATAGAGGAGGCAATTCTTATGAAAGCATTCATTTCGCGTCGTGATTTCCTGAAAGCGGCAGGCATCACCGCCGCAGCAGCAGCTTTGACAGGCTGCTCTTCTTCTGGCGGTTCCGCAAGCGGCTCTTCTGCAGGCGGCAAGACCATTAAGATCGGCGTGTTTGAACCGGCTTCCGGTGATAACGGCGCAGGCGGCAAGCAGGAAGTGCTGGGTGTCGAGTATGCCAACAGCCTTGCTCCCACCGTGGAGATCGGCGGTGAGACCTATAACGTGGAGCTGGTGGAAGTGGATAACCAGTCCAGCACCGATAAGGCCGTGACTGCTGCACAGGAGCTGGTCTCCAAGAAAGTCTCCATCGTGCTGGGCAGCTACGGCTCCGGTGTTTCCATTGCAGCCGCTCCCACCTTCCAGTCCGCTTCCATCCCGGCCATCGGCTGCTCCTGTACCAACCCCGCCGTGACCGAGGCCAACCCCTACTACTTCCGTGTCTGCTTCCTTGACCCGTTCCAGGGCTCGGTCATGGCAAACTTTGCAAAGGATGAATTCAGTGCTGCCAACGCCTACGTGCTGAGCATGCTGGGCGAGGACTACGGCTCCGGTCTGGCCACCTACTTCGTCAACGCTTTTGAGGATCTGGGCGGCACTGTTACCAGCGAGCAGTTCCCCGAGGGCACCTCGGACTTCTCCGCCTACATCCAGAACGCCATCAACGCCGGTGCAGATGTGATCTTTGCTCCCTGCGCTACCACCTACGCCGCCCAGATCATCACACAGGCTGCTTCTGCAGGCTTCGATAAGCCCATTACCGCAGGCGACACATGGGAGTCCAGCGTTATTCTGGATGCACAGAAGGGCACCAGCGTGCAGGTGTATTGCTCCACCTTCTTTGATGAGAACGATGATTCCGGCGCAGCCAAGGAGTTCGTGACCGGCTTCAAGGAGTGGCTGAACGCCGACAGCCAGAAGCTGACCAACAACGGCGGCAATGACATCGTGGCAGCTGTTTCTGCACTGGGCTACGACGGCTACATGGTGGCTCTGGAAGCCATCAAGGCAGCAGGCAGCACCGACGGCACCGCCATCCGCGATGCTCTGTACGGCGTAAACTACGACGGCGTGACCGGCAACATCACCTTTGACCAGACCACCGGTGATGCCAACAAGGATATGGCTTACATCAAGAAAGCTGCCGACGGCGCATTTGAGTTCGTCAAGACTCAGAGCGTGGAAGGCTGATGAATCATTTCAAACTCCCTCAGTCAACGCCTAGCGGCGTTGCCAGCTCCCTCAACGAGGGAGCCTTTTTGTAGCTTTCCGGCAGGTTTGGCTCCCTCCCTGAGGGGGCTGTCACCGGAGGTGACTGGAGGAGTTTATTTTATTAAAAGTCGTAAGAAATGGAGGGTCCCCCTTATGGCTGCAAAGTTTCTGCCCTATTTGCTGGCAGGTATCTCGGTGGGCGGCCAGTATGCATTGATCGCCATTGGCTACACGATGGTGTACGGCATCCTGCGCCTGATCAACTTTGCCCACGGCGATATCTTTACCGTAGCCGGTTTTCTGATGGTGTACGCTACTGCCTCCCTTCCGCTGACCATTTCCATCCCGTTGGTGGTGGTGGCAACGGTACTGCTGGGCATCGCAGTGGAAAAGATCGCCTACAAGCCCCTGCGCACTGCGCCGCGCATGTCGGTAATGATCTCCGCGATCGGTATGTCCTACCTCTGTCTCTTATACACATCTCCGAGCCCACGAGACCGAGGCTGATCT
>ENA-OZFK01000478-OZFK01000478.1-human-gut-metagenome-genome-assembly--contig:-NODE-478-length-15924-cov-5.564875_pt1 | contig 15924 bp, 18 predicted proteins | sample MGYA00244622_ERZ653642 | MGnify/ENA primary metagenome ERZ653642 (study PRJEB26926, sample SAMN06165103) | human gut metagenome | biome: ENVO:00009003; feature: ENVO:2100002; material: ENVO:00002003...
GTCTATCAGGATATAGTCATATTCTTTCTTCAAAGGTGTGAGTACTTCTTTTAGTATCTTTTCTCGGTTTGGGAGGTTCAGCATTTCAATCTCTGCTCCTACGAGATTGATGTGCGAAGAGATTACTTTCAAAGAATCAATCTCCGTATCAAGGATAGCGTCCTGTACGTTGGCTCTGTCAATAATACATTCATAGATAGTGCATTCCGACTGCTTGATGTCTACTCCCAGACCGGAAGAGGCATTAGCTTGCGGGTCGGCATCTATCACGAGTACCTTTTTTTCCAGTGTAGCAAGTGAAGCTGCGAGATTAATCGTAGTCGTTGTCTTTCCTACACCGCCTTTTTGATTGGCCAAAGCAATAATTTTTCCCATATTCTCTAAATTTATTGGCAGCGAAATAAGTGATAAATCCTTAGAGCGCCTACGAAAAAAGAGAAACTTTGCAATTTCTGTTGATAAGTCGCCTGTTTTGTTAATAACTGTCGGACGAAACGGTTACCAAACTTCGACAGGTTCATCATCTACCTTTCTCTTTATGAGCTTGCAAATATACATATTTATATTGGATATTTATTTCTTTTTTTGCTCGCTTGCAGAAGATTAAGATTTGTAAACGGGTAGGAGTGGGGGGAAGAGACTTTTCGATCTGATGCGGGGAGGTGTTTGGTGGTACGGCTTCTTTTTGTTACTTTTGTGCGAATATAAAAAAGGAAAGGATTGAATATATGGAAAAAGAGAAGCCGTTGATACTTGTTTCGAATGACGATGGCGTGATGGCTAAAGGTATTAATGAACTGGTGAAGTTTCTTCGCCCTTTGGGTGAGATTATAGTGATGGCACCTGATGCTCCGCGTTCCGGTAGTGGGTGTGCACTGACGGTGACGCAGCCGGTTCATTACCAGTTAGTAAAGAAAGAAGTGGGCTTGACTGTTTATAAATGTTCGGGAACACCGACCGATTGCATCAAATTGGCACGAAACACAGTGCTCGACCGGACTCCGGATCTGATAGTCGGCGGTATCAATCATGGAGATAACTCTGCCACCAACGTACATTATTCCGGTACGATGGGAGTGGTGTTTGAGGGCTGTTTGAATGGAATCCCTTCTATTGGCTTCTCCTTGTGCAATCATGCACCTGATGCTGATTTTGAAGCTGCCGGACCTTATATCCGGAGTATCGCTTCTATGATCTTGGAAAAAGGACTTCCTCCTTTAACTTGTCTGAATGTAAACTTTCCCGATACAGCCAATATAAAAGGAGTGAAAATCTGTGAGCAGGCGAAAGGACATTGGACGAATGAATGGACTGCCTGTCCCCGTTTGAATGATTCTAACTATTTCTGGCTGACCGGTGAATTTACCGATCATGAACCTGAAAACGAGAAGAACGATCATTGGGCTTTGGCAAATGGTTATGTTGCTATCACCCCGACTACGGTTGACGTGACGGCTTATCACTTTATGGACGAACTTAATAAATGGTTTAATTAGTTGAAATCTGAAAGTTGAAAAAGAAAGCATGACGCCCTGTTAGTCATCTATCCCTACCAACTCTCAACTCTCAACTCTCAACTCTCAACTCAATGAAGTATTATCTGATTGTCGGTGAAGCTTCCGGCGACTTGCACGCCTCTCATCTGATGGCTGCCTTAAAGGCAGAAGACCCGCAGGCTGATTTCCGTTTTTTCGGAGGTGACTTGATGGCGGCTGTCGGAGGAACGATGGTGAAGCATTATAAGGAGTTGGCGTACATGGGCTTTATCCCTGTATTACTCCATCTGCGCACTATCTTTGCAAATATGAAGCGTTGCAAAGAAGACATCGTTTCCTGGGAACCGGACGTTGTTATTCTGGTAGATTATCCGGGATTCAATCTTGATATTGCCAAGTTTGTTCATGCAAAGACACAGATACCGGTTTACTATTATATTTCTCCGAAGATATGGGCGTGGAAAGAATATCGTATCAAGAATATAAAACGAGATGTAGATGAGCTTTTCTCCATCCTTCCTTTTGAAGTGGAATTCTTTGAAGGAAAGCATCAATACCCCATTCACTATGTAGGAAACCCTACCGTGGATGAGGTGGCGGCCTATCAGGCAGCTCATCCGAAAAATAAGGAGCACTTTATTGCGGAGAATCAATTGGAGGATAAGCCGATTATTGCTCTTCTTGCCGGTAGTCGGAAACAGGAAATCAAAGATAATCTGCCGGATATGTTGAAGGCTGCTTCCGCTTTTCCCGACTATCAGCTTGTCTTGGCCGGTGCACCTGCCATTGCTCCCGAGTATTATAAACAATATGTAGGAGAAGCGAAAGTGAAAATCATTTTCGATCAGACTTATAGCCTGTTGCAGCATGCAGATGTAGCTTTAGTTACTTCGGGTACAGCTACGCTTGAGACGGCATTGTTTCGTGTTCCTCAAGTGGTTTGTTATTACACTCCGATCGGGAAAGTGGTTTCTTTTTTGCGGCGTCATATCCTGACAGTGAAATTTATTTCGTTGGTAAATTTGATTGCCGACCGTGAAGTAGTCAAAGAACTGGTGGCAGATACGATGACCGTGAAGAATATGCAGAGCGAATTGAGAAATATCATTGAAAATGAAGCGTATAGAAATGAGATGCTTTCGGGGTATGAATATGTAGCCGAACGGTTAGGACCTGCCGGTGCTCCTCGTCATGCAGCTCGTGAAATGCTGCGTTTGTTGAAAAAATAACTTTCTTTTTCTGAATAAACGTAAAGCCGATGCAGTAAATGCACGGCTTTTTTATTTATAAAGCAGAAGACTAAAATAAAGAAAGGAAAAAGATATGAAAAAATTTAAGTGGCTTTTAGGAATCTTATTATTGGCATTAGTGCCAATGTTGCAATCATGTGATGATGATGGTTATTCTATTGGAGATTTCAGCTGGGACTGGGCGACTGTTCGTGCAACCGGTGGAGGAGGATATTATTTGGAAGGTGATAATTGGGGGGTGATTGATCCGGTTGCTACTTCTATTCCTTGGTTTAAACCAGTGGACGGTGAACGTGTCGTGGCTTTTTTCAATCCTTTGTATGACATGGAAGGAGGAAAAGGAGTTCAGGTGAAGATGGAAGGCATACAGGAACTGTTGACAAAAGAAGTGGAAGATATGTCGACAGAGGAAGAAGCGGAAGAATTCGGAAATGATCCTATTCTGATTTATCAGGGGGATATGTGGTTGGGAGGAAAGTTCCTGAACGTAATTTTCCGTCAGGAGTTGCCTCGTTCGGAGAAACATCGTATCAGCCTTGTGCAAAATAAGATGGAACCGGGAGAGCCGGGCGAACCGTCAGAACCGGGAACATTGAATGTGGATGAAGATGGTTACATACATTTGGAACTGCGTTATAATACGTATGAGGATGTGACTGACTATTGGGGATGGGGACGAGTTTCTTATAATCTGGAAAAGTTCTTCCCTACGCCGAAAGATTCCTGGGTAGCACCCAAAGGTTTTAAGGTGACAATAAACTCAAGAGAACATGGAGAAGGAAGAGTGATTGTGCTTGATCTGGATCATCCGGTCGGTGTACCGGAAGCAGCAAAGGATGTTCATTCCACTTCTTCGATCCGATAACCTAACTATGATTTACTGTGTGTGAAAAAGGTCGGGATGCTTCCGTAGAAGTTCCCGACCTTTTGTATTTTGTTTCAGCTCTAATCGATTGAGAAAGAATCCCCCGTTAGAACCATGTTAATGCATATAGATAAACGACTGCTGCCGGTATAGCCATCAGGGAACTGTCAAAGCGGTCGAGCATCCCACCGTGTCCCGGAAGAATGGTTCCCGAATCCTTAACGTGCAACTGGCGTTTCAATAACGACTCCGTCAGGTCGCCCCATGTACCGAATATAACAACCACCAGTGCCAGTCCTGCCCATTCAATCATTGACATAAATGGGAAGTAGTGAGCGAGTATAAAAGATACTCCGATTGCTACCACTCCGCCGCCGATAGAACCTTCCCATGATTTCTTGGGAGAGATACGTTCAAATAACCGGTGTTTGCCGATCAATGAACCGATGCAATAGGCTCCCGTGTCATTCAGCCAGAGGAAAATAAAGATAGATAGCGGTAGGATAGGATTGTAACTTACGCTACTGTATTCTGATCCCGGATCGTTATGGAATGCTAATACATTCAGCAAAGCAAAAGGCAGTCCGATATAAAGTTGGCTAAGCATAGAATAAGCCCAGTTAAGTACCGGGTTTTCCTTTTTCAGATACAACTCGCTAATCATCATGTAAAGCAATAAAAGCACATACGGGATGAATATCTTCGAATCGGCCGCATCAATGCAGAATCCCATGATTGCAAGGAATAGGTAAGCCCCGCCGAGCATATTAATAGTCTTGTTTATCTTCACTCCTTCTGCGCGCATATTTACCAGCTGTCCGAACTCATAAATGGTCAGTGCGCTGATAGCGGTAAACAGAATACCAAAGCTGAATGCGTCATAAAGGATGCACCCCACCAAGATGGCAACGAAGAGTACACCCGTAATAGCTCGTTTTATGAAATTATTAATCAAAATCTATTCGTTTTAATTAGTTGGACCCGTTAGCTTCTTCTTCATTGGATTTACCCTCTACGGTAACTTTGCCCTCCACAGTAACCTTTTTACCTTCTGCGGCAACTTTGGTGTCTATGGGTGCTTGTTCTTCCTTTGCGGTATTTTCAGCTTCCTCTTCTTTGATTTCCTTTTCTTCTTCTTTCAGCTTTTGGGCAAGTTCTCTTTCAGCTCTTGCGGCATCCTGGCTTTCTTTAGCAGCCATGATTTCTTCCGAGCGGGAAGCCCAAGGGCGTTTACCGAAGATGCGTTCAACGTCTTCCGCGAAGATTACTTCTTTGTCAATCAGTAATTGCGTCAGTTCGTTGTGTCCTTCTTTATTTTCTGACAGAATTCTCTTGGCACGGTCATACTGCTCGTTTACCATTCTCTTGACTTCTTCGTCAATCAATTCGGCTGTCTTTTCGCTGTATGGACGGTTGAAAGAATATTCATCATTGTTGTAATAACATAAGTTCGGCAGCTTGTCGCTCATACCTAAATAAGCAATCATGCCGTATGCCTGCTTAGTCACCCTTTCCAGATCGTTCATGGCACCAGTTGAGATGCGGCCGAGGAATAAATCTTCAGCGGCGCGTCCTCCCAAAGTAGCACACATTTCGTCCAGCATCTGCTCTTTGGTAGTGATCTGACGTTCTTCCGGCAGATACCAGGCAGCTCCCAATGCACGTCCGCGAGGAACAATCGTAACCTTAATTAATGGGTTGGCATATTCCAACAACCAGGAGATAGAGGCGTGTCCTGCTTCATGCAAAGCGATGGAGCGTCTTTCTGCTTCCGTTGTAATCTTGGTTTTCTTTTCCAGACCACCGATGATGCGGTCTACCGCATCCAGGAAGTCCTGCTTGCTTACGAATTTCTTCCCGTGGCGGGCAGCGATCAGTGCAGCCTCATTGCAGACATTGGCAATATCCGCACCCGAGAATCCCGGTGTCTGACGTGCCAGCAAGTCCACATCTACACTATCGTCTATTTTAATCGGGCGCAAATGCACGCCAAATACTTCTTTACGTTCGTTCAAGTCGGGCAGATCCACGTGTATCTGACGGTCAAAACGTCCTGCACGGAGCAGTGCCTTGTCGAGTACGTCTACACGGTTGGTAGCAGCAAGGATAATCACACCGCTATTGGAACCGAAACCGTCCATTTCTGTCAGCAACTGGTTCAATGTGTTTTCGCGTTCGTCATTTCCTCCCATTGCAGGGTTCTTGCCACGGGCACGTCCTACGGCATCAATCTCATCAATAAAGACGATACAGGGAGCTTTTTCTTTAGCCTGTTTAAACAAGTCGCGAACACGGGATGCACCTACACCCACAAACATTTCCACGAAGTCGGAACCTGCCAATGAGAAGAAAGGCACATTCGCTTCGCCGGCCACAGCTTTGGCAAGCAATGTTTTACCGGTTCCCGGAGGGCCTACCAGCAATGCTCCCTTGGGTATCTTACCTCCCAAATCCGTATATTTCTGCGGTTCCTTTAAGAACTCTACGATTTCCTCCACTTCTTGTTTCGCTTCGGCCAGTCCCGCTACATCTTTAAATGTAATCTTGATGGCTCCGCCTTTTTCAAAAAGCTGGGCTTTGGATTTTCCTACATTAAATACGCCGCCGGGGCCACCACTACCGCCTCCGCTCATACGGCGCATGAAGAATATCCATAACGCAACCAGCAAGACAAGCGGGAGTACCTGAATCAGAATTGCGGGGAAAATATCCGATTTGGGCGGATAGTCGGATGAACCGTCAAAATGACCGGCTTCCTTTTCTGCCTGCAAAAACTCTTCCAGTTTATCGGTAGACGGGGTTCTACTTGTAATGACAGGGTTGCGTCCCACCTTGGTAGAGTCGGCTCCAAAAACAGCCCCTACGGCAGTCGGTTTGAGGAAAGCTTCGATTGATTTGTCTTCATAACCCAATACTTTGCTGACATAACCCTTTTTTACATAGTCCTGAAACTCGCTGTAAGTTACAGCTTTGCTTCCTGCTCCTTTTGAATCACTGCCCCACCAGAGGCCGAGAAGCATAAGGGCAATAATCATATACATCCAGTTCAGGTTGAACTTGGGCATATTAACCTTATTGTTAGGTTTATTGCTATTGTTATTGTTGCTATTATTATTGTCCATAATCATTAATTAGTCTAGATCGGGGATTTGAGTAAGTTTGGCATCTGCCCAGAGGTGCTCAATATTATAAAAAGCTCTTGTCTCCGGCAAAAAAACGTGTACCAATACATCGGCATAGTCCATAGCTACCCATTCTGCATTTCGGAGTCCGTCGATTGCATAAGGCTTGCTGTCCGCACCTTTGCGTGTAAATTCCTTGATTGAATCTACTATTGCACTCACTTGACTGGGAGAATTTCCCTGACAGATAACGAAATATTTACAGATGGTATCTTCTATGCTGGTTAAATCGGCAACGACTATCTTTTTACCTTTTTTCTCTTGAATTCCTTCTTTTATTTTTTCAATTAATACTTTAGTATCGTTCATTCCTGTAATTGGGATTAATAATTCATGTTCTCTATTTGTTTATAACAAAAAAAGGTGACCCTTTGTTTCTGATAATAAACGTGATATTTTTGACAAATATACGCTGATTTATTGGATACAAGAAAGTTATCCCTCAATTTTTGTGTTTTTTAGTGGAGATACTTTTGTTTGGAAAGCTTATTTGGACATTTTTGCAAAAAAAATATCGGATTTGTTTTGAATTCCCAAAATATTTGTATCTTTGCACCCGCAAACGAAAATCATTGGGCTATGGTGTAATGGTAACACTACAGATTCTGGTCCTGTCATTCCTGGTTCGAATCCAGGTAGCCCAACAAAACACCAGCTTTTTACTGACAAAAACCCGCTAAAAATGCAATTTTAGCGGGTTTTTTTGTGCTTTGACAAATACCATCCGAAAAAAGTTGACGCTAATTCGGTGGCTAATTCGGTGACACGAATGCTCTTTTTTGATATTTTTTTGAGTGGTTCTCAAAAAAAATAACGATGAGCCAAAAAAAGCAAACTTTCAATGTTCTTTTCTGGATAAGGAAAGGAAGAACGAATGAAAAACTGTCACCTCTTTCATGTCGGGTTACGATTTCGGGACAAAGATACGAAATTCCCACGAAACTATACCTACGGTCTGAATCATGGTCGGCAGTTGCGCAAAAGTCACTTGGTAAGACCGCCAATGACAAAGAAGCCAACCGGTATATCGAAGATTTGAAAATCACGATCGAAGATACCGTTACCAAAATCAGACAGAAAAACTACCCTCTCAACATTGAGAACTTCAAACTTATGTTTCAGACACAGGATAATGAGTTCTCTACTATCAGCACACTATTTGATTACCACGAAATCATGGAGAAGAAAAATCTTCGTGCCAGTACATTTGTCGGCTATCACGTAACGAAGAAACACCTGCTCAACTTTATACGTATCAAATACCATGTCTCTGACTATGATTTGACCGCCATTGACAAAGCTTTCGTTTATGAGTTTTACGCCTATCTGCAAGGCTATAAGAGGGAAGGGGAGACCGTATGCGCTGTCAATGGTGCATTGAAGCATATCCAGCGTTTCAAAAAGGTGATGAATGTCGCCCTGCAAAACGAATGGATAAGCCGGAACCCTGTCTGCCTGCTCAACGCCAAGAAAACGAAAGTAGAAAGAGGATTCCTGTCCGAAAAGGAACTGAAGAGCATCGAGGAAGTCCCTTTGCCCGCCAACCTCTCCATCGTGAGGGACGTGTTCGTATTTGCTGTCTACACCGGACTGTCATTTGTCGACATCAGCAACCTGACCAATGAAAATATAAATGTCGGTATCGACAAAAGCTTGTGGCTGAACTACTATCGTCAGAAAACGGACATACACGCCATGCTGCCTTTATTGCAGCCTGCTGTCTATATATTAAAGAGGTACGAAGCATACCACGAAGGAAAACGGACTAATCATGTATTCCCGGTACCGCCCAACCAGGTGGCAAACCGATACCTGAAAAAAGTGGCCAAGGAAGCGGGAGTAGAGAAAAATATTACCTTCCACATGGCACGCCACACTTTTGCCACCACTATCACCCTGTCTCACGGCATACCGATTGAAACTGTGTCAAAAATGTTGGGACATACCAGCATCAAGACGACGCAAATCTACGCTAAGATTCTGGACACGAAAGTCATGGACGACATGGCGGCTCTCAAAGAATTGTACACCAGAAAGGAATCTCAAAAATCACCCGATAATAAAGCCGTAAACGGATGAAAACAACCGCAACCATCAGCCAGGAAGAACTGGAGCAGAAAGCTGTCGATAGCATGATAGCATACGAGAAGAACCTCATTTCCGGACAGGAAATGAAGGAAGCAGTCACCCGTGCGCTGCATCACTACGCCAACAGGGAAGGACACCGGGAAATCGTTCTGAAAGGGTGGATTATAAAAACTATCTACGCCCTCGACAGCAGCCAACTGAAAGACCTCGACCGGGTAGCTTTCACCTGCATGGATAAACGCCGGTTAACCCCTGATAATTAACTCACATAAAAAAACAAAATCATGAAAACAGAAACCAACAGCATGAGAATCGTGAAACCTGAAAAGGAATCTGAAAAAGCAGTCGTGGAATCCCAAAAGGAGAAAGCCACCGGAAAACCGAAGTACAAACCCGTGGAACCCGTCACACTCGAAACTGTTCCGGAAGATGCCGTGTTTATCCGCTCCATGGATGTATGCAAATTGCTCAACATCAGCAACTCAACGTTAAGGAACATGCGTGCGGAGCACGCAATCCCATTCTACAAACTGGGTGGGATATTTCTCTACAGCAAAGAAGAAATCATGAATTACCTCGCATCCAATTACAGTAGAAGAATCTAGCGACAATGGCAAAAACAGGATTATCATATTATCAGGCGGAAACCGACCGCTTTCAGGACATCAAGGTAAAACGCCTGAAGAAGCGGTACGGCTGCGAAGGGTATGCAGTGTACCAGTATATCCAAAACGAGATATACCGGGTTGAAGGCTGTTATATCCGTTTCACGGACGACCAGCTTTTTGATGTTTCCGAATACTGGGGCATTGAAGAGGAGCGGGTAGAAAAGATCATTGAATATTGCACGGAAGTGGAATTGTTCGATACCATCACTTGGCATACGAATCATGTACTTACTTCTGTGGATATTCAGCAGCGATACCTTGAAATCTGCCGGAGAGCCAAGAAAAAAATAGTACTGCCCGAAGACATACGGCTTGTCGAGATACAAGATGCGCCATCCGGCATGGATAGTGCGCCGTTACCTGCGCCACTACCTCTTTTCTCCGGTCAGGAAATCGAGACGAAAACGGGAGAAGCTGTTTATGGTTCTCCCCAAATAGATGCCCAGAGAGAGACTGCGGCCGGTACCGGAAAAGAGACTGCAACCGCTGCCGGAATATCTTCTGGCGCCATTATTCCGCAGAGTTCTGCGGAAACTCCGGAAACTCCGCGGAATTCTGCGGAAAAACGGCACAAAGAAAAGGAGAGTAAAGAAAATTCCCCCTCTATCCCCCGGACTATTCCGCCGGCAAGGGATGATGAGGATAAAGTTTCACTCTCTCCGGACGGGAATAGGGGAAATGTTTCCGCAGAATCCTGCGGGAAACGTCCGGAACATGGCGAAGAATACAGTTTGAAGTTGCAGCGGCTGGGGGAAACCTGCTACAATCTGGGGTGTTCGAAAGGAGATGTCCGTAAGGTTCTGATGATAGAAAATATTGCCATGGATGACAGCCCGATATGGCAACTGATTGAAGAGTTGAAGGCGAGCGGCGGACGTTATTCGTTCACCGGAGACGTGTTGCCCGCCCTGTGGGGACTGGTGAAGACGGGACGCCTGCGGATGATGGAAGAACATACGGATGAAGTGAAAGAGGGCGTTCATAACGTCAGGCAGATGCTGTCGGGTATCGGCGTGCCGAGTTACGACATGGACGAACTATGCGAAGAGGCGAAAGGCAAAGAAGACGTCCTGCAGGAAGTGATACGGGAAATACGACGATCGAAAGGGCGGATTCTCTCGGTGAGCTGCTTCATCAGGTCACGGCTGAAAAAAGTGAAGAAAAACGAATTGCAAAAAACGGCGTAAGCCACACGGTTATGAGTGAAGATAAAAACAAGACGCCACTGTATTACCCCCGCAAAATGCGTACAGGGTGGTGCGTGGCGCACGAAGTGACAGCCGCGGGCGTCACTATCGAGAGATACGGAATACACTGCCAGACGTATGCGGAAGCATACCGGCGGGCGGAAGTGGAAGCGGGGCGCGCCGGAACAGAAGCCGGGGAAGTCACCGATTCGCTGGAACCGTCCGTCTCCGGAGAGAAAGGGGGTGGGTGGTCATGAGCGAAAAAGTAAGTACCATCACGCTACGGCTGACTGCCGAAGAAGCCGCCCAACTGGAGATACTCAAAGACATCATTGGGAAGAAGAGCGGGAGCGAAGCGATTAAATACGTCGTCAAGGAATACCCCCGTTTCTGTACCCACTACAAGCAGGAAGCGAAGGAACACGGAGAACTGAAACGAAAGTACCGGGAGCAGGGCGAAGCCGTGCGGGGTTTTCTGTCGGCACTCGACAAGTTGGAGAAAGCGGGCAGGGAGAAAGAGTAGGGGAAACGATTGCTAGCAAAATACGCTCCGGAAGATCTTGGCCAATGAAAGATTTGCTAGCAGATGTTTCCGGATCGTGTGTTCGAGCTGCGTAAAAGTGCTAGCGGATTCTTCCGGATCGTGTGCTGCAGATCGGGAATAATGCTAGCAACTGTTTCATCCTGGAAGAATCCGGCTGCCGGATTCTGCTAGCGGATTCTTGTTCCCGGTTCGTTCCGGAGCAACTAATTTGCTAGCAATTAACGGGGATATCAGGTTGATGGAGCCGGGATCCCGACAGGTATGTGATAGCAAGTGAAGGTAATGGGCAAGTGCCGAACCAAGCGGATTACTTTCGCGAGCGGCTTATCGTCTGATTGCTCACCGTGCCGCCGTGTGGTTCGTGGCAATGCGTGCAGCGGGAATACCGCCGCCCACACAGCCCCGCTCCCCACAGCAGCACTCCGTCAGTGTTTAATCGGAACATTCCTTCACCGGCAGCGTTTCTCGGACGTTCAATGTTTCTGTGCACCGTGCCGCTTTCCTTGCTTTCCCGTAGCCGTCGGACTGGCGCAAGGAAAGCCGCCCTCTGACAGTGTTTCTATGGAACATTCTTGGGGGAAGTCTCCCCAAAAGTTACTCCGGTGTATAACAGTCGAGGCTTGCCAAGTGGGTGATTACAGAAGTTACCGCCTGATGCATTCAGCTCCGGCTCCCGCCCACACCCCGGCACAGCCGGACCACAGGCGACAGCCTATGCGGTGGACACCCTTGCGGACGATAGCAAAAGTTATTCCCCGTCTTATATCCGGCTCCGGTTGCCGCTCCCTCACTTGCCGAATACAGCAAAGGAAGCAGCATCCTATGCGATGGGGACCCTTTCGGATGATATCCTTAGCGGAATGTAAGCCCTTGCAGCACGGGTGACAGCTGCGATGCCCGGTGCGGTTTCGCTCCGCCCGGCACTAACGCCGGGACTAAGGCGAGAATCCGCTACCTCTTTTCGTCTGACTATAGGAACGGGCTGTTAATCAGGAGTGCAGCCATGCGGTGTGGGGTTCCCGTGTTTACGATTGAGCGGTTCAGTCTGTTTGGATAGAAGGCGGCGCAAGCTTCCGCCGCCGTGCAGACGTGATGCTGCTTGCGCCGTGTTCTTCCGGTTTTTCTGATGGAGTGCAGCTTTTGCGCAGGAAATCCGGAAGAGCAATTATGTTTAATTAGTCACAAAACCGTTCCGGATTTTGTGCTTTAATTCAACATAACAGCATCTTCCAAATATTCCTGCTGTTTGCGGGCTTTTCTGTTGTTTCAGGAACGAGCATAAAGTTACTCCGTTTAATGTTCACCCTTGCGGACTGCGCCCTGCGGAATGTAAACGCCACCACTGTGGCGGCAAGCCGCCACCCCGACCACCACCCCTTAGTTACTTCTGCCAGTCCCGAGCCGTGCGGTTTTCTGACCTGTTGCGGGTGTTTGTGCTTCCTGCGGGTTGCGCCTGGCGGCGTGCCCGGCTGACTGTTTACGCCTTTCGGAACATTGGAAATTCCCGGCGGTCGGCTTCGCCGTCCGCTCCATGAAGCGGGGCGAAGCGCCCCGCCGAAGAGTGCAAATAACAAATCCGTGACAATCGGGCAAATGTCACAAAATAAAATAGTAAAAAACGTAAGTTCTCAAAACTTATATTAAACAGAATAGAAATGAAAGAATCACATACAGGTATTGGTATCTGCCGTTGCTACCAATGCCGAATGAGAAAAAAGAACTGCAGCACATCGGGACGTAAATCGCTCAAACGGGCAATCAACAAGTTTCGCCGCAAGCAATTGAAGTTAGACAAAGTAACCAGGCACAATCACTTCGGCGGATATTGGGCCTAAGACTAATACACGCTTTTATCCGCCCCACACTGCACAGGAACACATTTTTTTCCTTTTTTCATCTACCTCTCCAAGGGCATGGATGAACGGCAGACAAGAAATTTCAGATAAAAATACCGCACGACGTAGGAGCGCAGGATATTTTTATCTGAAATAGCGTAGCGGTTCTTGACTGACGGGCGGCCGTGCCCTATCTTTGTAGAAGAAAAGAGGAAAAATACGCTGTAAAACAGCAAACTTATCATCTATCCCTTCCCGTCACTTTATAGATAATTGCGTTTCTGTCTGTGTCACTACGTTTATTTACAGATGGAATCATACGGGAATAAAACGTAAAAACGCCGGAAAACAGTCGGAACGGAAGTAAAAACGTACTTGAAACCCTTCGAGATATTTTCAAAAATTCATCAGACGTTTTTTTTATTTCGTCAGACGTTTTTTGAAAAACTCCTGATGTTTTCTATGAGGCTTTCAGAAGCATATTCCGCCCACCAAATACCCGCAAATGAAAAGCCCGGTGAAATGATTTCTCATTCATCGGGCTTTTTCCTTGATTGGTTTGCGATCTACGAAACGAGGATAATGCGCTAACAGGCGTTTTCTTCGTTACCGGTCATTGTTTAAGCTGCCGGGTCGGGAGCTTCTCCGCCGCCTTCGTCAGGTTTCGGATTTGGTTTCTCATCTCCGCCTTCGCCATCTTCGTTCGCTGCGCTTGCTCCTGCCTTGGAGAAAGAATACATTGAAACGGCTTCCTTGATTTCCGTAGAAGGAACGTAGATGACACGTGCTTTCTTGACGCTGTTTGCGCCGCACTTGCTGGCATCCTCGAGACCTTTACCGGAAACGGAAGGACGGAAAGACCCAAGGTCTCCCAGGCGGACGGGTGAACCGTTGGCTAAGTTGCGCTTGATGACGGTCATCAATGCGTCAAGAACAGCTTTGATGTCAGAACCTGTCAGCGTACAACGGTCTGCGATTTGTTCAACGATTTGTTTCAGTGCCATCTCCGGGGCGAGTACTACTTGTGCATAGTATTTTGCGGCGGCGTCTTTGTTCTGCGGATTCTTGCGCAAAGCGGGTTTGATTGTAATTGCCATGTTAATTTGTGTTTTAATGATTAATAATGTTGCAAATCTACATATACGTGCGTGGGCGTGCAGACGTATGTTATTATCTGTGATGATACGTGTTTCATCATACGATTATGTACATGAAAAAAGGGCTGCGGTTTGTATTCCGCAGCCCTCAAAACAGGGGTTTTCACTCCGATCGTAAAGTTTACTCCTTAATAGTTTCTCCTTTCATCATCTTTCACGGGACTGTCTGCCCCGGTGAGCCAAACAAAAATTTTACCGATAACTTTCAATACCTTCAACGTCGTTCTCCAAAATGGTTTCATAATGACCTCCTTTTTAATTGTTTCCCGCAAAGGTAGGGGAAATGAAGAATGAAGAATGATGAATGAAGAATTGGCTGCGCTTTCATACATTTACATCTGCATAGTAATTCTTCATTCATCATTCTTCATTCATCATTCTTCATTCATCATTCTTCATTAAATACCCGTATTCGATGGAGACACAGAAGCAGGGGCATTGTTTGATGTACTCGCAGGGTTCTATGGTACCGTTGTGGTTGAGGTCGGGCGAGAGGTCGCGGTGACCGCAAATCTTTGCTCCCGGATAGGTGAGCAGCAGGAAGCGGAGAAGGGTTTCAAGGCTTTGTTTTTGTGCGTCGGTGCGGGTGTCGGCGGCACGTCCGGAAGCGTCCAGGCCTCCTTCGTAGGCAACTCCTATCGACGGGGTGTTGTAGCCTTTGGCGTGGGCGCCGACATGAGTGATGTCGCGCATGTGATGTATCGTTCCATCTTTGGTGATGTAATAGTGATAGCCACATTCGGCAAAACCTTGGCGTTTGTGCATGGAGTCGAGGGCTTCCGGGGTGAGGTTGCTTGTACAACGGGATGCGGTGCAGTGCACCACAATCAGGGTGATGTTTCTTTGTTTAATCATTGTTTTTTGTGGGTGATTTTTAGTTGTGTATTCTTGTTCTACCCCCCTTCCGTCCCCCTTTGGGGCCCCCTTTGGGGGAGACGCTTGTCGGGGGAAGTGCTCTTCCCCCTTGCCGCAGGGCGTTCCCCTAGCGAAGAGGGTTCGGGCTGTAGCCGTAAGAGCTGCTGCACTAGGGCTTAAAAGGGTGAGCCGAAAGAGATGGTTATCAGTTCCTTTTGTTTGGGGGTGAGGATACGGTTACTTAACTGGTAGTTTGTTTCCTGCAATGCTTCGAGTAGTTCGGAATCGTCCTTTATCCACTGTTTGAGGCGGATAGAAGCGGATGCAGGTGCAATATTCGGGAAATAGAGAACGGCCAGTTCTTTAAAACCGTAGCTACGGTTGGTTAAACTTTGGCAGTTGTTTTGTTGGTGCACGTTGGTATACATAATTATAGTGTTGGTTTACAGATGTAAAGATAGGCTTTTTAGTGGCTGGTTGTTACCTGTATACTTGGTAGATATAGTTATATATGTTTGTTGGCAGAGGAAATTTGTGATATTCGGGCAATTGTCACGAATTTCTTTTGTCCGTAACTTTTCGGCGGGGCGTCTGCCCCGCTTCGTGAAGCGGACGGCGAAGCCGACCGCCGGGAATCTCCGATATTCTGCAAAGACTGTCCGCAGGGTGCAAACAGTCAGCCGGGCACGCCGCCAGGCGCAGCTCGCAGGAACAGGAAACCCGCAAGATGTCGGAAACCCTGCAGGGAACCGGGATAGGCAGGGGTAACTACTGTCTCTTATACACATCTCCGAGCC
>ENA-OZFK01000496-OZFK01000496.1-human-gut-metagenome-genome-assembly--contig:-NODE-496-length-15616-cov-5.815693_pt1 | contig 15616 bp, 10 predicted proteins | sample MGYA00244622_ERZ653642 | MGnify/ENA primary metagenome ERZ653642 (study PRJEB26926, sample SAMN06165103) | human gut metagenome | biome: ENVO:00009003; feature: ENVO:2100002; material: ENVO:00002003...
ATTATAAGGTAGGGCGAATCTTTTTTTTTACTTTTGCCCCGAAATATTATGGTACAAGCCATTATAAAAGAAAGAATTATGCAAAAAAACCTTGTCATTGTCGAGTCTCCGGCAAAAGCAAAAACGATTGAAAAATTTCTCGGGAAAGATTTCAAAGTCCTTTCTAGTTACGGACATATACGTGATCTGAAGAAGAAAGAATTCAGTATCGACGTAGATAAGAATTTTAAACCCGATTATGAAATTCCGGCAGACAAAAAGGCTTTGGTCAGCACGCTGAAAGCAGAAGCTAAAGAGGCAGAAACCGTATGGCTCGCATCCGATGAGGACCGCGAGGGAGAGGCGATTGCCTGGCATCTGTATGAGGTCTTAAAACTAAAACCGGAAAACACAAAACGAATCGTATTTCATGAAATTACGAAGAGCGCTATCTTAAAAGCTATTGAACAACCACGCGACATTGACCTCAACCTCGTAAATGCACAGCAAGCACGACGGATTCTGGACCGTATCGTAGGTTTCGAACTCTCTCCCGTACTTTGGAGAAAAGTGAAACCGGCACTCTCTGCCGGACGTGTTCAGTCTGTTGCCGTCCGCCTGATCGTTGAACGTGAACGTGAAATACATGCCTTCAAAACGGAAGCTGCTTATCGCGTCACCGCCGTATTCCTCGTCCCGGACGCGGATGGAAAGCTGGTGGAAATGAAAGCTGAACTGGCTCGCCGTATCAAAACAAAAAAAGAAGCAAAGGCTTTCCTCGACGCTTGTCAGGGAGCGAGCTTTGCAATCGATGATATTACCACCCGCCCGATCAAGAAAACGCCTCCTGCTCCGTTCACAACGTCTACTTTACAACAGGAAGCCGCACGCAAACTGGGATATACCGTAGCGCAGACCATGATGCTCGCGCAGCGTTTATATGAATCGGGATTCATCACTTACATGCGTACGGACTCTGTCAACCTTTCGGAATTTGCAACGGCTGGCAGTAAAGACACTATCATCAAAATGATGGGCGACCGCTACGTACATCCCCGCCATTTCGAGACCAAGACCAAGGGTGCACAAGAAGCTCACGAGGCCATCCGCCCTACTTATATAGAAAACCAATCCGTTGAAGGAACAGCACAGGAGAAAAAACTGTATGACCTGATCTGGAAACGTACCATTGCTTCACAAATGGCAGATGCGGAATTGGAAAAGACAACTGCTACCATAACGATAAGTGGCAGCAGCGATGTATTTACAGCTATCGGTGAGGTGATTAAGTTCGACGGTTTCCTGCGCGTGTACCGTGAATCTTATGATGACGACAACGAACAGGAAGATGAAAGCCACCTGCTTCCTCCTTTGAAGAAAGGCCAGAAGTTGGAACATGGCCCTATCATCGCAACTGAACGTTTCACCCAACGCCCTCCACGCTATACGGAAGCAAGTCTTGTACGCAAGTTGGAAGAACTGGGCATCGGGCGTCCGTCCACGTATGCGCCTACCATCTCTACCATCCAGCAACGTGAATATGTAGAGAAAGGCAATAAAGACGGTGAAGAACGTCAGTTTAATGTCATGACATTAAAGGATCATCAGATTAAAGACGAAAATCATACTGAAATTACCGGCGCAGAAAAGGCTAAATTACTACCAACGGATATTGGCACTGTGGTAAATGATTTCCTTACCGAATATTTCCCGGACATTCTGGATTTCAACTTTACCGCCAGCGTAGAAAAGGAATTTGACGAAATTGCAGAAGGAGAAGTAAAGTGGACTTCTATCATGAAGAATTTCTATGATAAGTTCCACCCGTCTGTAGAAAGCACGTTGGCTATCAAGACAGAACATAAAGTAGGCGAACGCATCCTGGGCGAAGACCCGGAGACAGGAAAACCCATTTCCGTTAAGATTGGCCGCTTCGGTCCTGTTGTACAGATTGGTACTGTAGAAGATGAAGAAAAACCACGCTTTGCACAAATGAAGAAGGGCCAGTCCATGGAAACCATTACATTGGAAGAAGCACTGGAATTATTCAAATTACCTCGTACATTGGGCGAATATGAAGGAAAGACAGTCAGTGTCGGTGTAGGCCGTTTCGGTCCGTATATCCTGCATAATAAGGTATATGTATCGCTCCCTAAAGGACTCGACCCGATGGAAGTTACTTTAGAAGAGGCGGAACAACTCATTTTAGACAAACGCCAGAAAGAAGTGGAACGCCACATCAAGAAGTTTGAAGAGGAACCGGAACTCGAGATTCTGAACGGACGCTATGGACCTTATATTACCTATAAAGGTTCCAATTATAAAATCCCCAAAGATATTGTCCCACAGGATTTAACGCTGAAAAGTTGTCTCGACTTAATCAAGCTTCAAGACGAAAAAGGAGCGAATCCAGCACCAAAAAAGAAGTTTTCGAAAAAGAAGTAAGAAAATAAAATAAGAATGATGGCAGATATATAAATCTTTTTATATATTTGCCATTTATTTTACTTATTTTCAAAAACTTATGAGACAAACAATATTTGTAAAAACATTAATGGGTCTATTTTGTGCCCCATTAATATGTGGTTGTGTAGACGACCAGCGTGATTTATTTCAAGAGCCGGAAAAACTTCCCAAAGAAAGCTTTTTTGATTTCAACATGAACCAGAATCTGGCTATAGACATTGACTATGGCTTCAAGGAAGATTATGTGGTTCTTTTTGAGATTTATGATCAAGACCCGATTGAAGTAAACGATAAAGATGGTAGCTGGAAGAAAAAAGACATAGAACCTTTCTACCGTGCCGCCACCAGCAAAAAGGGAACGTTCAATGAAGATGGAATAACTATACGGGCAGATATTTCAGAAGTATGGTTATCATCCGACTATTTAGGTGCAGCATCGCCTGTAAAACTCACAATTGGCGAAGACCACCGTATTTCTTTCAACCAAAATGAGTATATTCAATCTCTACTCGCAAAAGCATCAACATCCGTCAGCAGAGGAGTGACAACCAATCAGCATAAATATCAGGATGACTGGATGCTTCTACCCAATGTAGACTGGAACGACAACGGACGTCCCAATAACTTATCTGCAGAAAAAAACATTCCGCCTGCCAGCGTACTTTATAATATAAAAAACGTTTTTAGAAAAACGGACGGGAAAAGCATTCGTGACAACTATCCCGAATTCTTTAACGGAAAAATGATATCAGACATCCCTATCACTAAAGAAACCGAAGTAAGTCTTGTATTTGTCAATAGTACTGCCGCTTGGTACAACACTGTGGGATATTACACTTATCCTACTGGCGAAACACCAACTCTGGAAAATATCCAAAAGGTACTGGCATTTCCAAATGCTTCTCCTGTTTATAAAACAGCCGGAGTAGGTGCTTTAGTTTGTGGCGATGAAGTTAAATTGAAATACTGGAACGAAAAAGAAGGTAAATTTGAAGAAAAATTTCCTGCTGGGATCACTATTGGTTGGTGTCTGCAAGGCATGGGATTCAGAAGCAAGCCTTTAGATGAATACGTTCAAGGTGACCTTGTTCAAGGCATGGGAACCCGATACTCTACTACCATTTTGAACAAAGCGGGAAGTGATGGCATAAAGAGACAAAGAACCGTATCACTGCGAGATACAGAATCCAATCAAATTGTAGCAATAGGATTTGAAGATAATATAGACTTAGATTATTGCGATGCCATTTTCTATATCCATACTTCCGAAAAAAATGCGATTGATGAAGAAGTAGTTCCTCCTTTGCCCGAAGATCCTGAAGTTCCAACTGATGAAGACAACTACACCACTTACTCCGGAATATTGACATTCGAGGACTTATGGCCGGAACAGGGAGATTATGACATGAATGATGTCATGATACGATATAAGAGTAAAGTATATAAATCCATACTGACAAATCGAGTATACAAAATTGTTGATGAATTCACTCCGTTTCACCGAGGAGGTTATTTGATAAACGGCTTTGGCTATCAATTACATAACATCGCTAACAGCGATATTAGTGACGTTTCTATTGAAGGCCCTTCTTATGCCTCCAAATCTCAATATATGCCTGGGAAAACAGAGACCGGCCAATCTCATCCTACAATTTTATTATTTGATAACATGAGGATTTTTGACGGAAAAGAAGAAGCAGACAAAAAGTATACTGTAACAATTCAAGTGAATGATGTAAGCTCAAAAAACGTATTACCACCTTATAATCCGTTTATTTTCGTAGAGTCAGATAAAACCAGAGGTAGAGAAGTGCATTTGGTAAAATATCCCCCTACAGATAAAGCCAATCCATCACTATTAGGCACTGGAAAAGATGTTTCCAGACCTGACGAGGGATTATATTATGTTTCGATAGACTTAATGCCATTTGCTCTCAATATGCCAATTAGCGAATTCCCTATCCCTGAAGAAGGCGTAAGGATAGACGAATCATATCCGAAATTTGCAACATGGGTTAAATCTAATGGGGCACAAGCCAAAGACTGGTACAAATACCCTAAAAAATAACAGTCATCAACAATAATGAAAAGTCAGACTAGGATTAAACTTAGTCTGGCTTTTTCATTTGATCTTAAAACCTTTATCAGGAAATAATATATCAAACACAATCACAAATATAAAAACGGATGTCACCAGGATATTCATTGTCAATAAAGAAATGTGATAAGGCCAGGAAAGCAGTAAAGCTAAAGCAACCACAGCAATAATATGCGATAAAAAGAAGAATACGAATCGGCCTGGTATCCGAATTAAACCGGTTAGTCACCCAAATGGTGTGTTACCACAACAGCCAGACAACAAACCACAAGATGGTTTCTTTCAATAATCCTGCCCAAGTAAGATTATGGAGCAAATAATGTGAAAGCTGCGTGACCGAGAAAACATAGATCAGGTCAAACAGCAGTTCGGAATAAGAGACAGTAGCAGTTTCCGTTTCTCTCTTCCGAAGTAAGGGATGGGGGGAATAAAACATACGGGATTCCTTTTATATATAAAAGAAACCCCGCAGAAGTATATTTTGTTCAGAGAAAGTCTTACATTCTGGAAGGAACCTCAATACCCAGCAAGTTCATTCCCAAACGAACAACTTTGGCTACATTAGCAGACAGAGCGATACGGAATACTTTCACCGCCTCATTCTCTTCACGCAAAATGCTGAAGTCGTGATAGAATTGATTGTATTCTTTCACCAAATCATAGGTATAATTAGCAATAATAGACGGGCTATAATCTTCACCGGCTTGTTTTACAACAGCCGCAAAGTCAGCCACCATCTGAATCAAGCCTTCTTCTTTTTCGCTCAATTCAATGCCAGCCGGAATCTGTTCAGGAATGACAATACCCGATTCTGCCGCTTTCCGGAGCACCGACTGAATACGTGCATAAGTATATTGGATAAATGGTCCTGTGTTACCGTTGAAGTCGATAGATTCTTTCGGGTTGAACGTCATGTTCTTACGGGCGTCCACTTTCAGGATGAAATATTTCAAAGCTCCCAGACCAACGATACGGGCAATATCATCCGCTTCTTCCTGTGTCAAACCATCCAGTTTTCCGAGTTCTTGTGAAGTTTCTTTAGCAGTGGAAATCATTTCTTCCATCAAGTCGTCAGCGTCCACCACAGTACCTTCACGGGACTTCATCTTACCTTCCGGCAACTCTACCATTCCGTAAGAGAAGTGTACCAGACTCTTACCCCATTCGAAACCAAGCTTATCAAGCAAAATAGAAAGTACCTGGAAATGATAATTCTGTTCGTTACCCACTACATAAATCATCTTATCAATCGGATAATCAGCAAAACGGAGTTTAGCCGTACCGATATCCTGTGTCATATAAACAGAAGTACCGTCACCACGGAGGAGTAATTTGTGGTCCAGTCCTTCGGCAGTCAGGTCAGCCCATACGGAACCATCCTCTTTTTTGAAGAAAAAGCCTTTTTCCAGTCCTTCCATCACCTTCTCTTTTCCTTCGAGGTAGGTGTTAGATTCATAATATATCTTGTCGAAGCTGACGCCCATCTTTTTATAAGTTTCGTCGAATCCGGCGTATACCCAGTTGTTCATCATTTCCCACAATCCGCGTACTTCCGGATCGCCGGCTTCCCACTTCACCAACATTTCACGGGCTTCCTGCATCAAAGGAGATGCTGCCTCAGCTTTCGCCTTAGCCTCATCGTCACTCATTCCCTGTGCTGTAAATCCAGCCATCAGTTCTGACAGTTCCGCTTTATAATGTTTATCGAAAGAGACATAATAATCGCCTACCAGATGGTCGCCTTTCTTTCCGGAAGTCTCTGGAGTTTCGCCATTTCCATATTTCTTCCATGCCAGCATGGATTTACAGATATGGATACCACGGTCGTTTACGATATTAGTCTTTACTACCTTGTTGCCGTTGGCAGCTACAATGTTAGCCAATGCGTTACCTAAAAGGTTGTTACGCACGTGTCCCAAGTGAAGCGGTTTATTTGTATTCGGAGAAGAATACTCGATCATTACCAACGGAGAAGTTTCGGTAGCTTTTACCAGACCATATTGCTCGTCAGCCTGAATCTCATTGAGCAGTTCAATCCAGGTAGCCGATGCGATAGTCAGGTTCAGGAAACCTTTTATCACATTAAAGGCAGCTACAGCCGGTTCATTGGCTTTCAGATATTCACCGATCTCCTGTGCCGTCTGTTCCGGTCCTTTTCTCGACATCTTCAGAAAAGGGAACACGACCAGTGTCAAATGTCCTTCAAATTCTTTCTTTGTTTTTTGCATTTGCACCATCTTTTCAGGGACTTCCTGACCGTAGAGTGCTTTCAGTCCGCTGATAACGGACGCTACAAGTTTATCTTCTATCTTCATAATCAAGTTATTTCTTGCGCGCAAAGATACAAAAAAAGGAGACGCATCGCGTCTCCTCTCCTAATTTCTTTCAACTATCTATCTTATTCAACAGCTGCAGATAATTCAGCACCAGCTTTAAATTTAGCTACTTTCTTAGCAGGAATAGTAATAGTTGCCTTTGTAGAAGGGTTAATACCAGTTCTTTCAGCTCTTTCGCTTACAGAGAAAGTACCAAAACCTACGAGAGATACTTTGTCACCAGCTTTCATAGCATTAGTAACTGAAGTGATGAAAGCATCAAGTGCTTTTTTTGCATCGGCTTTGCTCATTTGAGCTTCAGCAGCCATTGCACTAATAAGATCAGACTTATTCATAATACGTAAAATGATTAATTAATATATTTGTTACACAAAAGATTATCCCACAATGGATTGATTCCACAAATATAGCCGAACAAAACAACATATCAAATAAAAACATAAAAAAAACGCAGCAAATTATTGAAAAAGAGCTAATAGGAAGCGTTTTTCATGCTTTAAAACAGAATTTATTCGTACTTTTGCGTCTATTATCTAAATATTCAGAAATTAAAATGATGCCAACTGTAACTAAAAACCTGATAATTATCAATGTACTAGTATTTTTCGGGACAATCGTAGCCCAACGTTACGGCCTGGATTTAACAAATTATCTGGGATTACATTTTTTCCTCGCAAGTGACTTTAATCCGGCACAGCTTATCACTTATATGTTCATGCACGGCGGATTCAGCCACATTTTCTTTAATATGTTTGCAGTTTTCATGTTCGGACCGATTCTCGAACAAACCTGGGGACCCAAACGTTTTCTCTTCTACTATATTCTCTGTGGTATCGGTGCGGGACTTATCCAGGAAGGAGTGCAATATATTCAATATGTGATAGAACTTAGCCAACATACACAAGTGAATTTGATCGGATATGGCGTTATCCCTATGGAGCAATATCTGAACATGATGACCACCGTAGGTGCCTCGGGAGCCGTTTACGCCATTTTGCTGGCATTTGGTATGCTGTTTCCTAACAATCGGTTGTTCATCTTTCCGCTGCCTTTCCCTATCAAAGCGAAGTTCTTCGTGATAGGATATGCCGCAATTGAATTATGGGCAGGGCTTGCCAATAGCGCCGGAGATAATGTCGCTCACTTTGCTCACCTGGGAGGAATGCTATTCGGATTGATCCTGATTTTATATTGGAGAAAAAAAAGCAATAACAATGGGACATATTATAGCTGATTTAAAGGAGACATTCAGAAGAGGAAATATTTTCATCCAACTGATTTATATCAACGTAGGCATCTTTCTGATCGGCACGTTGATTAACGTTTTCCTACGACTTTTTGAGGTAAATACCCCCGATATATTCGGTATATTTGCCTTACCGGCATCCTTTATCGGATTTATTCATCAACCGTGGTCGCTATTTACTTATATGTTTATGCATGCCGGTATCCTGCATATTTTATTCAATATGCTCTGGCTGTATTGGTTCGGAAGTTTGTTTCTCTACTTTTTCTCGGCCAAACATTTAAGAGGGCTATATGTATTGGGAGGTATCTGCGGAGGTTTACTGTATATGATCGCCTACAATGTATTTCCTTTATTCAGTTCGCAAGTGGTAGGCTCAACATTGGTAGGAGCTTCGGCTTCCGTATTAGCCATCGTAACCGCTACGGCTTATCGTGAGCCTAATTACAGGGTGCAACTTTTTCTTTTCGGCGCTATCCGTCTCAAATACCTGGCACTGGTTGTCATCGGAATCGATGTATTATCCATCACTTCAAGTAATGCCGGAGGACATATCGCCCACCTAGGCGGTGCTCTTGCTGGACTTTGGTTTGCTGCCAGCCTAAATAAAGGAACTGATTTGACTTCCTGGATCAACTGGATTCTGGATGGTTTCATCTCCTTGTTTCAGAAGAAAACATGGAAACGGAAACCGAAAATGAAGGTACACTATGGAAACAGTGCCACCGGTCGCGAGAAGGATTATGATTACAATGCCCACAAAAAAGCACAGTCTGATGAAGTGGACCGTATTTTGGAAAAACTAAAGAAATCCGGTTACGACAGTCTGACAACTGAAGAAAAGAAAAGCTTGTTCGACGCAAGCAAAAGATAAAGGAATGGAACATATTGGCAAATTTGTCGCATATCTGATACTTGCTGTCAACGCTCTCTTCGTGGGAACGTTGATATTAAGTGCTTATAGCCCTTACCTTAACCCGAAAATAAACCCACTTGCTTCCAGCTTGGGACTTGCATTTCCGATATTCCTGACGATTAATCTGATTTTTATCGGCTTCTGGGCATTCGTCAACTACCGCTATACGCTCTTGCCCGCCATCGGTTTTCTGATTTGTATTCCGCAGATACGAACTTATATTCCTTTTAACTCCACCACAAAAACCATACCGGAAGGAAGCATCAAAATCCTATCCTACAACGTAATGAGTTTCAACAATTTGGAGAAGAAAGATGGAAAAAACCCGGTATTGTCTTATCTTGTAGATAGTAACGCCGATATTATCTGTCTGCAAGAATACAACACCGCTACCAACAAGAAATACCTGACGGAACAGGATATTAAAAAAGCATTGAAAGCCTATCCTTACCAATCCGTCCACCAACAAGGAAAAGGAGATGTGCAACTTGCCTGTTTCTCCAAGTTCCCCATACTCTCGATACATCCCATCAAATATGAAAGTAATTATAACGGTTCCATGAAATATGTACTGAATGTAAATAACGACACTCTTACATTAATCAACAACCACCTGGAATCCAACAAACTCACCAAAGAAGACAGAGGGATGTATGAGGATATGATTAAAGACCCGAATGCCAAGAAAGTAAAAACCGGACTTAGGCAATTAATAAGAAAACTGGCGGAAGCATCGGCTATCCGGACTACACAAGCAGATTCTGTGGCTAAAACCATTGCAGAAAGTAAATATCCGACAACCATAGTATGCGGCGATTTCAACGACGGTTCTATCTCATATACCCATCGCATCCTGACTCAAGAACTAGACGATGCATTCACACAGTCCGGTAAAGGATTGGGCATTTCCTACAATCAGAACAAGTTCTATTTCCGCATCGACAATATATTGATCAGCCCCAACCTGAAAGCCTACAATTGTACGGTAGACCGGTCTATCAAAGCATCAGACCACTATCCGATCTGGTGCTATATCAGTAAACGATGAGAACTGAAAACTCTAATAAAAAACACTTATGATGATTAAAAAGACACTAACCATTTTAGCAGTAAGTTGTATGATGTACTCCTGTGCTACGAAAACAGAAAGCAATCCTTTCTTTACAGAGTTTCAAACCCAGTATGGTGTTCCTTCTTTCGACAAGATTAAATTGGAGCACTATGAACCCGCCTTCCTGAAAGGGATAGAAGAGCAGAATCAAAACATCGAAGCTATCATCGAAAGTCCGGAAATTCCGACATTCAAAAATACAATTGTAGCTTTGGATAACAGCGCACCTATCCTGGACCGTGTGAGCGCCATTTTCTTCAATATGACGGATGCGGAAACGACTGACTCACTAACCGCACTTTCCATCAAACTGGCACCGGTTCTTTCAGAACATGATGATAATATCTCTCTGAACGAGAAACTGTTTAAGCGCGTGAACGACGTCTATCAAAAGAAGGATTCGCTGAACCTGACATCGGAACAAGAACGTCTGCTGGACAAGACTTATAAAAGATTTGTCCGTTCCGGAGCAAACCTTAATGCCGAAGACCAAACCCGCCTCCGCGAAATCAACAAGGAACTTTCTACACTCGGCATTACTTTCAGCAACAATATACTGAATGAGAATAATGCTTTCAAACTCTTCGTTGACAAAGAAGAAGATCTGGCAGGATTGCCCGAATGGTTCCGCCAAAGCGCCGCTGAAGAAGCAAAAGCAGCCGGACAACCCGGAAAATGGCTATTCACCCTGCATAATGCCAGCCGCCTGCCTTTCCTGCAATATTCAGAAAATCGCCCGCTTCGGGAACAAATATACAAAGCTTACATCAACCGCGGTAACAACAACGACGAAAACGATAACAAGGAAAATATCCGTAAGATCGTTTCTCTCCGCCTGGAAAAAGCTAAATTATTAGGTTTCGACTGCTATGCAAACTTCGTTCTCGACGAAACGATGGCAAAGAACGCCAACAACGTAATGGATCTTCTGAACAACCTTTGGAGCTATGCACTGCCAAAAGCAAAAGCGGAAGCTACCGAACTTCAGAAATTAATGGATAAGGAAGGCAAAGGAGAAAAACTGGAAGCATGGGATTGGTGGTATTATACCGAGAAACTACGGAAAGAAAAATACAACCTGTCCGAAGAAGATACAAAACCTTACTTCAAGCTGGAGAATGTGCGCAATGGCGCTTTCACTGTAGCCAACAAGCTATATGGTATCACTCTTACCAAGCTCGAAGGTGTCCCTACCTACCATCCTGATGTGGAAGTCTTTGAAGTGAAAGACGCAGACGGTTCGCAACTCGGTATCTTCTACGTCGATTATTTCCCACGCTCCGGAAAAAGCGGTGGCGCATGGATGAGCAACTACCGCGAACAACAAGGAGATACCCGTCCGTTAGTATGCAATGTTTGCAGCTTTACCAAACCGGTAGGCGATACTCCCTCTCTATTGACAATGGATGAAGTAGAAACTTTGTTCCACGAATTTGGCCACGCTCTGCATGGACTGCTGACAAAATGTGAATACAAAGGAACATCAGGCACTAATGTAGTACGCGATTTTGTAGAACTTCCTTCTCAAATCAATGAACATTGGGCTACTGAACCGGAAGTACTGAAAATGTATGCCAAACATTATCAGACAGGAGAAGTGATACCCGACGAAATCATCGAAAAGATACTGCAACAGAAGACTTTCAATCAGGGCTTCATGACTACCGAATTACTGGCTGCCGCCATCCTCGACATGAACCTGCACACCGTAACAGATGTAAAGAATATAGACATGCTTGCATTCGAAAAAGAAGCCATGGACAAGCTCGGTCTCATCCCCGAAATAGCACCGCGTTATCGCGTGACTTACTTCAATCATATCATTGGTGGTTACGCAGCCGGATACTACAGCTACCTATGGGCCAATGTACTGGATAATGATGCTTTTGAAGCCTTTAAAGAACATGGTATCTTTGATAAAAACACCGCCGACCTCTTCCGTCACAACGTATTGGAGAAGGGCGACAGCGAAGACCCGATGGTGCTTTACCGGAATTTCCGTGGAGCGGAACCAAGCTTGGAACCGCTACTGAAAAACAGAGGAATGAAATAATTCAGTAAAAAAGCCCTTAAACATCAAATATTTGAGGGCTTATTACACATGAATGTGAAAAAAAAACTATATTTGCAGCCTTGTATGCGGCAAAATGGACTTGTATACGACAGAATTTAACTGAAAATTAAATTAAAAAAGTAATCATCATAAATTAAAAGTAAAATGCAAAACAAAGGATTTGTAAAGGTTTTTGCGGTATTACTCACGCTGGTATGCGTGTTCTACCTCTCCTTCTCCTTCGTAACACGCCATTATACCAACAAGGCGAAAGAAATTGCGAACGGCGACCCGAAAGTGGAACAAGACTACCTCGACTCTCTCTCTAACGAGAAAGTAATGCTGTGGAACTGGACACTGAAACAATGTCGTGAGATGGAGATTAGTTTAGGTTTGGACCTGAAGGGTGGTATGAACGTTATCCTTGAAGTTTCCGTACCTGATGTTATCAAAGCATTGGCAGACAACAAGCCTGACGAAGCTTTCAACAACGCATTGGCGACAGCTGCAAAACAGGCTGTCAACAGTCAGGATGATGTTATCACCCTGTTCATCAGAGAATACCACAAAATTGCTCCGGACGCAAAACTTTCCGAACTTTTCGCAACACAACAGTTGAAAGATAAAGTTAACCAGAAATCATCAGATGCAGAAGTTGAAAAAGTGCTGAGAGCAGAAGTAAAGGCTGCTGTTGAAAACTCATTCAACGTTCTTCGTACCCGTATCGACCGTTTCGGTGTTGTTCAGCCGAACATCCAGAGCCTGGAAGACAAAATGGGACGTATCATGGTGGAACTTCCGGGTATCAAAGAGCCGGAACGTGTGAGAAAACTTCTCCAAGGTTCTGCCAATCTGGAGTTCTGGGAAACTTATACAGCTAGAGAAGTTCTTCCTGCCATGCAATCTGCAGACGCCAAATTGCGTGTTATTTTAGCTGAAGGAACAACAGCTGATACAGATACTATTGAAGCAGTCCTTACCGAAGCCACTCCGGTTGAGAAAAAAACTGTAAGTGCTGCCGACAGCCTTGCAGCTGCCCTGAAAGGTGACGTAACTGCTGAAGATAAGTCTGCCGCAAATATGGAAGAAATCAAAAAGCAATATCCTTTGCTGTCCATACTTCAGTTGAATTCTAGCGGACAAGGTCCCGTTATTGGTTATGCCAACTACAAAGATACTGCTGACATCAACAAATATCTGGCTATGCCGGAAATCAAAGCTGATCTTCCAAAAGACCTTCGTCTGAAATGGGGTGTTTCTCCTTCTGAATTTGACAAGAAAGGACAGACTTTCGAATTATACGCTATCAAGTCTACCGAACGTAACGGCAAAGCTCCGTTGGAAGGTGACGTAGTAACAGATGCGAAAGATGAATTCGACCAATACAGCAAACCGGCTGTAAGCATGACAATGAACTCTGACGGTGCACGCCGCTGGGCTCAGTTGACTAAGCAGAACATTGGCCGTTCCATTGCTATCGTTCTTGATAACTATGTATATTCTGCACCAAACGTAAACTCTGAAATTACAGGTGGACGTTCACAGATTACAGGTCATTTCACTCCTGAACAAGCAAAAGACTTAGCTAACGTATTGAAATCAGGTAAGATGCCGGCTCCGGCTCACATCGTACAGGAAGATATCGTTGGTCCGTCACTGGGTCAAGAATCAATCAATGCGGGTATTTTCTCATTCGTTGTAGCCCTGATTCTGTTGATGATTTACATGTGCTCTATGTACGGCTTCATCCCAGGTATGGTTGCTAACTGCGCGTTAATCCTCAACTTCTTCTTCACGCTAGGTATTCTTTCATCCTTCCAAGCTGCGCTGACAATGTCCGGTATAGCCGGTATGGTATTGTCACTTGGTATGGCTGTGGATGCGAACGTACTTATCTATGAACGTACAAAAGAAGAGCTTCGTGCAGGTAAGGGTGTGAAGAAAGCACTTGCCGACGGTTATTCAAATGCATTCTCGGCTATCTTCGACTCTAACTTAACATCTATCATCACAGGTATCATCCTGTTTAACTTTGGTACCGGTCCAATTCGTGGTTTTGCTACGACATTGATTATCGGTATCTTGGTATCCTTCTTTACTGCAGTGTTCATTACTCGTATTGTTTATGAACACTTCATGAACAAAGACAAGTGGTTGAACCTGACATTCACAACCAAGATTTCAAAGAATCTGATGACCAATACACATTTCGATTTTATGGGTACAAACAAAAAGTCCCTTATTATCGTCAGTGCAATCATCGTTGTTTGTATCGGTTCATTTGCCATCCGTGGTTTGAGTCAGAGTATCGACTTCACTGGTGGACGTAACTTTAAGGTACAATTTGAGAATCCTGTAGAACCGGAACAAGTTCGTGAATTGATCTCTAGCAAATTTGGCGACGCCAACGTAAGCGTTATTGCTATCGGTACAGACAAAAAGACCGTACGTATCAGTACAAACTACCGTATCGAAGATGAAGGCAACAATGTAGACTCTGAAATCGAATCATATCTATATGAAACCTTGAAGCCGGTATTGACTCAGAATATCACATTGGAAACTTTCATCGACCGTGACAATCACACAGGTGGTAGTATCGTAAGCTCACAGAAAGTAGGTCCGAGTATCGCAGATGACATCAAGACAGGCGCTATCTACTCTGTAGTATTGGCACTGCTCGCCATCGGTTTGTATATCTTGCTCCGTTTCCGCAACATTGCTTACAGTATCGGTTCTATCGTAGCTTTGAGTTGCGACACCATTATGATTATCGGTGCCTATTCACTGTTCTGGGGTATCCTGCCATTCTCTCTGGAAATCGACCAGACATTTATTGGTGCTATCTTGACAGCTATCGGTTACTCTATCAATGATAAGGTGGTAATCTTCGACCGTGTACGTGAGTTCTTCGGTTTATATCCGAAACGTGACAAACGAGTATTGTTCAACGACTCTCTGAACACAACGCTGGCTCGTACCATCAATACATCATTGAGTACATTGATCGTATTGCTGTGTATCTTCATCCTTGGTGGTGATTCAATCCGCAGCTTTGCATTCGCAATGATCCTGGGTGTTGTTATCGGTACATTATCTTCACTGTTTATTGCATCTCCGATTGCATACAACATGATGAAGAACAAGAAAGTCGTAGTACCAGCTACGGAAGAATAATAAACTCCACAAATAGAAAAGCCTCTTCCGAACATTCGGTAGAGGCTTTTTCTATTGATTATTAAAACAAATAGAAGCTATAAGACGTTCATCTTAAAAGAAGCTATTGTTACACTTAAAACTTGATACAATATGAAAGCAAAACAACACCACTCTCATAGATTCTTCTGTAGTAGCCCCGAGGGGAATCGAACCCCTATCTAAAGTTTAGGAAACTTCTAACCTAACTTTGAG
>ENA-OZFK01000516-OZFK01000516.1-human-gut-metagenome-genome-assembly--contig:-NODE-516-length-14775-cov-5.133696_pt1 | contig 14775 bp, 8 predicted proteins | sample MGYA00244622_ERZ653642 | MGnify/ENA primary metagenome ERZ653642 (study PRJEB26926, sample SAMN06165103) | human gut metagenome | biome: ENVO:00009003; feature: ENVO:2100002; material: ENVO:00002003...
TACGAGATCAGCCTCGGTCTCGTGGGCTCGGAGATGTGTATAAGAGACAGATTTGCTTCTTATCGGAATGAAAATGGAGAATTGGAGCGCTTTCCGATGGGAAATGTTTCAGGAAATACGGGGTACAACTATGATTACAGACAACAATTTAAGGAACGTGAGTCGGGTTATACAGTACTTAATACTATTTTGAATGCCAAATTGACGTTACCGTTCGGCATCACTTATGCCTTCAATATAGCACCGCGTTACCAGTGGTACTATTACCGTTCTTTTCAGTCTTCAAAAGATCCTGATGTAACGGCAGGGTCGGCAAGCCGTAACAATGGTAAGCGTTTTGACTGGTCACTGAACAACACTTTGACTTGGGATAAAACTTTTCTTGAGAAGCACCATTTTACAGTGACACTAGTACAGGAAGCTGAAGAACGACGTTCATGGGGTGACAATTTGAGTGCCAACAACTTACAACCGACTGATGCTTTGGGCTTCCATTATGTAAAAGCAGGTGACAAAGAATCCAGTGCTTTCAGTTCGGATGATGGACATGAAACCGCTGACGGTATGCTTGCACGCCTGTTCTACTCGTATGATGACCGATATATGTTTACCGGCTCTATACGCCGCGACGGTTATTCAGCTTTTGGTACTTCCAATCCGCGTGCAACTTTCTATTCAACCGCCTTCGGATGGACTTTTACAAATGAGAAATTTTTCAATTGGGAACCGATGAGTTTCGGTAAGCTGAGATTTTCTTGGGGACAGAATGGTAACCGTTCATTGGCTAATCCCTATATTGCTCTTGCCGACCTGGGCTCAGGTACCGGAGGTACTTATGGTTATGTAGACGCAAGTGGTAATACGACAGAATATCGTTACTTTACAATGAACCGTCTGGCCAATACGCATCTGCAATGGGAAAAGACCACTGCCTGGAACATTGGTTTAGATTTTGGCTTTCTGAATAACCGTATCAGTGGTAGTGTTGAGTATTATCACATGCCTACTACACAGATGATTATGAATCAGTCCTTACCCGGATTTTCCGGTTTTGGTTCAGTCACTACCAACTTGGGAGAGGTGCAGAACCGTGGTGTGGAAATCTCATTAAGTACAACAAATATTAAAAATGATGTGCTGGAATGGAATACTACGATAGGATTTTCATTTAATAAGAATGAAATCAAGCATCTGTATTATGAGTATGAAAATGTGCTTAATGCTCAAGGTGAAGTAATAGGTACTAAAGAAAGAGATGATATTTCCAATAAATGGTTTATCGGACAGCCTATTGGGGCTATCTGGGATTATAAAGTAACCGGTATCTGGCAGAAAGATGAAGTGGAAGAAGCTGCCAAGTATGGACAGCGTCCGGGTGACCCTAAGGTATGGAACAATCCTGATAATGATAAAGTAAATGCAGACGGTAGTGTTACTATCGTGTATGACAATGATGACAAGCAATTCCTGGGACAAAGCAGTCCGAAAGTGAATTGGTCTATGCGTAATGAATTTACTTTCTTCAAAGATCTAACTTTCTCATTCAATATTTATTCAAAGATGGGGCATAAGAGTCTGGAAACAGATTACCTGAATAAAGATAATGCAGGCTCAAAAGTGACGAATGGTCAGAATGTATATGCTAAGAAGGGATATTGGACTGTAGATAATCCGACCAATGAATATGGACGCTTAGATGCACAAGGTCCGTCGGGAGTGACTACACCGGGCAAATTACATAACCGTTCATTCATTCGTCTGGATAACATTTCACTTGCCTATAAACTGCCCAAGAAGTTCATTTCACGCTGGAGTATAGAAAAGGCGATTATTAGCGGAAGCATCAAGAATGTTGCAGTCTGGGCTAAAGACTGGAAATACTGGGACCCTGAAACCGGTGGTTTGGCTCCGAGAACCTTTAATATTGGATTAACTTTAACTCTTTAATTACATAACGGATATGAAAAAGATAAAAAATATAGCATTGATAGGTATGATTGCTGTCGGTGTGTTGTGTTCTTCTTGTTCAGAAGACTTCCTAAAACCGGACCCGCTTTCATTCTATGAACCTGAACAAACCTTTACTACTGAAGCCGGATTGCGCTCTGTTGTAGCTACGCTGGATAGACACTTGCGCAATTACTGGACCTATTATCAAGCTGCCAATCTGGTAACTCCTTTCTATACATTGTTTATGCATACCGATTTAGCTGTTGCCGGAAAAACAGATCAGAGTACTATCTGGGCAGATCCATCCGAACGCCTGACTCCTTCGGACGGAATGGGCGGCGGAGGCAGCGAAGTGAATCAGTTCTCGTATTTCTGGGGTGAAACTTATACAGGTATAAAATCAGCTAATACAATAACCAGCTATATCGGCAAAATTAAGGATATGGACGAAGCTTCCAGAAATAAATACATTGGTTGGGCTTATTTTCATCGGGCATATCGTTATTTGTCATTGGTCTTTATGTTTAAGGATGTCCCATTGGTGACAAAGATTATAGAAGGTCCGAAGTTCGACTATAAAACAACTTCCCGTGAGGCCATTCTTGCGAAGATGGTTGAGGATATGGAATTTGCCGTACAGTGGGTTCCGGAACAAAAGGATATGAAAGAGATCGGTCTGGTCAATAAGGGAGCTTGCCGCATGTTACTTTCTAAACTTTATCTGGCAACCGGACAGTGGGAGAAGGCTATTCAGCAGCTGAATGAAGTGATAGATAACTCCGGTTATTCGTTGATGACGAATACCTTTGGTACTTTTGTCACTCCTTTCAATACAGAAACGTGGCCTATTCAACGCAATGTGATCTGGGATTTGCACCGACCTGAAAATAAGTTGATAGCCGAAAATAAAGAAGTGATACTGGGTATGCCTAATCGCGGTATCGGTTCATCGAATTCTTTTGTTGCTTTCAATACAATGCGTGCTCTGGGTCCATTGTGGGATGACAAGAGTAATCTATTGGACCCTAATGGAGTACAAGCTGTGAAAAGTTTTGCTCGTAGCGATAAGAATTATGACTCTAAATATGATTATAATCGCTCCATAGGTCGTGGTACAGGTTATTTGCACCCTACTTATTACTCTCAATATGGTATGTGGGAAGTGAATGGAGTAGATGATGAGGGAGATTTGAGACGTAGTACAAAGAGCGGAAACTGGATGATGATGGATTCTGTCAGGGTCAATAATCCTTCTTCCAAATATTATGGTCAGTATCTTCAGAAGTCTTGGTGTAAGGATACAATCCGTGACTGGTTCGGATGGCCTCACTATAAAATCTATTTAATGGACCAGAATGCCGAGGCGAAAGAAAGTAGTACACAGTTCAATGGCGCTTCTAGCAGCTCCACTACAAGTGGCATAGCCGACTGGTATTGCTACCGTCTGGCAGAGGCTTATTTGCTGCGTGCTGAAGCAAAATTTTATAATGGCGATCCTGCCGGTGCTGCTCTGGATGTAAACAAAGTGAGGGAGAGAGCTCAGTGCAAACAGCTTTACACAACTGTAACCATTGGAGATATCATGGATGAGCGTGCACGTGAATTGTATCTGGAAGAATGGCGCTATCTTGAATTGAGTCGTGTGTCTTATTGCCTTGCCCTAAGCGGAAAACCGGATGAATGGGGAAATACGTATGATGTGAATACTTATGATAAACAGGAAGGTACAGACCCGAATGGTGGAAGTTATTGGTATCAACGCATTATGCATTACAATGAATTCTATAATAAAAATCCGGAGTTGATTGTGAAGAACCATAAATATACCATTGACAAGCGTAATCTGTATTTGCCTATTCCACAATCAGCTATTGATGCCAATCGTTTGGGAAAACTACGCCAGAATTATGGCTATGACAAATATGATGACAGTGTGCCGATGTGGGGAAACTGGCAGGAGGCTGTAGCCGACGAAGATAACCTGTCTAACTAAATTGGGCTTCGGCTCTTCTGAGTAGTAAATTCGCATTTTTTCAATAGGTATTATAAGGAACGGGGTGATCGTTCTTTTCTTGAGATCACCCCGTTTTCATTTGTATCAATCAATATAGAATCAAGTATGAATAGAATAACAATGAAAGGACTGTTTTTTGCTTTTCTGACTCTTATTTTTTGTTCCGGATATTTTCCGTGTGCAGCAACCGAACTTCCGAAGGTGTCCGATGTGTCCGGTATTATCCATAAAGTGAACAGATACTGGCAAACTACGCATCCTAAACATAGTTGGTCATTCTGGGATCATGCTGCCTATCATACCGGAAACATGGAAGCTTATTTCCTGACAGGGGATACCGCTTACTACAATTATTCTGAAGCATGGGCTGGGCATAATCAGTGGATGGGAGCCAGAAACAAAGATAAGTCTAAATGGAAATCCGGCTATGGTGAAAGTAATGAATATGTTCTGTTTGGCGATTATCAGGTATGTTTTCAGACATATATCGACCTTTATACTGTGGAGCCTGACGAACGGAAAATAGCCCGTGCCCGCGAGGTTATGGAATATGAAATGAGTACCGATCGCTCCGATTATTGGTGGTGGGCTGATGGACTCTATATGGTGATGCCCGTTATGACTAAACTGTATAAGGTGACCGGAAATCCGCTTTATTTGGAGAAGCTGCATGAGTACTGGGAATATGCCAATAGCATTATGTATGACGCAGAGGCTGGTCTGTATTATCGTGATGCGAAGTATGTCTATCCTAAACATAAAAGTGTAAATGGTAAAAAGGACTTTTGGGCGCGTGGTGATGGCTGGGTACTGGCTGCATTGGCCAAAGTGCTGAAGGACTTGCCTCAAGATGATAAATACCGGTCAGAATATGTCGACCGTTTTCGGACAATGGCTAAAGCTGTAGTCGCCTGTCAGCAACCGGAAGGCTATTGGACCCGAAGCATGCTCGATCCGCAACATGCTCCCGGGCCGGAAACCAGTGGAACAGCTTTCTTCACCTATGGTCTGCTGTGGGGCGTCAATAATGATTTATTGGATAGAGAAACTTATGAATCGGTAGTATTGAAAGCATGGGAATATCTTGCTACAGTGGCTTTGCAACCGAATGGGCATGTAGGCTATGTACAACCTATTGGTGAGAAAGCTATCCCCGGACAAGTGGTGGATGCTAATTCTACTGCCAATTTTGGTGTAGGTGCTTTCTTATTGGCTGCTTGTGAAATGGTACGTTTCATCGAAGATGCGCCTATCGTCAATGAAGGATATCAGGTGACGGATAAAGGTGCCTGGTGTTGGTTTGCCGATCCTCGTGCCTTGCATTATAAAAGTAAAGATGGCAGTATAGACCGAACCTATATCGGCTACATTGATACTCATGGAAATATAAAAGCCATGCAATATGATTTTCATAAAAAGCAGCGGAAAGAAGTCCTTATCCGTTCCTGCTTCCAGCCGGATGATCATGATAACCCGACTTTCCTGATACTGCCTGATGAGCGTGTCATGATATTCTATTCGCGCCATACGGATGAACGTTGTTTTTACTATCGCATCTCGCGGGAACCGGGTGACATTACAACTTTAGGAGAAGAGAAGAAAATTATCACTGAGAATAACACCACCTATCCTTCTCCCTTTATTCTTTCCGATGATCCGGATCACATCTATCTTTGCTGGCGTGGAATAGGCTGGCATCCTACGATTGCCAAGTTATCCCTACCGGATAAAAAAGATAATATAAACGTGGAGTGGGGACCTTACCAATTGGTACAGTCTACCGGAGCGCGTCCCTATGCCAAATATACGTCGAATGGAAAAGATAAGATTCTTTTCACTTATACTACAGGACATCCTGATCAGGAGAGTCCAAATTTCTTATATTTCAATTATATCGATATACACACTTTGCAACTGGAAGATGTGAAGGGAAATGTGCTTTCGACCATAGCCGATGGCCCGTTTCAGATAAATAAAAGAAGTGAGTATGTAGAACAGTATCCTTATACGGTGGTAGATAGTCCTGAAGAGCGTGACTGGGTATGGCAGATAGCCATCGACAAACCGGGGAATCCTGTTATTGCCATGGTTCGTATCAGTGAAGACAAAACCTCACACAATTATTATTATGCCCACTGGACAGGAAAAGAATGGAAAAAGAACTTTCTGGCTCATGCCGGCGGACATTTTCATCAAAGTTCTTATATCGAGAAGTGCTACAGTGGCGGAATGACTATTGATCCTGCACAGACAAATGTGATTTATTGTTCTGTTCCCGTAGAAGGCAAATATGGACGGAAATATGAGATACAGAAATATATGCTGAATGATGGGGGAGATGTGGTTGCCGTTGAGGCTGTTACCCGTAATTCCCGGTACAATAATGTGCGTCCCTATATTATTCCTGATTCGGAAGATACTCCGTTACGGCTGACATGGATGCATGGCAATTACTATGACTGGATTGTAAGTACCACACATCCGTTGGGGTATTGTACTGCGATTCATTCCGATTTTCGAGGTTTCCCTGTTAAGACTGAAACTGAGAATATTGAGATGACAGTTGAACAAGCTAAGGATTTTAAATTTGATTTTAAGGAAGACTTTGTAATTTCCGTAACCTTGAAGCCTGATACGGTAAAATATCGTGGTTGTCTGTTGCAACTTGGAAAACTGGGGTATTATCTGAATGCCAATACTATGAAACCAGAGGTACGTTATCAAAGAAAAGTATATACCAGTACCAATATGCTGGGAACAGCTGATACTTGGGCAATCATGCCACGTGGTACGAATGGTAAATGGTATGTTCCGCAGAAATACTCCGAGTTACGTTTAAAGTTGGAATATAAGAACGGTATTTTGTGTACTTATGTTAACGGTCTGCTTGATCAGACCATTGAACTATTGCCATTTGTCAGGTGATATTAACGCCCCCATGTTAATTCAATATTGGTCTTTACGATAAAAACAGTCAAGGATACTATATAACCATAATTTAAGTATACACATCAATGAAATCAAATATACTAATTCTCTTTTGTTGTTTCTTGTTTTTGGCGTCCTGCCAAGCTCCTTCTATTGAAGAGTACACTCTGCTTCCTCACCCAGTGGATATCAAATATATACCGGGAATGGTGAAACTAAAAACGCAACCGACACTTGTTTATCCGGGTGAACTGGCAAATGAAGCATTACTGCTCCAATGTTACTTGTCTTCTGATTTCTCTGTCCAGGCCACATTAAAGAAAAATAAGAAAAAGGGAGATATTATATTACAGTTAGATCCGGCAGTATTACCAGAACAGGCGGAAGGTTATATCTTAGATGCTACTTCTGGGAATATAGTACTTAAAGCCAATTCTCCTGCGGGTATATTAAATGCTATCCAGACATTCCGACAGGTTCTCAAAGTAAAAGACGGCAGGCTGATTGTACAGAAATCAACTCTTACGGATTATCCCGTTTTTTCATGGCGTGCTTTCATGTTGGACGAAGGACGCTATTTTAAAGGGAAGGAGGTCGTTTTTGATTTGCTGGATGAGATGGCGGCATTGAAGATGAATGTCTTCCACTGGCACTTGACAGACGACCAGGGCTGGCGCATAGAGATAAAGAAATACCCCAAACTAACGGAGATTGGTGCATGGCGTGACTCTTCAGAAATAGACCATTTTGGCAGCAATCGATATGATGGTAGACGCCATGGAGGTTTTTATACCCAGGAAGAGATTAAAGAAGTAGTAGATTATGCAGCGAAAAGGAATATTACTGTTATCCCGGAAATAGAGATGCCCGGGCATGCCAGTGCCGCCATTGCCGCTTACCCTTGGCTGGGGACAAGTGGAAAACAAATCAAAGTCCCTGGTAAGTTCGGAGTGCAATATGATATCTTTAATGTGGCTGATCCACGTGTGATACACTTCTTGAACGATGTAATGGATGAAGTGATAAGTTTGTTTCCGGCTCCTATATTCCATGTTGGAGGTGATGAAGTGAGATACAATCAATGGAAAGAGTCCGCACTTGTTCGGGAATATATGAGGAAGAATGATTTGAGGACTCCTGCCGAATTACAAGTGTTCTTCACAAACAATGTGTCTAATATATTGGCTTCTAAAGGTCGTCGGATGATGGGTTGGAATGAAATAACCGGTGATAAACTGCATGAGTTTCAATCGGAAACAGATACGAAAGGAAAGCAAAAGTTGGCTCCGGGAACAATCGTGCATTGCTGGAAAGGAGATCCTAATTTAATCAAGGAAGCTATAGAGAAAGGATATGACGTGGTAAATTCCTATCATTCGTATACTTATCTGGACTATACTTATGAAGCTATTCCACTGGAGAAAGCTTATAATTTTAATCCTGTGCCGGAAGGTCTGACAGAGAAACAAAAGGGTAAGGTACTTGGGCTGGGCTGTCAGATGTGGGGAGAGTTTATCCCGACGGTGAACAGTATGAACTTGAAAATCTATCCGCGCTTGGCTGCCTATGCTGAAGCCGGTTGGACTCAATCTTCTAATAAGGATTACAATCGTTTTCTGAATGTATTGGATGCATTCTTGAAGAAATGGAAACAGGAAGGGATTATTATCGAAGAGAATAGTGCATGGTAAGAAATACCAGAAAGGGGCATATTGGGTTAATGCCCCTTTTTCTTTATCGGCAATCGTGGGAACAACTTCCTGAACCGTACCAAATGTGTCGTAATATTGCTTCCGGCTATAATAAATGTCACAGCCAGGATAATCAATACAATTCCGCAACACAATCTGGGTGTCAGACTTTCCTCGAAGATTGTTACTCCGAAGAATACAGCCGTTACAGGTTCCAAAGCTCCGAGGATGGCTGTAGGAGTAGAACCTATATATTGCACAGCTTGCGTAGTGCAGAGGAAGGATATGGCTGTGGGGAAGATTGCCAATGCAATCAGGTTCCCCCATAAATACCATTTATCGACAACATGCAGGCTCTGCCCGAAATCTACACGGACTAAAAAGAGCGACAGACCGAAAAGCAATACATAAAAAGTAACTTTAAGCGTTGCCACATCCTTTAATATCGGTCGGTTTACCCCTACGATATAAATAGCATAGGAGAGGGCCGATGCCATGACTAACCCAACACCAACCAGACTAAGCGTTGTACCGTCTCCTCCTTTATATAGTAACCCAATACCACTTAAAGCCAGAAAGATACATAAGACTGTTTGTAATGTGATTTTCTCTTTGAAAGCGACAGCCATAATCAGTGCCACCAAAATAGGATAGACAAACAGTATTGTTGAGGCAATACCGGCTTCCATATAGTTATAGCTTTGAAACAGGGTAAGAGAAGAAATGGCGACCAACCATCCCAGTATGACTAACGGCAATATTTCTTTCCGCTTTAGACTAAAACTTCTACCTCTCGCTTTGAGCATAATCCCCAGGATGGGAATGGCAAACAGATATCTGAAGAAAAGAACAGAATCCGGATTCATACCTTCCTTATATAGCGGAAGGGTAAAGAGGGGATTCATACCATAAGTGGCGGCAGCAACGGCTCCCAATATATATCCTTTGACCTTTGTATTCATAAACACTAAATAATTTCTTAGTTCTGGTTTTCTTTGGGGGTGCAAAGGTAAATCTTTCCTTTATATATTGTCATTACAAACCTCTTAATTTTTGCTTTTTCCTGCCTTGGATGACTTCAGTTTTCGTATTCTCAAAATATTATTTATCTTTGCGCCATGACAAAGACATTCAAATCGGATTTGGTTTAATAAACAATCTGTGTTTCTGATACAGATTGTCCCTTCGTTTACTCTCGGATAACTCCTTTCGAGAGTAGTTTTCTATTATTATAATTCAAGTTTAATCTGTGTACAATGATGAAGGCATTGTTATGCTTTCCGTGTATGCAAAATACATTAAGAAAATGAGTAACGAAAATAAAACAATTCACGATTTCGAACTTAAATTAATCTGTGATTTCTTCTCCAATATGGAACGTCAAGGACCCGGAAGTCCTGACGTAACACTGAAAGCGCTGAGCTTTATAGATAACCTCACCGACAAATCCCTTATCGCCGACATCGGTTGTGGAACAGGAGGACAGACAATGGTATTGGCCGGACACATTCCCGGGCAGATCACCGGACTTGACCTTTTTCCCGACTTTATTGATATCTTCAATCGTAATGCAAAGCAAGCGGGTTTGCAGGACAGAGTGAAAGGTATTGTCGGTTCTATGGATAACCTTCCTTTTCAGAATGAGGAATTAGACCTGATCTGGTCGGAAGGAGCCATTTATAATATTGGTTTTGAACGGGGACTGAATGAGTGGCGTAGATATTTGAAACCAGGAGGATACATTGCTGTTTCTGAAAGTTCGTGGTTTACTGACGAACGTCCTGCAGAAATCAATGACTTCTGGGTGAATGCGTATCCTGAAATAGATACGATTCCGGGTCAGGTAGCCAAGATACACAAAGCAGGTTATCTTCCCGTCGCTACATTTATTCTGCCGGAAAATTGCTGGACAGAGCATTACTTTGCTGCAAAGATTGAAGCTCAGAAAATCTTCCTTCATAAATATGCGGGAAATAAGATCGCCGAAGAATTCAGTTCGCTTCAGTTTGATGAAGAAGAACTATACAGTAAGTATAAAGCATTCTACGGTTATACATTTTTCATAGCAAAAAAGATAGAACAATGATTCATTTGAATAATTACGGTTGGAATGACAAGTTAAGCCAACTAAAGCAAGAGTCAACATACAATGCCCTTACACATGGACGTATATCCATCGTACACCGCACATGTTACGAGGTCGTTTCAGAAAACGGTCTGTTTCAGTGCGAACTGACGGGGAATATGATGTATGGAAAATCAGACTTTGAGCTCCCTTGCACTGGTGATTGGGTACTTTTTCAACCATTCGACGAACATAAAGGGATTATAGTGGATATGCTGCTTCGTGAACGGACTTTATATCGCAAGAAAAACGGAACGGTTGCTGATAAACAGGCCATTGCCTCGTATGTTGACAAGGCATTTATCGTGCAAAGTCTTGATGATAATTTCAATGTTCGTAGAGCCGAGCGTTTCATGGTTCAGATGCAGGAAGAGAATATTAATCCTGTATTGGTGTTCAATAAGGCTGATTTAGGGTTTGACAAGCAGAAAGTTGAAGAACAGATCAGGCACATTGCCCGTCAGATACCGGTGTTTTTTACAAGTATTCATCAACCTCAGACGATTCTCCAATTACGGGAGTCTATATCGGCAGGCGAAACGGTTGTGTTTGTCGGCTCTTCAGGTGTAGGGAAAAGTTCTCTGGTGAATGCGCTTTGCGAGAAATCGGCATTGCTAACGTCTGATATCAGCCTGTCCACGGGAAAAGGAAGACATACTTCTACTCGTCGGGAGATGGTATTGATGGACGGTTCAGGTGTATTAATTGATACTCCGGGCGTCCGGGAATTTGGCTTGGCCATTGACGATCCCGATTCTCTTGCAGAGGTATTGGAGATTTCAGATTATGCTGCATCATGTCATTTCAAGGATTGCAAGCACATCAACGAACCAGGATGTGCCGTCTTAGAAGCGGTAAGTAGTGGTGTATTGGACCGTAAGGTTTATGAAAGTTATCTGAAACTTCGACGGGAAGCGTGGCATTTCTCCACTTCCGAATATGAAAAGCGTAAAAGGGATAAATCCTTTTCAAAACTCGTGGATGAGGTGAAGAAGCGTAAAGCAAATCGCTAATATCTATTTTAAGAGTGTGTCATTTACCTATTGGGTTTGTGACACACTTTCATTTTATATTTTCAGTGAATTATAAAAACGTAGGTGTGAACTCGATGCCTAAGGCACGGGCAATATAACTTCTTGCCGTACCAACCTTCTCTGCTAACTCCTGTTGAGTTATCTTTAGTTTGTAAACTCTTGCAGATATTTAACTCTGATTTTTCTACACTATACCTTCACAATTGAGGAAACTATAGTCAGGGTTCATAGCTCTTGATACAGTTTTGCCGGGACACTTTTCTTCTGTAATGCTAGTAGAAGTGTTTTATTTCCGTTTCCTGTAAAAGCCGCCCCCATTACTTTGGGGTCGAGTGGAAATTCTTGTACCTTTGCACTCGTTTTTAGAAAAGAAGAATCACGATGATCAATAAATATGAAGAACGTCTGGGAACCGAGCGTATGTTGCCACTGGTTTTCAAGATGGCGCTTCCGGCAGTAGCAGCACAATTCGTCAATTTGCTTTATAGCATTGTCGACCGTATCTATATCGGACACATACCGGGCATCGGGACGGATGCATTGGCAGGCGTAGGGGTAACAATTTCTCTCGTGGTATTGATTTCTTCTTTTTCAGCAATAGTGGGCGGTGGTGGTGCACCGTTGGCTGCCATAGCCCTCGGACAAGGTGACCGCCAGCGTGCCGGAAAGATATTGGGGAATGGTTTTACCTTGCTGATTCTATTTACGTTAATTACTTCCTTCATTGCCTATACCTTCATGGAGCCTATCCTGCTCTTTACAGGCGCTTCGGAACATACATTGGGCTATGCGGTCGATTACCTTTCCATTTATTTGCTGGGAACTGTTTTTGTAGAGATTTCCACCGGGCTTAATTCCTTTATCAATGCGCAGGGGCGTCCTGCCATTGCCATGTACTCTGTCTTAATCGGAGCTTTATTAAATATCATTCTTGATCCTATATTTATCTTCTGGTTTGATATGGGGGTGAAAGGTGCTGCTCTGGCTACGGTGATTTCTCAGGCTTGCAGTGCCGCATGGGTACTGTCTTTCCTGTTTTCCCGGAAGGCTTCTCTGCCTTTAGAGAGGCGCTATATGAAGTTGAACCGGGGAATTGTTGTTGCGATGTTGGGACTGGGAGTATCTCCGTTCATTATGGCTAGTACAGAGAGTTTGGTGGGCTTTGTGCTGAATAGTAGCTTGAAAGATTTTGGAGATATTTACGTCAGTGCGTTGACGATATTACAGACTTCGATGCAATTTGCCAGTGTGCCGCTGACGGGGTTTGCACAAGGCTTTATTCCGATTGTAAGTTACAATTATGGCCATGGTGACAAGCAGCGTGTGAAGGACTGTTTCCGTATTGCACTAATTACCATGTTCTCTTTTAATCTGATTCTGATGCTGCTTATGATCCTGTTCCCGTCAACGGTTGCATCAGCTTTTACAAGTGATGAAAAGTTGATAGAAACGGTTCGTTGGACCATGCCTGTCTTTCTGGGTGGTATGACCATTTTCGGCTTGCAACGTGCCTGTCAGAATATGTTTGTTGCATTGGGGCAGGCTAAGATATCCATTTTTATCGCTTTGCTCCGCAAGGCCATTCTGTTGATTCCGTTAGCATTGATACTGCCGCATTATATGGGAGTGACCGGAGTATATGCGGCTGAGGCTATATCCGATGCTACGGCTGCAATTTGCTGTACGCTGTTGTTCTTTTGGCAGTTTCCTAAGATTTTGGGGAAGATGAAATAGGCTAAGGCTTTATAATTTTTCTCTTATTAATACATTGTAATTAGTGATAATGTGTTATTTATATAATCATATTTTAAACCCAATTGTATTTTGTAAGAATGAATTTCGAGCATTATATTGAATTTTGCAATTTGATATATATCGTTGAACTCCATACAGAAAAGATAATTTGAGTTTATATTCTCTTTTATTTTCTTTGCTAAATATTCAGGGGTGATATTACTAAAGCCTATTCTTTGCATGGTGTCACTCTTTTTTTGCTTGAGATATTCTAATTTCTCCGAAGTAATAATAATCTTTGAAGTATTCAGACGTTGAAATACAGGGGTTATGGAATTGATGGTCATAGCTTGATCGGAAGTATCTATGATATTAAAATACACTCGTTCTATTTTGTAGGTTAAAAATGTCTTAAATAAATCTGCGTATATACAGCGAATCTTAAATCCATTAGACTCAAAGTCATAACCAAATTCATTATTGTCTTTAACATTAAAAAAATTGTCTTGATCGGAGGAAGGTTGCAATATAATATCATGATATTGAATGAATCCATTTGTGAGAATGGAAGATATGTAAATTTTCAGAGTAGAGGATAATGTTACATCAGCTATTCCTACGAACCCCTGAAAATTTTGTAAACCCATTTTTAGTCTGCCAATGAAATTATTGGAGACGTTATTTATGTAAATGAAGAATAGCTGTTCACTTGATTTATACTCAATCTGGGATAAATTAATATGTTCAGATAAACTTTGATATAATAAATCGTTTGCGTTTTTCCATGATGTGTTGATTTTAGAAATATAATCACCGCATAAGAAGCTATGAGATTCTGATTTGTCTAAAAGCTTAATTACGGCATTATAACATGCTACCCCGTATTCAGAATCTTCTATTTGTAGAGTATCAAAAACGAGAATAATCTCATGATGTTTCTTTTGGGGAATTAAAACTGACTTTAGTACTGAATATGATATACCTTTTTTCTCTAATAGTTCTACTAAAATGTCGTGCATGTTGTTAATCTCTTTGCCCATCTGTAAGTCAGAGATATTGAAGTATTGTTTCATAACTTCAAGCATTGTATTATCTCTCGAATCTATTGTGTATATAGTTTTACTCATGTTTTCTAAATTCTATTGGTGAGTATCTTGTTTGGGATGGTTTTGATTAATAATCTGTGAGGCCTCTTTCAACTTAGAGGACAATTAGGTTATAGAATGGAATTTATTCGCTGTTCATTGTGCTGATAGGATAATCTTTCATGTCATTCTATTTTCTGCAAAGATAAACAAT
>ENA-OZFK01000522-OZFK01000522.1-human-gut-metagenome-genome-assembly--contig:-NODE-522-length-14721-cov-3.748602_pt1 | contig 14721 bp, 5 predicted proteins | sample MGYA00244622_ERZ653642 | MGnify/ENA primary metagenome ERZ653642 (study PRJEB26926, sample SAMN06165103) | human gut metagenome | biome: ENVO:00009003; feature: ENVO:2100002; material: ENVO:00002003...
GGGCTCGGAGATGTGTATAAGAGACAGTCTTTGATGTCAAGTGCGAGAGCTAAAGAGATGTATCCTGTTTGTATTCGACAAATATTTAAAGCTGCCATACTTGAATATAATGATTATGACCGTGGGCTTATAAGGATAAAAACAAACCCATGGTTAAAGGTGAAAATACCTGCTGCTGATGTGCCTGAAAAACGTGCGGTTGATCCTGAAAAAGTGAGAGAGTTCTTTTCTGCCGCAATACCAGAAAGCAACTATAAGTTATCTGTACCAGAGCTTGGTAGAGATGTAGCAATGATGATAATGTGCCTTGCAGGCATTAATACGGTTGATCTGTACCATTTAAAAAAGGAAGACTTGAAAGATGGTATTATACACTATAATAGACGTAAGACAATGAAGTTCCGTCGCGATCATGCCCATCTTGAAATTAAACTTCCTGATATATTAATGCCGCTTTTTAATAAGTACAAGGCTGGGCAGGATAGCCCCTATTTATTCATGTTTGCGGAGAGATATAGTAGTGAGGACAGTTTTAATGCCAATGTGAATATTGGGATAAAGAGTCTATGTGAGAAGAGTCTGGGAATGCAAAAGAGTGAACTGTATTGCTGTTATACTTTCCGTCATACGTGGGGAACTATAGCACAAAATAATTGTGGCGCAACTCTGGAAGAAGTAGGCTTTGCTATGAATCATTCGTCTGCCCACAAGGTGACACAAGGATATATCAAACCAGACTATACTTCTGTTTCTGTTCTAAATCAGAAAGTAATTGATTTCCTCTTTTTCTGTGCACCAGAAGAAAAGAAGAAAGAAGAGAGTGATGGCATGGAACTGAGAATTTCTCCTAAATATCAGGTTAGGGGAGAAGCTTTCTTCCGTGGAAGAAAGATAGCCTCACTTTGTGATATAGGGTTTAATAATAAAGAGGAAGTTATTGCAGAGCTTGTTAAGCAGCTTCCTGAAGAAATACCTAATCGGTGTATGGTACAGTTCCGGGTAGAGAATATGGATAAAGATCAGGTTGCTATTTATGAAAGGATGAAAGGAAAGGGTTTTTAATAGATTGTAAAAAACAGAAATAGAAGCAACTTTATACAAGCTTTATTTGTTTATTTGCAACGATGAAAAAGAATCTGCAAATACACAAGATTGATATATCTACCCATCTCCCTCTTAAATATGCTGATGAAGGTATTCGTGCAGGCTTTCCGAGCCCTGCACAAGATTACCTTGAACAGGCAATAGATTTGAATAAAGAGCTCATAAAACATCCGGCCAGCACATTTTACGGTCGTGTTGTTGGTGACTCGATGCGCGATGAAGGCATCGAAGAGGGAGACATTCTTGTCATAGACAAGTCATTGGAACTATTAGATGATGATTTAGCTGTTTGCTTCATTGACGGTGAATTTACAGTTAAGCGTGTACGCTTAGAAACAGATGCAGCATGGTTAGTTCCTTCCAATCCGGATTATCCGCTAATCAAAGTTACCAAGGACAATGACTTTATTGTGTGGAGTATTGTAACATATACAATTAAGAAAAATAGAAGGAAAAGATAATGTTAGGCTTGATGGGCTTCAATAATTTCTATGCATCCCGGGAACAGGTATGCAGACCAAATATGATAAGAAAGTTCATTGCCATCTAACACAAAAACTGACTTATTGTGTTATAGATATCATATTCATTATATGCTACATTTTTTATGCTGTGGTAATAACGGTTGTGAGTAATCGCTTCCTGCTATTGGTTTTCCTTTTGGAATCACTACAGGTTGAGAATCCCCTATTACAACTTTATGAGCAAGTGTTTCTGTTTGATCATAAGATATAAATAAGTTCAATGGCAAACCTGCTTGTCCATTCAAACTTGCATCAGGTTTATAATGTCCAGACCCATTACTCCACCATTTCACCTGAGTACCTTTTATGCTTATTTCTCCAGCATAATCTACATCTTTGCCAGCCGCTATCACAGGATGTCCGGATATTGCACTAATCAATATCTCGTTATCAATGACTACAAAGTTATATATTCTGTCATCAAGAGGAAAGGATGTAGTACCTTTAGCATAGGTATGAATTATTGCTTTTGTATGCATGTAAGCAAAAGTAGAGGGTATATCACCTGTAACCATTTTAATTTTAACCATCTGAGTCACAGCACTATCACTCATATTAAAAAAAGCATAAAGTGATTTTAATTGCCCTGTCGATTCTACTCTATTATCTACAAATCCTTTCAACTGCCTACTTCCAGCATCACTATTAGCAACCGCCCTACTCAATTGATTCCTCTGTTCTCTACTATATTCTGCCATGATATATCATTTTTATGTTAGTGTGTAAAAATAAGAAATAATATAATAGGTTGTCACTCAACATAGGATGTTAGATAGCATGGAATAGGGATGTGAAGAAGCTTCAACCGGAGATTAGGATAAAGAAAAAGGCTGTTTATTCGGCCGTTTTAAGCTTTTCTACCTAATTGGAAATAAGAGCCGATAAAAGCATATTAACCATATCCGGTATGCTTGCCTAATTTTATGAAAAGTAGTTTTCATGTAGCGAAGGTACTATAATATTATTGTTGATTCATCGAATTGCAAGCAATAATTGTTTGCTGTATTAAGCTGTAGCTGTCGCCTTTCTTTTCACCTTCTTCTCCATCATTGGACATCTTACCAAAAAAGTCAGAGATTACCTTAATTGTGTTGTTGACCTTATTAAGGTCTGTTTCATCTTTTACAAGGTCTATTGCCTTTTTGACAGCTTCTTCGGCAAGCTCATTCATCTTGGCATAGTGTTTATTTATAAAATTGGTCTTCACTCTTGCCAGATTCAATTCTACACTTTCGGCAATTATCTGTACCTTATTGGTATTATCAATATCACTCATGTATCGGGCAGACCAATTATGTAGGGAGGATATGGAAACACCTGTTTGAGCGGCTGTGAGGTAATGATTAAAGTTGTTTTCCTTCAATAGTCTTACAGCCTGTATCTTTTCTTCTTCGGTGTATGAGTTCTTCTTTTTCTTTGTGAGTTTCTTCATGTGAATTGTAATTGTTTAAGTAATAGTTTAATAAAAACACAAATATAATTGTAATACAGCATATTATTGTTGTAAAAACACAACTATAATATGGCGATAAATCCTTTTTTTTGCTCTTAAAAAAATAGCTATTATGATAGGAACTGCAATTGGAATAGGCGCCAGTTTGATTGGCGGAGTAATGGGAGCAAGTAAGGCGGCAAAAGCAGCCAATGCCCAACAGCAGATGCTTAACCAACAGCGTAATAAGAATGAGGCTTGGTATAACCGTAACTACTACCAGAACTACTTAGATAGTAAAGAGGCTCAGTCTGCTATAAAAAGAGTGGAAGATACATTGCGTCGTAGAAATCAAGAAGCACAAGCAACTGCAGCTGTTACAGGTGGTACTCCGGAGGCTGTGCTTGCTCAACAGGAAAATGATCAGAAGATGATGGGAGAAGTCGTTGGAATTCTTGCTACTCGTGGTGATGCGATAAAGAGGCAGGTCGATGCTCAGAATCAGGCCAACGAGAATGCATTAATGCAGCAACAGATGGCTCAGCTACAGGCAAACGAAGCGGGTGGTACGCAGTTATTGGGTAACAGTGGATCATTAATTAGCTCAGCTCTGAGCTTATTGGATAAGAAAGGGTAAACGTATGGCATTACTGGAATATCTTAATAAGCCGGTTCCTGCTCCTGCTTCAATAAATGAGGCTGTATCTCCGGCAGTACCTGAAGGGCATACGGTTTCTGAAATAAGACCGGCTATTGCTCCAGCTACTCCTGAACCCAATTATGCTGATGCGATTGGACAGAAAGGTCTTTATGGCTTTTTCAAGGACTTCTACCAGAAGCCGGATCTTGAAAAGGAAGAGAAGATTACTCGACGGGAGCGTGCTCTTTCTTTGTTGGGTGACATTGCAAATTTGGGTGGTCAAATGTTCGCTTCTTCAAAGGGGGCCCGGCAATTCGCTCCGATAAATTCGCAGGTACCTAAGTATAACGAACGCTTGCAACGTATCCGGGATGCTAAACGTACGAATGATGCTGACTTTCAAAATAAGTCTCTCTCCATGATTTTTAAGGACTATGAGGGTAAACGTGCGGAAGACCTATATAAACGTCAGCAAGAGGCTGCAAAAGCGTCTATGGAGTTCAAATATCAACGTGATTTAACTTTAAAACAAATAGATCAAGCTTTCCAAGTAGGAATGCTGGATGCCAAAGGAAAACAGGCTTTGTCACAACAAGCAGCCAGAGTCAAGGATGCGAAAGAGCTTGCTGCACTCAACCATAAGTATAGATTAAGCGAGATCAAGACTAAAGACAATAGCAATAGTTCAAAGATTGTGGATAGTGCTATTGGAGGTGATGGTAATGTCTATACTCGTAATACGAGACTTACTCCCAATGAAGCCCAACAAATTGTGCTCGGCTCTGGAATGGGAGAGGATGACTTGGCTCCGTTCGTTACTTATGAGAGAGACGACAGAGAAAATATCACAAAGACTAAGACCGATTGGCAAGCTGCTGCTGCCTACGCATTGCAGAATGGTATGATACCAGCCGAGGAGCTTAAAAGTAGAGGGTTTAAGTTAGGAGGGGCAACAGATAAAAAGGAAGTTGCCCCGTGGGTTAGTAACAATCAATCATCCAATAATAAAGCACCATGGCTGAAATAAATATGAATGAAAATCGTAAGTGGCTTTATGATGCACTTACGAATAAAGGCGTTCAAATGGGCGCCTATGAGGAATTTGATAAGAATGTAGATGCTAATAAAGACTGGCTGTATAATACTGCAAAAAGTAAAGGTGTAGATATTGGGGATTATGATGCTTTTGACAAAGCAATGAGTAATGGTCAGATACCTGCTGTTACTGTTCCTCATCCAGAACAACGACAATTGCAACAGCCACAGCCACAGCCACGTCCGAAATCTCCATACGTTGAGGGTAAAGGCGACGATACAATGATATTTGGTGTCCCTTATACAGATTACCAACAGATGTCGCCTGAAGAACAATCGAAACAATACAGTGCCGCAATAGAGAAAAGAAAGAATGATGAAAAGAATTTCTTTTCGAATTACATCACTGGCCAGCTGGGTGAGATTGACAGTGAATTGAATAAAGAGAGAGAGCCGGTAGCTATGCCTGTCGGTTCCGCTTTCATCCCTTCTTCTGCCGTTGGTGCCGCACAAAGGTTTGGTAATGGTGATACCAAAGAGACGCAGGACCGTTATACATCGCTCCATGCGGCAAAGAACTTACTTGATGCTGCTAATAAGCTTGTAGAAGAATCCAAGAAAGGCGATACGGGCTTTTTCTCTTCACTTGGTAGAGGTTTCAAAGATAGGTTTATGGATACAGACAACTGGACCATGGGACTTACAGATACGGCATATTCCGGTTTACTCAGAAAGGCGATTGAGAAAGAAGAGAGTGGGGAAGAGCTCTCCCCGGAAGAATCGAAGTTACTTGACGCTGCGGCCGTAAACATGGCTACACAGGCTTACTTTTCTTCCGATATGAGTAGAGGCTATAAAGCTGGTAGCACGACGGCTCAAAGTATTCCTTTTATGTTGGAGTTTGCTATTAATCCGGTTTCTTCTTCCGGCAATGCATTAGCAAAAGGTTTGCTGAAACATGGTTTGAAACGCTTTGGCCGTGCAGCAACAAGTAATGCGGCAAAGGTTGCGGGCCGATTGGTTGGTGATGCCGCAGCCGCTGCCGGGATGACAGCTACTTCAAGTATAGGTCGCGTAGCTTCTGGAACCAACGAACGGATGATTGGTGATGTTCAGGCGACAGTAGAAGATGGTGAGATTAAGTATGCAGGCCGTGAGAATGGCATGGAGGTTGGCGAGGCCTTGGGTAAATCTGCTGTCTCTAATTTCCTCGAAAATCAGTCGGAAATGGTCTTTAATGCGTTCGCCGGTGGTGGCAAAATGGCGAAAGAAGCATTGAGTAAATTTGTCCCTGGCCTTTCAAAGCTATCTAATAGTGAGATTGTGCAGTTCATTAGTAAGATAAAGAATAATCCTACTATAAAGAATGTTGCTAATCGTACACAGTTTCACGGGTTACTTGGTGAATATGCTGAAGAAGTGTACAACAACTTTGCCAATATTCCACTGGGAGAGATGACTGTTGAACAGGCTACAGACTTAGACAATAACATTGATACATTCCTCGGACTTGCACCGACGTCTGCCGCCTTTGGTCTGCTGGGGCTTGGGGGGATGGCACGTGAGAAATATACTGCTCAGAGGAATTTATACAGGTTTAGAAATGGCTTAAATGAAGAAGACAAGACTTTGTTTGATGAGTTGCAGCAAGTAATTAATGCAGGCGATCAAGAAACGACTAAAGCCTTTATAGGAAGAACACTTGCAGATGCAAACTTAACTCCGGAAGAAAAAAAGGAGCGTGTTTTTGCCGTACAGGATATGCAGGAAGAGAAGGTGCTTGAAGATGTACAGAATGAAGATGCTACTGCTGGTATTACTCCCGAAGATATTGAAGCCAACAAAGTTGATATCTATCGTGATTATAAGCGGGCAGAAAGAAAAGTAAATAGCCTTTTACCTGAAGAACTTACTTCTCAGTTGGATGCAGTATCAGACCTTGGGCAGTTTGCATCGGCCAATAACCTGAATGAACAACAGGTTTCAGCTTTGGCAGATTATCTTCCGGCAAAAGAGATGTTCTCGCAGTACGTCGGTCATACTAACAATAGAAAGGAAGAAGCAAAGATGCAAGCTCGCGAACAGGCAATGGCCGACATCGAAAGGATCAGTAATCCGGAAACAGGTCTTGTTGTTCAGGCTAAACATAAGTTTGTCGATAATCCTGTTTATCTTGTGGGTGGTAATCTGTCATTTGGTGAGGATGGCTTTCTGGACCGGGACAGTTCAAGCGAGACTATTTATTATGTAGATGAAACCGGCGAGCGAAAGATGGCGCAAGCTGAGGATTTTGATAGCGTTCTGTCAGAGGTTCCTATTGATGATATGATTGTTCAGGCTGAGGCTAATGCTGAACAAGATTTCATCGCTAACGAAGAAGAAAGCCTCCGTTCTCCTGATATTCCTGCACCTGTTCGTGGAGAAACTGTTATGATAGATGGCAGCCGCTATCTAATAGAGGGTGATAATATGGATGATCCAGGTCTAAGTGTAATGGCCATAAAGCTTAATGATACTGGTGAAATTGATATTGAGAATGGAGATGAACGCCCGATTAGTGTTGATGATTATTATAGTCTGAAAGAGTCTGAATTGTGGCAAAATGATATTGTCCCGGCCTCTTTGCAAGAAGAAACCCAGCAAACGGAAGAGACGCCATTGGAAGCTGAAGCAATTCAAGAAGAAACGGAGCAAGCGCCTGTTCCTATAGAGGAAGAATCAGTCCAGGAAGAAACACCTGAACAAAGATTGCAAAAGGTTCTCGAAACCCTTCCTAAAAAGAAAGACGGAAGCATTGATTATAAAAGTATGACACCACAGCAACAGTTTGACTATACCAGTGCTGCGGAGTCTCCCCAGGTAGCTATTGAGGATTTAAGGGGAGATGTTGCTGCAAAGAATGAAGAACTTGAAAAAATCAATGCTCGTCTGGCAAAGGCAACCGGAAGTGAACGTGTTGAGCTGCGGGATATTATACGATCTAAAAAGAAAGAGTTGGACGATTTGAAGACTTTCTTCCAGAGTGTTGAACCTACACAGTCTGTTACTTCTGAAAGTAATAAGGATGAAGAGGTCCAGGTTCCGGAAGATGTGCGTACCGATGAAGATTATATTAGTTGGGTTGCTGATAACTCAGATGATGCCAACGAGGTTCTTGATGCTTATTCTGCCGCTAAGGATCTGGCCAGCCATGAACAGACTTTGAAACCGTGGCAGCGTGAGTTACTTGGTAGAAAAGTTAGTACTTCTTCTTTTAATCGCTTTGGTGATCGTAATCAGATAACCGGTGCTTTAGCGAAAGGTTGGCTAAGAAAAGACGGCCAAGAAATAGATGCTATTGCTCAGGAACTAAGTGAAAATGGGGTAGATGTGACCGAACAGGATATAGTAGACTTCATGCTTACCAATCCTTCGAATCATGTCAGCCAAGTGTCTAACACAATGCGTTCTTTGTCCTCCAAGTTCAGTGAGATAGCCACAAAAGAAATGGGCATTCCTGTTGGTGGTCCGGAAAGTAATACAGGCCGATTGTACATCCAACTGAAAGAGGCAGATCAGAAAATAGATAAATTGACAGACCAACAGAAGAATGAAGTCCAGGAGGCATTGACTGCTGATATGGATGCTTCTGATACGCAGCGCACTGATAGCTATTATGAGGCTTTAGGTGATTATGTTCAGCAATATGATCAGTTCCGCAATGAGTTTGATGAAGAGGGCGCAGACGAAGCTATAATTCAGTCTATGGAAGAGAATAACCCGGAACTGTATCATGGTGGCTTCACTGCTGCTGAATTAGATGATATTTACTCACAAATTGAAAATAATAATGGAACAGAAGGACAGGCAGAGGATAGCCGAGAAAATCAATCTCCGTTATCTGGAGAAGAAGTTGAGCAACACGAAGAATCCGGAGCACCGGAAGTTGCTGCAACAGAGAATAGAGAAAGTGAAGAGCAGAATAACGGAGTTGTCTCCAATGAACAATTCGAAATCGTAAAAGAGCAGAAACAAGTAAATATAGAACAACCTACAATAAATGATTTGTCTGTTGTAGAACCATCTTCCTCAATTCAGGAAAATGGTAATAATGCTTTGAATTCTGAGGACAATTCTGTACCTTTGCAAGGTGACAATCAAAAAGTTAACAAAAATGACGAAGTATCTCAATCAATTCCACAAGGAGAGCACGGAACGTTGCCTGAAATATCTGGCGAACAGGAAGAACCGGTCTATCAATTACGACGAAGAATTGAAGAGGCATCAAGAAATGCATCGGAAAGCGAAAGAGGCAGAGGCCGCCAGCAAGAAGTAAATCAAATGATCGAGACACAGGCCAAAGAAAACGGCTTGTGGACTCCTATACAAAATCTTTCCCACCTCGGTACACCATTCCTTAGTGGAAATGAAAATGATACTTATTTAGATAGAGAAACCGCTGCTGTTTACAAGATGAATAACTTGGTGAACAGTAAGAACCTTCCAGAATTATTCAAACGTATTGACCTTCATAACGAGCTTTTCCCGCAGACCAAATATGAATTAGTTGGCTTTACTGGTTTCGGTAATGGAGGTACTATCTATCCAATATATAAACAAGAATATATAGATAATGCAGAGTTTGCCACTCCTGAAGAGATTGGTGCCTATATGCAAGATCTTGGCTTCAATAAAGCCGGTGAAGCTGAATATTCAAATGGAGACATTACCATATCAGATTTGTGTCCACGTAATGTATTGAAAGATACAGAAGGTGATATTTATGTCATTGACGCTGATTTCAAACGTAATATTCTCACCCCGAAAGAAAATAATCCGGCGCAATTTACTTCTCCCCAATTAGAATCTGAGGAGAATGTATTGGACTACGCAAACAGAGTATCAGAAGCTAAACGTTTATTTGATGCTGAACAGGAAGTCGATACTAACCCTACTGAGGCACAGAAGTCAGCCGGTAACTATAAGAAAGGGCATATTAAGATTGATGGGTACGACATTACTATTGAGAACCCGAAAGGTAGTGAACGTTCGGGGGTAGATACTAATGGCCAACCGTGGAGTGTCACGATGAATAATAGTTATGGCTACATTCGCGGGACGGAAGGAGTAGACGGTGATCATATTGATGTGTTCCTATCGGATAATCCGGCTGGTGGTAAAGTGTATGTCATTGATCAGATGAATGAAGATGGTTCCTTTGATGAACATAAGGTAATGTATGGCTTCAATTCTGCTTTGGCAGCAAAGAGTGCTTACATGAAGAACTATTCTCCTGGCTGGAAAGGTTTAGGAAAAGCCACAGAAGTTTCAAAAGAGCTATTCAATGAATGGGTGAAGTCTTCAAAGCGCAAGACGAAGCCCTTTGCCGAATACAAGATTGCAAAAGGTAACGCTATTGATGTTTCGGAAATGCAGTCACAGGATGTTGTACAGACTGACACCGGAGAATATGGAGTCTCTAATAGATTTGTGTCCAAGAATAGATACGAAGAATTGAAGAATAAACTCCGTGGAAAACTTGGACAAATGAATATTGGTTTTGATCCTGAATTGTTTTCTATCGGAGCGGAGATGGCGGCATACCATATTGAAGCTGGTGCCAGGAAATTCGGAGATTTTGCCCAAAGAATGATTGAGGATATTGGTGATTCTGTTCGTCCTTATTTGAAATCTTTCTACGAGGGTGCCCGGCAGTTTCCTGGTATGGAGGAATACCAGAAGGATATGGATGAATACCGTACTGTGAAGGACTTTGATACGGAATCATTTAATAAAGTAGTAGATGCCATAGAGAGAGCTACGTTGCCCGCCAAAGAAAGTAAAGAAAATGGTAGGAAATCTTCTGAAAAGACGGTATCTTCGCACAAGAGCGAAAGTAATAGGCCTGCTGAGATGCAGGATTTGTTTAATCAAAACTTAGAAGATCATGACGAACGAAGAAAGTCCGAAGAGCGAAATCCGGATGCGAATAGAAGCTTGGGAGGAACAACACGGGAAGAAGCTGTCAGAACTGAACAGCGAGGAAACGATACAAGCGTGCATGGACATAATGTGCCTGACGCGGACAGAAGCGGAGGACTACCTGAATCAACAGGCAGCGTCGTCTCTCCTGTAAAAGTTCAACGAAATCGAAATAACTATAGTTTCGGTGAAAATCACATTGATGTTCCTGCCGGTGATGTTGCCAAATTAAAAGCAAACATTGATGCCATTCGTACACTTAGAGAAGTAGAGAATAGCGGAAAGCCGGCCACGGAACAGCAAAAAGCAAAGCTGGCTCGTTATGTAGGTTGGGGCGGATTGGCCAGCGCATTGGATGAAAATAAATTCAAAGCCAGTGACCATCCTTGGGGTGCTGATACTAATTGGAATGCGAAATACCTTCCTTACTATAAGCAGCTAAAAGAAATACTCTCTCCTGAAGAATTTAAGAGCGCGATTCAATCGACTACTACTTCACATTATACTCCTGAACCTATCATCCGAAATCTTTGGAACATCGTCCAGCGTGTTGGGTTTACCGGTGGAATGGTGAGTGAGCCGTCGATGGGAGTAGGGCATATTCTTGGATTGATGCCCAAAGAGATTGCTGGAAGTTCTCAAATTAGCGGTTTTGAGATTGACAGTTTATCCGGGAGGATAAGTAAAGCATTATATCCGGATGCAAATGCAAAAGTACAAGGCTATGAGACTGAGTTTGCTCCGCAAAGCAAGGACTTAGTTATCACCAATGTACCATTTGGTAAGGACGCCCCCTATGATAAATTCCTGGATAAGTCGCTAAGGAAAAAACTTGGTAGCGCGTATAATCTTCATAATTATTTTATCGCCAAAGGTTTACTTGAACTAAAAGAAAATGGTTTAGGTGTATTTGTCACATCATCCGCAACAATGGATGGTGCCGATAGTCGTTTCCGGGAATTTGTTGCCGGTAATGGTTTTGATTTGGTCGGTGCTATACGTTTGCCTAATGATGCTTTCCAAAAGAATGCAGGTACGAGTGTTACGGCTGATATCCTTGTATTCCATAAAAGGAAACAAGGTGAGGCGGGCAATGGTGTGAATTATATTTCCACTACTCCTGTAGGGGAAGGATCGTATGAAGAAAAAGGCGAAAAGAGGACGAAGCCAATAATGATTAATGAATACTTTGCCGTTCATCCTGAAATGATGCTGGGCGAAATGATGACGGCACATGATGCCGGTAGCGGTGGTTTATACAGTGGATCTTCACAGACATTAAAGGGGCGGTCAGGTGTGGACCTGGCAAACGAGCTTAGTGAAGCTATCGGGAAGTTTCCTGAAAAGATTCTGGGGAAAGTAAAAGAGAATAGTGTGAATGTTACTAAAGAACATACTACTCAAAAAGATGGGACGTTGACCGTTAAGGATGGAAATCTATATGTTGCCATGAGTGGAGTACTGGAACCTGTTTCCGTAAAAGAGACATTTAAGTACAATGGGAAGGTACAGAAGACGGTAGATGCAGTGCAAAGCTATAATGATATTAAATCCACATTGAAGGAACTTATTGCGGCAGAACAGAGCTTAGATATAGATCCGGAACCTATAAGAAATGAACTAAATAAGCGATATGATAACTTCGTTAAAAAATATGGTACGCTCAATCGAAATAAAGCGTTAGATAATGTTTTCATTGAAGACTTTGAACGTTATCTTCCTCTTTCTCTTGAAGATGTTCAGAAAGTACCGTCTGCAACGGGTAAATCAACTGTTTATCAAGTAACCAAAGGAAAAGGTATCTTAGAGAAACGTATTAGTTTTCCTGTAAAAGAACCATCTAAAGCGGATAACTTACAGGATGCCGTGAATATAAGCCGTTCTTATCGTGGTTCTATAGATGTACCATATATCTCCAGGTTAATAGAAAGAAGCGAAGAAGATGTCGTAGAAGATATGTTGCATGATGGAGTGGCATATCGTGAACCATTGACCGGTAATTTGGTCGATAAAAGTACATACCTCTCTGGGAATGTTAGAGAAAAGCTGGAAGAGGCCAGAATTGCAGCGGAACGGGACCCGGCATTTGAAAAGAATGTAGAAGATCTTATTAATGTTCAACCGGAAACTATACGGTTTGGAGATATCAGTTATCGCCTGGGCACTCCGTGGATACCTGCGGAATTCATAGATAAGTTTGCAGAAGATGTATTGGGGCTCTCTGATACAAAATTGAATTTTGTGGCTGTGCTTAATGAATATGTTACAGGTAAATCTATTAGTGTGGCAGATTATGCAAAAGCCGGCATATATAGAACAGACCGACTTGGAACGATTGATTTATTTGAGGCTGCTTTAAATCAGCGGAAACCAAAAGTTTTCGATGAAATAAGAAACGGTGAGCAAAAGATACGTGTTATCAATGAGGCTGAGACACAAGCTGCCGCCGAGAAGGTGATGGAAATCTCTGATAAATTCATTGAATATATTGACAGCCAAAAGGCACTTCATAAAGAATTAGAGAGAATTTACAATGATAGATATAATAATTTCCGCCTGAAGGAATATGATCAGCCTGCCTTTGAACACTATCCAAATTCTAATACGGCAATAACATTGCGCACTCACCAAATGAAAGCTGTACAGCGTAGTTTGGGAGAAAGTACCTTGCTTGCCCATCAGGTTGGTACCGGAAAAACATTCACGATGATTACTACCGCAATGGAGATGCGTCGTTTGAATATTGCCCGAAAGCCGATGATTGTAGTTCAAAATGCTACGTTAGAGGATTTTGTAAAGGACTTCTATAAGTTATACCCAGGTGCTAATGTCTTAGCTCCCGGAAAGGATGAACGAAGCGCTGATAATCGCAGGCGCTTATTTAATCTGATTGCAACAGGTGATTTTGATGCGATTATCATTCCTCAATCATTTATGCAATTCATTCCAGATGATGAGGGACGTAAAAAAGAGCTTATCCAACAGAGAATAGATGAATATGAGCGAGTTATTGAAGCTACAGAAAATGATTCTTTGAGGCGTAGATTAGAAAAGGAAGTTCTTGGACTTCAAGACCAATTAGAAGGGGTGGAGCCAAAGAGACGTTCTGTAAAGGACAAGGCTAAAGCACAAAACCGGATCAAGACGAAAATGGAACGTCAACTTGATCGGCGAACGGATGATGTGATGACATTTGAACAAATGGGCGTCGACGCATTATTCATTGATGAAGCTCATAACTTCAAGAAGATAGGATTTGCCAGCAAAATGAGTAATGTTAAAGGCATTGATACAACAGCTTCCCAGCGTGCTAATAGCTTACTATTAAAAGCTAAATGGGTGCAGGAGAAAAACAACAAACGCAATGTGATTCTGGCTACTGGCACTCCTATAACGAATACCATGGCGGAAGTCTGGACAATGATGAATTTTGTAGCTCCTGATATTCTTGAAGCCTATAGCATTCAAAGTTTCGATGAATTTGCAACTACATTCGGTACGGTGGAACCTTCCCTTGAATTTACAGCAACAGGTAATTTCAAAGTTGCGGATCGTTTTAAGAGTTATGTCAATGTACCGGAGTTGGTGAAAGCTTTCCGTAGTCATGCTGATGTCGTTTTGACGGAAGATGTGGAGGAATTTAAGGAAAATAATAGTATTCCAAAGCTACGGGATGATAAGATGACTAATATTGTCATTGATAAAAATGAAGATTTGGAAGACGTTATGCAGGTGCTCATAGGTCAGTTGGAGAGATTCAGTAAAATGAGCGGTAAAGAGAAAAGAAGAATGAGCGCACTTCCTCTTGTTGTCTTTACTAAAGCAAAACAAGCGGCGATTGATCTTCGATTGCTTAATCCTTCATTTGCGGATAACCCCAATAGTAAAACTAATCAGGTTGTTGCTAATGTCGTAAAACTCTATAACGAAAGTAGTGCGGATAAAGGAGCGCAACTTATTTTCTGCGATAGTTACCAGTCTCCCGGGGAACAGCCTAAAATGGATTTGTTTAACTATAATCCGGA